>Ga0209018_1000433_pt1 | contig 39152 bp, 33 predicted proteins | sample YNPBryBLVA2012_FD_185814 | JGI IMG/M metagenome (GOLD analysis project Ga0209018, IMG submission 185814) | Anoxygenic and chlorotrophic microbial mat microbial communities from Yellowstone National Park, USA - YNP Bryant BLVA 2012 (SPAdes)... ...
GAATTGCGCCGCCGCGCCGAAGAAATCACCGCGCTCTACGAAACCACCCGTGACCTGACCGCCCAGCGCGACCTGACCGCCCTGCTCTCCACCATCGTCGAACGCGCCCGCACCCTGCTGAGGGCGCCAGGCGGCGGAATTTACCTGTATGATGAGGCGCGCAACGACCTGGAGATGGCTGTTTCCGTCGGCGTCGCTGTGCCTGTCGGCGTCCGCTTGCCCTTGGGCCAGGGCATGGCCGGCCGCGTAGCGCAAAGCCGCCAGCCGCTCATCGTGGACGATTACCAGACCTGGGAAGGCCGCGCTCCGCAATACGCCTCTATCCCCTTCCGCGCCGTCATCCAAGCCCCCATGTTGTACGAGGAAAAATTGATTGGCGTGCTGGCGGTCCAGGAAATCGGCGAGTCCGAACGTAAATTCACGCAGCAAGACCTCGACTTGCTGATGCTCTTTGCCCATCAAGCGGCCCTGGCGGTCGGCAAGGCGCGCCTGTACGAAGAAACCCGTCAACGGGTGAACGAATTGGAAGTGCTGTACGAAAGCGGCCTGGCGCTGGCCAGCCTGCTCGAACCGCAGGAAATTGGGCAGAAAATCGTCCAAATCCTGGCCCAACGGATGAACTGGCATCATGCCGTCGTGCGCATACGGCAGCCAGACAGCGACGTTCTGGAAGTCATCGGCTACGGAGCGCCCGGTTTGAGGCAAGAAGATGAGCGAGGCGAAATCGAACGCTCGAATCGCTTGATTGCGCGCGTCGGTCAAGGCATGGCCGGCTGGGTCATCCAGCACGGCGAGACGGTGCGCTGCAATGACTTGCCGGCCGACCCGCGCTACATCGAGACGTATCCCGGCATCCGCTCGGGCCTGTATGTGCCTGTGAAAGCCGGGCAAGAAGTGTTGGGCGCGATCGGCGTGGAAAGCGAAAGCAGCCTCGGCTTCGACGCCGACGACGAGCGCCTGCTCACCACCCTGGCGGCGCAAGCCGCAGCCGCTCTGCAAGCCGCCCGCCAATTCCAAGACATCCGCCGCCGCGCCTTGGAGGTGGAAAGCCTCAATCGCATCTCTGTGGCCCTGCGGGCCGTCTCGCAGCGCGATCACATGCTGGCGGTGGCGCTCGAAGAGACCCTGAACGCCTTGGATACCACGCACGGCTCCATCAGTTTGTGGGACGAGGCCAGCCAGAGCCTGAGGCCGGTCATTGCGCGCGGCTGGGCCTCCGAAATCATCGAAGTGCCCAACCAGGCCAACGAAGGCATCTTTGGCAAGGTGTTTTCCAGCGGCAGGACGTATCTCTCCAACGACTTCCGCGCCGATCCCGCAACCCGCGAAGCGACGCGCGACCCATTGCCGGCCGGCTGGGGCGGGGCCTGTGTGCCAATCCAATCCTCCGAAAAGATGCTGGGCGTCTTGCTGGTCTCTACGCCCTCCCAGCGGCCTCTCAGCAAAGACCAGGTGCGCCTGTTGAATACCATTGCAGAAATGATTGGCGCCGCCCTGCAGCGCCTGTCGCTGCACGAGCAAACCATGCGCCGCCTGGAAAACCTGCAAGCCATCCATGTAGTAGACCAGGCCGTCACCGCCAGTTTCGACCTGCGCCCCGTGCTGGAAATCGTCCTCAACCAGGCGCTCTCGCGCCTGGGCATGGACGCCGCCAGCGTTCTGCTGCTGAATCCGGTCTCGCAAACGTTGGAATACACGGCTGGGCGTGGCTTTTGGGGTGCGAATGTCAGCCGTCCGCCTGTCCGCCTGGGGCAAGGGCTGGCCGGCCGCGCCGCCCTGGAACGCGCCATCTTGCGCGCCTCTGCCTCCGACAGCGCCGCCGATGAGGCCTTGCACATCGTTTTGCCCTCTGGCGAGACCTTTGCCGAACACTACGCTGCGCCTCTGATTGCCAAAGGAGAAGTGAAAGGCGTCCTGGAAGTCTTCAGCAATAAGCCGTTGACTCTGGATTTGGAACAGATAGAATTCCTCGAAACCCTGGCCAGTCAGGTGGCCATCGCCATAGATAACAACCAGTTGTTTGCCGCCATGCAGCGCGCTCACCTCGACCTGGCCGTTGCCTATGACGCCACCATCGAAGGCTGGTCGCGGGCCCTCGACCTGCGCGATGAAGAGACCGAAGGCCATACCCAGCGCGTCACCAGCCTCACCTTGCAATTGGCCCAACGCTTCAACCTGAGCAGCGCAGAACTCAACCACATCCGGCGCGGCGCCTTGTTGCACGACATCGGCAAGATGGGCATCCCCGATTCCATCCTGCGCAAAGCCGGCCCCTTGAGCGAGGAAGAATGGGCCCTGATGCGCCGTCACCCTCAACTGGCCTACGAAATGCTGCAACCCATCACCTACCTGCATTCGGCGCTCGATATACCATGGTGCCATCACGAAAAATGGGATGGCAGCGGCTATCCGCGCGGCCTGCAAGGTGAGCAAATTCCCCTGGCGGCGCGCCTTTTCGCTGTGGTAGATGTCTACGACGCCCTCACCAGCGACCGCCCCTATCGCAAAGCCTGGCCAGAAGAAAAGGCGCGGCAATACCTTGCCGAACAGAGCGGTAAACACTTCGACCCGCAGGTGGTCGAGCGTTTCCTGCAAATGCTGGCCGAACAATAAGCCTTTTCTCAGCCGTGAAGTTTGCAGTACAATCCAGGCATGAAGAAAACCTGGACTTTGCTCCTGTCGTGGACGCTTCTCTTGACCTCCTGCGTCTCCATCTCCTCGGGCGGGGAATCCCCCACCTCCGCGCCTCTTTTCGTGACCTCCACCCTGCCGCCGACAAAATCGCTTTTTTCTTTGCCCACGCGCACTCCGCCCACCTCGGCGGCCACGAGCGCTTCCTCCTCCACCGCCCTGCCTACCGCCTTGCCCGATTGCACCAACCAGGCCGTCTTGATGGAAGACGTAACCATCCCCGACGAAACGCGCTTGCCGGCTGGCCAGACCTTCACCAAAACCTGGCGTTTCAAGAACACCGGCACCTGCCATTGGTCCTCTTACCGCATCCACTTTCTGACCGGCGACCGCATGGGAGCGCCCGATTCTGCGCCCATCCCCGATACGCTGGCCGGCTCGACCGTAGACCTTTCCCTGGAACTGACAGCCCCAACCGCCAGCGGCACCTATTCAGCCTACTTTACCCTGAAAACTGCGCAGGGAGAGTCGATTCCCATCGGCACCGAAAAGACGTTCTGGGTCAAAATCATCGTTGGAGAAGGGGATTCCCCCTCCCGTCCTACCGCAACCGCCGCCCCTGGCGGAACGAACGGCAGCGAGAGGTGCGATTTCAGCGAAAACGCGGCCTACATCAACCAAATCCAATCCCTCATCAACGCTGAAAGAGCGAAAAACGGCCTGCCGGCGCTCGGCCTGAGTCTCCCTTTGAGCGCCGCCGCCCAGGGTCACAGCATTGACATGGCCTGCAACAGCCTGCTCAGCCACAGCGGCTCGAACGGCTCCACCGTCCACTCGCGCATCGTGGCAGCCGGCTATACCCCCTCCTACTCCGAAGAAATCATCTACGCCGGCGGCGACGCCCAACAGGCCTTCGACTGGTGGATGAACGATACCCTCCATCGCAACGCCATCCTGAATCCCAAAGCCATCGAAATGGGCATTGGTTATGCTTATGTCGCCGACAGCCTCTATGGGGGCTACTTCACCGTAGATTTTGCCAGCCCATGATTCTGCTCACAGGCGGCACCGGTTTCATTGGGCGCGTCATGGTGCGCCACCTGGTCGAGGCGGGCTACCCCGTCCGCACCTTGCTGCGTCCTTCCCCGCATAGCCCGCGCCTGCCCAAAGGCGTGCCGGTCGAGGTGGCCGTCGTCAGTCTGGCCGATGTGCGCGGCCTGCGCGCCGCCCTGCGCGACATAGACACCGTCATCCACCTGGCCGGCAGCGAACATGCCGGGCGCAAAGCCAACCTCTTAGGGGTAGATATTCAGGGGACGCGCAACCTGGCCGAAGCCGCCAAAGATGCCGGCGTGGGGCGTTTCCTCTATCTCAGCCATTTAGACGCCGACCGCGCCTCCGCCTATCCGCTGCAAAAAGCCAAAGGCATCGCCGAGGAGTATGTGCGCAAATCTGGCCTCCCGTATACCATCGTGCGCTCCTCCATCGTCTACGGTCCCGAAGACCACTTTACCACCTCCCTGGCCCAAATGCTGCGTTATACGCCCGTGTTCCCCCTCTACGGCGACGGAGGCACGCGCATCCAGCCCTTGTGGGTAGAAGACCTGGTAGCCTGCCTGCTCTGGACGCTGGAAAATCCCGAAACCCTCTATCAGACCTATGAAGTGGGCGGCAGCGAATACTTCACCTTACGGCAAGTGTTGGAAACCATCATGGACGTTACCCGCACCAGGCGTCTGTTGCTGCCCATGTCTCCACCCTTCCTGCGCGCTCTGACGGTCACACTGGAAACCTTCCTGCCGCGTTTCCCGGCCTCCTCCTTTTGGGTAGATTATTACGCCGTCCATCGCACCTGCCCGGTAGATAACCTGCCGCGTCTCTTTGGCCTGATGCCGGCGCGCTTCACCTATCGGTTGGATTACCTGATTCGCAAACCCTGGTATGCAAGCGCCGGGCAAATCCTGTCTGCTCGAACCGCGCGGTGGGTAGAGAAGAGCCAGCGTCTGTTTCGCCGTTCGTAGAACTCTCTTTTCCGGCCATCGGAATTATGCTGACATCAGCGGTTCGAGATGAGGCCTGGCAAGGAACAACGCCGCCAGCGACTTGGCGTCTGGCACCTCGCCTCTTTCCGCCCTTCGGATGGCTTCCGCTATGGGGACGGCTTCCACGCTCAAGAATTCGTCCGCATCTGCCTCGAGCGGGTCGGGGCGCAGGTCGGTTGCCAGGAAAACGTGCATGAACTCGGTCGAATAACCGGGCGCCAGGTAAAATTCCCCCAATTTGAGCAAGTTTCCGGCTGCAAAACCCGTCTCCTCGCGTATCTCGCGCGCAGCGCAGGCTTCGGGCCTTTCGTGTGCGTCATCCAGCGTGCCGGCCGGTAATTCCAGCAGGTCGCCGCCCGCGGCATGACGATATTGCCGCACGAACAGCAAATTGCCCTTTCCATCGAGCGGCAAGATGACCACTGAACCGACATGCTCGATAATGTCGAATTTCGTCTCGCGGTGATCGGGGGTCTTCAAATAATCGCGGCGGATGGTGAAGGCGCGGCCTTTCATCAAAATTTCTGACTTCAACAATTCGAAGGGCATGACAACCTCCTGGAAAAAACGCCCAAGCAAAAGAACTTTGCTTGGGCGTCGAAGGCGCATCTCGCGCTGGTTAGGGAATGGTCAATTTCTGCCCCACCGTCAAAGCGGCAGAGAGTTGTAGATTGTTGGCTTGCGCAATGGCGGCCGGGTCTACATCGCCATACACACAAGCCACCCCATACAAAGTCAAACTGGCGTCTGCCACCGTATAGGTATCGGGATGAGGCCGCAGGGCGCGCGTTCCAGGGAACGGATTGCCCGATTGAGGGATCTTCAACGTCAAATTGGGATAATAAATATCGCCGCTGGTCAGGCTGTTCAAGTCGAGCAATTCGCCCGGATCTATATTGAAACGCCGCGCAATGCAATAGGGGAACTCACCTTTCTGCAAAGTATAACTTGCCGGGCGATTTGTAGTGGTGGTGGGAAGCGGTTCAGTCGCAGCAGGTGTGACGAGCGCCAGGGTGGGCGTTGCAGAAGCAACAGGAGAGGTCTCGCTCGATGTTGCAGTCGCGCTAACGTTCGCGTTCGGAGTAGCGGTCGCCGCTGAAGCCGCCGGCGTGCCGGCCGTCATCGCCGCTGCCAATTCGGCCATGGCCGTACCCGTAGACAATTCCTCTACCAATGCCATTGGATTATCCGATGTTGGGAAGGGGGAAACGAACAAACTGGTCGGCAGTGAGGTGGGCGTCGTCAGGGGCGCCTGGGAATATTGCAATTGGCAAGCCGAAAGGGACATGGCGGCTAGCAAAAAAAGCCCACAGACCAGCAAAACAAATTTTCGGTGGTGCATGACTCTTCTCCTCAAATCGTTCGAACAAGTAGAAGCGATAGTAGCACAACCCCCATAAAGCGTCAAGACGCTGCGGATAGCCAAACAATCCTATCTTCTGAAACGGGCTAAGAAGCAAGCAGAAAAATGAAAAACCGCCTGCTGTTGACCAGGCGATTTTCGTTGACAACATAGTAGCGGGGGCAGGACTCGAACCTGCGACCTCCGGGTTATGAGCCCGACGAGCTGCCACTGCTCTACCCCGCATCGAAGCCTGCCGATATTACCATACCTGCAAAAGAGAGTCAAGCAAAATTCGCTGGTGATTGCCCACATCTCTATTCTTGCTGTGCTAACGTACCGCCGACCTGTGGTCGGCTTTGCCAGACCAGGCAGAGCCTGATGATACGCTGTTTGCGCCTGTCCTGCTGACGCCTGGAGTGAGATTCCAGCCTGCTGATACGAATATGTGGGCAATCACCAGAAATTCGGCTTCGATTTGCCTGTCATCTAACGCGGCACCTGATGATGCTCACGGCAGCGGGCTTCGTACAATTCAGAAGCGCCCACAATGACCACAGGGTCATCGTAGCGCGCCGGCTGACCATTCACCAGGCGCTGGGTGCGCGAGGCCTCGCCGCCACACACCATGCAGATGGCGTGCAGTTTGTCCACTTTTTCGGCTTTTGCCATCAATACCGGCATGGGCCCAAAGGGTTCGCCGCGAAAGTCCATGTCGAGGCCCGCCACAATGACGCGCATACCGCGTCCGGCCAATTCTTGCACCACATCTACAATTTCAGCGTCGAAGAACTGAGCCTCGTCCACAGCAACCACGGTGGTATCCGCTTCGATGCGCGCACGAATGTCGGCCGCTCTTTCGACCGGTATGGCGTCGAAATTTGCGCCCGCATGGGAGGTCACTTTTTCGACCGCATAACGAACATCTATGGCGGGCTTGAAGACTTGAACTTTTTGCCTGGCGATGGTGGCGCGTACCAGGCGGCGGATGAGTTCATCCGTTTTGCCGCTGAACATGGAGCCGCAAACCACCTCGATAGAACCGGTATGATGTTTCATGGTGCTTCTTTCTCCCCTTTTGCTTTGGAAAGGGGCAGGAGATGATAGAACAAAACAGGCAGACGCTTTGCATCTGCCTGTTAAGTGTACCTGAGTTTGTCAAACGCGCAACCCCTCGGGAATGCGGGGCGGGCCTTTATGCGGCGGCTTTGGCCTCGGCAAATTCATAGCCCAACGCGCGTAACTTTTTCTTGGCGTCAATCAGAGACTTTTGACCAAAGCCAGAGATAGCCAACAGCGTTTCTTCTCCCTCGGCCAGTTTTTCCAGGAATTGACCCACGTTCACAATGCCGGCTTTGGCCAGCGCCTCGGTCGGACGAGAACCCAGTTCGAGTTCGGCCATGGGTCGGGCTGGCGACACGCGCGCGGTCTCGCGGGCTGCTTTTTCTTCCATGTAGGTCTGGCGCGCCTGCAACTTCTTGTAGAAGCGATCTACCTGGCCTTCGATGTCCACGATACGTGCCTGCTCGCCGCTGAAGAAAGGGTGACATTTGGAGCAAATTTCGACCCGGATTTCCTTGCGAGTCGAACCCGTCTTCCAGGTATTGCCGCAGGCGCAAGTTACCGTAGCGTCGGGATAGTATATTGGATGAATATTGGTCTTCATAATGGCCTTCTATTCTGCAGCCTGTGGAAGCACGTTGACGCGCTTGCGGCCATGCACCACATCATACATGACAATGCCGTCTTGCAGAGCAAACAGCGTATCATCGCTGCCAACGCCAACGTTCAAGCCTGGCTTGATATGGGTGCCGCGTTGGCGAACCAGGATGTTGCCGGATAGCACGAATTGACCGGCATAGCGTTTTACGCCCAGGCGCTGGGCATTGCTGTCACGTCCATTGCGGCTCGAGCCGCCACCTTTTTTGTGTGCCATTTCTACCTCACACTATTTCTTGCTCGTCTTCGATGGAGACGATGCTTTTGCAGTTGAATCTTTCTTGCTCTTGGAAGGCGCTTTTTCTGCCTTGGGTTTGGCTGCTTTCTTTTCAGCGGTCTTTTCGGCTTTTGCGTTGGGAGCCGCTTCCGCAGACTTGGCCTCCGCTGAGGCTTCGACAGGCGTTTCAGCCTGGGCCTCGATGTTTTGGGCTTTGGCAGGCCTGCGGCTCTCGCCAGCCTTACCAATATGATCCACCATCAAGCGTGTATATTGCTGACGGTGCCCGCCTTTGACGCGAATGCGCTTCTTGGGGCTGTATTTGAAGACGACAACTTTGGGGCCTTTGAAGTGCTCCATCACGGTCGCGCTGACTTGTATATCGCTCACGGTAGGCGTCCCTACCAGGGACGTTTCTCCGTCCACCAGCATCAGCACGCGCGATAAGTTCACGGTTTCGCCAGCGTGGGCTGGCAGGCGATCCACTTCGATGGGCTCGCCTTCGACGGCCTTGTATTGCTTGCCGCCGCTTTCGACAATCGCGTATTTCATATTTTCTCCTGGCATTCGCTTCTCCATACGACCTGCGGGGTTTTTGCTGCCGCGATTGCTTGGGCAGTCCCTTCGCCGGTGTACGGGGAAGCCGGGGGTGCATACAACCGCCCTGGCCATTCTTGCTGCCAGGGCAGAAGCGGACGATATTATACTGAAGAGGAGGTTTTATGTCAACCTGACTTTTTCCTTGACTTTTTCTCCTACTTTGAGTATATTGGTCTTGGTGATGTTGATTTCGGAAGAAAACAAGAGCAATGTATGTATGAAATCGACAAAATAGATACAAATATTGTCAGTTTGTTGCTCGAAGACGGTCGTATGCCTGCTTCAGAGATTGCTCGCCGTTTAGGGAGCGTCTCCGAGCGCGCTGTTCGTTACCGTATCGAGCGCATGATCGAAGAGGGGGTGATTCGCGTCAGCGCGATTGTCAGTCCCCAGGTATTTGGTTTGTCCACTCGCGCTGACGTATTGTTAGAAGTGGAGGCGGACAAAATTTTGGAAGTGGCCAATGCCTTTGTCCATTATCCCAATGTAACCTATGTGGCCTGTGCTATTGGCGAAACCGATATCAGCCTGCAAGTTGTAGCCAGAGATGCCAATGATGTGTACCGCTTTGTGACCGAAGTGGTGAGTAAAGTGCCGGGTGTGCGCAAGACGACCACCTCCATTGTGCCGGTTGTGTTGAAGGATGTCTATGAGTGGAGGATTCCTGCTGAATTGATCGAATCGTCCCCCTAAAAATCATTGACAGGAGATGCTGTATGAAAAATTTGACCCAGAGCGCCGTTTTACAAGAGCGCGCTCAAAAAGTGACGCCTTTAGGGGTCAACTCTAATTTCCGATACTGGGGTCAGGGTGTTACCCCTTACGTCCAGAAGGGCAAGGATGGCTACCTGTGGGACGTGGACGGCAACAAATACATTGACTACCGCATGGCGTTTGGCCCCATCATTCTGGGTCATGCGGTAGAAGAAGTGGACAACAAGGTCGCAGAGGAGATTCGTCAAGGGGTTTTGTTTGCCATGACGGGCGAACTGGAAATCGAGGTCGAGGAAATGATGATTTCCATGGTGCCAGGGTTGGAAATGGTGCGTTTGGCCTGTTCTGGCACGGAGGCCACCATGCACGCGCTTCGTGTAGCGCGCGCCTATACCGGTCGAGAGATGATTCTGAAATTCGAGGGCAACTATCATGGTTTCCACGATCATACCTTGTGGTCCACGTATGCTCCAGCCGAAACGTATGGCAATGCGCGTAGTCCCCTTCCGATTCCAGCCTCTTCGGGTATTCCGCGCGTCTTGGGGAATCTCTTGTTGACGTTGCCCTTCAATGACAAGGAGGCTTTCGAGCGTGCGATGTTCAGTTATGGGCATCTCTTGGCAGCGGTCATTACTGAGCCTTGCCAGGGCAATTGCGGCGCTATTCTGCCCGAGCCGGGTTTCCTCGAACTCATTCAGAAGAAATGCGCAGAATATGGCGTTGTTTTCATCCTGGACGAGGTCAAAACGGGCTTTCGCATCGGCAACGGCGGCGCACAAGAATACTACCATTTGAAGCCTGATTTGATGACCTATGCCAAAGCGCTTGGCAATGGTTACCCTGTGGCGGCCTTTGGTGGCAAGAAAGAAATCATGAGTATCATTGGGCATGGGGTAGCGCAAGGCGGCACCTATACCAACAATAAACCGGGTGTGGCCGGCGCCTGGGCCACACTCAAGATGCTCAGGGAAAAACCCATTCTCAAAACCATCGAGCAGCGCGGTAAGCGCCTGATGGAGGGTATTGACCAAATTCTGACCCAAGCAGGTTTAGTACATTGTATGAATGGCTACCCTGCCATGTTTTCGTATGCGCTTGGCGTGGAGAAGGTGACCAATCAACGCTCTTGGAATGAAAGCGATAAGGACTTTTACCTGAAATTGGTGGACGCGCTCATCGAACGCGGTGTCATGCCCGACCACGATGCCCGCGAGCCGTGGTTCTTGTGTTATGCACATAGCGACGCGGACATTGACGAAACTTTGAACGTGTTCGCCGAGGCCGTGAAGGAAGTGAAGAAGTAAACAGGTACACAAGTACACAGGTTCATGCAGACCTACAATGGAGACGTGGAACTTGTCCACTTGTTTGCGTGTCTACGTGTAACGTCACCCGGAGATCCTATGACCCAATTAACTGCAAAAGAAATCGTTGACCTGAACAAGGAATATACCTTCTACTCCTGGTCGAATCAAGGGCAGGTCAATCCCATCCCGATTGTGCGCGCGGAGGGCGTCTATTTTTGGGACGCGGACGGGAAGCGCTATCTCGACTTCGCCTCGCAGTTGGTGAACCAGAACGCGGGTCATCAACACCCGAAGATTGTCAAGGCGATTCAGGAGCAAGCTGCCAAACTGACCTTCGTCTCGCCCGGCGCTGCCACCGAACCGCGCGGCCTGCTCGGCAAGAAACTGGCGGAGATTACGCCCGGCGATTTGAAGAAGACTTTCTTTGCCCTTGGCGGCGCGGAAGCCAACGAGAACGCCATCAAGATTGCCCGCTTCTACACGGGACGGCACAAGATTCTGGCGCGCTACCGCTCCTATCACGGCGCGACGCACGGCGCGATTGCGCTCACGGGCGATTACCGCCGCCTGCCCGCCGAGCCTGCCATGCCGGGCGTGGTTCACTTTCTCGACCCGTACTGCTATCGCTGCCCCTTCGGCTGGACGCGCGAGACCTGTCATCGCGAGTGTATCCGCCACGTCGAAGAGGTGATTCAGCACGAAGGTCCAGACCAGATCGCCGCCATCATCCTCGAAGGCGTGACCGGCACGAACGGTCTCATCATTCCGCCCGACGACTACTGGCCTCGAATGCGGGAAATTTGCGACAAATACGGCATTTTGCTCATCTCGGACGAGGTGATGAGCGGCTGGGGGCGCACGGGCGAGTGGTTCGCGGTGGACAATTGGGGCGTCGTGCCAGACATCATCACGACCGCGAAGGGCATTACGTCGGGGTATGTGCCGCTCGGCGCGGTGATTGTGCGCGAGAAGATTGCGAAGTTCTTCGATGACAAGGTGCTGTATGCGGGTCTCACCTACAACGGTCATGCGCTGGCGTGCGCCGCGGCGCTCGCTACGATTGAAGTGTATGAGGAAGAAAAACTCTTCGAGAACGCCAAAAAGGTCGGGGAACATCTCGGCAAGCGGCTGGAGGAACTGAAAGCGAAACACCCGTCGGTGGGCGATGTGCGCTACATTGGCCTGTTCTCGGCGCTCGAACTGGTGAAGAACCGTCAGACCAAAGAGCCGCTGGATTTGACCCCGCTCAAGAACTTCTTGATTGCCAACGGCGTGTATGTGTTCAATTTCAAGAATATTCTGTTCGTCGTCCCGCCGCTGGTGATTACGGAGGAGCAACTGGACGAGGGCTTGAATTGGATTGACGAGGGGCTGGCGGAGTTGATGGATACGATGTGACCCCCTTCCCGGCCTTCCCCCAAATCAAAAACCGATTTGGGGGAAGGGGAATGGAAATTGCTTATGAAAACCGTATTCATCTCCCAGGTCGTGTTGACTCCTCCCCCATTGTCGGTTTTTGACAATGGGGGAGGGCAGGGTGGGGGTCAAAGTGCATAAGCGCACTACCCCCAAGATCTTCGAGCGCGCCAAAGCGTTGCGCCGTGACATGACCGAGGCCGAATCCAGACTTTGGAAGCATCTGCGGGCGCACCGCATGGGCGATGTCCATTTTCGAAGACAACATGCCATTGGCAACTATATCGTGGATTTTTGCGCTCCCCGCAGAAAACTGATTATTGAGTTGGACGGAAGTCAACACTTGGAGCAAGAAGAGTATGATGAAGAAAGAAGTGAATTTTTGAAATCCAAAGGATACAAGATATTACGGTTCTGGAACAATGATGTGATGAATAATGTCGATTCGGTCTTATCTGTGATTTGGGATACTTTGCAAAAAGAGAATGACACATACGACTTTCGACGTTAGACCTTTGACTTTGATAACAACGGAGCTATTATGGAAATATTGAACTACATCAACGGCGAATGGGTGAAACCCGATGCCAGAGAATATTTCGATGTCATCAATCCCGCTACCGGACAGGTCATCGCTCGAACGCCCCTGTGCGGTAAAGCGGAGGTGGACGCGGCGGCGGGGGCGGCGAGCGCAGCCTTCCCTGCCTGGCGGCGCGTCCCTGTGCAGGATCGCGTGCAGTATCTCTTCAAATTGCGCGACCTGCTCAAAGCCAATCAGGACGAAATCTCGAAACTCATCACGGATGAATGCGGCAAGACCTTCGACGAATCCAAAGCCGAGATGGTGCGCGCCATCGAAAACGTGGAAGTGGCTTGCGGAATGCCGCATTTGAGCAAAGGCGAGTTCGTCGAAGACATCGCTTCGGGCATTGATGAGCTGATGATTCGCCAGCCGGTGGGGGTGTGTACGACGATTGCGCCGTTCAACTTTCCGGGCATGATTCCGTTCTGGTTTTTGCCCTATGCGCTGGCGGCGGGCAACACCTACATCATCAAACCGTCCGAAAAAGTGCCGATGACCATGCAGTTCATCTTCAAACTTATCGAGCAGGTCGGTTTCCCGAAGGGTGTAATCAACATGGTGAACGGCACAAAAGACGCCGTAGATGGGCTTCTCGAACATCCCGTCATTCGTGCCGTTACCTTTGTCGGCTCGACCAACACGGCGAAATATATCTACGCCACGGCCGCCGCGCATGGCAAGCGCGTGCAGGCGCAGGGCGGAGCAAAGAATCCCGTCATCATCTTGCCCGATGCGGATATGGAGATGGCGACCAAGATCGTCGCCGATTCGGCCTTCGGGTGTGCGGGGCAGCGCTGTCTGGCGGTCTCTCTTGCCGTTACAGTGGGGGAGGCACGCAATCAATTTACCGAGTTGATTTGCGACGCGGCCTCCTCGCGCGTCGTCGGTTACGGTCTCGACGCGGGCGTGCAGATGGGGCCGGTCATCAACCGGGCCAGCAAAGAGCGTATCGAGCAGTTCATCAGCCTCGGCTCCAAGGAAGGCGCGGATGTGCTTGTAGATGGGCGCGGGACGGTCATCGAAGGCTACGAGCGCGGTTCTTTTGTCCGCCCAACGATCATCGCTGGAGTCCAGCCTGGCACTGAAGTGTGGAAGACCGAGATCTTTGGGCCGGTGTTGGGAATAATGCATGTCAGCACCATCGAGGAGGCCATTGCGCTGGCAAACAGCCATGTCTACGGTAATCAAGCCAGTTTGTTCACCTCATCGGGTTCAGCAGCGCGCAAGTTCCGTTATGAAGTGGACGCAGGCAATGTGGGTATCAACATTGGCGTGGCGGCTCCGATGGCGTTCTTCCCGTTCAGCGGCTGGAAAGATTCATTCTTCGGCGATATGCACGGGCAGAGCATGGACGCGGTCGAGTTCTTCACGCAAAAGAAAGTTGTGATCGAGCGCTGGCCGAAGGAATGGACCAGGAAGTTCTAGGCAGGTAGGTCAACTTGTGTACGTGTGTAGTTGTGTACTTAACGCCAGTTCGGGATAACCTTCCCGAAGGTTTTTTAGAGCAATTCTATGGGCAAAATCGAGCCTTTGGGACGGTTCGAATACGTGTGTAGTTGTGTACTCAACCTCGAAATAGACAGACTGCGAGGACGAATTGCCCGCTTGGGTAAATTTTACAGGAGGAAGACATGCCGCAAGATTTAGCACATGCAATCGAGTATGCCAGTCAGTGGATCGAAATCATCAAGAAAGACCGCGTTCCCGAGGAAGAGGGAAAGTGGATCATCGAAGAATCGCTCCATAACTTTGCAGAACATTTCAACAAGGGCTGGCTGGATTATCGCAAGTCGGTGACGCAAGCCGGACAGTGGGCTGCCACCGAATGGACCGGCCGCGGCGCAGTGTTCGAAGATGTGCTGGGCCGTAAGTACATTGATTGGTTGGGCGGTTTTGGAATGATGGATTTGGGTTGGAGTCATCCCGAAGTGGTGGAAGCCGTTGCCGCCCAGTTACGGCGCACGCCCATGCCCAGCCAGGAACTGATCGATCCGCTGCGCGGCGTGCTGGCGCGCTTGATGGCCGATATTACACCCGGTGACTTGAAATATGCCTGGTTTGCGGCCAGTGGCACCGAGTCGATCGAGGCGGCTATCAAACTGGCTAAGGTTTACACCCAAAAACCGGCCTTCATCGTTGCCGTCAAGGCCTTTCACGGGAAAACGATGGCTTCGCTCTCCATGATGGGCAAGGCTGATTACCGTCAGCCGGTAGGGGTGCTATACGGCGGGCCGGTCTATCACGTCCCATTTGGCGATGCGGAGGCCGTTGAACGTCAACTCGAAATCTGCGACAAGGTGGGGATTGGCGTGGCAGGCGTGCTGATGGAGCCGATTCAAGGCGAGGCGGGGGCGATTGTCCCCCCGGATGATTTCTGGCCGCGCATCCGCGAGGCGACGAAGAGATACGGAACGTTACTCATCGCTGATGAGGTGCAAACCGGCTTGGGACGCACCGGCAAACTGTGGGGCGTAGATCATTGGAACGTGGTTCCCGACATTTTGGCGGTTGCCAAGTCGCTGGGCGGCGGCGTGATGCCTGTTTGCGCGGTTTGTACCACCGAAGAAATCTTCCAGCCGTTCATGTACCCCAATCCTTTCTTGCAGACCACCACCACTGGCGGCGGCGCCCTGGCCTGCTCGGCGGCCATTGCAGCCATTCACGTGACCGTACGCGACCGGTTGTGGGAAGCGGCAGCCGTGAAAGGAGAACGCATCATCAACCGCGTCAAGGAACTGGCCGAAGAATTCCCACAAGTGTACGAAAAAGTCACCGGCAAGGGCCTGTTGATTGGCCAGCATTTCCAGAAGCCGGAGATCGGCGGGCGGGTAGCGGCAGAGTTGTTCAAACGAGGCGTGTTGGTAGCGGGTACATTGACCAGCGCCCAGACCATCCGTATCGAGCCGCCGCTGGTGATCACCGATGAGGAAATCGAGGATGGCCTGAACCGCCTGACAGAAGCGGTAGGCGTGGTTGCCAAATCGTTGTAAATTCAAGGGCCGGAACAAGCGAGGCTGCCCGGCTCCTTTGGGTTGTTTGTGCAGGTTTTTTCGGCTATAATTTGTTTTGAATGGCTTTGCGTTGCAGATTGGAGACCTATGGCCCATACAGACGCTGTACGCATAGCGAATTTGGTTCATTGAGAATTGGCGTGGTATCCCCCCAGTTCTGGCGGCAGTTGCCTGTCCCCTGGGCGCCCGCCGGACAGGCTGGCGCTTGCCCAGGGCACTGCCGCCCGCCAGCAGCGCAACAGCGTCCCCTTTGGGGATAGTATCCCCTTTAGGGACTGCCGGCGCAACGCTCACAGCGATTCCCAGAGAACCGCCAATTTACTGTGAGGAGCAAACGATGAGCGATTTTGCGGTTGAGTTGAAAGATGTCGTTAAAACATTCAAAACCCCAGAGGGAACGTTCATCAATGCAGTAGATCACGTGAATATGCAAATCAAGCATGGGGAATTTTTCTCCATGCTGGGTTCCTCGGGGTGCGGCAAAACCACCTCCTTGCGCATGGTGGCAGGTTTCGAATGGCCGACGGAGGGCGAAGTGTACATCGAAGGCCAGCCGCAGGGACACAAGCCGCCGTTCCAGCGCCCGGTCAATACTGTGTTTCAAAGCTATGCGCTTTTTCAGCATATGACCGTTTATCAGAATATTGCCTTTGGGCTGGAGATGCAAAAAGCGCCTCCTAACGAAATCAAAGAGCGTGTCGGGCGTATGCTCGAAATGGTGCAATTGAGCGGTATGGAGCGCCGTTACCCGCGTCAACTTTCGGGCGGGCAGCAGCAGCGCGTCGCCCTCGCGCGCGCCCTGGTCAAACTGCCCAATGTTCTCTTGCTCGATGAGCCGCTTGGCGCGCTGGACTTGAAACTCCGTAAGGAAATGCAATTGGAGCTGAAGGCCATTCAGCAGAAAGTAGGCATCACTTTCATCTACGTCACCCATGACCAGGAGGAAGCCCTGACCATGTCTGACCGGATTGCGGTGATGAGCAAGGGCAAGGTGCTGCAGGTTGGCACGCCGGTGGAAATCTATGAGCGCCCCAACTGCAAATTCGTGGCAGACTTCATTGGCACCTCCAACTTCCTCGAAGGAAAAGTCAAGTCGCTGGAGGGCGACAAGGCGCAGGTATTCGTGCCGGCGCTGAACGCTGAGGTCAAAGGGTTGGTTTCTGGCACGGTCACGGTAGGAAGCCAGGCGGCCATCTCGATTCGCCCGGAGAAGATTCGTTTGGCCGATAAGGCAGCGTTGAGCCAGAACTGTTTCGAAGGTCGTATTGTCAGTTCGGTGTATATCGGTTCCGACACACACCTGATCGTGGAAGTCAATGGCTTGCTTTTGAAAGTCTGGGAGCAAAACAAGATTTCCAGTTTGGATCCCAGAGCCTATTACACCGTTGGGCAATCGGTGTGGCTGACTTTGTTCCCTGAAAATACGCTCATCATGGCTGGCGAATGAGGTGTTGTCATGTTGAAACGACTTCGTGAGAACAAATCTGCGCAAGGGACGCTGTTGATTACGCCGACGTTGATTTTCATGGTCGGCTTGTTGATCATCCCGCTGCTTTTGACGCTGATCATCAGTTTTGGAAAACGCTCAGCAGAAGGCAACGTCATCTACACCTTTGGCTTACACAATTACATGCGTATTTTGGGCTTCAGCCATGATTGCCCTGCTGGACAGACGACCTGCTTCGACCCGCTGTACGCCCAAATTCTCTGGCGTTCCATCTCCCTGGCATTCAATACCACTGTGCTGGTCATTTTGCTGGCCTATCCGCTGGCATACTTCATTGCCCGTTCCCATCCCAGCCGCCGTAATACGTTCTTGTTCCTGGTGTTGGTGCCGCTGTGGACGAACTTCGTCATCCGCGTCTATGCCTGGATGATGCTCTTGCGCACACAAGGATTGATCAACAGTGTCTTGGGTTGGCTGGCGGGATTGGTCGGGGTTCAATTTGTGCCGTTCGAAATGCTCTACACGCCCGGGGCGGTGCTGGTGGGGATGGTGTACGAGTTCCTGCCCTTTATGATCTTGCCAATCTACACTTCGCTGGAAAAGATTGATAATTCGCTTTATGAGGCCGCCGCCGACTTGGGCGCGAATCCGCTTCGGACCTTCTGGCGGGTGACGCTTCCGCTCTCGATGCCGGGCGTGGTCGCCGGAACCGTGCTGGTCTTTGTCCCTGTGATGGGCACCTTTGTCGTCTCGGATCTGTTGGGTGGCAAGCAAATCATCCTGGTCGGGAACCTGATCCAGCGTCAATTCTTGGACGCGCGCGATCCCACCTTTGGCTCTGCGGCTTCGCTGATTTTGATGGTGATGACGCTGATTGTGATGTATTTCTACACCCGCAAGTTTGGCTTTGGTGAGGAGATTGTGGCCGCATGAACCCCTATAAGCGCTCCCCCTTTGTCAAAATTTCCACCGTCTTGGTGTATTTCTTCCTGTATGCGCCCATCATCGGTTTGATGTTGTTCTCGTTCAACGCCTCGAAGACCAATATCTTTTTCGAAGGCTTCATCACCCGCTTTGGTCCCCTTCAAATGAACGGCAGTACTGTGGTGCAAAGCCCTTGCGGCCCGTTTCACTGGTTTTGTGAATTGAGCAAAAATGCCGAGGTCAGAAACGCAGCCAAAAATACGCTTACCATTGCCTTCATCTCTACGATTACCTCTACCGTGATTGGGACACTGGCGGCGCTGGCTTTACAGCGTTACGATTTTCGCCTCAAATCCTTTGCGCAACTCTCGCTCTATATCCCCATCGTCATTCCCGAAATTGTGATGGGGATTGGCATCCTGGTCCTGTTCAGCCAACTCTTCTCTTTTCTAAACAACCTGTTGGGCTTACGCCTGACTATGGGTTTGCCGACGGTCATCGTCTCTCACATTGCCTTCAGCATTCCCTTCGTGACGCTGGTGGTGCAGGCGCGCTTGCAGGGCTTCGATAAATCCTACGAAGAAGCCGCCATGGATTTGGGCGCCAACGAACTGACCACCTTTTGGCGCGTCACCTTCCCGATGATTTTGCCGGGCGTTCTCTCGGGCGCGCTGCTGGCCTTCACTCTCTCGCTCGATGACTTCGTGATCACTTTCTTCACCACCGGCCCCGGCTCCACCACCTTGCCCATTTACGTCTATGGCTTGTTGCGTCGCATCATTACCCCGCAGGTGAATGCCTTGTCTACCATCTGGGTGCTGGTGGTCTTTACGGTGGTGTTGATCTTACAGCGCGTGCAGAATCGGCAAACTTGAGGCGGTGTAAACCGCAAGGCTGGCGGTCTGCCTTGCGTTTCGAATTCCATTTCCTAAAAGGAGGAAGCAATGAGAAACAAAATGTTCATGTTGTCAGCCGTCGTCATCCTGGTAAGTATGGTGCTGGCGGCGTGTGGCGGAGGCGCACCTGCTGAAAAGGTAACCTCCTCTGGCTTTGTCTGTCCGGAGCCGGAACACAAGATGGAGGTCACGTCGCAAGAGTTGAACCTCTTTGTTTGGACAGAGTACATCCCCGTCGAATGGAAAGAATGCTTTACCCTGGTCTATGGGGTCAAAATCAATCATGATGAGTATTCTTCCAACGAGGAAATGTACGCCAAACTTTCGGCGGGCGGATCCAATTATGACCTCGTCCAGCCGACCGACTACATCATTAGCCTGATGATCCGCCAGGAAATGCTCGAGAAATTAGACAAGAGCAAATTGTTCATTTTGGATAGTTTGGATCCGGCCTATATGAATCAGCCGTTCGACCCGGGCAACGAGTACACGATTCCCTATGAAGCCGGCCTGGACGCCATCATCTACAATGCCGACAAGGTGACGACTCCCCCGACAGCCTATGCTGACTTGTGGAATCCCGAATATGCCGGCAAGATCGTGCTGCTGGACGATTCCCGCGTCATCATTGGCATGACGCTCTTGACGCTTGGTTACGATGTCAACACCAAAGACCCTGCTCAACTCGAAGAGGCCAAAACGAAATTGGCGGAACTCGTGCCAAATGTCAAGTTGTTCGACAGCGACAGCCCCAAGACCGCATTGATCGCTGGCGACGTGGACCTGGGTATTGTCTGGACGGGCGAAGCCTACACTGCCAATCAGGAAAACGCGGCCTTCACCTTCGTTTACCCATCGGAAGGCGCCATAATCTGGCAGGATAATTGGGCCATTCCCACCGGCGCGCCGCATGTGGACGCAGCCTATGCCTGGATCAATTACACCATGCAGGGCAATCTCTTCTACCTGATGTTGCGCGATTTCCCCTACCTCAACCCCAACAAGGCCGCCCTGGAGTACGCCAAGACGAATGCTCCTGATTTGTACGAGCCTTTCGTGAATTCACCTGTCACCAACCCACCGGCAGAAGCCCTTCAGAAGGCGCATCGCGTTGACGATGTAGGCGATGCCACACCTCTCTATGACAAGATTTGGACAGAAATCAAGGGCGACTGATTTTCCTTAATCAAGGTGCCGAAATGGAATCAGGGAACTGTCTTCGACGGTTCCCTTTGATGTTTAATCTTGGGTTGACTGCGCCCTAACTAACATTAACCTGGATTCGGGATCAGCCTTTGAACCGTCCCGAAGGCTGGATTTTGCCCATACCATTGCTCTAAAAAGCCTTCAGGAGGGTTATCCCGAACTGGCGTTAACATTACACCGCACAGTCAACAAAATAACCTGTTTGCGAGCGATGCGGCCCCATTGCATCCAGACGCTTATCCGTTCCCTATCCGCTGGTCACTTCGACCTGGCGCCGTAATACTAAAACGCCCCCTACCCCTTTTCGAGAAGATGTAAAAATTGCCTTTTTGGTTAATCAATCGTCATTGAATCATTGACTTTGTTGATAAAAAGATATAAAATATAAACATGGAAAGCGTAATCAGCACTACTCTTGAAAACGACCTGGACCAGATTGATTTGCAAATTCTGGAATTTTTGCACCAGGATGGCCGTATGGCCTTTGCAAAGATTGCCGAGCAATTGAACGTCTCGCCGGGCATGATTCGCATCCGCTATAACCGCATGGTCGAGATGGGCTATTTGAAGGTGGCGGCGATTTCTAACCCCCTGCGTATGGGCTTCAAGACCATGGCCTTGATTGGCATTCGCACCGATGGCGCCCACATGCTGGAAGTGGCCGAAAAAGTGGCTCAGTTAGAGGAGGTGGTGTACTTGATTATCGTCAGCGGGCGCTTCGACATCATGGCAGAAGTGTTTTGCCGTGATCATGCCGATTTGCTGCGCTTTTTGACCGAGAAACTCTATACCATCGAAGGCGTTCGAGAAACCGAATCCTTTTTACATTTGAAGATCATCAAAGAAATCTACTTTTGATCCAGTGCATTGATTTCCCATACGGGATCAACACATCATTCTCGTTTACGAAGGAGTACTTCATGAAGGTTCTGCTGGTTGGTACGGGAGGCGTTGGGGAGGCGATTGCCGTCATGGCCAAAAAGCGTCCCTGGATCGAGCAAATGGTGTTGACGGATTACAACCTGGAACGCTGCAAGGAAGTTCAGCAAAAAGTGGGCGACCCTGCGCGTTTCCCGGTCGAGTTCATTGACGCCAGCAAACAGGAAATGGTCGAGGCGCTGGCCAAGAAATATCGTGTTGACCTGATCATGAACGCGGTGGATCCGGTCTTCAACAAACAAATTTTCGATGCCGCTTACAACGTGGGGGTCAATTACATGGATATGGCGATGACGCTTTCCGAGCCGCATCCCACCGATCCATTTCACAAAACGCACATCAAACTGGGCGACTACCAGTTCGAGCGCGCGAAGCACTGGGAAGAAAAGGGCCTGTTGGCGCTTGTTGGCTGCGGAGTAGAGCCCGGCATGGCCGATGTGTTTGCCCGTTATGCCCAGGACCACTTGTTCGACGAAATCGAAGAACTTGGCATTCGCGACGGCTCCAATATCGTAATCCAGGGCTATGAGTTTGCCCCCAATTTCTCGATTTGGACGACCATCGAAGAATGCCTCAACCCGCCCGTCATTTGGGAAGAGGACAAAGGCTGGTTTACCACCGAGCCATTCTCAGAGCCAGAAGTGTTCGACTTCCCCGAAGGTATCGGCAAGATCGAGGTGGTCAACGTAGAGCATGAAGAAGTGTTGCTCATGCCGCGCTGGGTAAAGACCAAACGCGCTACGTTCAAATATGGCTTGGGTGACCAGTTCATCAGCGTCTTGAAAACCCTGCACATGCTTGGACTGGACAAGAAAGAGAAAATCAACGTCAAGGGGGTGATGGTTGCCCCGCGTGACGTGGTGGCTGCTTGTCTGCCTGACCCGGCTCGTTTGGGCGATAAGATGACCGGCAAGACCTGCGCCGGCACGTGGGTGAAAGGCAAGAAGGACGGCAAACCGCGCCAGGTCTATCTTTACCAGGTGGCCGACAACGAACAGTGCATGAAGACCTGGGGTTGCCAGGCAGTAGTGGCGCAGACGGCTTTCAGCGCCGTAATTGCCATGGACTTGATCGAGCATGGCGTGTGGAAAGGCGCCGGCGTCCTGGGACCCGAAGCCTTCCCGCCTGACCCCTTCATGGAGAAGATGGCCGATTACGGCTTCCCTTACGGCATCAAAGAGATGTAAGCGGTAAGCGCCAATAGATACCCCGCAGGCTCGAACCTGCGGGGCCTTTGTCTATCTGCGCCAAGCCCCAGGAGCATTTATGAAACTCGAAGGCATCTACGCCCCTCTCGTCACCCCGTTCGACGCCGACGAAAACATCAACTATCCCGCTTTGGAGCAATTGATTGACTTCGTACTATCTAACGGTGTCGTTGGTCTCATTCCCGGCGGAACCACGGGCGAAGTATATGCGTTGAACGATGCAGAACGGCTGGAACTCTTCCGATTCTACCGTCAGGTGGCCGGCAAACGCGCGACATTGATCGCGGGCGTGAACGCCGGTGCCACGCGCGATGTCATCCGCTTCTCCCAGGCGGCTGAAGAAATGGGCTACGACGGCCTGATGGCGGCGGTGCCGCCCTACTCGCGCCCCACCCAGCGTGAATTGCTGGCGCACTACCGGGCGGTTGCCCAAAGCGTCAGCCTTCCCATCGTTCTTTACAATTTCCCCTGGCGGGCTGGCAGCGAAATCGGCTACCCCGTCCTCGACGGCCTCGTCAGCCTGCCCAACATCATCGGCATCAAAGAAGCCAGCAGCGATATGTCGCGCGTCTACGAGATGCGCCTGCGCTACGGCGAGCGCTACCAAATCATCTGCGGCTCCGATGACCAGGCGCTCGACTATTTCTTTTGGGGAACGACCGCTTGGATTGCCGGCGCCGCCTCCTGCGCCCCCCGCCAACACGCTGACGTGTTGGAAGCCGCGCTGAAGGGAGATTTCGTCACTGCCCGCGCCCGTATGGATGCCCTGATGCCGCTGCTGCGTAACATCGAAAGCGGCAGTTACACCCCCAAGGTCAAATTCGGCTGCGAACTGCTCGGCATCCCGGTTGGCAACCCCAGAAAGCCGTTATTGCCCTTGGCTGATGAAGAGCGGCGAGAATTCCAACGCATCTTCGATGCGCTAAACATTCGACTGTGACCTATGAAGCGCATCCCTTTTTTGGACTCTCACACCGGCGGCGAACCCACCCGTTTGATTCTCTCGCTTCCTTTCGACCCCCCAGCGGGTACCGTTGCCGAAAAGTTATCCACGCTGAAAGCGCATCACGACGACCTGCGCCGAACGGTGTTGAACGAACCGCGCTGTTCTGACGTATTCATCGGCGCTTACTTGGTCGAGCCGGCCGACCCTACCTGTCAATTGGGCGTCATTTTCTTCAACAACGTCGGTTACCTCGGCATGTGCGGACACGGAACCATCGGCTTGATCGCCTCGCTGGCCTATCTGGGGCGCGTGCAACCTGGAGTCATTCGGGTGGAGACCCCGGTCGGAGTGGTCGAAGCAACCCTGCATCCCCTGTCATTGCGAGGCGAAGCCGAAGCCATTTCCTCGCCAAACGGGGAATTGCTTGGGGCAAACCCTCGATACGAGCGGGCAGAACCTTCGCTCTACTCCACCGCTGACCCTCGCAATGACAGGTATCCGAATAAAGTTTCAGTGAAAAACGTCCCGGCCTATCGCCACCTGGCGCACATCCCCGTCACCGTGGCCGGCAAAACCATACATGGCGATGTAGCCTGGGGCGGTAACTGGTTCTTCTTATGTCACGATCACGGCCTGGAGGTGGACCTGTCTAACCTCGAGGCGCTGACCGATTTTGCATGGCAAGTACACGAACAGTTGGCTGCCAACGGTATCACTGGCGCAGGCGGTGCAGAGATAGACCACATCGAATTGTTTGCCTCCACGCCCCAGGCCGATAGCAAGAGTTTCGTCCTCTGCCCCGGCAAAGCCTATGACCGCTCCCCGTGCGGCACCGGCACCAGCGCCAAACTGGCCTGCCTGTATGCCGATGGCCGCATCCACGTCGGGCAAACCTGGAGACAACAAAGCGTGGTCGGCAGTATCTTCGAAGGCAGTATCCAATTGGAGGGCGACAAGATGATCCCAACCATTACCGGTGAAGCCTGGGTGATGGCAGAAGGCGTGATTCTAGTGGACGAACGCGACCCATTTGGAAGCGGAATTTGACTTGAATACTCGAGTAAAATAAGTGCCGTGTTCCGTTTGCAGTTCCCAAAGGGGATGCTGCGAGACTGCTGGCGGGTGAAGTCAATGGAGATCAAGGATGGAATCGAAACGCGATGTACTCATTATCGGCGCTGGCCCGGTGGGATTGAGTTGCGCTTATTACCTCCTGAAAGCGGGGCGCCAGGTAACACTTCTCGATGCAAAGGAAATCGGAAAGGGAAGCGGCGCGGGCAACGCGGGCCATATCGTGCCGAGCCATATCATCCCGCTGGCGGCGCCTGGTGTGGTCGCCTCGGCTTTGAAGTGGATGCTGGAACCTGCGTTCAGCCCCTTTGGTATGAAATTGAGCCTCGATCCGCGTTATCTGGCATGGCTGGTGCAATTTGCCGCAGCCTGCAATGACGCAAACGTACAGCGCGGCATCCCGCCGTTGAAATATCTGGGACAACTGAGTGCAGAGAACTTTGCCCGTCTTGTGGCAGAAGAAAAGATAGAATGCCATTATCGCACAGCAGGCTTTTTGAACTTGTATCGCACTCGACAGGCATTCGAGGCGGCGCGCCGCGAGACGGATTTCATCCAGAAGCAGGGTATTCCTGTCCGCATGTATGAGGCGGCCGAGGTGCAGGCCGTGGAGCCGGCTGCCAGGGAGGACGTGCTGGGCGGTATCCATTTCACTGGCGATGCCTATCTCGACCCGGCCCGCTTCCTTGCAGGGCTGGCAGAACGTGTACGCGCCATGGGCGCCGAAATCATCGAGAACACGCCGGTGACGGGATTCCTGTCGGCGCAGGGAAAGGTTCGGGGTGTGCAAGCAGGCGCGGGTGAGTGGGAAGCGGAGCAGGTCGTTCTGGCGGCGGGGGCATGGTCGGGCATCCTGGCGCGTAAATTGGGTCTCCATATTCCCCTCCAGCCGGCGCGCGGCTACAGTCTGACCGCTTCAGCCGTCCAACACATGCCGCAGCACGCCCTCATCCTGGGAGACCGGCGGGTGGCCGTGACGCCTTTGGGGACGGCGCTGCGCGTGACGGGGAGGCTGGAGGTGGGTGAGTTCAGCGTCATCCCCAACCCGCGTTGGATCGAGCGCCTGGAAGGGTTGGCGCGCGAGTACCTGCGTTTGGAGGAGGCGCTCGAAATCCGCGAAACCTGGGCCGGCCTGCGCCCCACCACGCCAGATGGAATGCCCCTCATCGGCTTCTCACCGCGACATAGCAATCTCATTCTCGCCACCGGTCATGCCATGCTGGGCCTGTCGCTGGGCCCAGGCACCGGACAGGTGGTGGCAGAACTGGCAAACGGCGCTAAGCCAGCCGCCGAACTGCGGGCGCTGGGCTATCGGTATCGGTGACGAGCGTCTATGCCAAATTCCCAAAGACGCTGCCGCTTGCCCGACCGGCAAGAGAAAATGGCATTCTTCCCACTTGCCTACTCGCCCTGGACGTGATACACTATTATTTCGGATGGTGAAAGTGAATCTGCTTGTCGTAACGCCGTTGGATAGTTTTGGGGAACTCATTCGCCAAAGCCTGAGCGATATGGACTCGTTCTACGTCTATATCGCCAAAAGTCAGGCGGAGGCTTTGCTGCTTGCTGAAAAGAACAATTATTCTCTTGCCCTGCTGGATATGGAATTAGGAGAGGCGGCCACCCGAGAGTTGGGTCGCGCCTTGCGTCAGTCGAACCCCGATATGGATTTGATCATCCTATCGAGCGAAGATTTGCCTCCCGCGATGGATGCGATTCGTCCCTGGGTGTTGCTGCGTAAGCCGTTCTATCTGCCCGACTTCATCCAATTGATTCGCGCGGTTCCAATCATTCCTGATGAGTTGTTGAATGCAATGGAAACCAATCACCATAAAGTCGAAACGCCTATGCCTGAAAAGGCAGCCAGCCCCGAAATTCCGTGGCTGAACGATGTCTCGAAGGCCGCTCAACATTTGACGCGCCTGACGCTGGAATCTTCTGCGCAAGCGGCGCTCATCACCCGCGACAATGACCTGTGGGCCTACGCGGGGCAACTCTCGCAGAACGCTGCCAATGAACTGGCGCAGACGGTGGCCCGTCATTGGGACGGTCAACAGGGCAATGATTTGTTGCGCTTTGTGCGCCTGGAAGCCACCAAAGCCGAACACATGCTGTACGCTACCAGCATGACTCCCGAGATCGTCCTGGCGCTGGTCTTCGATGCCGAAACGCCTTTTAGCACCATTCGCAGTCAGGCCAACAAACTGGCGCACTCGCTGGCAATTGCCAAAACTGGCCCGGTTGCAGCCGTGCCTCCCAGCCCGCCCTCGGCTGCGCCGGCGGTTCAGGAAGCGGCTTTAGCCGAGCAAGAGGTGGAGGGTTTCGATGACTCCAGTGAAGAACTGGAGGTGCCCTCCATTGCTGAGATTCTAAAGGATGTACCGCCGCCGGTGCCGCCGCGCCGCCAGCAAGTAAGTGAGCCTGTCATGCGCGCTGCTCCTCTGGAGCAGGCTACTCCAGACGCCGATGTGGACGTGTCGGCGGCTGCTACCAGGCCGTCTGTGCCTTTGTCGAAACCCACACACCGCCTGAGCCACGAGAGTTCGCCGGCCATTCCGTTGCGGGGGTTGGTGGTGACAGAGCAGGCCGTCTCCCGGCAAGAGACGCTGATGGACGTGCCGGAAGAATTGGCCAGCACGCTGCCCTCCAAGTTGCAGCAACGCCGACCGGCAACGCCTATGCGCCCGCCGGCGCCGGGGGAATTGGACGAAACCCGCCCTCACTCCATTACAGAAGTGGCTGGCCGTATGATTGTCGAGTCGGCTTCGGCGGCGATGGCGCAATTGAATTATGCCTGCCTGTTAGTGCCGCGCTTTGCATCTCATTACATGACCGGCGACCTGGCCGACCGCCTCTCTCAGTGGATGCCGCAAATCTGTGTAGCCTTTGGCTGGCGGTTGGAATTCCTGGCCGTGCGTCCAGATTACCTGCAATGGGTGGTGAATGTGACGCCCAGCACCTCGCCAGGCTACCTGATGCGCGTCATGCGTCAGCAGACCTCTGAGAAGATCTTTGCCGAATTCCCACGCTTGAAAAAGGAAAATCCTTCTGGCGATTTCTGGGCGCCGGGTTATCTCATCATGGGCGGATTGCAACCGCACCCGCCACAATTGGTGAAGGATTACATCCGGCAGACCCGCCAACGGCAGGGCATTTCTCAACCGCGACGCTCTCAATGAAATTGGAGGTGCGGGGGGGCGCGCTGCGCCTCGACACACCTCGCTTTCCTCCCTTCTTTTGGAAATATACAAATTTTTCCGCAGAGTCGTCATCTCTGCGGTAAAATTTTATCCGCAGATAGACGCAGATTGCGCTGCTCTTCCTTATCTTACCCACCCGCTGTCACTGACTGCCGATTACTGATTACTGATCACTGAAAACTGAAAACTGGAATCCCCATGCCTCCTACCCTTTACCTGATTGACGGACACGCCCTGGCCTACCGCATGTACTATGCCCTGACTGCGGGCGGCAGCAGCACGCAAGGCTGGCATACCTCCAAAGGCGAACCCACCGCCGGCGTTTATGGCTTTGCGCGTGAGATGATGCGCATTCTCGAGCAGGAACGTCCCGAATACATGGCTGTAGCGTTCGATACGGGCAAGACCTTCCGTGACGAGATGTACCCCGAATACAAGGCTACGCGCGCCAAAATGCCCGATGACCTGCGCCCGCAAATCGAGCGCATCCGTCAGATGGTGGATGCTTTCAACCTGCCGCGCCTCGAAATGGAAGGCTACGAGGCCGACGACGTTCTCGGCTCGGTGGCTAGGCAGGCTGTTTTGCAGGGGCTGGGCGTAAAGATCATCACCGGCGATCGCGACCTGCTGCAACTTGTGGATGAGCGCATTGCCGTCTATGTGGCCGGAGACGACAAAACCTACCTGACCGCAAAGGACGTGCAGGCCAGTAAGTTGGGCGTGCGCCCCGAACAAATCGTGGATTACAAAGCCTTGGTGGGCGACAAATCCGACAACATCCCCGGCGTGCCGGGCATAGGCGAAAAGACCGCCCTTGGCCTGCTGGAAAGATTTGGCTCGTTGGACGGCATCTATGCCCACCTGGACGAGGTGGAAAACCGCTGGCGGGTGAAACTGGAGGCGGGACGGGAATCAGCCTACCTGAGCCGGGATTTGGCGACCATTCGCACCGACCTGCCGGTCTACCTGGACCTCGAACATGCGCGCGCAGACCGATTGGATGCCGCCGCCTTGAGTGCGTTGTTCACCGAACTCGAGTTCCGCTCTTTGCTGAAGAAGGTGCCAGAACTGACGGGGCAAAGGCCGGCCGCTTCGCCTTCCCCGCCTTACCGGCCAGCCCAGCAAATGTCCTTGTTTGCCACTGAAGCGCCGGTCATCTATGCACCGGCTGCGCCTGGGCATTTGGAGGTGCAAGTGGTAGACACTTCTGCCGCTCTGGAGGCGTTGGCCTTGGAATTGAACAAGGCCGAGTTGATTTCTTTCGATACCGAGACCACTTCCACCGACGAGATGCAGGCCGAACTGGTGGGCATTTCGCTGGCTGTCGAAGAGGGAAAGGGCTATTACATTCCGATTGGGCATCAGAGCGGCCAGAATCTGCCCGTCGAACAGGTCATCGAGGCCTTGCGCGCTCCGCTGACGAACCCCAAGATTGGGAAGATAGCGCACAACGCCAAATACGATTACATTGTGCTGGCGCGGTATGGCATCCAGGTCGCGCCGTTGGTCTTCGATACCATGATTGCCGAATTCGTGGTGGACCCTGGCTCACGTAATTTGGGTCTGAAGAACCTGGCTGAAGCGCGGTTGGGAGAAGAGATGACCCATATCGAAGACTTGATTGGCAAGGGCAAGAGTCAGGTCAGTATGGCCGAGGTAGAGGTGCGAGTCGCCGCCGCCTATGCTGCCGCCGATGCCGAAACGACTCTGCGCCTGATGCCCATTCTGAAAGCCAATTTGGAGCGTACAGGCGGCCTGAAGTTGATGAACGAGATCGAAATGCCGCTCATCTCCGTACTCGCCGATATGGAAATGACCGGCATCCTGATTGACCTGCCATTCTTTGCGCACATGTCGAAAGAATTGGAAATGCGCTTGCAGGAGATTGCCAGACAGGTGTATCAGTCGGTAGGGCGAGAGTTCAACCTCAACTCTACCCAGCAGTTATCCGATATCTTGTTCAATCGCCTGCGCCTCGAACCGCCCGATCGGAGCAAGAAAACGGCCAGCGGCCATTATTCCACCTCGGCCGATGTATTGGAAAACTTACGCGGCAAGCATGAGGTGGTAGATTGGATCCTGGAACACCGTGAATTGTCGAAACTCAAATCCACCTATGTAGACGCCCTGCCAGCCGCTGTCAACCCGCGCACTGGCCGGGTGCATACTTCTTATAGCCAGACCGGGGCGGTGACGGGACGGCTCTCGTCCTCCAATCCTAACCTGCAAAACATTCCCATTCGCACCGAGGAGGGACGTCGCGTGCGCAATGGCTTCATCGCGGCGCGTGGCAATGTTTTGCTTTCGGTTGACTATTCGCAAATCGAACTGCGCATCGTAGCGCACATGGCCCAAGACCAGGGCATGTTGGCGGCCTTCCGCCAGGGGCAGGATATCCACGCTATTACAGCGGGGGCCATTTACGGCGTCCCGTTAGAAGCGGTGACGAAAGAAATGCGCCGGCACGCCAAAGCCATCAACTTTGGTTTGATCTACGGCATGTCGGCTTTTGGTCTCACCCGTTCCACTGAATTGACTTTGGCCGAGGCCGAGGAGTTCGTCAAGACTTACTTCCAACAATTCCCCGGCGTAAAGAGGTATTTGGATAGCATCCGCAAACAGGCGGCTGCACAAGGCTATGTAGAAACCTTGCTGGGCCGCCGGCGCTACTTCCCCATGCTGAAAAACCCGGCCAATGCAAATCTGAAAAACCGCGAAGAGCGCGAGGCGATCAATGCTCCTATTCAAGGCACCGCAGCCGACATCATGAAGATCGCCATGCTGAGAATTCCCCCGGCGCTGACGCAGGCGGGACTGCATGGCAAGATGTTGCTGCAAGTGCATGATGAAGTGGTGCTGGAATGTCCGCAGGATGAATTAGAGGAAACGGCGCGGATCGTGCGGCAAACCATGGAAACCGCCTACCGGCTGGATATTCCGTTGCTGACAGAGGCGCGCGCTGGACAGAATTGGGGCGAGATGCAAGTCCTCCATTGAACGTTCTGCGCTGTGGGAACGAATTTCAATTTCATTGGAAACGTCCCATTACAGACATAGTCAAGGTACAATAGAACGACATGACCGGACGTGAAGACGCTTTTCAAAAGGCAATGAACCAGGGCCATTCCCATGCCTGGGATCAGGAGTGGGAAAAGGCTGTCGAAGCCTATCGAATAGCCCTGGCTGAATTTCCAGACCACCCAAAAGCATTGAACAGCCTGGGGTTGGCATTATTGCAATCTCAGCAGTTCGAGGAAGCCTTGAAAGTCTACCAGCGGGTGGCCAGCGTGACGCCCAATGACCCGATTCCTTTCGAGCGAATCGCGCAATTGTCTGAGCGGTTGGGACGCCTGAAAGAAGCCATCGAGGCGGCAAGTAAAGCCGCCGAACTGCACTTGAATAACCGCGATGTCGAGAAATCCATCAAAAACTGGGCGCATGTCATTACACTGAATCCGGAGCATATCCTGGCGCACTCACGGCTGGCATTGATGCACGAAAAACTGGGGCACAAACAACAGGCTGTGACAGAATACCTGGCAGTAGCCAGCCTTTTGCAGCGCGGCGGGAATCCTGAGAAAGCCATAGAAGTCGTGGCGCGGGCGCTCCAAATCCTCCCCAACAGCGCAGAGGCCAAACAAGCCGAAACGCTGCTGCGTGCTGGCCAGATGTTGCCCAAACCGGTGCGACCAAAAGGCGGGACAGCCCCACTGGCGATGTCGCAAGTCAAAGAATTGAACCCGCCCAGTAAGCCGGTTGTCTCTTCTCCTGACCCTATTGTCGAGGCGCGTCAAAAGGCGTTGACTGCGCTGGCGGAGATTCTCTTCGAATATTCGGATGAAAATAGCGCTCCTCAAGAACGACGGGGGATTGCTGCGATTGTCAAAGGCACCGGTCAACTTTCGCAATCCGAACAGGCCAAGGTCGTCTTGCATTTGGGTCAGGCCATTGACGCTCAAACCAAGAATCAGGAGGCTCAGGCTGCGGAGGAATTGGAACATGCGCTGGATGCCGGCTTTCATCATCCGGCGCTTTACTTCAATTTAGGATATTTACGCGCAAAGGCAGGGCGCACCGAAAGCGCCATGCGGCATTTGCAGCACGCTGTCAAACATGCAGATTATTCGCTGGCCTCCCGCCTGTTGGTGGGGCAGGCGCTCTTCCAGGCGGGGCGCACGCAAGAAGCGGCCATCGAATATTTGGAAGCCCTCAAATTGGCCGATGCTCATATCGTCTCGCCCAATCAAGCCGATGCGTTGCGTCAATTGTATGAGCCTTTGATCGAAGCCCAGGCTGCCGAAAATGACGAGACCAACCTGCGCCGCCTGTGCGAAAATATCCAAGAGATGCTTTTGCGCAAAGACTGGCAAGCGCATTTGCGCAAGACGCGCGAGCAAATGCCCAAATCGCAGGAAGGGGATACCCCCCTACCGCTGGCCGAAGTCATCATCCAGGCGCAAAGTAGCCAAGTGCTAGACGCTATGAACCAGGTCAAACAACTGGCGCGTATGGGTCACCTGCGCTCGGCCATGGATGAAGCCTTCCAAGCCTTGTACCATGCTCCCACTTATTTGCCTCTGCACACCCTGATTGGCGAATTACTCATCCAGGAAGGGCATACCCAGGAGGCCATTGCCAAATTCATGGTCATTGCCAACGCTTATAGCATCCGCGGCGAGACCGCCCAGGCAACGAAAATGCTGCGGCGTGTACTGGAATTGGCGCCTATGGACCTGGCAGCCCGTACCCGCATGATCGAGCAACTGATTGCCCACGGGCAGGTAGACGAGGCCATCAACGAATACCTCGACCTGGCCGATATTTATTATCGCCTGGCCGAACTCGACATGGCGCGTAAAACCTATACTACTGCTTTGCGAGTGGTCCAACAAACCAACGCCGATCGCAGTTGGAATGTTCACATCTTGCAGCGCATGGCTGACATTGACATGCAGCGACTCGATTGGAAACAGGCCATTCGCATCTTCGAACAAATCCGCACGCTGCGGCCCGATGACCAAAATGTGCGTAAGAACCTGATTGACCTCAATTTGCGGCTGGCGCAGCGCGCCCAGGCAGAAGCAGAATTACAAAGTTACCTGTCTTATCTGGAAAGCAACGGCCACAGCGAACAAGCGCTGCCCTTCCTCGAGGAACTCGTCAAGGAAAACGAAGACCAGATCGTGTTGCGGCGCGCGCTGGCAGAAGCATATCGTCAGCACGGTCACATCGAGCAGGCCATTTCCCAACTGGATACCCTCGGCGAAATGTTGATCGAGGATGGCAAAAAACAAGATGCCATCCAGATTATCCAACAAATCCTGGCGTTGAATCCGCCCAATGCAGCCGATTACCAGCGAGTTTTGGTTCAACTCCAGGCTGATTGAGATGGTCGAAACATGCGATCTCTGATGTATCTTCTCGAAGAGAAGGGTGGCAAAACACCCAGCGCCCCGATTTGTTGAGATGATATTCCAGATTGGATTATTTTGAGTTGAGAACGAGGATATAATTCGATTAGGTTGCCATCCATGTCTAAAAGGCGCGATTCAAATCGCAAGACAGTTGGTGTATTGCTGGCGCAAATCAGCCGCGTATGGGGGGTAGAATTCATGGCGGGTGTAAATGACCAGGCCCATGCCAACAATGTCAACCTGATCTGTTTTGTGGGGGGGAAACCCATTTCGATTTCGACGCCTGAGCAGCAGGCTGTTTCTTATGGATTTTACGACCTCGTCAAGCCTGTGCAACTAGACGGCCTCATCCTGGCAGCCGACATGGGGCATGGACTGAAATATCATGAAATCAGTGCCTTCTGCAAAGCCTTTGCATCCATTCCTATCGTGGCCCATGCGATTGACGCAGAGGGTGTACCCCATCTGCGCGCCGATAGTTTGAGCGGCATGCGCGAGGTCATCCGCCACTTGATTGAAACTCATCATTGCCAACGCATCGCCTTCATTCGCGGCGTAGCCGGTCAAATCGAAGCCGAGGAACGCTTCCAGGCATATCACGAAGAATTGCAGGCCCACGCGATTCGATATGACGAGAAACTGGTTGTGCAAGGCGATTTCACCCCCGAAAGCGGGCGCGCTGCGATTCGTACTCTGATGGACGAACGGGGAATGCGCTTTCAGGCGATTGCCGCCGCCAACGACCGAATGGCCTTTGGCGCCCTGGAAGCCTTGCAAATGCGCGGTATCCAGGTGCCCGACCAAGTGGCCCTGACCGGCTTCGACGATGTAGACGAAGCCCAATCGCTAGGCGTACCGTTGACGACTGTACATCAATCCTTCTACGAACAAGGTCGGCAAGTTTTCGAAATGCTCATGCGGCGTATGCAAGGGGAGAGCATCGAATCCATCACCAAAGTACCCACCAGCCTGGTCATCCGCTGGTCATGTGGATGCCTGCCAGAGACAGTACAGAAAGCCGTCGTTGCGCCCCGCGAAGTAGCGCAAACTGGCCGCCTTCAAAATAAGCGCGATGCAGCCATTGAGGCCCTCCTGGGAGCGGCGCGCGTTGACGCGCAAGATGGGGCCCTCCGACACTTTCGTGAAGTTTTTGGCGCCATGTGGGATACTTTCCTGACCAGCGTTCAGGATAATCGTCATACCGATGAGTTCCTGAAAGCCACGAACGCCGCCATTGAATTAATGCGCCGAGAAGGGCGCGAACCTGCCATTTGGCACAATGTTGTTTCGATGCTGCGCCGTTATGCCCTGGGGGGCATCTCTGTTTCCAATCAAACGACCATACTGAATGCCGAGAACCTGTTTCAGCAAGCGCGCTTGCTAACTGGCGAACTTTCGCAGCGCGCTCAGGCTCTCCAACGTCTGCAACGTGAACAACAAGAGAACATTTTGCAGGCCTTCAGTTTTTCGATGGCGCCTGCATTGAGCCTGGACGAGATTGGCTCGGCCATCAAGCAGAATTTCCCTGCCCTCGGTATCGAGCGATGGTACGTCATGTTTTATAGCGATGTAGCCTCCCCTCATCTCATTACCGCGCCGCCGCCAGAGAATTATCGCTTATTACTCGAATACGAAAACAAGACCTTCCATATCCCGGCGCAAGTATCCAACTTAGAGCCAGGCAGTCTGATTCCGCGCGGCAAAACGCCCGCCGACCACCGCTACACGGCAGTCATCATGCCGCTTTCGCTGGCAAGCAATCGTTTCGGTTTCATGTGGGCCGAAATGGGCCCAAGGGATTGGGATGTGTACCTGCGAGTCCGCAATTTGGTCAGCAGTGCGCTGTTGCGCGTCACGCTTGTCCAGCAGCGTGAGCAGGCTCAAAAGGAAGTGGAACGCTTGCTAGAAGAGGCGCGCAATCACGCCGCCGAACTGGCCATCGCCAGAGACATTGCCGAAAAAGCCGCCATCGAAAAGGAAAAATTGTACGCAAACGAGCAAGCCCGCCGCCGCGCCGCCGAATTACTGGCGCGGGCGGCCCGCCAACTTTCCTCGCTGGAAAAACTGGAGCGCGTGCCTCAACAAATCCTGGAACAAATGCGCACCTTGCTTCCTTTCGACCGCGGCGTTCTGTTCTTGGAAGATGTCAACGGCACGCCCTATGTAGCAGCACATTACGGCCTGCCGCCCAATGCCCCCATCCATGAACTGACCTACCGGGCGCAAGGCAACGACTTGTATGACGCTGTGGCGCGCATGAAGGAGCCTATCCAGATTGGGGACGTACAAAAACTCAAAGGCTGGCAGCAACCGAAGTGGCTGCCGCCTGACTCATCCTGGATGGGCGCGCCCCTATTCTTCAAAGACAAAGTAATGGGAATGTTGGTTCTATCGCGCAAGCAGGCTTTCTCCTATAACAAAGACGATGCCCTGCTGGTAACTACCTATGCCGTCCAGGCCGCTATTGCTCTGGAAAATGCCCGCCTGTACGATGAATTGGACCGTTTCAACCGCATGATGGAGCGCATGGTGGAACAGCGCGTAGAGGAATTGAACCGCGCCCTCAGCATCCTGGAAAAACTAGACAAGAACAAATCTGCCTTTATCCAGGTAGCGGCCCATGAATTGCGCACGCCTTTGACCGTTATCAAGGGGTACCTGGGCATGTTGCGCAGTGAAAGCATCGTACAAGACCACCCCTCCCTGCTGCAAGCCGTGGATGGCGTGTTACAAGGCACAAACCGCCTGCATCAGATTGTCAACAGTATGCTCGATGTGGCCCGGCTGGAAAATCAAGTGCTTACGCCTCACACTGACCTGTTACCGATTGCCCCGCTCCTGCGCCTGATTCAAAAAGACTATCAGCAGGAACTCGAGGCGCGCCAAATCGAATTGAAACTGGACGAATCCATCAGCCGTATGCCGCCCTTGCAAATTGACCCTGAACTGATGCAGAAAGCACTGGATAACATCATCGTCAACGCCATCAAGTATACCCCCGATGGCGGAACCGTTTCGGTCAGCGCTGCAGCGGTCACCGATGAGCAACTCGGCCCGTGCGAAGAACTGCGCATTCAGGATACCGGCATCGGCATAGACCCGCAGAACCTCGAAATCATCTTCGAAAAACTCTACCAACTGGGCAAAGTAGAACTCCATTCCTCTGGCCGCACCTCTTTCAAAGGCGGCGGCCCGGGCTTGGGGCTGGCCATTGCGGCCGGCATCATCAAAGCCCACGGCGGCAAGGTGTGGGCCGAGAGTCCGGGGTACAATGAGGAAACTTGCCCCGGCAGCACCTTCATCGTTCGCTTACCTTTCCCAAAAGATACCCCCACCCCCTAGCGCAGATTTCATCTGCGACAACGGCCAACCAGTGCAAAGCCCAGAATCTTTGCGCTCGAAATGGATTGACAATGCGTTTCACCTTGCCCCCCAACCCCAAAGCCTATTACGCCCAAGTTTGGGAAGCCGTGCGTCAAATCTCGCCTGGCAAAGTCGCCACCTACGGCCAAATAGCGTTTCTCCTCCCGCCCCCGCCGGGGGTGGACTTCGAGACCTACCGCGCTTTTGGCCCGCGCTGGGTGGGCGGCGCCATGGCCGCCTGCCCTGATGACGTTCCCTGGCAGCGCGTCATCAATGCCAAAGGCGAGATCAGCCCCAGGCCAGGAGCCGCTCGGCAGAGAGCCTTGCTGGAAAGTGAAGGCCTCATTTTCAACCAAAAAGGCCGCATAGACTTGAAAAAATTTGGCTGGGAATCGGCAAAACCCGCTCGACTCAGCCTGTTGTAATCACAAGAGGAGCCTATGTCATTCACCATCCAACCCCCTCCACCCGGCGCGTCCCTGTTGAAGAAGGCCGCCTATTGCCGAGAGCATGATTGCCCCATGCTTCCTGTCGTCCAGGATGGTCAGCCGACCTCCATGTGCTTGTACGACATCATAGAACAAACGATAGGCGGACAGCGCGTCAAATACGTCAAAACTGCCAGCGGCACGCTGCGTTCGATCCGCTTCGAGAACGGCTATATCCTGGAGCCGCTCTGTCCGCATTGCGGCAAGGCCTCCATCGAGGATGAAGGTTTCCTCGAAACCAAGTTGCTGCTCTATTGGTCATGGGAAATGGAAAATATCAACGATGAAGATTACCCCAGCGTGGTGCTAGATTTTGGCGGCGCCGATGGCGTAATCACCGACACCGTTTCCGTGCATATCAACTCCATTGTGGGGCTGCGCAAAATCCAAAAATGACTGCGCCCCTGGCCTCACCGCCGGCACAGTTCCAGAACACGCTCGATTGGCGTATCCACCTTTACCGTATAGACGCGGATTCCCCATGGCGCTAGTTCGCGCCTGGCCTGCCGGCTAAAGGACTCCAGCCCGGCCATACTGGCGACGAACGCCGCGCGCTCTTTGCCGGACCCGCGGCCTGCTCCCGTTACCAGATGGACGATCACGCCCCCGCCTTGCTCCCGCATTACACGACCGACCGATTGGGTCATCAAGAACGCCCCCGTCAGATTCACATCCAACACGCGATGCCAGTCCCACTCGTCCATGTCGAGCAGCGGCGAGCGGGGTTCGACACAAGCATGATTGACCAGAATATCAATGCGGCCGAAATCGTCTTGCACTTGCTTCACCAGGGCCTGCACGGCCACTTTTTTGGCTACATCGTCCACGTACACCCGCGCTTGCCCGCCGCTTGCCAAAATCTGCGCTGCCACTTCTTCGACATTGAGCGGCGAAATGTCGTTGAGCGCCGTCGTCGCGCCGTGCTTCGCAAAGGCCTCGGCCAGGCGGCGGCCTGCGCCCTTGCCGGCCCCGCTAATCAAGACCACTTGTTGACTGAAATCTGATTTTTTCATTTCTCTTGGTCGAATGACTCACACAGGGGGACCGTGTCTGGATTTTCGTTGGCATTCAGCCTCATGCCCAAATAGGGCGAAGGGTCGAGTGTGTTTTGGATGTCCAACTCGTTGCGAAAATGGCCCAGGCCGTCATCTCGTACGATCGAAAAGTGCAGGTGAACGCCGGTGGGATTGTTGGGATCTCCAGAATAGTTACCCTGGTAGCCTAGAAACGTCCCCGCCTCGATCCATTGCTCGTAGGTGCCGGCCGGGAACGCATCCGAGATGTAAGACGCGCCGCTTTGGTCGGCCATGTGGGTGTAGTAGAGCCAAATCTGGCGACCGGGACGAAGCGGGTCATCGGGAACGCGCACGATCACCGACGACTTCCACTCCGGCAGACGGGTCAGGTAGCCAGGATAGGCGGCTATCACCGGCGTCACTCCCACCTCTTTGCCGCCGAAAATATCAATGCCCTGGTGACGGTGGCCCGGGCGGAAAGAATCGTCCCAAAGAAACCCGACCAGGCCATCGGTCGGGAAAATGAACGGCGCGTCTCCGCAGCGCGTTCCGGCTTGCATGTTCCATTCTGGGTGAGAAGCCGGGGCCTGCATCCAGGCGTGGAAGGCCGCCAGCCGCGCTGCGTTTGGGCGATACATACGGTACAAATAATACCCCCCCACCCCCAGCGCTACCACGATGGCTGAAAAGAGGACAAAGCGTTTGGACATGGTGAGAGATTATACTTGAATTGACGTATAATATCTCGAACAGGAGACCCTATGTCCAACGTGTATGCCTCTACCCATCCGCTGGTGGCTCACAAACTTTCCCGCCTGCGCGACAAGCGCACCGAGCCGAAGAAATTCCGCGAACTGGTGCGCGAGATTGCCGCCCTGCTGGCCTATGAAGCCACTGCCGACCTGCTGACGGTTCCGCGCGAACTGGAAACCCCGCTGGCGAGAATGACCGGACGGGAGCTGCAAGAGAAAATTGGCCTGGTGCCTATCCTGCGCGCCGGCCTGGGCATGGTAGAGGGCTTTTGGGAACTGATGCCCAGCGCCGAAGTCTGGCATATCGGGCTGTATCGGGACGAAAAGACCCTGCGCCCGGTGGAATATTACAACAAACTGCCGCTCGAGCCAACCGTCTCCGTTTGCATCATCCTGGACCCGATGCTGGCTACCGGCGGTTCGGCCATTGCCACCGCTGACGTGTTGAAGCGCTGGGGCGTGAAGAAGATCAAATTCGTCGGGCTGATCGGCGCGCCAGAAGGCATCGCCGCCATGCAAAAGGCGCATCCCGACATCCCCATTTATCTTGCCGCCATTGACGACCACCTGAACGAACGCGCCTACATCGTGCCTGGCCTAGGTGACGCTGGTGACCGGCAGTTTGGGACGGGCTAGGTTGGTAGGACAGACCTTTGGTCTGTCTTTCGAGACGAGACGATGAAAGCCATGCTCCTGCCCG
>Ga0209018_1000434_pt1 | contig 39091 bp, 36 predicted proteins | sample YNPBryBLVA2012_FD_185814 | JGI IMG/M metagenome (GOLD analysis project Ga0209018, IMG submission 185814) | Anoxygenic and chlorotrophic microbial mat microbial communities from Yellowstone National Park, USA - YNP Bryant BLVA 2012 (SPAdes)... ...
GCAGGTGCTTCTTGGACGGGGGTAGTGCCCTGCGACCCTTAGCTTTGTAAATGTAAATCTTTCCTCACAAATCAAATGTGATCGTGATATGAGTCTGAATCGGCTCACTGTCTTTGGTGTCGGTAATTGCCATGCCTGGATCACAAAACGAAAAATATCGTAACTTTTGGGCGATGGGTGGCAAAAAGTAGCGAAAATAATCAATATAAAAATATCCAGTTGTAATAGGTAATGAAAAGGGTAAAAATTCAAAGTGTAATTGCCGCCGGAGTGTTGACGAGCCTATTGGGGGGGATGTTCGCCCTAGCCGTTTCCCATGTTGGTCAAAAGGATTTCAACCGGCTCCGATTTGAGAGTGAATTTTACCATCGCTTACATCGGCGGTATTTTGTGGTGATTGGGGCAGGATTGGGATTCGCTCTGGGGGCAGCACAGTGTTATATCGTCCAGTTGAGTAAAATTAAAATTGACCCGGAACGGGAAGATTTATGAATAGCGGGCATGGGAAGTCATGGTTACAACATCAGCGAGAACCCCCTACCACCGATGAAATTGCCGGAAATTACAATTATTGGAACCGATTGAAGGTTATCTCGCTCAAATACACATACTATTGAAAACCAAAGACGGGAGATACCCCCTGCGACCCCTATTTCATTTTCATTTAGGACTGCTATGGGTAGCGAGATGATGTTCGGCTGGTTCAAATAAACTCACTTAATTGTGGTGAGATTCTCTAGTCCTTTTGTTACAGTAGCACTGGTGATCCGGTCCCCTTGTTTAATTTTATCCACCACTTCCATGCCCTTGGTGACATAGCCAAACACCGCATAATTCCCATCCAAAAAACTGGTTTCCGCCAGGGTAATGTAAAACTGGGACGAAGCGGAATTGGGATTTTGCGACCGTGCCATCGCCAGTGCCCCCCGATTGTGCCTGAGTTTAGGAGCTTGCCGGATGTTTTGCTCCGGGAACGTGCGCCCATAGACTGCTTGCTGACCATCCACCGGCTTGATTTCCAAAGGAATCACCCGCTCCCGCTGGGTCTGTGGGTCAACAAAACCCCCCGTCCCATTGCCCTTGGGGTCGCCCCCCTGCACTACAAACGGCTGAGGTTCCCGCACCACCCGATGGAAGGTCAAATTATTGTAAAAGCCCCGCTGTACCAAATCCACGAAATTCCCCGCTGTCACCGGCGCATCCTCCCCATTCACCTCCAGGGTAATGGTTTGCCCGTTGACCACCATGTCCACCGTCGCCTTCCCATTCAAACAGGGATAGCCCTGCAAGGGTTGCACCAATTCCGGTGGGATATTGCAATTGGTACTGCTCATGGCGATGGTTCCCTCCTTAGTTGGTGCGCTGGCCAGGCTGTCCGCATTGGCTTGACAACCCATTAAGCACAATAGCATTAAACCCGCAAACAACCAACGCCCCATCACAACCCCTCCACCGGTACGCCTAAAAACCGTGCCAGCCGGGCCGCCTGATCCTCCAACTCGGACAGAGCCAAAGGTCGCCCCACCTGGGTCAAAGGAATGTCTCGTTTGCCCCGGAGGCGTAAGTACAATGCCCGCTTCGGGTTAAACCCATCCTTCACATCCACCCGAATCCCTTGCACCTCGTCGAGGGGGTAGATCAATTCCACCCGCCGGTCTTTCCCCGGCCAACCCCAGCGGAAAATTTTCACCTGATTGGTTCGTTTATTGTACTCATTGTAACCACCCCCCACATCCCACCAGATCAGCAACCAGAGAAATAGACTTAAGCCAATTCCCGCCACCCCGTAGGCACCCATGACAATCCCTTGGGGAATAAAAATCAACTGGGTTGGGTCGGCAAAGGGGAGCAAATTCACATGGGTATAGCTGGAAATGCCCGCCAGCAAAAACCCCACGCCCCCCAAACCTACCACCACTGCCCACCAGTAGTTACTCAAACGACGGGTACCCTGCACCCGGTCAATATAGCATTCTGCCGTTGTGGTTTCCGTGGTCATAGACCTGCCAAGATTGATCCAGCTTGTTCTATGGTACCAGCCCCGGTCTAGGAAGCCGCCATTTCATTCCGGTTGGCGAGGGCAACGTTGTCCAGGGCGGGCAATTCTAAACAGTAACCTGCCCCATAAACCGTCTTGATGTACTGGGGATGACGGGGGTCGGGTTCCAACTTGGTGCGCAAATGCCGTACGTGAACCCGGATGGTTTCAATGTCATCGTTGGGGTCATAGCCCCAAACTTCCCGCAAAATGTCGCTGGGAGAAACGGTCTGACCATGCCGTTGGAGCAAACAATGCAGGAGGTCAAATTCCAGGTGGGTGAGTTTCACGGTTTGATTGAACCACACCGCCTCAAACCGTTCCGGGATCAGGGTCAAAGGTCCATAGCTGAGAATTTCCCCGTGGTTTGCCTGGGGTACCCGGTCAGAGCGCCGCAGTAACGCCCGCACCCGCGCCAACATCTCCTGCACCTCAAAGGGTTTGGTGAGATAATCGTCCGCTCCGGCATTAAAACCCTCTACCTTGTCCTGGGTCTGGCTCAAGGCGGTGAGCATCAAAATGGGAATGTCCCCCGTCCGTTCATCCCGCCGCAACCGCTGGCAGAGGGTCAACCCATCCACCCGGGGCAACATCAAATCCAACATGATCAAATCCGGTAGGAGTTGCACCGCCAAAGCCTGCCCCTTCACCCCATCACTGGCTTCGCTCACGTCGTAACCGGCTAGTTCCAGATTCACCCTGACCAATTCGGTGATGGCGGCATCATCATCAATAACGAGAATCCGGGGCATATAACATCAGTTAAAAAAACGGCATTTTATAACACAATACGCAACAAAGCGTAATGCTCATTTCCATTATAAGCGTTTGTCAAGCCAGTTTTTGGTACAAGTACCTAGGATTCAGTTTGGGAGCGGCTACGGCTGGCCTGTTTCGCCCGTTGGGCACTGCGTTTGAGGGCATCGAGGCGAGCTTCATAACGGCGGCGACGGGCTTTATCGGGGGTTTGTTCCGCCAGCAGTTTCAGGGCACTGCCCAGGCTCTTGTAGGCATTCGGCAGGGTGTAGCCATACTGGGTCGCCAGTTGAATCGCCCGTTCATCAGCTTTGATGGCAAGTTTCAGGGCGTTTTGTTTTTGGTTGCGCCGCCACAACCGATACCCCGCAAACCCGGTCAAGCCCAGGGACAGCAACAGCAGGAGCGTATCTTCCACCCACAGTTCCCCCACTGTGCCTCCCAAGCCAATCGCCAGGGCAGCCATTTCCCACCCCTCCTTGGGCAGGGTATCGCTCTGGATGCGGGCGACCTCATGCCAAAACAGCAAATTTCTTTGATCCAACGCCAACTGTTCCCAGCGCAGGGGGTCAATTTGCACCTCCACCTGATCCCTGTCCACCTCTTCAGTGGTGATCACGGGGGGATTCATGGCGGTGGAAGCCACAATCGTCACCCAACCCCGCATTTCCCCGGGTAATAGTCCTTGTAGGCGGCGAAATTCCCCTTGGTAGGCATCCGCAGTGGCAGTGTAGGCAGGCATGAACCGTACGTTCCTAATGGTTAACTCATGACTATATTACAACTATAGGCAAATTGGGGCATCAGCGGAGTGCCACCACCCGAAATCCCATCGCACATTCAAAGGCAAGGGGTTCCTGGGCTTCGCCCCGCTGAGCGGGATGACCACACCCCAACCGACCGCTCAACCAACGGGGACTACCCGTGTGATCGGCGAGGGGGCAATTTTGGCAGACCGATGCAGGTTCCAGTACCTGGTCACTGAGTACAATCCTCAAGGTAGCCATAGGCTCTGGCAGTAACCTTTATTTCCATCATAGCGTAGCTACAAAACTCAACCTGCGGGTATATCATGGCTAACAACCATTGTCTGACCGTCCCCCATGACCCAAGCGCCTGAACGTCCGCCCCAGACCACCGACCCCGCCATCGAAGCGGAACTTGACCACCGCATGAGCCGCTATGGTCTGAATCCATGCGGGGAAATATTGGGTGCAGATTTCCATTGTGTGGCGGGAAATACGCTGTTAATTACTCGTAGCGGTTTGGGTTCGATTCAGTCTTTCGTAGGGCAAGTTGTTGAAGTTTGGAATGGGCGGCGATGGAGTGCAGTTGTACCCCTATTAACTGGGCGAGAACGGCAATTGTATCGGGTGCATTTCGGGGATGGTACTTGGTTGGATGTGACGGACTACCATCGCTTTTTTGTACGCCATCGTTTTGGCAAAGATTATTTGGAAATGACGACCCAAGAGATTCAAAACTATCTGGAATCGGGCGGCTACCAACTGCATACGGAACCTTTTTGTATTGATTACAGGGACGGGGAATTTGTTGACCCCATTTGGGCATACACGTTGGGGCAACTGGTAGGCGATGGTTCCCTCTGTCAATCTCACAGTCAACCTCAATTACAATTGCGTTTATACGGTGCTAAAAGTTATCGTGCTTTGACTATTGCCAGTCGTTCATCGGGACAGGTTACTTACTATACTGAAAATCAGACCACTCCATGTTTGCGTTACACCGGATGTGCGGAAGCATTTAACCCAGAATGGGTGCGACAACTGAAGTATGACCCTACGGCTTTGGAGTCTTTAGCCCAGTGGAATCGTGAGGCGATTTTGCATTTTGTCGCTGGATTCATTGATGCGGATGGGACAGCAACTTCCAGCGGTGGAGTACGGCTTTATCTATCGAATTACGACCGAGCCTATCGAATTTATTTGCTCCTGCTAAAATGTGGGATTCGTTCCTCCATCAATCTCTGTGCTAAGGCGGGAACAACCACCAATTTGGGTCGGCGGCATCAGGATTTATGGTATTTACAAATCACGGATTGTCAAGGGATTCCCTGCCAACGAGTGGACACGACCCAGGGACATCAACCACCCACGAAAGGGAAATGGCAAACGATTCGCAAGGTGGAATTATTACCTGGTTTCCATAACACCTATTGTTTCCATGAATTGGAAGTTCATAAGGGGGTTTTTGGTGGGACATTGACGGGGCAGTGTAATTTAGCAGAAATTCACCTGAATCAAATTGATCCCCATAACTTTGAGGAACAGGAAAGGGCATTTACCGCCGGAGCTTTATCGGTAGCGGCACTGCTCAATCACCGATTTGTTGAACCGAGATTCCAGTATTCCCGTGAACTTGACCCGATTGTGGGGGTGTCTTTTACCGGGTTGTTTGACTTTTTTGTACACGCCTTTGGTAAGGAATGGTTGCAGTGGTGGGCGGCGGATCGACCGAAGAGTGAATTGGGTTTAATTTTGCGGCAAAAAGAAACGGATTATTTGCAATTTTGGCGGGATGTGGTGCATCGGGTGGTGTGGGATTATTGTGACCGGCATGGACTGCGGCGACCCAATCGTTGTACAACGGTGCAACCGGCAGGATGTTTGGATCGCACGGCGTTACGCATTTTTGATCAGGGCTTACTTTATGCGGATGAAATTGTGGAACCTGGCAGTGGGGAAAGTCGAGGTTTAGGGTTGACGGTACGTCATGGGATTCCGACGGATACGGCTATTGCCAATCCACCGCTACCGCTGGTGCGAGTCACCCTGAAAAATGGTCGGGTTTTGCGAATGACCCCCAATCATCGCCTCTCAATTGCCGCTCAATGGATCAGAGCCGATCAGCTAAAAATTGGCATGGAAATTGATTATTCTTTGGGTGAATATCGCCACAGGGAAGATGCGCCACTGATCAGCCTCAATTTGGCTCAATATACCCGTGCGGGTCGGAAAGAATTTTTAGGACATGGGCGAGGGGTACTGACCGCAGAAATCACGACACCTACCACTTTGAATCCTGAATTGGGTTATTTTTTAGGTTGCTTGTTTGGTGATGGTGCGATTAGTGAATGTAAGGATCGGGTACGGTTTGCGTTTAATGCCAAAGAATTAGACTTGGTGGAGCGTTTACAGGGGATTGCCCAAAGGCAGTTTGGTATTGGTGGAACCATTAGCTATGACGCTCGTAATGGTGGCACCAGAGGGGAGTTGGTTTTTGCTTCTAAACAATTGTTTGATTGGTTACAGCTGAACCAATTACAGAAACCTAATAGCAAAGATTTAGACCGCATTCCCCTGGCGATTCGCAAGTCTTCCCGGGAGACCATTTTGGCATTTTTCTGCGGCTTGATTGATACCGACGGCTGTGTGCGATCCGCAGGTTCTTTGGGCATTGATTCTGCTAGTGAAACCTTTATCCGCAATTTACAGCAGGTTGCCGAAGCAGTTGGTTTATGTTTCAGCATTTACCACAACACTCAGGGGGAAAACTTCCAAAATCACAAGGATATGTGGGGTTTATGCCTCAGCCGGATGTGGTCACAATCGGAAGCATTAGCCTATCTCAATACCCACAGTTGTAAATGTCAGCGACGACCGTTGCCAGAACCCAAACGTCAATTTGCCTTTCATCCCTATCGCATTGTTGATATTGAGTACGAAAAAACGCCTGATTATAGTTATGACTTTGCGGTAGCGGGTACAGATGATGATGATTCTTGGTACTGGCAAGGGGCGTTGAAATCCCACAACACCAAAAGTTTACTCACCAATGCCTCACCCGGTTGGCATCCTCCCAAAGCGCAACGGTACATTCGCCGCATTACCTTTGCTAAAAATGACCCGGTCGCCCTAGCCTGTATGGATTATGGGTACTCGGTGGTGCCGGGACAATCGGATAAGGATGACCAGGGCAATTTGCTCAATGACCCCTTTGATCCCCGTTGTAATGAATGGTTGGTGGAAATTCCGGTGGCGGTTTCCTGGGCGGATATTGCCGACGAAGCGGGCATAGATATTAGTCGGTTCAATGCCTTGGCGCAATTTGATTTTTATATGAATGTCCAACGGAATTACACCACCCACAATACCTCGGCGACGATTGAATTTCGGGAGTATGAAATCGAGGCATTAGCTGACCGCATTTACCAAGCGATTCAACGGGATGAGGGGTATATCAGTGCGGCGTTATTATCCCGGTTTGATGCCCTGCAAACTTTTCCCCGTCTGCCATTTGAACCGATTAGCAAAGAACGGTATGAGCAGTTAGTCCAAGAGGTGCTACAACGGCGCAAATTGGCTGATTTTGGGGCATTGTTACGTCGCTATGACCAGCCGGATTTGGAGTTAGTCCCCCAGGTTGCCGCCTGTGAAGGAGTGACCTGCGAATTACCTGCCCAACCCCCGGGTTAAATTGCTAATTTCATGTCCTCTTTTCAGTTGATCGTTGGTCTGGGTAATCCGGGGAGTAAATATGCGTTTACCCGTCACAACGTTGGTTTTATGGCTGTCGATAGACTCGCCAAAAGATGGAGTATTGCTTGGCAGGAAAAAAGTAAATTGCACGGGTGGATTGCCCAAGGTAACGAAGTGATTTTGCTGAAGCCGAATACCTATATGAACCATTCGGGACAGGCGGTGCAGGCGGTCTGCCATTGGTTCAAAATCATGCCCCGTTATGTATTGGTAATTTATGACGATTTAGATTTACCCTTTGGCAAATTGCGCTTACGAAAACAGGGTTCCGCCGGGGGTCACAACGGCATGAAATCCATTATTCAACATTTAGGCACCCAGGAATTTCCCCGCTTACGCATCGGCATTGGTCGCCCAGTCGAGGGAGAGAGTGCCCACTACGTTTTAGAAGCGTTTAATAGTGAACAAAAAGAAAAATTACCTAGCATTTTAGACCAGGCAGTGCGGGTGATTGAACTAGGAAGAAAACAGGGTTTAGACTACGCTATGAATGAGTGTAATGCTTGGAATATTGAATGAAGAATCATGCTAAAAACTAGGTTGCAAGCCTATTACTTCTAGGCTTAGTTCTGCATAGCCTGTATGGGTTGGCAACGGTAGGGTATTTCATGGAACGTTTGCCGCTTGTTCTAACCCCAATTCTACCCGCCAATCCGCTAAGGGTTTCTCCCAGTGGTCTTCCCATCGTTCAGCCAGCAGTGGTTTCGCTTGACGTCCCAGACGGTATCCACGGGCAAGGTGTTCAAGCAGGGTCTCTAAATCCTGGGGAGCCTTGAACAGGGTACTGATGAGACCGCCAGTAATCAGTATTACAGCCATAGTGCGACGGGTTTGCGCCAGTTCAAATGCTTTCAATCCTAATTCCCCTGGCACATCCGTATGAAAACCTGTGACGATATGCCAAATATCATGGGTTTGCCGCATTCGTAACAACACATAATTGGTGTCGTCTTTGACGGGAATCAGGCGATAGAAATTTGGGTCAAATCCTGAAGAAATAATGTAGTCCGCATAGGTACGCCCCAAGGAACCGACAGGCAATTTTTGGAGGGCTTCGACGTCAACCTTCGGCGGTAAATAGCGATCACGAATCAACTCAGCCACCCCCGGTAAGGATTGAACAAATTCAACAGATAGTCGAGTCGCTTGGGTATCCCGTAGCCCATCTTCGATATCATATACAGACTGGGTGTGAGCCGGGTCTTCGAGAAGAGACACCACTCCTTTTAAGGCACTAATATAACCGAGTTGTTGTTCAAGATTCACCCAAGCCATGATCATTGCCTCTTAAGTCACCTATTTATCATATCAAAAAGTTTGCTTAAGCTGATACAGTCTGTTCACAAATGAAAGGATACAATTTTTTTTTCTAAGACTTGACTTGAATGAAGTGAGAACAAGTGGGTTTACAGCCCTATCCCGTAACCACTTAAAAGGCTGTAATAGGCTATACCTTCACGTTATACCGCTCTACTATGGATTGATTGACCATTGATAAAGCCAGATTCGGGTCTAAGTGATGGGCAGTTCCCCAGGCGGCGAGCATAAATAATAATCGCCCCAAATGTTCCTGATCCGGTTGGGCTAAAAATGCCTGGAATTGCTCATTGAGGGTCTGGGAATTGATAGAGAGGTTCAGGTGTTCTGGGTCTTGGAGATGCAGTTTTTGATAGATTTTACCAGCGGCAATCAGAGCCGGGAATGTCGCCATATAATGATGAAGTTTTTCAGTAAGCGAATGCCCCTGTTCCTGTTGCTTAATCGCTTCCCAATTTTGACGCACCACCGCCACATCTGCGACGACTAATTCACCAAATACGTGGGGATGACGGCGGATCAATTTTTCACTGATACTAGCGGCAACTTCTGCTAGGGAAAATTCACCCATTTCTTGTGCAATTTGCGATTGGAGTACCACCTGCAAAAGTAAATCTCCCAATTCTTCTTGGATGGCGGCGGACTGCCCAGTACCGATGGCGTGGACGACTTCGTAGGCTTCTTCGATGATATAGGGGGTTAAACTGGTTGGGGTTTGGGCTAAATCCCAGGGACAACCGGTTTGAGGATGGCGCAGTTGGGCAACAATATCCACCAATTGCCGACAGCGTTCTCCCACCGGATCACCAAGATAAAGGTGAAGGGGATAGGTAAATTCCTGGTGAGATAATTGGGATTTTTCCCCAGTAAAAATGATGGTTTGAGAATTAAAAATCGTCAGGGGTTGGGTAGGAGCGCAATCGTGCAAAATTGTATCTAATTCTTGAGCATTTTGAATGTGTAAAAAAAGGGCAGGTAATCGCAGTTCTTGCCCCGGTTGCCAGTGATCAATTGACAGTAAATTCAAACCGTTCATTTGCGTCCCATATCCCGTTTTAATTGTTCAAATTCCCTTTCCAATTCTAAATTTCTAAACTCCTTTTCTACCCTATCGGGTGTCTGGTAGCCGGAGGAGCTATCGGTTGGGGGCTGAACCTGTTGACGTTTGGATTGAATTTGCGCCAGTAACGCCTGCAACTGTTGAATCCGTTTTTTGGCAACGGTCAGTTCTGCCCAGTATTGGTTGCCCTGGGTCATCAATATCCCCTGGCGCATTTTCGCCGCATGGATCAAATCCTGCCGTCCTGCTCGTTCCGCCAGTGCCAACCGTTCATGCCACAGCCGAATTTGCTCGCCCGTTGCCAGAATTTTTTGCTCCAATGTTTGGGTTTCCCCCTGCAATTGTTGGAGGAGTTGGCGGGTCTGGGTTTCCTGTTCAGCGAGGGTGTCCTGTTCCATCTCCGCCGCTACATCCGGGTGCGCCCGCAAAAAATCATCTAATTTGGCTGTTAAAGAAGCCTCCAATTCATCCCACCAACCCATAGATGCCCTCACCATAGGATAATAAGTATAGTTTAACGGTTTGACCGCACGCTGTTCTAGGTTATCCGATGTTTAACACCGATAACAATCTGTGGATACACCAAGCCCAATTATTAGGGGAAGATGGCATATTACGCCTCTATAATCTGGGGATTCAAGGGGGTAAAATTACAGCCATTACCACTGAGGATCATCGCCGTGAATATGAACATATTTTAGACGCTCAGGGTTGGGTTCTATTACCAGGAATTATTGACCCCCAAGTACATTTTCGGGAACCGGGTTTAGAGCATAAAGAGGATTTTGGGACTGCCAGTCATGCCTGCGCCAAGGGAGGGGTAACCTCTTTTTTAGAAATGCCCAATACTCGCCCATTGACTACCAATCAGATAACTCTTGATGACAAATTGCATCGAGCCGCTCAGAAATCCCTGGTGAATTACGGTTTTTTTGTAGGAGCTACCCGCTATAATCTCACGGAACTCAATCAGGTACACCCGGTTTGTGGGATCAAAATTTTCATGGGTTCAATGCACGGCGACCTGCTCATGGATGATCCCGATTATTTAGAATGTATTTTCGCCCAGGGTACCCGTTTAATTGCGGTTCATGCGGAAAATCAACAACGGATCACCCAACGCCGCCAGCAATTTGCGACCCAGTATCATATCCCGGATATTCATTCGGAAACTCAGGATGATATTGCTGCCCTCCAGGCGACAGAATTAGCCATCAATCTTGCGATTAAATATCGCCGCAGATTACATATTTTGCATTTGTCCACCGCTTTAGAAGTGGAATTTTTACGCCTACACAAACAGCCTTGGATCACCGCAGAAGTGACCCCACAACATTTGCTCCTGAATCGTTCTGCCTATCAAGAATTAGGCACGCTTGCTCAGATGAATCCACCCCTCCGTACCGCCCATGACAATCAGGTACTATGGCAGGGATTGCAGGAGGGATTGATTGATTTTATGGCAACGGATCACGCCCCCCATACGTTAGCAGAAAAAGCCCAGCCCTATCCCCAATCTCCCTCAGGAATGCCGGGGGTGGAAACCCTTTTGCCCCTGATGCTGACCCAAATGAAACAAGGGAAATGCACCCTCAAACAAGTGACCCAGTGGTTATCTACCAAGGTGGCAGAAGCCTATAAAATTCCCAACAAGGGACGGATTGCCCCTGGCTATGATGCGGATTTAGTTCTAGTAGATTTGGAACAGGAATATCCCGTGCGGCGAGCGGATTTGCAAACTAAGTGTGGGTGGAGTCCCTTTGAAAATTGGGTACTCACAGGTTGGCCGCAGGTGACGATTGTGGGGGGGCGGATTGTTTATTATCAAGGGCAATTTAATGAGGAAGTTCGAGGCACAGCATTGCAGTTTTTATCTGATTAATTGCAGGTATAGCAATCCTACTTGATTAGTGAACAGAAGTGAACAGAGATTTCCCAGAACCATACACCGCAGGTGCTTCTTGGACGGGGACGGTGCCCCTGCGACCCCTATTCCATTTTTATTTAGGATTACTATAGTTTTATTGGCTAATAATTTGTGAACGGGCTGTACTTACCCCTTAGTTTTGGTTTTGGATTTGCTCACCGGGGCTTTGGCGGGCATATCCGCTTTCCCCGTCGCCACCACCAAAATTCCCACCACCGAGAATCCCGCCTGTGCTAATACGGTTTGGGCTGTGCGGGCCGTCGCTCCCGTCGTGTAAATGTCATCCAAAATCAACACCGGGTTCTTGGGAGGGGGATGGCGGGGATGAATGGCAAACGCTGTCGCCAAATTCGCCTCCCGTTCCTGCGCCGATAGGGAATGTTGCGCCTGGGTATCGGTTTGCCGCAGGAGTAAATTGCTGTACAGTTTTAAGCCAACATACTCACAAAAGGCTTCTGCCAATAGTTCTGCTTGGTTGTACCCCCGGCTTTTGCGTTTTTCCGGATGAATGGGAATGGGTACCACCGCAGGCGGTTGTGGCAGTCCATGCCCCCCCGTTAACCATAAATCCCCCAGATGATGCCCCAGGGGCCGGGCGAGCTCCGGGCGGTTGTGGTATTTGAGTGCCCCCAAGACCCGTTTGAGCGCATCCCCATACCGTCCCCAAGCCGCCAAAGGTAGGGGTTCCTGCCAAAATTGCCAGGGCTGGGGCAAACGGGTGGCGGCGATCTGCCGTTGACAATCCACGCACAAATAACCCTGCGCTGGCCGGGTACACAAGGGGCAAGCGGGTCGAAATACGGTCGTCAACAGGGAGCGCATGACCCCAATCGGTGGCGGTTACCCCTACTCTAACCCAGGGCTGGAGATTACAGAATCGTTGTACAAACTTCACACAAAGCAATGTTCTAAAAAATGATTAAAAATCATGATGACTCTTATCACTAATACCAATAAATTTCTAGGGTATGCACCAGAATCCCCGATTTTATCGCCGGGAACCTGGATAAATTTCTTCACAAACAGTAATGAATAACTTTTCATTATCACTCCTATAAAACCTTACAAAGTTGCATAGGGCAACCTTCGTGATAGCGTGAAATTAAACCCGTCCTAGTCCCAGTTCATCCCGTTACCGATGGGGAGAATTTTTCTGATTGGGTCGGCATTAACCGTTTGCGAAGGAGTTAGGGAATATGGCCCCACGAACCCAAGCCCAGGCCGGATTTCAGGCCGGGGTGAAAGATTATCGCCTCACCTATTACACACCGGATTACACACCGAAGGACACGGATTTGTTGGCCTGTTTTCGGGTGACGCCCCAGCCCGGGGTGCCGCCGGAGGAAGCCGGAGCCGCCGTGGCCGCCGAGTCTTCTACCGGGACTTGGACGACGGTGTGGACGGACAACTTGACCGATTTGGAGCGGTACAAAGGCCGTTGCTACGACATCGAACCGGTGCCGGGGGAAGACAATCAATACTTTATGTTTGTGGCCTACCCCTTGGATTTGTTTGAAGAGGGTTCCGTCACCAATATGCTCACCTCGATTGTGGGGAATGTGTTTGGGTTCAAAGCCCTGAAAGCCCTACGGTTGGAGGATTTACGCATTCCGGTGGCCTATTTGAAAACCTTTCAAGGCCCGCCGCACGGCATTGTGGTGGAGCGGGACAAGTTGAATAAGTACGGTCGTCCCCTGCTGGGCTGTACGATTAAGCCGAAACTGGGCTTGTCGGCGAAAAACTACGGGCGGGCGGTGTACGAATGTCTGCGGGGCGGTTTGGACTTCACCAAAGACGACGAAAACATCAACTCCCAGCCCTTCATGCGCTGGCGGGACCGGTTCCTGTTTGTGCAGGAAGCCATTGAAAAAGCCCAGGCGGAAACCGGGGAAATCAAGGGGCACTACCTGAATGTGACCGCCCCCACCTGCGAAGAAATGCTCAAACGGGCGCAGTTTGCCAAGGAAATCAAAACCCCGATCATCATGCACGATTATTTGACCGGGGGCTTTACTGCCAACACCACCCTGGCGAAATTCTGTCGGGACAACGGCCTGTTGTTGCACATCCACCGGGCCATGCACGCCGTGATTGACCGGCAACGCAACCACGGGATTCACTTCCGGGTCTTGGCCAAATGCCTGCGGATGTCCGGGGGCGACCACCTGCACTCCGGCACCGTGGTGGGCAAACTGGAAGGGGAACGGGGCATTACTATGGGCTTCGTGGACCTGATGCGGGAGGACTACGTGGAGGAAGACCGCTCCCGGGGGATTTTCTTCACCCAGGACTACGCCTCGATGCCGGGGGTGATGCCCGTGGCCTCCGGGGGGATTCACGTGTGGCATATGCCCGCCCTGGTGGAAATTTTCGGGGACGACTCCTGTCTGCAATTCGGGGGTGGTACCCTGGGTCACCCCTGGGGGAATGCGCCGGGAGCCACCGCCAACCGGGTTGCCCTGGAAGCCTGTATCCAAGCCCGCAATGAAGGCCGGGATTTGGCCCGTGAAGGCAACCAAGTGATCCGGGAAGCCGCCAAATGGTCGCCGGAATTGGCTGTGGCCTGCGAACTCTGGAAGGAAATTAAGTTTGAATTCCAGGCGGTGGACACCCTTTAGGTTCTGTGCTCAGGAAACCGGCAAGATGCTGGCGCTTATGGCACCATGAAGGTTACCGGTTTCCCCCCTTGCCTATGGATTATCCGCACATTGCCCGCCAAACCAGCCGTGTCCTGAGCAGTTATCTCACCTACCAGGCGGTGCGGGTGGTGGTGGGGCAACTTTCCCAGACCGACCCCCCCCTGGCCATCTGGCTGAATGGGTTTTCGGCCACCGGCAAAATCCAGGATGGGGAGCAATACCTGAGGGAGTTGTTGCAGGAACGGCAGGAGCTGGCCTTGCGGGTCATGACCCTGCGGGAACACCTGGCGGAAACTATCCTCGATGTCCTACCGGAAATGGTGCGGGCGGACATTCAGCAGGCCAATATCCAACAGCGCAAACACCATTTGGAGCGCATCACCCAAGTTGCCTCCAGCGAAGCGGCCACCTGGCCGGAATTGGAATCTTAACCTACGGAGACCCAACCATGAAAACCTTACCCAAGCAACGGCGGTACGAAACCCTTTCCTACCTGCCCCCGTTGACCGATGCCCAAATCGCCAAGCAAATCCAGTACATCTTGGACAAGGGCTTTATCCCGGCGGTGGAATTTAATGAAACCTCCTCGGCGGAAGAACACTACTGGACCATGTGGAAATTGCCCCTATTCGGTGCCACCTCCACCCAAGAGGTGCTGAATGAAGTCCAAGCCTGCCGCTACGAATACCCGGATGCCTACATCAAAGTGGTGGCCTTCGATAACATCAAGCAGTGCCAGATGATTAGCTTCATCGTCCACAAGCCTGCTAAAATATAGTCTTAGCATTTCGTCATTCCAGCCATCGGGGTCGGTTGACTTCGGTGGTTTTTTTTACGGCGATCCTATGGCTGGTTTCGGATATAGCCATCCTAAATGAGAATAGAACAGGGGTTGCAGGGGCACCGCCCCCGTCCTTGGTTCTGGAGAATTCTTGTTTGTTAATCAAGTAGGCTCGCCATAACACTAATCAAATAGAACTGCTACAGACCTTGGCAATAAGGTTCTTGGTATCCTTGAATTTGTGAACAGACTGTAGGGCACCTTTATAAATTCAAAGTTAGCGGTCGCAGGGGGGCACCCCCGCCCTTGGTTCTGGGTAATATTGGTATGCCAACGATGGGATTGATGATTGGTTCAAATAAATAGAGGTTCCCTGTAATTTAATATAAATTCCCATTGCTATCAGCACCAAACTTACTTTTCACTTTTGACCAACAGTTTTCAATAAATAAATTATGATTCAGAACTCAACCCCTGCGCTGGCTGACAGACCCTAGTTGCCCCCTCTGCCATCCGGTTCAGCCACACCTCCATACGGGTGCCGGGGGGGCTGATCAGGGTAATCCGCCCGCCCATTTGATGCACCAGTTCCCGCACCACCGCCAAACCCAACCCATTCCCAGGGGTGGTAGCCGCCGTCTGTGCCCCCCGATAGTGCCGTAAAAAAACCTGCTCCTGTTCCGCCGGGGGAATCCCTGGCCCGTCATCCTGCACCCAAATGACCACCCCATCCTCAGTAGCCCGGGTGCCCACCTCGATATGTCCCCCCTTGGGAGTGTACTTGAGGCTATTGTCCAGGAGATTGCTCACCACCTCCCGCAGGGCTGGGGCATCCGCTAGGGCAATGGGACTGGGAACGGGCGGGTCGTAGCTGAGGGTCAACCCCCGCTCCTGAGCGGTCAACTGCGCCGCCATCACCAACGGAGTGAGAACGTCCACCACCGCCACCGGCTCTTGGGTCAACCCCGGCAAGAGTAGGGGCACCGTGCCGCCAGGTAAAAGCGGCTGGGGAGTCGTGGGTTCCAACCGATGCAGGAGTTCGGCGATCCGCTCCGTTTGGGCCAACATTCCCGCCAGTACCTCCTGGTTGGGGGTTCCCGCCAAACGTTTGTAGAGCAATTTGGCAAAGGTTTTGAGGGCACTCAGGGGACTGCGGAGTTGGTGGAGGACTGTGGCTAACAATTCCCGGTGCTGTGCCTGTCCCAGGGCTAGGTTTTGGGCTTGGGTTTGCCAGCCCTGCCGCTGTTGCTCCAACCGCCAAGCCAACACCAAGGTCTGCGCCGCCCGGTGGAGTTGCTCCTGCTCCCAACCGCTCCACAACATCCCCGGACGCAACAACACCAACAGCCCCAGCAGAACTTCCCCCTGCAGTAAGGGCAACACCAATTGATCCGGTTTGGCATTGGTCAACCAGGGACTACCGGGCAGGGCGGCTTGGTTTTGGGGATAGGTGGCTACCGGGGTAAATGACCAGCGTTCCGCCGATTCCCGTAAGTACATAGTACAGTGGGAAACCTGCAATAACTGCCCCAATAGTTCCAGTTGCGCTTGACAGAAGGTGACAAATTCTGGACTCCAGGGGGGGGATGTCATGGTCAAGAGGGGCGGGATGGGGGGCGGGTCACTTGCTCTTAGCCCCGGTATTGGTTATTTTATGATCCAAACCCTTTGGCGTGCACGAGTCTTTGGCGGGAACCGGTCTGTACGGGGATATTCGGGGCTTGAAACCGGCTCAACTGCGCCAGTTGCAACGCCTGTACCGGTTGCATTTGCCCCAGGATGTGTTGATCACCCCGGAACTGGGACAACGGCTGTGGCAGATTACCCTGCTGATTGAGGCTCCGGTGTGTCTCTATGTCAACCGGCGGGGGCAAATCCTGCGGGTGGCGGTGGGAACCCCGGAAACTACCCGGGTGCCCCTGTATGAGTTACCCCGGTATGGGGCGGGGCGGTTGTCTGGCTGGCGGTGTTTGAGTACGGCTTTGCACCCGGATGCTCCGAGTTATGCGGATTTGACTACCCTGATGGAGCAACGGTGGGATGCCCTGGTCACGGTGCATGGTCAGCAGGTGTCTTGGGCGTATCCCGGCAGTACGACTTGGGTATTATCGGCACCCTTGCCCCTCCCTGCCCTGGCGGAATTGGACTGGTTGACCCAACTGCAACAGGCGGAACAGGAGCGTCACCCCGTCACGGTTTCCACCCGTACCCCGGACTGCCAGGGGGTAATTTTGGTGGGCACCCGACCGACGACCCTGTCCCTGAGTGCCTTTCAGGCGGGCTTACAGGAAATGGCATTGCTGATCACCAGTGCGGGGGCAGAGGTGGTGGCGACGGTGGTACAAACCCGAGCGCAGGGGTTGGGGGCGGGGAAAATCCAGGAGATACGCCGGTTGGGGCGACTCCAGGGGGTGAATGTGGTGGTCTTTAACGGGGATTTGTCCCCAGCGCAGGTACGCAACCTGGAGCAACAGTTGGAAATGCGGGTGGTGGACCGCACCGAACTGATCCTGGATATTTTTGCCCAGCGAGCCCGTTCCCAGGCGGGTAAATTGCAGGTAGAATTGGCGCAATTGCAGTACCGCCTCACCCGCTTGACGGGGCAGGGGCAGGCGCTTTCCCGGTTGGGGGGGGGCATTGGCACCCGGGGGCCGGGGGAAACCCGTCTGGAAACCGAACGGCGCACCATTCAACGGCGGATTGCCCATTTACAAAAACAGGTGGAGCAGTTGCGGCAACATCGCAGTCGCCTGCGTCAACAACGGCAGAAGCGGGAGGTACCGACGGTGGGTTTGGTGGGATACACCAATGCGGGCAAATCCACGTTGTTTAATGCCCTCACCCGGGCGGAGGTGTATGCTTCGGACCAGTTGTTTGCCACCCTCGACCCTACCAGCCGCCGGTTGGTCTTGGGAGCCAGCCCCCAGCCCTTGGTGTTAACCGATACGGTGGGATTTATCGAAAACCTGCCGCCGCCCCTGTGGTCTGCCTTTCGAGCCACCCTGGAGGAACTGACCGAGGCGGATTTATTGCTCCATGTGGTGGATTTATCCCATCCCGATTGGCAGGCGCAAATGCAGGCGGTGGAAACCTGTTTAGCCCAGATGTCCCCGGTGCCCGGCCCCACGTGGCTGGTGTTTAACAAACTCGACCAGGTGGATAGTGAAACCCTACGGCAGGCGCAACAGGCGTATCCTCAGGCTCTCTACATCGCCGCCCGGGAGCGGATTGGCTTGGATACCCTCCGGCGAGCCTTGGTGGGGTGGTTAAATCATGCCCTGGCCAGCTAAGGTGAAAGGGTATTTTTGTGTAACCATCATGGAACAATGGACACCGATCTTGGTGGCAATGGGGTTAACCATCCTCCTGCTGGTGCTGATCCCTTGGGTGCTGACGGATTGGCTGGTGCTGAGCCGCCGCCGGTTTTGACCTGGCACATTTCCGCTTTGGTGCGCTATCCCCTGTATGGGCTGTACGGGGTTGTATTGGCACCCCTACCGTTTTTGGCCCGGATGCAGGGGCACATGCTCGGGGCTTGGCTGTTGGGATTGGGGTTTATTGCCGGTTTTGTCCTGTTATCGGGTCTGCTCAGCCAACGGGTCCTGGCGGATGACACCGGGTTACAGGTGGTTTATCCCGGTTGGGTACCCCTGGCACGGGGGTGGCGGGTCAATTGGCAGGACATGGTGCGCATTGCCACCCGTCCGACTGGGCAGGGGGGGCGTGTCCATTACCTGGTGACCAAGGAGGGGCAGGGTTATTTAATCCCCATGCGGATCAGCGGGTTTAGCCGTTTGCTCGACACCATTACCCAGCGCACCGGACTGCCCACCAGCACCATCAAACCCCTGGCGCAACCCTGGATGTATGCGGCCATTGGGCTATGTGTTTTGATTTTGCTCCCGTTGGACCTGTGGCTGATCGCCGCCACCTACCGGGGTTAGGCCGGTTCCCAAATGGCAGGCTTGGGCTGAGCGGGCGTGCGGAACTGTTGACCCACCCAAAATCCCAGTGCCGCCCCCAGTTCTCCCCCCAACAGGGAACCCACCAGCGAGCCGGTCAGGGAACCCACCAAGCCACCCCACAGGGGTTCGACCAGCAGACCAAGCACACCGCCGCCGACGGCACCCACGAGCGAACCCACCAGGGAACCGAGGAGAGAGCCAGTGTATAGACAAAACCCGGTTAAACTTGTCATAAATTTACCCCGTACAACTTGGCTACAATTGTAAACTTTAGAATGTCTGCCATACCCAGGCCATCCAGCCGTAGTAGCTCAGGGGATAGAGCACCCGCCTTCTAAGCGGTCGGTCATAGGTTCAAATCCTATCTACGGCGTACTAACAAAATCTTTGATTGATGGCACTCTTATCAGCCCACCGCCGCATCCATCACCGCCCCATTGGGCAGGGTGGCCCCGGTCAAGTCCACATCGGTTAAGACCGCTTTTTGCCAGTCGGCCTCCACCAAATAGGCTGAGCGCAAATTGGCAGACTGGAGTACCGCCCCGTTCAAACTCGCCCCTTTCAGGTTGGCCCCCTGGAGATTCGCCAAGCGCAAGATCGCCCGGGACAAATCCGCCTCCCGGAGACTGGCCTGCGCCAAATTCGCTTCCCGCAGGATCGCCCGACACAAATCCGCCTGCCAAAAATTCGCCTCCCGGGCATCCACCCGATGTAAATAGGCTCCCGACAGATTCACACTGGTCAATTCCGCTTGGATCAGCACCGCCCCACTCACATCCGCCCGGCTCAGGTTGGCACCACTCAAATCCGCCCGGGACAAATCTGCCCCCGCCAACACCGCCCCCAGTAGTTTCCCCTGCACCAGGGTGGCACCCACCAGGATACAGTCGCTCAGGTCGGCTTCCCGCAAAATCGCCTGTTTCAGCTTGGCTTGGGTGAGGTTGGCTCCGGCCAGGTACGCCCCCGTCAATTTTGCCCCACTCAGGTCCGCCCCGGTCAGATTGGCTTCGCTTAAATTCACCCCGTTCAGGGCCGCTTTGTATAAATCCACACCAGCTAAATCCTGGCCGATGAATTCCCGCTCGCCGGTGCGATACCGTTCCAATAGTTCTTCCGCATTCATAAGGACCGAGTGCGACAGGCATTCTCAGCATACCACGCCAACAGCCCCTGGAATAAGCCCAGACCGTCCGTACCCCCGAGGTCCGCATCGCTCGCCCGTTCCGGGTGGGGCATCATCCCCAACACGTTCCCCTGGGGATTGCAAATACCCGCAATGTCCGCCACCGAACCATTAGGATTGACACCGTGATAACGAAATACTATTTGTCTGCCCTGTTCTAATTCCCGCAACACCGCCGGTTCAGCGTAATAACAGCCCTCCCCGTGGGCAATGGGCAGGGTTAATACTTGATGCACATCATACTGACACGTCCAGGGTAAATCCCGCTCTTCCACCCGCACCGCCACCTGGTCGCAGATGAAGCGCAAATCCCGATTCCGCATCAAGGTTCCCGGCAGTAGCCCCGCCTCGGTCAAAATCTGAAAGCCGTTGCACACCCCCAGCACCCATTTCCCGGCTTGAGCATGGCGTACCACCGCCCCCATCACCGGCGAAAACCGAGCCAACACCCCACACCGCAGGTAATCCCCGTAGCTGAACCCCCCCGGCAAAATCACCAGGTCAGCCTCCCCCAAATCCGTTTCCCCATGCCAGACCAGGCGGGTGGGTTGCTGGAGTATGTGTTCCGTCACCCAGGCCATGTCCCGGTCACAGTTCGAGCCGGGGAACACCACGATGGCGCAGTTCACTGCCCCGCCTCCAGGGTAAAGCGATAGGTCTCGATCACCGGATTGGTCAGCACTTCCTGGCACATTCGTTCCACCTGGGCGTGGGCGGTGGCGGGGTCTGGTGCTGTTAGTGTCAGTTCAATGTATTTGCCAATCCGCACCTGTTGCACCCCCTCGTACTGCTGTTGTTGCAACCCTTTGGTAATGGCTGTCCCCGCCGGGTCAAGGACAGAGGGCTTGAGAGTGATGTAAATTTCCGCCCGATAGAGGGGGTAGGGCGTCGGGGATGCTGGGGGCATGGGCAACCGAAGCGTGATCCTCCCCATTGTACCGGCTGGGGGAAAGCCTAACTCCCCATTTGCCCGTCCGGCAGGATCGCCTGGGATAAATCCGCCCAATCCCAAACCGCCGCCGTCACCTGGGCTTGGTACAAATTGGCACCGGTTAAATTCGCCCCACTCAAATCCGTCCCCAACAGATGCGCCTGTTGACACCGGCTGTAGCTCAGGTCTGCCCCCCGCAAATCCGCCCCCGCCAAGTCCGCCCCCACCAACTGGGTTTCCCGGAAGTCCGCCCCGATCCCCACCGCCTCCCGCCAATTACTGCCATGACAGCGGGCCTGGGTGAAGATGGCCCCGGTCACATCCGCCCCCTGGAGACAACTGGCCGCCAAATCCGCCTCCGTCAGCCGGGCCCCCCCCAACTGCGCCTGGGTCAAATCCGCCCGCACCAGGTCAGCTTGGTCAAACACCGCCCCCGTGAGGTTAGCGTGGCTGAAATTGGCACCGCTCAGATTCGCCCGCTGGAACTTGGCTCCCCCCAAATTGGCGCCCTGGAAATTCACCCCCACCAAAATCCCATCGCTGAAATCCACCCCCCGCAAATCCCGTTGGGACAGGTCGGCGAAACTTAAATTCACCCCCCCAAACCGGCGGCGACCCCCCTCATAGGCGAGCAACACATCCACCACCCCTAAGCTGACTTCCGACATAATTCCCGCAGGGGCAAGGGTAACACCGCCTCATTATCCCCCGGCGGACGGTCGCTACAGGCTTCAAAAAATTCCCGCACCGGCGAGGGCAAATCCGGCAAGGTAAACTCGGCATCCCCCCAGGCAATATCCGGCCAAAAATGCCCCAACCGGGGTGCCAACGCCTGTGCCTGCGCCAGGGACAAACTCAGGGGCGGGTGGGTGAGCAAATGCACGATGAATTGGGGGGAACGCTCCTCCATCCAACGACGGGCATCCGCCAGCAAATTGGGAGCTTCCGGTAGGGTGGTAATCCGTTCGGTGGTAATCCGCAGTTGCCCTGCCTGCCAGGTCAGCAAACGGTAGGCGTGGGGATAGCTGACCAAGGAGCCGGTGGTCACATCAAAAAAACCCTCTTCTTCGGCAATATCCTGGACGTGCAAATGCCCGGTGAATACCCCATGAATCCCATGTTTTTTGAGCAATTGTTGCAGGGCTTGGCGATTATCCAGTAGATAACGTTGCCCCAAAATACTCTGGGATTGATTGGGCAAATGTTCACAGACATTGTGATGCACCATGACTAAGATATTTTGCCAGGGTCGGGCATTCAACAGATGTTCCAACCATGCCCATTGGCGGGGGTCAATCGCACCGATCAGTTCCCCCTGGGGCGTAAATTGGTTGGAATTTAAGCCGATCAACCCCAAACCGGGCAAAATTTCCTGGGCGTAATACAATTCCTCCGTGTCCCGATAGCCGTGCTGGCGGTAGTAGGCGGGAAATTCCGTCGCCGGGATCGCCCCTGGGTCGGGGGGGATGTCATGGTTGCCGGGAATCACATAACTGGGGAAGGGCAGTTGCCCCAGGCGTTTGGACAGCCAGGTGTGGTTTTCTGGTTCCCCGTGCTGGGTCAAGTCTCCAGGAATTAATAAAAAATCCAAGGGTTGTTGGCTGAGGCGGTCAAGGGCGGCTTCCAGGACGGGAATGCTGTACTCCAGGCGGTGCAGGCGGTGGGCGTAGTGCCGGTAGGTCTCCGGGGTGGTGATGTGGGGGTCAGTCAAAACGGCGAAACGGTACACCGGCGCATTCATCAGGACACCTCTATCAGTAGGTTAAATAAATTGCCAATGAGCGGTCGGGCGGGATTGCCCCATGCCGGGGATGGGATTTGCGGTTGGTTGCAATCATCGTTGCAATAGGAGTGAGGTTCATCAGGTGCATCAGGGCACCGGCAGGGACAGTTCTGGATAGGATGAGCAGAGATAACCTTTTGGCGGTGGCGAGCAAGAGGGTGTCCATCAGGAAATTCAACGAGATTTACTTAGATTTGCTTAAGGATTCCCGCCTCCACTTTAACTTGCCGAGGACAAGGACGGGGGACTCAAAGGCGGCAGACAGGCAGGTTCCGCCAGGTTTAAGTCCTGGTAGTGGTGGTTGCGGATCGCCGCCAGTTCCATCTGAATTTCCTGGGGCGGTACCCCCAACTGGGTGAGCAAATGGCTACTCAAGCCCAAACTGGCTTCAAAATCCGGGTGAATCACCTTGGTCGCCCCCAGCCGGTAGAGGGTATCAATGTGTTCTCTGCGGGGGGCACAGACAATCACCTCCCGGTCAGGAGCCAATTGCAACGCCCGTTTCAGGCACAGCCGGATGCTCGCCAAATCGGGAATGGTGACCACTAGGGCTTGGGCTTGGGGCAAATTCGCCCGTTGCAAAATCCCCCAGGACGTGGCATCCCCGCACAAGTAGGGCAAACCCCGCCCCCGCAGATGGGCAATCGCCCCCTCCGACTGCTCCACAATCAACAGGGAAGCACCATGCGCCGCCAAAATCTGGGCCACATCCTGACCAATTTGCCCATACCCCGCAATCACAATATGCTCCCGAAAGATCGGCGCTACCGGCATCTCTGGGGGGGGAGTCCCCATCTGCCACTGTTCCAAAAACCGCACCACCCACTGCAACAGCACCGGGCTGACCAACAGGGTAATCGCCGTCGTCCCCACCACCAGCAGGTAGAGATGGCGAGAAATTAAGCCCAACCCCTGCGCCGCCGTCGCCAAAATGAAGGAAAATTCCCCAATCTGGCTCAACCCACAGCCCACGATCAGCGCCATTGTCCAGGGATAGCCAAACAAGCGGGTGACCGGCACCACCACTCCAAATTTGCCCAGCATCACCAACAGCACCAACCCAGCAATCAGGGGGGCATGGGTGAGGATAAATTGGGGGTCAATCAACATCCCAATACTGGCGAAAAATAACGCCCCAAACACATCCCGCAGGGGTTCCACATAGTCCAGGGTTTGGTCCGCATATTCCACATCGGCAATCATCAACCCCGCCACAAATGCCCCCATTTCACTGGATAAACCCAACGCCTGGGTCAACAGGGCAATCCCGACACAGAGACAGACCACCCCCAGCAAAAACAATTCCCGGCTCTCCCGCTGAGCCAAAAACCTTAGTAAGGGCGGCACCCCCCACCGTCCCAGCACCAAAGCTCCCAAACTAAACCCCACCAATTTCAGCAGGGCAAACCCCAGCGCCGACCCCAGCCCCTCCCCAGTCGCCGTGAGCGCCGGTAAAACGGCTAACATCAGCCCCACCGCCAAATCCTGCACAATCAAAATGCCCAACATCGCCTGCCCCGCCAGACTCTCGGTTTGCCCGGTTTCCGCCAGGGATTTGAGCGCCACCGCCGTGGACGATAGGGCTAAAATGCTTCCCAACACCACCCCGGACATGGGGGCCAGCCAGCCCGTTAGGGACACCGCCGCCGCCGTCAACCCCACCGTCAAGCCCATTTGCAGTAAGCCGCCCCCCAGGGCAACCCCCCCGACCCGCCGGAGCTTCCCCAGGGAAAATTCCACCCCCAGGGAAAACAACAGGAGCGTCACCCCAAACTGAGCCAGGGTTTCCACCTGCACCACTTCCCGGATGCCTGCCAACCCCGCTGGACCGATGACCACCCCCGCCAGAATGTAGCCCAACAGGGGCGGTTGTTTGAGTGCCGAAGCCAGCAGACCCCCACCCAGAGCCGTCGCCAGCACGATCAACAGGTCAACAATCAGCCGTAAATCCTCTTGCACAAGCAACCTATTCCAATCCCCTTCCCCACCATAGCGATTTTTCACCGCCGCTGGGGCACCCCGGGGCTGAGGTCACCGCCTCAAAGCGTGTACACTAGCAAGCAAGTTCACTGGCATTGAACTGACATGGTGGATACAGTTCGCAGGTGGCTTTTCCCCTTTGCTGACCCGCAGGTGGCGGAGTGGTCCGGGTCTGCCCGCTGGTTGCAACGGTTAACCTTTCTCTGGTTGGCGGTCGGATTGGTTGTTTTATTTTCGGCATCCTTCCCGGTGAGCTTGGCGGATCGTGGGGATGGGTTTTATTACATCAAACGCCAGGTGGCTTGGGCGGTCATGGGTATCCTGGGCTACGGGGCGGTCCTGCGAATGCCGTTGAAATGGTGGTGGCAGGGGGCGGGGTTCGGGTTGCTGGTGTGTGCGGTGCTGATGGGGTTGACCCTTTCCCACGGGACGGAGGTGAATGAGGCGACCCGGTGGTTGGCGCTGGGACCGTTGTTGATCCAGCCTTCGGAACTGGTGAAGCCGTTTTTGATCCTGCAAAGCAGTCGCTTGTTTGCCAACTGGTTTCATTTGTCCTGGTTAACTCGGGCGTTGTGGTTGGGGGTGTTTGGGCTGGTGGTGGGGATGATTTTGCTCCAGCCGAATCTGAGTATGGCGGGGCTGACGGGGCTGACCCTGTGGGTGCTGGCGTTGGCGGCGGGGTTACCCTGGTTTTATCTGGGTGCTACGGCGGTGGGGGGAGCCGTGGTGGCGGGGTTGAGTTTGCTGGTGAAGGAATACCAACGACAGCGGGTGATTTCCTTTTTAAACCCCTGGGCGGACCCCTTGGGGCATGGGTATCAGTTGGTGCAAAGCCTGTTGGCGGTGGGTTCCGGGGGGATTTGGGGCACGGGGTTGGGTTTGTCGCAACAAAAGCTGTTTTTCCTGCCGATTCAGCACACGGATTTTATTTTTGCCGTATTTGCCGAGGAGTTGGGGTTGGTGGGGAGTTTGTTGTTTTTGGGGTTTTTGCTGGTCTATGCCAGTTTGGGTCTGCGGGTGGCGATGGGGGCGGAAACCCAACCGGGACTGCGTTTGGTGGCTCTGGGCGCAACGGTGTTGTTGGTGGGGCAGTCTTTGCTGAATATGGGGGTGGCGACGGGGGTATTGCCGACTACGGGGTTGCCCTTGCCGTTTTTTAGTTATGGGGGCAATTCCCTGCTGGCGAGTTTTTTGCTGGCGGGGCTGTTGGTGCGGGTGGCGCGGGAAACCCAGCGGGGGGCGGTGATTCCCTGGCGGAGGGGTTAGCCCCCTTATACTAAAAACTGAAGGCTTGCTCGTGGTGACCATGACTTCCAAGGTGCCCCGAAAACATTTGCGTCGCCGGACGGTGCTCTCCCTGGGGTTCCTGGCGGTGGGGCTGGTGGCGGGTTTGGCACCTCTGCCCGGGGAATCCCGTACCCTGGTGGTGGTGGCGGGGACGGAGTTGCAACAGGCACTGACGGCTTTGAAATCCGGGTTTGAACAAAGCCAACCGGGGGTGCGGCTGGAACTGCGGTTCCGGGGTTCCCAAGCCCTGGCGAATGATTACCTGGATGACCGCTATCAGGACGTGACCCCGACGATTTTGATCCCGGCGAGTGGGGAAATTTTGCAACGGTTGGCGCAGGATTGGCGCGCTCGCTACGGGGATGAACCGTTTTATAGCCCCCCCCAACCCATTGCCAAAACCTTTTTGGTGGGGATTGCCTGGCCGGAGCGGGGACGGGTGCTCTTTCCCCAGGGGCGGTTTGAGTGGGAACGGGTAGTGCAGGCGATGCGGGCGGGGCAGTGGTCTGCCTTGGGGGCACCGGCCAGTTGGGGGAGTTTTGATTTCTGCATGACCGACCCCTTGCGCTCTAACAGCGGGCAGTTGACCCTATTCCTCTGGGCGGGGGCGACTCTCGGAACCGTAGCCACACCGGATAACCTCAACACAGAAGCCATCAATCGGCTCTTCCGGTTGATTAAACAGTCGGTGTATCAGCCGCCCAATTCCACAGACACCCTACTGGAGGCATTTATTTCCCAGGGGGTGAATGAGGGGGATGTGGCGGTGGTGTATGAGAGCATTGCCCTGAGTCGTTGGCCCCAGGCGCGGGTCTCCCAGTCCCAGGGGTATCAGATTTATTACCTCAGCCCTACGGTGGAAACCGTGTCCACGGCGGCAGTCGTCCGGCGCAATGTCTCCCCAGCGTTAGCCCGCACGGCACAACAATTCCTGGACTTTTTGCGGGCACCGGATCAGCAGAAAATCCTGGTGCAACAGGGGTTTCGACCGGTAGTGGACTTGGATTTAACCACGGTGGCGGGGAGTCCTTTCAGCCAGGGGATTCCGGGCGTAGCGGTGTCCCCCCCGGTGGAGCTTTTACCCACCCCCCCTTCAGCGGTTTTGCAGGAAATTCAGAAGCAATGGCAACGGGCGACAGTGGGCTAGGGCTGTGAAATCCCGATGGTGGCGAGCGGGTCTGGTGGTGGCTTTGGTCACCCTGGGGGTGGGATGGTTGGATGGCTTGGGGGCGTTAACCGACTGGGAATTGTGGGTCTATGACCGATTCCTCCCTTGGCAACCGGCGGCAACCCTGGAACGCCCCCTCCTGCTGGTGACGATCACCCCGGCGGATTTACAGGGGCGGGAGCGGATCACGGACCGGGAGTTGCAGGCTCTGCTGGAAACATTGCTGGCGGCACGGGTGGCAGTGGTCGGCGTGGATGTGATCCGGGATGTGCCGGTGGGGGGAGATAGGGCGGCGCAAAAAAAATTGGTGCAGTTGGTGAACCGCCAGGCCAATGCCCCGGAGGGGGCGGTGATTTTGACCTGTTTGTTACCGGATGCAACCCACAAGGGGGTCTTGCCACCGCCGGGATTAGGGGATCAGACGCAGGTGGTGGGGTTTGCGGATGTCCTGCCGGATGCGGACCGGGTGGTGCGGCGCAATTTACTCGCCCAATCCACGGGGGATGCCTCCCCCAGCCCCAGTTGCCAGTCCCGCTATTCCCTGGGTTTTTTAACCGCACTGACCTACCTCGCCCAGCAGGGGTACGAACTGACCACCACCCCCCAGCAAGCATTACGCATTCATCGTGCCCTGATTGCTCCCCTACCGAGGGATGCGGGGCCCTACCGGGATTTGGATACGGCGGGGTATCAGGTCTTTCTGCGCTATCGCCCCCTCTCGACCCTGGCGGAGACCGTGACCCTGACCCAGGTGATGCAGGGCCGGACGGGGATGCCGCTCCGGAACCGGGTGGTGCTGGTGGGGTATGCCCAGTCGGCGGCCAAGCCGGTGGTCACCCCTTTGGGCCCCATGCCTTCGGTGGAATTTCACACCCAAGGGGCGGGGCAAATCCTGCGGGTGGCGCTGGGCGGGGAAGGGTGGCTCTGGTGGTGGCCCCGGTGGGGGCAGGGGCTGTGGTTGTGGGTTTGGAGCGGGGTGGGGGCAGTAGTGGGCTGGCGGGCCCGGCGCCGCTGGCCCCCGGAACTGGCATGGGCACCAGTAGTTTTACTCCTGAGTGCTTGGGGAGCGAGTGGGCTGGGGGGGTGGGTACCCTTGGTGGCTCCCGGTGTGGCGTACCTGGCCACGGGAATGGTGATTTGGTGGTGGTTGCCCCGTCCCCTAGCTGTCCTGCGGTCGCGGCTGACCCGACCCCTGCCCCGAGCCAAGACCCTCGACCCGAAAGGCCGGTATGGGGTGCAAACTTGCCTGGGTCAAGATGAGTGGGGCTGGCTGTACGAAGCCACGGATCAACACGTGGGGAAGACGGTAGTTGTCCGGGTGCTCAAACTTACCCCCTCACCCCAACGGCGGGAAGAACTGCGGCGCACCTTTGTTGCCCAACTGGAACGCTACGTATCCTTAGATAATTTGCATCTGATCCAAATTTTGGATTTTGGGCTGACCAAGGAGGGATTTCCCTTTTATGTGCGGGAGTATTTACCGGGGGTGAGTCTGCGGCAACGCCTCCGCCAACAGGCACAATTTTCCCCCACCCAGGCGGTTTATCTGATCCGGCAAATCTGTAAAGGGTTAGAACCGGCCCACCGGCACGGTTGGGTGCATCAGGACTTGAAACCAGACACGATTTTTCTCATCCCTACGGGTGCCAGACCGCCCTTTGCCGAACTGGTGAAACTGCTGGATTTTGGCTTGAGCCAATGGATTTATGAAAGTACGGCGGACACGGTCAGGGCGGTCAACAGCAGTAGTCTCCCCTACACTGCCCCGGAATTATTCATGGAGACGACCGCCACCCCCAGTGCCGACATTTATAGTTTGGGCGTTTTACTTTATCGGATGGTCAGCGGCCACTATCCCTTCCCATTGAATGAGGGGGCATCCTTTTCCCAATGGTCGGAGGCGCACTGCCACCAAGCCCCTCTGCCCTTATCTCCCCCCCATCCCGTCGAACTCCAGCCGATCCTCCGCCGTTGTCTGGACAAGGACCCAAGCCGCCGTTACCCCCATGCCCAAGCCCTGGATCAAGCCCTGGAAGATTGGCAAAATCAATGGGTGTAAGACAATTTTATGTGCGCCGTGCAACCGTTACTATGGGACATGGCAGGGAGCAATGAAAATTAACTGATGATTGGGTGTATGCAAAACTTCAACCGAAGGGTGTATTTGTGACTTTAATTTGGGGATTGCTGATCATTGTCGGTGTGGTTTTGATTGTGTGGGGAGCGGAAGCCTTTGCCGAACATTTGGGGGCGGCGGCGGTGCGCTTACGGATGAGTGCCTTTGCCCTGGCATTGCTGTTGGCGGGCGCGGAACCGGAAGAACTGGCGACGGCGGTAACCGCATCCCTGCGGGAGGCACCAGCGATTGCCTTTGGGGATGTGGTGGGTGCCAATATCGCTATCTGTCTGGTGGCGTTGGGGGTGGGGGCATGGATTGCGCCTTTGCCATTTGGGAAACGGGTGAGGCGCTATGCCCTGTTGGGTTTGCCAATTGCGTCCCTCGCAACGGGATTGATTTGGGATGGCGTGATTCGTCGCCTGGAAGGGCTGGGCTTGGTTGGGCTGTACGTTCTCTATGTGGGGATCATCTGGTGGGTAGAACGCCAACCCCCGGCGTTGGGGGAAACCGGGGAGTTCGCAGAAGCGACCGAGGCATTTGCTGCCGAGCCAGCCAGGGGCATATCGCAGTGGGTAGCTAAAGAATTAGGCTGGGTTTTGGCGGGATTGGGTGCCATGATGGCAGGCTCGATTGTATTGGTGGAAGCGGTGCGTCAGCTCAGTCACGTGGAAACCACCCAAACCAAATTAGCCCTCTCCCTGGTTGGTTTTGCCACGGCGTTTGAATTGGTGATTTTGGCTTGGTCAACCGCCCGTAGAGGCGCAACGGAAGCGGCTGTTGCCGGAGTGGTCGGTTCGTTTACGTACAATGTCACCATGACCTTAGGGTCAGCGGCGGTGGTGCGACCGTTGCAAATCCTAGATGCCAGCCTACTGCATCTGCCCTTGATCGCCATGCTGGGGGCTTTCACGTTGGTTCTTGTTTTAGCATCCTTCACCGGTTCTCTACACAAAAGTGCCAGCCTGATTTTACTGTCGGCTTATCCGCTCTTTCTCATCGTTTTGTGGGTGATGGAGTAGTCACCCCCCCTGGAATCAACTTAGGGGCTTAAGCTGTTGGAGAGTTAATAACCAGATACTTTGTCCGCCCAGATTGCCCAAATTTAATCGTCACAGCAGACTTGGGACAACTAAAGTGTTTTGCGACCAAGGCAAGCAGTTCAGCATTAGCTTTCCCATCTACAGGTGGGGATTTGAGCCGTGCCAGCCAGTTACCGTCAGGCATTTGCTCCAAGGAGGAGATACGGGAATTTGGCTTCACGTGCACTTGCAGTATGATTTCCATAGGGAACACCTAAATCAATAGCAAGCAACAACTATAGCAGTCCTATTTCATTAGCGTTAGCTTGCGTGCCGTAGGCATACAAAAATTCTCCAGAACCAAGGACGGGGGCGGTGCCCCTGCGACCGTTATTTTAATAGGGATAGCGTGGCGTTGCCCTACTTAGTTAGGGTTGCTATTTTATTCCACGGGGGGAAAGATACCCATTTCAACAATCCAGTCGTTTTTCACCACAAACATAATCCCATCTGGGTACACATATTTTCTCACCTGATCCCGTTCTCGGTATCCCGTGCCCCCTAGATACAAGCCCCGGGTAGCATCGTCAGGGAGTGAATCGGAGCCGTACACCTCAAGAGCCGTTTCTGGATCAAGTAAGGTGACCCCTTGATCTGTCCGCATCGGATAGGGCAATTCTCCTATGTCTGCTTGGTTGTATGTAACAACCGCTCCAATATAAACCAAAGGGAGTTTGCCACAGGCGGGGGAGCGGGTCACCCAAGCTCGCAAATTCTGATCTGCCCTACCATCCGCTTCGAGGGGATCACTGGTGCATTCGGAGTCAGAAGCTTGGAAAAACGCTAGTTCTTCGGATTGGTAGAGTTGGATGTGGTCGGTCGTTTCAGAACGGAAGCTAACTGGAATATATCGGCCTTGTCTCGAATTGATGGGAAAGTTCTCTTCGGGAAATTGTTTTAGGAAGTCTGCTAAGGTTGTCTGATTGAGGCGTAAATCTCCCCAACCCACCCCCGCAACTAAAGGTTGAGTCAGTTGGGCAGTCACATTGGGTGCCCCCAGTTGAACCACCTGACGAGTGACCTGGGAACAGCCTATTAGGATCACCACAAAAATTCCCAAGACCAGGTAACGATAGGGTCTCAAGATTGCTAATTTCATGACTCAACCAATAGCTGAAAGTAGGAAATGTTACTTCACAGCCTACACACAATATTCTCGGACAGCAACCCCAGACAATCCTCGCCGGAATTAGACTTACGCCCAGTCACCCTCCTCGTCATGTAATCACCGTCGGTTGCTCCATGCCCGTTGTTTCCCGTAAACCCGCCACCTGATCCGCAATCTGAATCAACTCCGCCAGCGCCACCTGAGCATCCAACCCCTGTTGGTCCACATCCGGTTCATACCGCTCCATGTACACCCGCACCGTCGCCCCGTGGGTTCCCGTCCCCGATAGGCGGTAAATCAGCCGTGAACCGTCCGTAAACCCAATCCGTATCCCCTGGTGTTCGCTAATACTGCCATCAATCGGGTCTTCGTAGCGAAAATCATCCGCATATTGCACTGTGTAATTCCCCAGTTTCTGTTGCGGCAAACTGGATAACTGATCCCGCAAGGTTTGCATCATGCGCTCGGCTCGTTCACTATCCACCCCCTCATAGTCATGGCGGGAATAATAATTACGCCCATAGTTTTGCCAGTGCTGGGTTACCAATTCAGCGACGGATTTTTGGGTGACTGCGAGGATATTTAACCAAAACAAAACCGCCCACAATCCATCTTTTTCCCGCACATGATTGGACCCCGTGCCAAAACTTTCTTCCCCGCAGAGGGTGACCTGATTGGCATCCAGTAAATTCCCAAAAAACTTCCAGCCCGTCGGGGTTTCATAGCAACGGATACCCAATTTTGCCGCCACCCGATCCGCCGCTTGACTGGTGGGCATGGAACGGGCGACCCCCACCAAACCCTCTCGATACCCCGGCACCATTTGGGCATAAGCCGTTAACACCGCCAAACTATCACTGGGACTGACAAAAAAGTTGCGCCCCAAAATCATATTCCGGTCCCCATCCCCATCGGAAGCCGCCCCAAAATCCGGCCCCGTATCTTGAAAACAAATCCCCACCAGTTCGTGGGCATAAACCAAATTCGGGTCGGGATGGCCGCCGCCAAAATCCTCCAAAGGCACCCCATGAATGACGGTTCCCGCCGGTGCCCCCAACATCTCCTCCAAAATGCGTTGGGCATAGGGGCCCGTGACGGCGTGCATGGCATCAAAACAGAGGCGAAATTGACCGTTAGTTAATAACTCCCGCAGTCGGTCAAAATCAAATAATCCCTGCATCAACTGGGCATAATCGGCAACTGAATCAATCACCTCCACCTGCATGGTTCCCAACTGTGTGACCCCCAATTTATTCAGGTCAATATCCCCCGCTTCTAAAATTTGGTAAGACTGAATCCGTTGGGTATATTCATAAATGGCAGTGGTGACTTTTTCCGGGGCTGGTCCCCCATTACTGGTGTTAAATTTCACCCCAAAATCCGCCTCCGGCCCCCCCGGATTGTGACTGGCGGACAGAATAATTCCCCCAATCGCTTGGTATTTGCGAATCAAACAGGAAGCCGCTGGCGTAGATAAAATCCCCCCTTGACCGACTAAAACCTTACCAAACCCATTGGCGGCACACATTTTCAGGATAATTTGAATTGCCGTGCGGTTATAAAAACGCCCATCTCCCCCTAAGACCAAAGTGGCTCCCTGGCGTTCCGGCAAGGTATGAAAAATAGACTGGATAAAATTCTCCAAATAGTTCCGTTGTTGAAAAGTTTTGGTGGGCTTGCGTAACCCGGAAGTCCCCGGTTTTTGTCCGGCAAAGGGTTGGGTCACAATCGTATGAATGTTCATGGTGCCAGTACCTCAAATGAGTTTCGGTGAATTTAGGATTTGGGCGTGTAACGAATCTCGTGGGGGCAAGGGCGACCCGCCGCAAAATCACTGATATTACTAATGGTCGTCGTCGCAATATCCGTGAGGGCTTCCTGGGTAAAAAACGCCTGATGCCCCGTGACCAAAACATTGGGAAACGTCAGCAAACGTTGAAATATATCATCCTGGATAATTTTGAAGGATAAATCTTGGAAAAATAAGTCCTCTTCCTCCTCATAGACATCCAACCCCAAAGCCCCAATTTTTTGGGATTTTAACCCCTCAATCATCGCCTCCGTATCAATTAAAGCCCCCCGACTCACATTGATTAAAATCACCCCCGGTTTCATTTTTTCCAGGGCAGAAGCATTGATCAAGTGATGGGTTTCCGGGAGCAATGGGCAGTGGAGCGAAATAATATCCGCCTGGGCATAAAGTTCATCCAAGGTAACGTATTCCGCCCGGTTAAACTTCGGAAAATTGGGATTCGGATAGGCATCATACCCCAACAACCGACAGCCAAATCCCTGCAAAATTTCCGCCAAGACCATGCCAATTTTGCCCGTGCCAATGATCCCTACCGTGCGGGCGTGCAGGTCAAACCCCAACAACCCATCCAGGGAAAAATTCCCCTCCCGTACCCGGTTAAAAGCCCGATGATATTTGCGACTCAAACATAAAATCAAACCCACGGCGTGTTCCGCCACCGAGTAGGGAGAATAGGCCGTCACCCGCACCACCGTTAACCCCAATTCCCCAGCGGCTTGTAAATCTACGTTGTTAAACCCCGTACACCGCAGGGCGATTAATTTTACCCCGCATTGGTGGAGAATTTCTAACGTAGCTCGATCCAAAACATCATTCACAAACACGCACACCGCCGGGGCATTTCCCACCAAAGGTGCCGTACTGGCATCTAATTTAGAGTCGTAATATACCAACTCATGCCCCACCGCCTCGTTGGCCGCATTGAGGAACGTTTTGTCGTAGGATTTACTACTAAATACCGCCACTTTCATACCTGATTTTCTCCCGAAAAGAATCACACAAAGAGGGGAGTTAGCCCTGAGCCTCCTCCCCCAATGTTACGGAACCCTAGTAAGGCCAGCGCCAATTTACAACCTCGGGAATATCCACCCCATGTTGGTAGGCGTAGTTGCGGCAATCAATCTGCATATTCAGGAATTTCTCCTTCGCATGGGCACCCGCCACCTTGAGTTTCGGCACCCGATTGATCACATCCATCGCCAGGGTAAACCGGTCAATGTTATTGGCAATTGCCAACTCCATCGGCGTGTTGATATTCCCCTCTTCTTTGTAGCCCCGCACGTGCATATTGTTGTGGTTATGCCGCCGATAGGCTAAGCGGTGAATCAACCAAGGATAGCCGTGGAAATTGAAAATGATCGGTTTATCCAGGGTGAATAAACTGTCAAAATCATGGTCGCTCATGCCGTGGGGATGCTCCGTATCCGGTTGTAGCCGGAACAAATCCACCACATTGATAAACCGGATTTTCAAATCGGGAAACTCCCGGCGCAGCAGATCGGTCGCAGCTAAGGCTTCCTGGGTGGGAATATCCCCACACCCCACCATCACCACATCCGGTTCACTGCCCTGGTCATTGCTGGCCCAATCCCAAATGCCCAGCCCCTTGGTACAGTGCCGAATGGCATCGTCCATATTCATATACTGCAGGTGCATTTGCTTATCGGACACGATCACATTCACGTAATCCTTGCTCCGCAGGCAGTGATCCGCACAGGAAAGCAGGGAATTCACATCCGGGGGCAAATAAATCCGGGTGACCCGGGAACTCTTATTCACCACCACGTCTAGGAAGCCGGGGTCCTGGTGGGTAAACCCATTGTGATCCTGCCGCCAAACCGTAGAGGTGATCAACAAATTCAACGAAGAAATGGACTGCCGCCAAGCAATGTCATGGCAAATATCCAACCATTTGGCGTGTTGGTTGAACATGGAATCAATCACATGGACAAACGCTTCGTAGGTAGAGAAAAACCCGTGCCGCCCGGTCAATAAATACCCTTCCAACCACCCCTCTAAGGTGTGTTCACTCAGGTATTCCATCACCCGCCCGTCGGTGGACAACTCGCCCCCATCCGCATCCTCCGGGAAATACTCGGCAATCCAGAACTTTTTACTGACCTCATAAATCGCATCCAGCTTATTCGAGGTATTTTCATCAGGGCCAAACACCCGGAAATTGGTCATATTGCAGGCCATCACATCCCGCAGAAATACCCCCAGGGGCTTGGTGTTCATCGCCTCGATGGTGCCCGGTTTGTCAAAGTGGATGGCATATTTCGGGTCACGGAAATCCGGCATCCGCAGTTCCCGCCGCAACAGCCCGCCGTTGGCATAGGGGGTCGAACCCAGGCGTTTGGTGCCCGTGGGAGCCGCCGCCATCACCTCCGGTTTGGGTGCCCCGTGGTCATCAAACAGTTCCTCCGGTTTGTAGCTCCGCATCCATGCTTCTAAAATGCGTAAATGCTCCGGGTTATTTTTCATCCCCCCCATCGGCACCTGGTGCGCCCGCCAAAACCCCTCGACTTTTTTGCCATCCACATAGGCAGGACAGGTCCAGCCCTTGGGGGTACGCAGGACAATCATCGGCCAGCGGGGCCGGGTCACTTGCCCCGAGGAACGGGCTTCCGCCTGAATCCGGTGAATCTCCGTAATACAGTGATCCATCGTGGCCGCCATCGCCTGGTGCATACTTTCCGGGTCGGAGCCTTCCACAAAGTAGGGCGTATAACCATAGCCCCGGAACAGGGCTTCCAGTTCCTCATGGCTGACCCGCGCCAAGACCGTCGGATTGTTAATTTTGTACCCATTCAGGTGCAGGATGGGCAGTACCGCCCCGTCCCGGATCGGATTGATAAATTTGTTGCTGTGCCAGGAGGTTGCCAGGGGGCCCGTTTCCGCCTCCCCATCCCCGGCCAGCGCCACCACAATCAGGTTCGGGTTGTCAAACGCCGCCCCGTAGGCATGGGAAATGGAATAGCCCAATTCCCCCCCCTCATGGATGGAACCGGGGGTTTCCGGGGTACAGTGACTGCCAATACCGCCGGGGAAGGAAAACTGTTTGAAAAACCGCTTCATCCCCGCCTCATCCAAACTGCAATTGGGGTAGAACTCGCTGTAGCTCCCCTCCAGGTAACAGGGGGCAAGAAATCCCGGTGCCCCATGCCCCGGCCCGACCATGTAGAGCATATCCTGGTCAAATTTTTTGATGATCCGGTTCAGGTGCGTATAGACAAACGCAATCCCCGGACTCGCCCCCCAGTGACCCAACAGGCGGTTTTTGATCTGGTCACTATGCAGGGGTTGCCGCAGGAGGGGATTGTCCTGTAAATAAATCATCCCCACCGCCAAATAGTTCGATGCCCGCCAATAGGCATCCATCTGGTGCAGTTCCTCGGGGGACAAAGGCGTACCCGTGATCGTGGCGCGGGCAGGCCCAAAGGCACTGAGATTCCCCACTTCTGGCTTCGTCGGTGTCGCTACCATACCGAATTCCTCAAAAATGTTTCCCGGTAACAGTTTTCCTGGCGAGCTTGTCCCAATGACCAGCTACCCTTGCTAACACTCTAGCCCCGCTTGCCGGGAATCGGGATGTAATTTATACGGGTTTAAGGTTTCTGGCACCCAGGGTATTACGCCTATCCCCTAAACCGCCATTTTTACCGCTTTGCCAATATAAATCACGTCCGTATCGTCATTAATTTGTACTTTTAACGCCCTGCGGGTTGCATCACTTTGTAGCCCAGATAACAAAAGGGAAACCAAAGTTTTTAGATTGCCGCCATCCGTGAGGTCGAAGCCCCGGCAGGTGATGTCCCCGAAACCATTTTGGGTTAAAAAGGCGGTGAGTTCGGCGGGGGTAATGAATTTTTCCCAATCGTGAATCCCCTGGGGAATTTGCTGTAAAATGTCTTCCATGAGCCAAATCATCAGGATTTTGGATTTCCAGGTGCGGTTAATCGTATCAAATAAAAACAGCCCCCCCGGTTGCAATACTCGCCCGCATTCCCGCACCACCTGCCCCACCTCTTGCACGTGTTCCAGCACATCCACGCAGACCACCGCCTGAAACTGCTGGTCCCCAAAGGGGAGGGCTTCGCCGGTGCCTTCCCGGTACTCAATGGTCAGCCCCTGGGTTTGGGCGTGTTCCCGGGCGGTGGCGAGGGAGCGGGGGGAGGGGTCCACGCCAGAGACAATGGCTCCCCGTTGGGCAAGAAATTCGCAGGTCAAACCGCCCCCACAGCCCACATCTAAGACCTTCAGCCCCCGCCAGTCGGGCACGTACTGGTCAAAAAATTGGAACCGCCCGGGGTTGAGGTGTTGCAACAGGTTAAGGGTGCCCCCCACCCGCCACCATTGGTCGGCGTGCCGGTCGTAGTAGTCCAGGTCGTTGCGGATCACCATTGGGAATGATTGGCGGGATAATAATGCAGGTCGTTTTTATTATCAAAAAACTTGGGTCTAAAACCCCGTTCTTTCTTTAGGACGGCTTTATGTTCTGTATGCTAACATAAAAGAATGCTAGTCCTAGAATTCAAGCTAAAAGGAAAAAAAAGCCAGTTCGCATTAGTGGACGAGGCGCTCCGAACCGTGCAGTTCGTGCGGAATAAAGCCTTGCGGTTTTGGATGGACGGACACGGCAAATCGCAATACGACCTAAACAAGTACTGTGCAGTCTTGGCAAAAGAGTTTGAGTGGGCAAAAAAGCTCAATTCTCAAGCACGACAAGCGGCGGCAGAACGGGCATGGTCAGCCATTGCGAAGTTCTTTAACAACTGCAGGAAAGCTGTTTCTGGCAAAAAAGGATACCCCAAGTTCCAGAAAGACAATCGCTCGGTGGAGTACAAAACTTCCGGGTGCAAACTTTCAAAAGACAGGACTGTCCTTACCTTCACCGATGGATTTGGCATAGGTAGTTTCAAGCTCTTGGGTAGCCGGGACTTGAACTTCTATCCGATTGACCAAATCAAGCGGGTGAGAGTTATAAGACGGGCGGATGGGTATTACTGCCAGTTTGGCATTCTAGTTGAGCGTAAAGTGGCGACTGAACCGACAGGAAAGGCTTTGGGGATTGACCTGGGGCTTAAGTATTTCTTGGCTGGTTCAGATGGTCAAACGCTCCAAAATCCTCAATATTTGCGGAAGTCTGAGCAACACATCAAACGGTGGCAACGGCAAGTGTCCCGCAAGCAGAAGGGTTCAAAGAACCGTATCAAGGCGAGAAAAAGACTAGCCAAAAAACATTTGCAAGTAGCAAGGCAACGCAGAGATTTTGCAGTAAAGACTGCCAGAGCGTTAATCTTGTCTAACGACCTGATCGCCTATGAAAACTTGCAGGTGCAGAACATGGTCAAAAATCATGTGTTAGCTAAATCAATCTCTGATGCAAGTTGGAGTGTGTTTGTAGAGTGGCTGAAATATTTTGGGCAGGTATTTGGCAAGGTTGTTGTGCCAGTACCACCGCAATATACTAGCCAAGATTGTGCAACCTGTGGGCAGAGAGTGCCTAAGACCCTGAGTACCCGTACCCATACTTGTCCTAAGTGCAATTACTGCGAGTGTCGCGATGTTAATGCCGCCCGAGTAATCTTGCAAAAGGGATTGAAATTAGCCTCTGAAAAGTACCCACGGGCAGTGGGAAACTTAACGCTTGGGGAG
>Ga0209018_1000435_pt1 | contig 39089 bp, 35 predicted proteins | sample YNPBryBLVA2012_FD_185814 | JGI IMG/M metagenome (GOLD analysis project Ga0209018, IMG submission 185814) | Anoxygenic and chlorotrophic microbial mat microbial communities from Yellowstone National Park, USA - YNP Bryant BLVA 2012 (SPAdes)... ...
ACCACGCCGCAGGCCACGCAACGCATCAAAGACCTGGGCGTGGTGATCAGCACCCAGCCGCAGTTCATCCGCATGGGTGGCGACTACTGGGCAACCATATTCACCCCGGCGCAGATGGCGCGCGTCATCGTCACCCGCGAGTGGCTGGAGGCCGGCATCCACCTGGCACTGGGTTCCGATGCGCCGACCACCCCCTGGTACACCCCGCAGGTCACCCTGGCCGGCGCGGTGAGCCGCCTGACGGCGTCCAACCAGGCGCTGTCGCCCGACCAATGCCTGACCATCCAGGAGGCGCTGCGGGCGCATACCATAGAAGCCGCCTACGCCGGCCATGAGGAGAACATCAAGGGATCCATCGAGGTGGGGAAGCTGGCCGATATGGCCGTTTGGGCAGAGGACCCCTACAGCGCGTCGTTGCAGCGGCTGTGGCAGATCCCTGTGGATATGACCCTTGTCGGGGGGGAAGTCGTGTACCAGCGTGGCGAAGGGTGACGTGCTACACCGGGAGCGGGATGCCCAGCAGCGCCGACAGGTCCGCCAGCCCGGTCTCCGGGTCAGTGTAGACCAGGCCGTGCATCCCCAGCAACTGCGCCGCGTCCACGTTGCGTAACTGGTCGTCCAGGAAGACCGCCTCCTGTGGCGCGACCCCCAGGCGGTTGAGCGCCAGCAGGTAGATGGCGGGGTCGGGCTTGGCCAGCCCGACCTCGGCGGAATTGATGTAGAGGTCGAACTCGGCGCGCAGGTCTACGCCGTGTTTCTTCTGCGTGTGCTCTGCCTGACCAGGGAAGGCATTGCTGAGCAGGGCCACGCGGTACTTGCCACGCAATCCGCGGACGAGGGGCATAGCCCAGGGCTCAATGCGCTCGTCGGCGTAGAACTCACGGTAGAAGCGGCGCACCGCCGCGCGGCCGGGCAGGCCCAGACCGCGCGCGACGTGGGCATCGTACTCTTCCTGGGTGATCTCGCCGATCTCCAGCCGCTTCCACGTCGTGCCCCACAGCACCCGGTCGAGCGTCCCCTCCGCCAGGCCCAGCCGTCGCTCCCACTCGCCGATATGGGCGACGAAGGTCAGCGGCGAAAGCACCCCGCCCCAGTCGAAGATCACCGCGCGGATGCCCGGCACGGGGTCGGGAGAGGGGACTGTGACAGGCAGGCCAGCAGCGGCCAGCGCGCGCCGCAGGTGGGCTACGCCACGGAAGCGAATACCGACCAGGCCCAGTTGCCGCGCCGCAGCCACGTTGACCCCCCAGTCGTCCACGAAGACCGTCTCCTCCGCAGCCACCCCCAGGCGCTCCAGCGCCTGCCAGTAGATCGCCGGGTCGGGCTTCGAGGCGCCAGCGGTGGCGGAGATGATCTGCTCTTGGAACAGGCCGTCCAGCCCCAGACGGGCAATCAGGCGCGGCAGTTCGCGGGTGTGGTTGCTCAGCAGCGCCAGGCGCAGGCCCTGCTCCCGCAGGTCACGCAACAGCGCCACCAGTCCCTGGTCAATCTGGTCGCCGGCCCAGAAATCGTGGCTCAGGGCGGCGGTCTCCTCGGCGGTGAGTCCCAGGCGCTCGCCTACCTCGGCCCACACCTCCGCCAGCGAGGCCTGGCCGTGCTGTGCCTGCTGCCAGGCGTCGCTGCTGAAAACCTGGTCGGCCAGCGCGGTTGGCGGCAACCCCAGGCGGCGCTCCCACGCCAGCCGGGGGCGGGGGTCCACCGAGCGCATCAGCACGCCGCCCCAGTCGCACAGGAGCGCACGGATCATGAAGGTTCCTCCGTTTCGGGAAAGAGGTCGAGCAGTTGGGAGAAGCGCTGCAGGGTGATCACCTGTTGGGGGTCACTGATCGGCATCTCCTCGAACGACCACGGCATGGCGTAGGGGATGTAGATCGCGCCGATGCCAGCGGCCAGCGCCGGGTTGACATCCGAGCGGGGGCTGTTCCCTACCATCCAGGTGCGCCGGGGGTCCAGCCCGTGGTGATTCATCAGCGTTTGGAGCACCTCTGGCCCCTTTTCGGGCACGATGTAGACGGCTTCGAAGTAGTGGGCCAGGCCAGAACGGTCTATCTTGCCCTGCTGCACGCGAGGGTCACCTTTGGTCAACAGGATGAGCCGGCAGCGACGGTGGAGCACCGGCAGCGCCTCAGCCACTCCTTCCAGCAGGGCGATGGGGTAGTCCATCACCCGTCGGCCGATGGCCGCCACCTGCGTTTCTACTTCGGGGCGTGGCGAGCAGCCGTGCTGCTGGCACAGACGATGGTAGGCGATGATCATGCTGCGGATGAACTCGTCCGGCGCATAGCCTACCTGTGGCACCCGCTCCTGTTCTACCCGGATGAAGGTCTCGCGCACCTCGGCGGGGGAGAACCCCTCTTCGGCGATCCGGTTGACGAAAGCGTCGGTCGCCCGCTCGTAGAAGACGTTGTTTTCCCACAGTGTGTCGTCTGCGTCGAGGATGAGGGTGATCCTGTCCATAACCCAGGCTGAGGTATGACCTCCCATCACCTGGCCTGTCGGGGGTCGCAGACCCCCGACAAGCCAGGTCAGGTTGTTATCCGCTGCTACTTCGGGCCCCCGCCGGGCTGCTTCTTCCCCTTCCCTGGCTCCTTGGGCCCCTTCTGCTTCTTGCCGCCCTTTTCAGGGGTCTTCCGCGTCACTTTCTTGCCGGGCATCTCTGTCCTCCTCACTTGGATTGGTTCCCGGGAGACGGTCCTACTCGACCAGCCCCTCCTCCCAGTACTCCTCGTACGCCCAGTCCAGTTCGACCGGGTCCGTCCCGATAACTTCCAGTTCAGCCCGGCAGTAGGGGCAGTTCAGCCGCTGGCCGACCTCGACCCTCTCGGGCAGGTGGATCTCCTCGCCGCAGGACAGACAGAACGCGATCTCCATACGTTCATCCCTCGCACCGCCCCCATATTATACTCCGGCCTGCACAAAAGGCGAACCGCCTAACCGTTTCGCTTCAGTTTGCCGGTACGTTTGGCATACCGTTCCCCCAGCCGGAAGCCCCACAGCCCCAGCGGGATGGCCACGACGCCGGCGATCAACAGCGGCCAGATGTAGGGCCACAGCCCGGAAGTGGGCATGCCCTCCAGGATCGTGCGGCGCATCCCCTCCAGGACGAAGGTGGCGGGCGAGAGCCGCGCCAGCGGCTGCATCCAGGCCGGCAGGACCTCGATGGGGTAGTATACCCCGGAGATGAGCAGGAAAACCGCCTGGATGACGTGGGTCATCTGCGCGCCGCGCTCCGGAAAGAGCAGCGGCAGCACCGAGGCGACGATCCCCAGCCCGATGAAGGACAGGCTCCCGGCGAGCAGCATCAGCGTCGCCCCCAGCAGGTTGGCCCGGCTCAGGTCGAGGTGGAAGAAGAGAGCCACGACGCCCAGGATGAAGGCGGTGGTGATCAGGCTGTAGACGACGGCGAAAAGGGTCTGCCCCAGCATATGCGTCATGCGGGCGATGGGGGCCATGAAGGTGTACTCGATGGTGTCCTCCCACCGCTCCCAGGCGATCATCTCGCTGATGTTGTCGAAGACCACGGCCAGGAAGCGCCAGACCAGTGTCCCGATGAGCAGGTAGAGCACCAGGTATTGGGTGTCCACCGCCACACCGGAGATGGCCTCCATACCGGCGCCGATGTAGGTGATGGAGAGGGTGGAGGCGATGGAGTAGGCCATCCACACCAGTTCCCAGCCCCAGTACCGCCGCACCAGGTTGAAGTTGCGCTCCACGAAGGCGTAGGAAGCGCGCAGTTCCTGAACCAGTTGTGCCATCATTTCACCTCATGAAACCTCTCGCCGCCACAGGGTCACATCCGTCTGATGGGCAAAACCCCGCGCGGCTGCCAGATCGTGTCCTTCCGGCTCTTCCAGGAGCAGGTCCACATAGCCGAAGCCCAGCCGCGCAGCCAGCGCCTGCAGCGTCTCCACCAGCGACGCCAGATCCGCCTGTGGCCTTGCCCAAACCATGCCGTCGGCCTGGGACGGCTCCAGCGCCTGGGCCTTCAGCCCCAACCAGGCCGTCTCGCCACCGGGCGAGGCGAGCCGCCAACGGCCCCAGGGCAGCGCCTGGTGCTCCGGCAACGCCAGGTCGAAGGGCAGTTCCTCCCAGGCCTGGCGGCCGCATTGGTAACGCCCCACCCGTTGGACCAGGCCCGCGTCGGTGGGGTAGGGAGCCAGGGGGAGCGGGTCCGGCTCCACCGGGAGCGGCAGCGGCTGGGCTGGCGCCTGCCACTCGCGCAGCCACAGCCACGGGCTGAAGCCCACGCTGGCGTAGAATGGCTCGGCCGATGGCTCCGGCTGTGTGGTCAACGCGGCGCAACCCAGGTTGGACGCCAGCCTCGCGCCGGCCTCGACCAGCGCGCGGGCCACCCCCTGTCGGCGATGACTGGCGTGGACGATGAGCAGGGCAAGGTGGAGAGAGGGGCCGTAGGGCGCGGGCTCCCGCTCCACGACGAACTCCGCCTCACCGACCACCTCGCCGTCCCGCTCCGCCACCAGCAGCAGGAAGCCCGCGCGCAGCCAGCGATTGAGGTGCACCGCGCAGGTCTCCACGCTCATCCACGGGCCGCCGTGCAGCCACCGGTCGTAGAGGGAGAGCGCCTCGTAGGGTGCTGGCTCCCCCTTCCCGCCGCGCCGCCACACCGCCACCTCGCTGCAGTGGACTGCGGTGATCGCCGCCGCATCCTCCAGCCTCCCCGCTCTCACCTCAACGCTCATCCTCACCTCCGCGTCTCCCTGTCTCCCCATCCCCACATCTCACTCCTCCTCCCGCCGCAACGCCTTGCCGGTCAGTTCCATGAAGACGTCCTCCAGCGTCGCCTCATGGCCGTTGTTGCGGGAGACTCGGGCCTTCAGCCCTGCGGGCGTGTCCAGCGCTACGATCCGCCCATCATCCAGGATCGCCACACGGTCGCACAGGGCGTCCGCTTCCTGCATGTCGTGCGTGGTGAGCAGGATGGTGGCGTCGTGGTTGTCGCGCAGTTCCTCCACGAAGGCCTGGACCTCCCGCTTCGAGCGCGGGTCCAGCCCGGTGGTCGGCTCGTCCAGCAGCAACAGGATCGGTTGGGTGAGGAAGGCGCGGGCGATGGCGACCTTCTGCTGCATGCCGCGGCTCATCTCCTCCATGGGCCGGAAGATGTCCTCCCGCTTCAGGCCGAGACGGGTGAGGATCTCGATCACCTGCCGACGGGCCTGCCGTGGCTCGACTCCGTAGAGCCGCGCGCCGTAGAGCAGGTTCTCCATCGGCGTCAGTTTCTTGAAGAAGGAAGCCTCGACGGACACGCGGTTGATCAGCCGCTTGACGGCCATCTCCTCGCGCAGCACGTCGTGGCCGAAGATGGTGATCGTCCCCTCGTCGTGCAGCAGGAGGGTGGCGATGCAACGCACCAGGGTGGACTTGCCGGAGCCATTGGGGCCCAGGACACCGAAGACCTCTCCCCGTTGCACCTGGAAGGTGACGTCGTTCACCGCCACCACGGGCTTCCGGCCGTTGGCGTTTCGCTGCCACGGCCAGCGCAGCCCGCCGTGCCTGACGAACCGCTTGGTGACGTGGATCGCTTCCAGGGCGATCTCTCGTTGTGTGGACATGTCTTCCTCCGAATCCGGGAGGCCGGGCCTCCTGAAAAAGCACAGGGCCGTGGACGGTGCCCACGGCCCTGTGGCGGGACGACAGTGCGAGAGACAAACAGAAAGGCCGTGGGCGTCGCATGCGCCCACGGCCCTCCAGAGACTCGTTTAGCCGATCAACAGGCGCACTGCGACAAGGCAAAGCACAGGCAACCGCGAAGACGCGGTTGGATGATGCGGATGATGATGTCCTGGCTCGTGCGCATGTCTTCCTCCTTCAAGATTCGATGCCATTATAGCGGGGATGGTGAAATTGTCAAGCTGCGTTATAATGGCCGGCGCGTGCGATGGAAGAGCGTCTGCAGAAGGTTCTGGCCCGCGCGGGCTGCGGTTCGCGACGGGAATGCGAGGAGATGATCCGCCAGGGACGGGTGATGGTCAACGGCCAGGTTGCCCTCCTCGGCCAGAAAGCCGACCCCCAACGTGATCAGGTGGCCGTGGACGGCCGGCTGGTGCGGCCGCGGCGGCAGCACACCACGATCATGCTGCACAAGCCGCGCGGCGTCCTCTCCGACGAGGGGGACGGTCGCCCGGACGCGCCGCCGACCGCGCGCGGGCTGGTGGACCTGCCGGGCCATCTCTTCGTGGTGGGCCGCCTCGACCTGAACAGCGAGGGGTTGCTGCTCCTGACCGACGACGGGGAACTGGCCCACCGCCTCACCCATCCACGGTACGAGCACCCCAAGGAGTACGAGGTGCTGGTCGAGGGGCAGCCCGACGAACGGGCGCTGGAATCCTGGCGGCGCGGCGTCTTCCTGGATGGGCGGACCACCGCCCCCGCCGAGGTCTCCATCCTCCGTCAGGAGGCGGGCCGTACCTGGCTGCGAGTGGTGCTGCGGGAGGGACGCAAGCGTCAGGTGCGTCGCGTGGCGGCGATGCTGGGCTTCCCGGTGCTGCGCCTGATCCGCGTGCGCATCGGTCCGCTGCGCCTGGGCGACCTGCCCCCGGGCCGGTGGCGACGGCTGAGCGAGGCGGAACTGGCGGCCCTGCGGGCAGAGACGACGGACAACAGACCACGGACGACAGACCACGGACGACGGACGACAGACCATAGACCACGGACCACGAAACACGGAACACGCCATGAAACCTTCCACCATCACGATAGACGGGCCGGCCGCATCCGGTAAGAGCACGGTCGGTCAGATGCTGGCCCTGGAGATGGGCTACCTGTACTTCGACACCGGCGTGATGTACCGCGCCGTGACCTGGGCCGCGCTTCAGCAGTCCATCCCGCCGGAGGACGAGTCGGCGGTCACCGCGCTGGCCCAGCGATTGCACATTGACGTCCTCCCGCCTACCGCCGATGACGGCCGGCAGTACACCGTCCTGGCCGATGGGGAGGACATCACGTGGGAGATTCGCCGGCCAGAGGTGGACGCCAACGTTTCGCTGGTCTCCACCTACCGCGGCGTGCGCCAGGAGATGGTGCGACAGCAACGACGCATCGCCTCTGACGGGCGGATCGTGATGGTCGGGCGGGACATTGGCTCGGTGGTGCTGCCGGAGGCGGACCTGAAGATCTACCTGGACGCCACAGTGGAGGAGCGGGCGCGGCGGCGGTACCAGGAGTTGCTTGAGCGGGGCGAACCGGCGGAGTACGAGGAGGTGCTGCAGATGATGCGCCGCCGTGACCACATTGACAGCCATCGTGAGATCGCCCCGTTGCGCGTCCCCCCCGGCGCGGTAGTGGTGGATACGACCGGGTTGAGCGTCGAAGAAGTGATGGAGCGGGTGCGGCGGCTGGCGGGGTTGGTTCCTTCCCCCCATTTGTCGTCGTCAGGTGGCGCTGCCGGCGGCTGACCACCCGACACGCGACGGCGGAGCGGGCCGCTACTCTGTACGCGGTCTCAATCGCCGGGCGCCCTCAAATCAACAGCAACTCCCGCGGGAAGGTGGTCAGGCTCTCGGCTCCCTGATCAGTGACGACCACATCGTCCTCGATGCGCACGCCGCCCCGATCGGGAAGGTAGACCCCCGGCTCCACGGTGAAGGTCATCCCCGGCTGCAGGAGTTCGCGGTTCCCCTCCGCGATGTACGGCGGCTCGTGCACCTCCAGCCCCAGGCCGTGGCCCGTGCGATGGATGAACTGCGCGCCGTACCCCGCCGCCTGGATCACCCGCCGCGCCGCGCGGTCCACCTCCTGCGCGGCCACCCCGGGCGCGACCCGGCTGCGGCCCGCCCCGTTGGCTTCCTCAACCACGCGATAGATGGTCACCCACTCCTCGGGCAGGCCGCCGATGGCGACGGTGCGGGTGATGTCGGAAGCGTAGCCGGCAACGACCGCCCCGCAGTCTATGATGATCGGCTCGCCGGGGCGGATAGGACGATCGGAGGGAGTGGCATGGGGTGAGGCGGCGTTCGGTCCGGCGACGACGATGGGCTGAAACGGCACACCCTCGCTGCCCGCGCGCAGTAGTTCCACCATCAGCAGGCCGGCCACCTCACGCTCCGTCATCCCCGCCCGCAGTCGGTCGAGCGTGGCGCGCAGGGCCGCCTCGACCAGCGCCACGGCCCGGCGCATCTGCGCCAGTTCGTCCGGACTCTTGTTCAGCCGCAGCCGCCCCACCGTCTCATCAGCGGGGACGAGGGTACAGCCGGGGGCGTACCGCTCCAGGTAGCGGGCCTCCATCAGCCGCATGCGCAGCCCCTCGACGCCGATGCGCGCATCGGCCAGTTCCAGAGCGACGCAGGCCTGATGAAAGGCGAGCGTCGGCCCTTCCTCGTCAGTGTAGGGGAACGGCTGCAGCGGACAGGTCGCATGGGCGACCTTGGGCGCCTCCAGCGCCGGCAGGACGATCGCTGGCGTGTTGTCCGCCGGGAAGAGCGCCACCACTGGCCGTTCGCTGGGGAAGAACGAGAGGCCCGTCACGTAGAGGAGGTTGGCCCCCGGCACCAGCGCCAGGCTGTCCAACCCATCCCGCGCCATCGCCTCCTGCAACCGACCCAGTCGTTCGTTCACCGTTTCACCTCCCACCTACCCCGCCACGCCGCCGCCATCTACTGCCAACACCGCCCCGGTGACGAAGGAGGCGGCGTCGCTGACCAGGAAGAGCACCGCCCGGGCGATCTCCTCCGGCGTGCCGATGCGTCCCAGCGGCCGTTCGGCAGCCTCGGCCAGGAAGCGCTCCTCCGGCTGACCCAACTGGCGGGCCTCATGGCGCAGCATCGGCGTGTCGGTGTCGCCGGGACAGACACAGTTGACGCGGATGTTCTGCGCGCCGTGGTCGAGGGCCATCGCGCGGGTCAGGTTGACCACTGCCCCTTTCGACGCGCAATAGGCCGCTGCCTGTCGTCCGCCCTTCAACCCCCAGCCGGAACCGGTGTTGACGATGGCCCCGCCGCCGCGTGCGATCATCACCGGCAGCGCCGCCCGCGACATCAGGAAGACCGAGCGCAGGTTGACCGCGATCACGCGGTCCCAGTCCTCCACGCTGCTCTCCATGACCGAGGCGCGGCGGACGATGCCGGCGTTGTTGAACAGGATGTCCAACCCGCCGAACGCCGTCACCGTCTCCTGCACCGCTCGCGCGCAATCCTCCGGTTGAGAGACATCGGCGGAGATCGCCACGGCCTGCCCACCGGCGGCGACGATGGCCTGCGCCACCGCTTCCGCCCCCCTGCCGTCCAGGTCCACCACCGCCACCGCCGCCCCCTCGCGGGCGAAGAGCAGCGCCGTGGCCCGCCCGATGCCTGACGCGCCGCCCGTCACCAGGGCGACCTTTCCCTGCAAGATCCCTCTATCGTTCGACATCGTCCAGCGCCTTTCCCACCGCCTCGAGGGTGAACGCGACGTCCTCCTCTGTGTGCGCCAGCGAGGCCACCGAGTGGAGCGCTGCCGACGGGGTCATATAGACGCCGTGGCGGAAAAGCGCCCAGGCGAAACGTCGGTAGCGGTCACGGTCCACGTGGGCGCAGAACTCGCGGTAGTCGCGGATGGCCGGGCGGCTGGTGAACATGATCTGCGCCATCGGGCCGACGCTCTGGACGATGGCCGGCACGCCGCGCGTGGCGAACAGCGCCCGCAATCCATCCCACAACTGGTTGCCGATGCGCTCGATCTGGCGGAAGGCGGCGCCGCCGTCGCGCTGCAGCACCTGCAGGCTGGCCCGCGCAGCGAAGAGGCCCACCCGCGAGGCGTTCTGCGTGCCGTAGTGGAGCACTCCCCCCCAGGCGAGCGCGTCCATGATCTCCGCCCGTCCCGTGAAGGCTGCCACCGGCAGTCCCGCTCCCAGCGCCTTGCCGAAGGTGGCGATGTCCGCCTGGACGCCGAACCGCTCCTGGCAGCCGCCGGGGGCAACGCGGAAGCCCGTCACCGTCTCATCGAGGATGAGCAGCACGCCGTGGGCGCGGGTCAGGTCGCGCAGACCGGTCAGGTAGCCCGGCTCCGGCGGGATGACGCCCATGTTGCCCATCACCCCCTCGGTGATGACTGCTGCCACCTGTCCGCGGTGCGTCTCCAGCGCCCGCTCCACCGCCGCCAGGTCGTTCCACGGCACCACCACCGTGTCCTCCAGCGCGCGGCGGTTGAGGCCGGAACTGTCGGCGATCTTCACCGGGTCGTTGCGGTGGCCCAGGGAGGCCAGCGGCTGGGGGTGGGCGTTGACCAGGAAGTCGTCGTACCAGCCGTGGTAGTGGCCCTCGAACTTGATGAACTTAGGCCGGCCGGTGTAGCCACGCGCCAGGCGGATGGCGGCCATCGCCGCCTCGGTGCCGGTGTTGGCGAAGCGCACCCGCTCGGCGCCGGGCACCATCTGCTGGATCATCTCGGCCACTTCGACCTCGATCTCGGTGGCGGCGGCGAAGAGCGTGCCGCTGGCCGCCGCCTCGGCGACCGCCTCGACGACGCGCGGGTGGGCGTGGCCCAGCGGGAGGGCGCCGTAGGCCATCATCCAGTCCACGTAACGGTTGCCGTCCACGTCGGTGATGTGCGCGCCGGCGCCGCGGGCGATGAACAGCGGATAATCGCCATAGTTGGCCGGCCCCCGTGAGGGGGAGGAGCCCCCTTCGACCATCACCCGCAGAGCGCGCTCGAAGAGGGCTTTCGACTTCTGGGTGGTGTACTCTGTCATACTCGTCTCCTGGTGGTCAGTGCAATACCTCCAGCGGCTGCACCTCTACCTTGCGATAGACCTCCGCCGGGGGGCGGGGGCGGCCGTCCACGCGCAGCAGGTGGGCCAGGGGGATGCCGAAGAGAGCCTGGTTCTGGCGCAGGTAGGGCGCAATGAGCCGCCAGTCGGCCTCCGTCAGCGGGACGAAGCGCCCGCCATTCAACTGGTCCTCGTCCACCCTGTGGTGGGGGTCGCGCAGGTAGATCGCCCCACCGGAGGCCAGCGAGAAGAGATTGCCGCCCGGGTAAGGGGTCTCCATCTCCACCCACCGGCCGCGCTCGTCGCAGGTGACGCCGTTGAGGATGACGAAGCCGCCGCCCTTCAGCGGGTCGCCGGCCATGAAAGACTCCGCCAGGTAGTCCAGGCAGGTGCCGTTGATCACCGCCCGCGGACGGCCCACGGCGTTGATCAGCGGCCGGCCGGCGGCGGAGCCGAGGACAAAGATCTCGCCCCCCTTGGCCCCGTATAGGAAGGTCTGCCCCACATCTCCGTGGATGACCAGCCGCCCGCGCTTGAGGATCTGCCCGACCTGGTCCTGCGCGTCGCCGTGGACGACCACTTCGGCGCCGTCCAGGCCCGACCCCAGGTAGTCGCCGGGGTCGCCGTAGATGTCCAGGCGCACGTCGTCGGTGGCGGGTCCCAGGCCGCAGCCGGCGAAGCGTCCGCCGCGCCAGTCGAAGGCCACGAACTGGCGCCAACCCAGGCTGTGGGCCTGCGCCAGCAGCCGCGCTGCCGAAGACTCCCCTTCCGCCGGGAAGCCGCAGGCATCCAGCACCAGAACCTCCTCCCCCGAGGCGGGAGGACGCAGCGCCCGGGCTGAGTCAACGTCCACACGACGGTAACGGCCCCCGGCTCCTTCCCCCAAGGCCGGCACGGCCCGCAGAAGGGCATAGAGGACGCGGTCCACCTGCGCCAGGAAGGCGGCGCGTTTGAGCGCGCCCAGATCGAAGCGCCGGTCGCGCAGCCAGGTGAGCGCCTGGAGGACGAGGGAGCGTGTGGCATCATCCGCGGCGCAGGCGACCAGCCCGTCCAGCCAGGCTGCCACCTGCGGGAGGTCGGCGCGCGCCAACCCACGGCAGGCTGCGGAGAGCCAGCCTCTCAGCGCGTCTGAGGTCAGGCGGGTGATGTCGGTTGGCAGGTCTGCGGCGCGACGACGAGGGGGGCGGGGGCGGGGGGCGGGGGCGGCCTGTGGCCGGCCGAACTTGTCCTGACAGGTCAGCCGACGGCCCGCCCCGTCCGCCGACACGGTGAAGGCGAAGGCCCCGCCATCGGTGTAACTGCCGCCGCGGGCCACCCAGTAGCGGTCGGCCAGCGGCTGGAAGCGGCCATCCTCCGCCGCCAGGCTGCGCAGGCAGGCGTTGATGGCCTGCCGCTCCGAGGCGATCAGGCCGATCTGCGCCGTCCGGTCCTCCGACTCGTAGAGGGCGAAGACCTGTGGACGCAGCATCGAGGTATCGGTGATGCCCAGCAGCTGCCACTGCTGGCGGTCGGGCTGGCTGCGGGCGATGATGAAGAACCAGGGACCATCGGGGCTGCCGTGCAGGTGCACCTGCTGGACAGCGCGATAGAGGGCCTGCTTCTCCGCCGGCAGCATCTCGAAATCCCGCTCGGTGGTGGGGGCCAGCGCCTCCAGCAGCACCTCCAACGGGTAGCCGTAGATGCGGTCCCACAGGTCGAACAGCAGCACACTGACCTCGGTGTCGGTGAGGAAGAGCGGGACAATGTTGCGCTGGCGCAGGTACTCCGTGACGCGATGGTAGTTGGCGAAGTCGCCGTTGTGCACCAGCGCCTCGTTCACGCCGACGAAGGGATGCGCGCCGCCGGGGTGCCAGATGCGTCCTTTGGTGGGGTAGCGCTGATGGGCGATCCAGACGTGGGCGGTCAGGTCCTCCAGCCGGTAGTAGGCGGCGGCCTGTTCGGCGTAGCCGACGATCTTGAAGACCAGCAGGTCACGCCCGTGACAGAGGACGAAGGCGCGCTTGTCGCCCAGGCTGGCGTAGTACCGCTGGTTGAGGCGGAAACTGTTCTGGTAGACGTACTCGTCCTCCACCTGACGGGCTGGCAGGTGACGCAGGCCATTCTCCTCGGCGAAGCGGGCCAGCACTTCCGGCCGCACCCGGCAGAAGTAGCGCACCACCTCCGGCGGGCGCACCTCCAGACCGGGGACATCGCGGTAATCCTTCACCGTCTCCACGCGGTTGGCCTGCGCGATGTCGAAGCGGCCCTCCAGGCATTCCCGTTCCACCTCCGCGCGCGCGCCGGGGTCGAGATAGGCCACCTGGAGCAAGGTGTGGCTGCGCAGCACCTCCGGCGAGACACCCATCTGTGCCGCGTCCAGGCCTGCGGCGGCCAGTCCTCCTCCCTTGCCGTTGCCGCGGTTGTGCATCTGCTGGCTGGCGACGAGCAGGTGGCGTCCGGCGACCGGCACGTTGGCGGCCAGCCCCAGCACCCCGCATCCTCCCTCTGCCGCCTCTGGCGAACGTGGCAGCACCGACCAGCCGTCCACCAGCGGTTGACGGGAGTTCAACAACGCAGCAACGGTCTCGGAGTGTGATATCGCCCTGTTCATATCCGCAGTCCATGTCACTCCAACGCCACCAGCACGTCCGTCCGCCCACGCAGTTCAGTGATGGCGCGCATTCCCAAGGCACGGAGGATGCCGGCCAGTTGCCACTGCCAGGCGGTGTACAGGTTGACGATGTTCTGCCACGCCGTCGCCGCGTCCACCAGTTTGCTGCGCTCCGGGTCGGTGGTGGTAATGCCGAAGGGACAGCCCAACCCCTGCTCGCAACTGCCCAGCCGCGTGCAACCCAGGGCGACCAGTTCGGCGGTGCCGATGATGCAGCCGTCGGCGCCCAGGGCGATGGCTTTGGCCACGTCGTAGGCGGTGCGGATGCCGCCGGAGGCCATCAGGGTCAGGCTGTCGCGGATGCCTTCCCCCTGGAGGAAGCGGTGCACCTTGGGGATGGCGTACTCGATGGGCATGGCGATGTTCTTCTTGGCGATCTCCGGCGCCGCGCCGGTGCCGCCGTAGGCGCCGTCCAGGTGGAGAATGTGCGCGCCAGCGAAGTAGGAGCCGACAGCGACCATGTCCACATCGCTGGGGGTGCTCACCTTGACGCTGATCAGCGCCCGCGGGTTGACCTGCTTCAGCCAGTCCACGTGCTTCTTGTGGTCCTCCACCGAGTAGACGCTGTGGAAGGGGAAGGGGCTAAAGAGGGAGGTGCCCTCCACCGCCTCCCGCTCGCGGGCGACGGCGGCGGTATTCTTGTTGCCCAGCAGATGCCCGCCCAGGCCAGGCTTGGCCCCCTGGGCGTACTTGATCTCCACCAGCCGCGCCCGCTGGATGGTGGCCTCGCTGACGCCGAACAGGCCGGTGGCCACCTGGGTGATGATGTGGTCGGCGTAAGGGATCAGTTCCTCCGGATAGCCGCCCTCGCCGGTGGAGATGAAGGTGCCCAGCACCTGAGCGGCGCGGGCGCGGGCGAGCATCACCGGCAGGCTCACGCTGCCGAAGGACATCCCCGCGCCGTACCACGGCAGCGGAAGGCGCAGTTCCGGCCGGCCGTCGCCGCGACGGTTGAGGGACAGCCCCAGGTCGAAGCCGGCGGGGTCGGCCAGCCACTCCTCGACCGGGCGGCGTTGCCAGTCGTCGCTCAGTTCGAAGGCGAAGGCCAGGCGGTCGAAGCCGCCGCCCGACCCGCCGACGCGGAACTCCCACTCGCCGTCGGGGCGGGCGGTGCGGGCCTGGGCGTGCGTGGCGGAAAGCAGGGCGTGGGTCCAGCGCATATCCCCCTCGCCAGCCTTCTCCTCCGGGAGGCGGCGGTAGGCGGAGAGCGGCGCGCTGGCGGGAAACAGCCGACGGAAGGACTGCGACTCCGTCTCCTCGAAGATCAGTCGGCCCACCTCGCCGCGCAGGCGGCGCACCTCCCGCATCCCCATCGCTCCCAACGCCTCCAGCAACTGGTCGCGCCAGGCAGCCATCAGATTGACCAGCCGCTGTGCTCCCCAGTCGGGGTCGAGTTCGCGGCTCTCCACCGGACAGGCCCCCCGGTCGGCCCACAGCGAGCAGCCCCAGGCGATGATGGGCACGTAGTCCAACACGGCCACGTCCGCGCCGCAGGCGATGATCTTGGGCACGTGCTCGGCGGCGGCGATGCCGCCACTGACCAGGAAGGAGAGGCTGTCGCGCCAGCGGCGCTGCACCAGGTGCGTGTGCACGGCACGCAGCGCGTCGGGCAGCGGGCGGCCGGCCCGGTCGCGTCCCTCCGGATCGGCGTAAAAGTGAAAGAGGCGCACGCCACGACGCAACAGCCGCTCCGCCGTGGCGGGACTGTCGGGCCCCAGGGCGTGGCGCAGGGCGACCATCGCCTCGGGCCAGCGGGCACGGGCCGCCTGCCAGCGCTCCAGCGCCCACGGCTCGTCCTCGATCTCGATGTAGGTTGGCTCGCACAGCCCCAACCCCTCCAGCCCGCCGGGCCGGTCGAAATCGGCGGCGGTCAGGCGCACGGCCAGGTTGCGGGCCGGAGCCAGGTCCAGCATGTCACTGGTGAGGATCGCCAGCGTCCCCAGCCGGTCGGCGGCCCGCACCAACGCCTGCCAGGCCCAGCGGCCCGGCAGCGGCAGCGGCAACGGTCCGAAGGCCACCGGCAGCGGCAGGCTCAGCGTGGGGGGGAGGGGGGTGAGCAGGTTCCCCTCGGCGTCGAACTCCAGGAGTTCCGGCGCGCCGCCCAGAAGCACGGTGGTGGAGATGGTCTCCCGGCCGTGGATGCCATCGCGGGTGGGGCGGACGATCTCCGACATGTCCAGCCACAGCCCTTCGAACCCCGCGCCGCTGAACGGGCCGCCGTAGCCCGCGCCGCTGATGGGGATGCGGCCTGTCTCCGCCTGATACCAGGTCTGGGTGATGATCTCGGCGGTCCAGTACGGATCGCCCCGCTGCGACGTGCCGGGGAAGACGCGATGGCCGTACTTGACGTAGAAGTCGGTCTCGTCCTTCTGGAAGCGGGCCGGCGGGTCGAACGGGGCCGGGGCGGGATGAGTGGGGATCAGGTAGCGCACCATCTCACTCCTCGGCGGTCATCTCTTCTGCCACCTCCAGCAGCGTGCGGCGTTCCGCCTGGGCGCGCTGTTGGAGGCGGTGGTAGGCTTCCAGTTCGCTGATGCCCTCGCGCTGCATCAGCAACCCCTTGGCCCGGTCAATCGTGCGGCGGGAGGCCAGTTCCTCCTCCATCTGCGCAGCGGCCTGGGCCGTGCGGCGGTGCTCCTCGAAGCGACAGGCGGCCACCTCGATCATCGCCAGCAGTTCGGCCTCCTTGATCGGCTTGACCAGGTAGCCCATCACCGGCAGACGGGCGGCGCGGGTGATCAACTCCTGCTCGCCGTAGGCAGTGAGGAAGATGATCGGCACCGGGGCGCGGTCCAGCAGCGCCTGCGCCGCCTCCAACCCATCCATCTGCGGCATCTTGATGTCCAGGATGACCAGGTCCGGCGTGCGGCTCTCCGCCAGGCGGAGCGCCGCCAGCCCGTCTTCGGCGGCGACGACGGTGTGGCCAGCCTCCTCCAGGATGCGGCGCAGCCCCAGGCGGATGAGCGCCTCGTCGTCGGCGACCAGGATGTGTAGCCCTTTCACGTGCGGCCTCCTGTGGCGATGGGGAAGCGGATGACTGCCTGCGTGCCAGCAGGCGAGGCGGACAACTCGAACGCCCCTTTGAGGTCCTCGCCCACGAGCGTCTCCACGATCTGCAGTCCCAGGCCGCGGTCGGAGTTGCGTGGACGGGCGTCGCCCACACCGTCGTCGGCGACGGTAAGTGTGGCTTCCGTCGGCCCGGCCTGCAGGCGGACGTCAATGCGCCCGCCAGGCCGTCCGACGAAGGCGTGCTTGACCGCGTTCTGGATCAGTTCGCCAGCGACCAGGGCCAACGAGGTGGCCTCGCGGGAGGGGAGCGTCAGCCGGTCGCCGCTCACGGCGAGGGTAATCCCCTGCTCCGGCACCAGCATCGTTTCGGCGATGGAGCGGGCCACCCGCTCCAGCACGTCCCGCACGTCCACCATCCGCAGCCCCTGCTCGCTCAGCGTCTCGTGGACAGCGGCGATGCTGAGGATGCGGTTGATCGTCTCGGCCAGGATGTCCTCAGCGCGCAGGTCGCCCGCCGCGCTCATCTGCAGTCGCAGGAGCATGGCGATGGTCTGCAGGTTGTTCTTCACCCGATGGTGCATCTCGCGCACCACTGCGGCGTTGATGACCAGACGGGCGTTCTCGATGGCCAGCGCGGTCTGGTTGGCCAGGGTCTGGAAGAGTTCGATCTCCTGGGGGGTGAACTCGTGCGGCGCGCCGGTGTAGCAGGAGAAGACGCCCACGGTGCGCTCCCGCACGACCAGGGGGACGCACAGCAGGGCGACCAGTCCCTCTCGCTCGGCCAGGGCGCGATTGAGGTAGCGCGGTTCGGTGCGCACGTCGGGGATGACCGCCGGCTGACCGTCGGCGGCCACCTGACCGACGATCCCCTGCCCCAGGGCGATGGCCGGGAACTCCCGGCCGGCGGGGTCGGTGTTGTGCGTCGCGCGCAGCACCAGCAGGCCGCTGGCCTCGTCCAGCAGGCGCAGGGAGGTGGCTTTGGCACCCATCACCCGCGCGGCCATCTCGGTGACCACGCCCAGCATCTCGTCCAGGTAGAGCGGTGAGGTGACCGTGCGGCTGACCTCGGCCAGGGTGGAGAGTTCGGCGATCTGCTGGCGCATGCGGTCGTAGAGGGCGGCCTTTTCCAGCGCCCCGGCGGCCAGGTTAGCGATGAGGGAGAGCAGTTCGACCTCGTCGGCGGTGTAGTCGTGCGGCTGGGCGGTCTGGACGTTGAGCGCGCCGATGCTGCGTCCCTGCACGCTGAGCGGCACGGCCAGGAGGGAACGCAGCCCCTCCTCGCGCGTCTCGGGCAGGAGTTTGAAGCGCGGGTCGCTGAGGGCATCCCGCGCCGCCACCGGTCGCCCCTGCGTGACGGCGTATCCGGTCAACCCCTCGCCGATGGCCAGCGAGGCGTGGCCAACGGCTTCCTGCGCCAGACCGGTGGTCGCCTTGAGCACCAGCCGGTCGCTGCCCGGCTCCTGCAGGTAGATGGAGCAGGAGTCCACCCCCATCACCTCCGAGGTGATGCGGGTGATCACCGTCAGCGTGTCCTCCAGTTCCCAGGCAGCCGCCAGCGCCGCGCTGATCTGACCGATGGCGCGCAGTTGGGCGGTCTTCTGCTCCAGGCGTTGACGGATGTCGTCGGCCATCCGGGTTGCTCCGCAGGTCTCCTCGGTCTGACGGATCCCCCCGCCTTAGGCGGCAGGGAAGGGGTTATGGCAGCGTCACCCCGTGCTGTTCGGCGAAGCGGCGGAAGCGGGCCATCAGTTCACCCGCGCGCTCCTCGGCCTGGTCAGGGGCCAGGCGCGGGCAATCGTAGCCCAGGGTCTGGCGCAGCGCCTCCACCGCCCAGGAGCAGAAGACGACCGTGCCGTCGGCTTCGATGCGCTCGATGCCGTCGAAGCGGTGGGCGCGCTCGTTGATCGCCACCGCCTCCTGCGGCGTCAGGCCAGCGATGGGGGCCAGCCGCACCGTGTCGCCCTCGACGATGATGGGGTAGCCGCCGGGCAGGCCCAGCGGGCCGGGGGCGTGCAGGAAAGCGCCGCCGGGAGAGATGAAGGCGCGGACCAGGCGCACGGCGGAGCCGGCGGTGAGGAAGTGGGTCACCGGACCGGAGGGGATAGGGTAGAGGGCGAAGAGCAGGTCGTCGCCCTGCACCGCTGCGGTCACATCCTCGCCGCCGTGTTCGATACGCAAGAAGTAGGGCGGACGCTCGGTCATTGGCTTGCCGAAGACGAACGGCTCCACGGCGTGGTGGGCCACCAGCAGTACGCGCACCGCCTCGACCGGGGTGTTCAGCCGTTCGGCGGCCAGCAGGCGCACCTTGGGCACGATCTCGTCCAGGTTGCCCAGGCCGCAGGTGGGGGCCAGTCCCAGCCGGCCCAGCACCACGTTAACCACGTCGGGGTAGGGAGCGACGATGGTCACGCCGTGGTAGTCGGCGTCGCGCAGCGCGCGCATCAGTTTCAGCGTCAGGGTCAGGTTGACCGGCAGCCAGACGCCGAAGCCGGCCCGTTTGACCGCCGCTGCCGCTTCCGGCGGCAGCAGATCCGCCAGCCACCAGGTCTGCAGGCTGGCGGTGGTGAGGATGATGTCGGGGGCGATGCGATGCACCGCCTCGGCTACGGCGTCGGCGTTGTGCAGGTCGAGGGGCAGGAAGCGGATCGTGGGCGCGGGTCCCTGCGCCAGCGCCCCCAGGCGGGCCAGGTTGCAGCGCGCCTCGCCGCGCGCGGCGTCCCGGTCGGCGACGACGATCTCACCCAGGCCTTCCGTGCGGGCCAGCAGTTCCAGGATCGTGCTGCCCAACCCGCCGGCACCGATGAGCAAGAGGGTTGGTCTCATGGGTTGCCTCCTCCCAAGATATCGGAAGTCTCGGAGCGGTCAGGCCGATTTGCGTCGGGCGCGGTTGGCCTGCGCCGCGCCGCGAAAGGCCTCCGGGTGGCGGATGAGCCGCCGGGCAGGCACCTCCAGTGGGGCGCGGATGAGCCGTCGCAGGCGTTCCAGGCTCTCCGGGGTCACCGGGGCGGCGCGGTCGGCCAGGCCTTCGGCGGTGTTTGCCGCGGCCAGCGCCCACGTCCACTCGTCGCGGAACAGGTCCGCGCGCAGGTGGTAGTGCTTGCGGTCCCAGACGTCTGACGAATGAAGCGCATCCTCATAGACGGCGCGCAGGGTCATCCCTACAACGGAGAGCAAGTCATGGGCCAGTGGTTGGTCCTCCAGCGCGGCCGGCAGGTGGACCTGGAGCAGTTCGGCGACGATGCGCAGGTTCTTGTTCCGTTCGGCGATGGTCATCGTTCATCGGATAAACGGCTGCGCCAGGCGGCCCGGAGGCGACCCCGGAGCGCCTGGCGCAACGACGGGGGCCGGGCTCAGCCGCGAGACTGCATCAGTTGCAGGTCCTCCAACAGGGCCTGCAGGTCTTCTTCGTGCTCGATCTCGTCGGTGAGGATGCTGAGGGCCATGTTGTAGGTCACCGGATCAGCGTCCTGCGTCATCTCCATCAACTGCTTGTAGGCGCCGATGGCGCACTGCTCGCCGTGGATGTTCTGCTCCAGCAGCACCCTGACGTAGGGGTCAGCCGGGGCGTCGTAGCCGCAGTTGGTGAGTTTGTACCACTCCTGCGGCGAGAGCGGCGGCGTGCCGCCCAGTTGGATGATGCGCAGCGACAGCATGTCCGAGTGGCGCAGTTCATCGGCGGCGTGTTGGATCAATTCGGCGATGACGGCCTCTTTCATCGGGCCTTTGGCCACCTTCGCGCCCAGCCAGTACTGATAGTAGGCCAGCCATTCATCGGCGAAGGCCTTACGGAGCGTCTCTACGAGCCGCTCCACCTCGACACCAACGATCTCCCGTCCTTTCGTGCCCATCTTTGTCCTCCTTTCTCCTTGCTTCTACGCGTCGCCGCGTCGAAAGCGTTTTTGGATTGCGGCGACGTGTCGCCGCTCTGAAAGCGCCTTTGGATTGCGGCGACTATGTCGCCGCTTTCAAAGCGCCGACTCCGTCGGCGCACTCCAAACTTTGGCTTGCGGCGACGTGTCGCCGCTCTGAAAGCGCCTTTGGCCTGCGGCGACTATGTCGCCGCTTTCAAAGCGCCGACTCCGTCGGCGCACTCCAAACTTTGGCCTGCGGCGACGTGTCGCCGCTCTGCAAGCGCCTTTGGACTGCGGCGACTATGTCGCCGCTTTCAAAGCGCCGACTCCGTCGGCGCACTCCAAACTTTGGCTTGCGGCGACACGTCGCCGCTTTCAAAGTGCCGACTTCGTCGGCACACTCCAAACTTTGGCTTGCGGCGGCCATGCCGCCGCTTTGAAAGCGCTGACTCCGTCAGCGCGCTCCAAATCTCTGTGTCACCCCTTCACTAAGGCTGTTGCTTCCTCCCGGCTGAGCGGGGCATGGGCGGTGGTCAGCGCCTCGAAGCGGCGTGCCGCGTCGCGGTCACCGATGACGATGGCGCCCACGGCGACGTCACCCTGCAGTACCAGTTTCCTGTAGATCCCCGCCGCAGGGTCAGTATGGCGCAACTCGAGGAAACCCTCCCCTTCCGGCACTGCCACGCCACATGAGGTCAGGTCAATACCGGTGATCTTGAGCGTGGTGGATGGCACCACTTCCTCGTAAGTAGCCTCCTCGCCAGCCATATTGGCTGCGGCGACGAGCGCCTGAGCGCGCGCCTGGGGGATGATGCCCCACGAGCGGCCGTTGAAAGAGGCCAAGTCGCCGGCGGCGTAGATGTCGGGGACGCTGGTGGACATACGCGTATCCACCACCACCCCGCGGTTCACCGTGAGGCCGGCCGCGGCAGCCAGGTCGGCGTTGCAGCGCACCCCGGTACAGACCAGCACCATTTGCGCCGGAATCTCCCGTCCGTCCTCCAGCCTGACCCCCTGCACCGCCTCATCGCCCAGGAAGGCCTGAGTCCTGGCGTTCAGGGTCACCTGGAGGCCCAGCCGTTCGACCAGGACACGGAAAAGCGCGGCCCCTTCTTCATCTAACTGACGGGGCATCAGGCGGGAGAAGAACTCCAGCACCGTGACCGTCAGCCCCAGGCCGAGGAGGCCGCGGGCCGCCTCCAGCCCCAGCAGTCCCCCGCCGATGACGACCGCATGGCGGCTGCGGGCGGCGTACTCGCGGATCGCCAGTGCATCGTCGAGGGTGCGCAGGGTGAAGACGCCACGCCGACCCGCCCCCTCGACCGGAGGGACAGCAGGGACCGCGCCGGTTGCCAGCAACAGACGGTCGTAAGCCACTTCGCTGCCATCGGCCAGCACGACGCGGTGTTGGTCGGGCAGCAGGCGCACGACCGCCTGCCCCAGATGGACGCGGATGCCCTGCTCGTCGTACCAGGCAGGCGGGCGGGCGAAGAGCCGCTCCTGGGCCAGTTCGCCAGCCAGGAAGCGGGGCAACTGCGGACGGAAGTAGTAGGGGTAGCGCTCGGTGGTGTAGACGACGATCTCCCCAGCGTGGCGCGTCGCCAGTTCCGTGGCGGCGGTGATGCCGGCGACACCGTTGCCCACGATGACGTGTCGCATGGACAGGCCCCTCCAGACGGCCGGAGCGCCGCGCGGCACGCCTAATCCACCGGCTCGAACATGTCCTTGGTCGCGCCGCAGTCGGGGCAGACCCAGTCCTCTGGCAGATCCTCGAAGGCTGTCCCGGCGGGGATACCGCTCTGCGGATCGCCCTTTGCCGGGTCATAGACGTAACCGCAAACCTGGCATTCCCACTTCTGCATGTTGGACCTCCTTTACCCTGTTTGGGGATGGAGGTAGAATACCCTGATTCCATCTGGCTGTCAAGTGGGCGAACCGAGGTCAACCTTCGGCTGGTGGGAATTGCCGTTGCGGGCATCTACCTCGAGTAGCAGGGCATCGTTCTGCCCATTGCCGAAACTGAAGGTCAGCCTGGCCAGGTACGCGAAGCCGTCGTACAGGACGACACCGCGACATCAGGGCGAAGAGTCACCCCCTGCGGGAGCAGCCAGGCGCAGCGCCAGTGCAGCCGCCTCCTCAGGCGAAGCGGCGCGGTGGATGGGTGCTGGCAGCTGCCCTTCCCGCGCCACTTCCCAGGTACCCAGCCCCACCACCGGCGCGCCGAAGTGCAGCGCGTAGGCGATCTCGCTCAGCGTGCCGTAGCCGCCGCCGATGGCGACCACGGCCTGGGCAGTGCGGGCGATGATGGCGTTGCGCGCCTCCCCCATCCCGGTGACGATCGCCACGTCCACATAGGGGTTAGCCTCCTGGGCAGTAGGGCCAGGGAGGATGCCGATGGTGAGACCGCCGGCCGACCTGGCCCCACGGCAGGCTGCGGCCATCACCCCGCCACGCCCCCCGCAGACCAGCACCGCGCCGGCTGCCGCCAACGCCCGCCCCACCGCTTCCGCTGCCTCTTCCTCTTCGGGCGTGGCTGCCGACCCGCCGATGACGGCGATGATCCGCCTTCTTTCCATTCCCTCTCTCCGTCCTACGGAAACAGCAGGGCCCCGATCTGCTCCGCCGCTGGTGCGATGGCCTCTTCGATCCCCCACCCCTGCAACAGCACCCGCTCCACCATCTCCTGGCCCACCTCGAGGATCTCCGCCCGCCGGGGATGGACCACGCCGGGCGTCGCCAGCCTGGCCTGCTGGCTGAAGGCCTCCAAGAGCGGGTCCTCCTGGGCAAAGCGGATAGCGGCGGGCAGCGTGTTCAGGTCCTGGGCTATCCGCCGCTGGAAATCCTCACCGGCCAGGGCAGCGGCAAGAGCGGCCGCAGCCTGTCGTTGTGTCTCGCCGACCCCCGCCGGGATCACGCAGACATCGCTGCCGATCAGCGGCGAGGGCCACTGTCCAGTCTCCTCGATGCGGGGCAGGAGCGCCACGCCCAGCCGCTCGCCCAGCCCGGCGCGGTACGTGGGCAGCATCCACGACCCATCCACGATCATCGCTACCCGCCCCTCGCGGAAGGCTATGGCCGCCTCCACCGGGTCACCGTAGACCAGGTTGCCGGTTCCCAGCAAGGCGCGCAGGAAGTCCAGGTAAGCGTAGGTGAACTGGCTATCCAAGCCTGCCCCGCCTGAAGGCGCGACCAGCGTCCCGCCGTACCCGGTCAGCAGGCCGTAGGTGTAATAGAAGTGGCGGGGGATGGCCAGCGGGACACCCGCCGTCAGGTATTCGAGCATCTGACGATTGGTGGGCGGCGGTGGGTCTACCTGCTGACGGTCATAGTAGAGGGCGGCCACGCCGACGCGAAGCGGCACCCCCCAGAGATGCTCTCCATAGCGCAGCCCGTCGAGTGCGGCGGGGTAGAGATCACCCAGTCGCCCCTCTGCCTCCAGGTCGTCCACCGGCTGAAGCAGTCCCTGGTCAGCCCAGACGATGGCGTCATCGGAAGAGGCGATGACCAGGTCGGGCGGCGTGCCGGCCATCAACGCGGCCGTCACCGCCTCGCGCAGCCCGGTCCAGCCCATCGGCACGATCTCGACCTTCACCTGCGGGTAGCGCGCCTCGAAGGCGCGCACAGCAGCGACGAGCGCTTCTCCCTCCGGCTCATAGGCCCAGGGGTGCCAGAGACGGAGCGTGGCAGCCTCGGGAGTCACCGGCTCCGGTGACGGGGGCAGCGGCGGGGTGGTGGGCAGTGGGGTGATCACCTCCGGCTCCTGGCGGGGCACGGCCTCGATGAAAGAGGGAGCCTCGACTCCTCCCGTGGGTACGAACTCCTCGACGTTCAGCGTCGAGCCGGCCACCCACCGACCGGCCAGCACCTCGGCCGTGCCGGGGGCCAGTAGCCACTCCTCTCCCTGGGGCACGGTGAAAGCCCGCCGGCCGTCTGGAGAGGCCTCGATCTGCCCCACCCGCGCCTGCATGACCACCGTCCCGTCGGGGCGGACGCCGAAGGCGAACTCCTCGCCCGGCTCGGGCGGCAGCACCGCGTCTCCCTGAGGGAAGGTGAGGATGTAAGCCACGCCCGACGGTTGCCGTGACACGGCCAGCCCGCCCGCCCGCGTGCTGCCGTTCCCATTGCTGGCCGTGGCCACACCCGACTCTAGCGCCAGTGTCGAGTTGAGCGGCCCACCGGGCAGGGTCGGGGTCTCAGTGGGGGGAACACAGGCGAGAAGGGAGGCAAGGAGGGTAACGACAAGAAGCCAGCCAGAGAAGTTCCACACTGTCCTCATCTTTCCCTCCTACTCCCCCAACCGTGGGTTGGCCAGGTAGGTGACGCGGTCCAGGTACGCCGAGACGCCGGAGGGGGTCTCCGGTGCCCTGCCGGGCCAGATGCGGGTCTGCTGCCCATCCGCCAGGCTCACCCAGACATCGTTGGCCCAGACCCAGACTGTGCCCTGGCGAACCTGTACCAGCGTCACCCCGTCCGCGCCGACGGCGACGAGGAAGCGCGTGCCGGGCTGCTCAGGGGCAGGGATGAGAGCGCCGGAAGCGGTTTCGATGTAATAGGGTTCCCCTTCGCGGCCCTGCTCCCCTTCCAGCAGGCCACGCTCCAGATGGAGGCGCTGCCCGGAGTGTGGCAGGGCAGGGGGTGTGGCTATCTCGTCCCCGCGAGCACAGCCGCTCAGGCCGACCAGGATGGCAATCGGCAAGATCAGGAGCCATAACCGTCTCATGGTACCCTCCCCATTGAGAGACGACGGACGACGGACGACGGACCACGGACCACGAAACACGAAACACGAACCCCGTGTTCTTTGTGTTCTTGTCGCGCCTTTCGCGCCTTTCGCGCCTTTCGCGTCTTTCGCGCCTTTCGCGCCTTTCGCGCCTTTCGCGCCTTTCGCGCCTTTCGCGCCTTTCGCGCCTTTCGCGCCTTTCGTGCTCAAAAACGGCTGATATTGGGCAGCACCATCTCGACGAAGGCGCGCAGGAGCGAGGTAAGCCGTCCCTGCACCCCCTCGGTGACGATAGCGGCCACGGGGGGCAACAGGCTCGTCAGATAGCCGGTGAGCGTGGAGAGTCCGTAGAGGGTGCGCAGGTGGGAGAAGCGCCCTCCGGCCTCCGCCACCCGCCGCCAGTCGAAAGCCCAGACGCCGACGATCGAGAGGACCAGTATCGTCAGGCCGCCCTCGACCAGCAACCCCAGCACATCCTGCGTGCTCCGAGCGTAGAGGATGGTGTCCTGCGCCAGGTTGGCCAGGGCGATGACCAGCCCCAGGAACAGCCCCTTCTCCCAGCCGTTGTGACCACGCAGATAGGGGAAGCCGTACCCCAGGACAAAGGCGGGCAGAAGCCAGCGCAGGCCGAAGGGGACGAGAAAGACGGAGAGCACTTCCAGCGGGCCGAAGGCGGTGGCGGAACGGGCGGCGATGGCGGAGGCGAGAGCCGGGGCGAAGAACACCCCGAGGGGGATGAGCAGTAGCAGCGCACGCCGCAGGGCGACCAGGCCGCGTGTCCAGCCACTCTCCCCGCCGTCGGCGGCGAAGACGACATCGGCCATGGAGATGCGGCGTTGTCCCCCCTCCAGCAGCGGGCGCAACGCCTCCTGAGCGGCGTCCTGCTCCTCCTGGGTGCGCCCGTCCGCCAGCAGCGTCAGGGCAGTGCGGGTGAGTTCACGCCGCCAGCGCGGCACCGCCAGCAGCACACGCAGGGCAGAGGGCAGGTCGCGCTCGACAGGTGGTCGCAGCAGCAGCCGGAAGCCGCCCCAGGCCAGCAGCGGGGCGACGGGCAACAGGGCAGCGTAGGTGGTGAGCGGTTGGCGGAGCAGACCCGCAGCAAAGGCGGCCAGAAGCAGGGTGAGGAGCGCCAGGGCGCGCCGTTCGCGCTCGCGGCGGGCCACCTCCTCCAGTCGCTGTTGGCCGGCAGGGTTCTCCTTCTCAGCGGCCTGAAGCAGGGAGACCGCAGCGGCCAGAGAGGCCGCAGCGGCGACCTGTGCCGTTCCCTCTGCTGGCAGTTCATCGTGGCGCTGGAGAAGCGCCGCCAGCAATGTCAGCGCGACGTAGGGAAGTCCTACCCAGACCGTCAGCAGGGTCAGCTCCCGACCAGGGTTGAGGCTCCACGCCCCAGCCACTGGCGAGAAGTCCACAGGGTCAGCCGCGGTGGGCAGGGCCAGCAGCAGGAGGAAGACGGCAGCCAGGAGGAACGCCCACCATCGCTTAGAGCGGGATGACGTGGCGCCGCGTTCCTGCCAGGCGCGCCGGCTCAACCACCAGATGAAGGCCAGGAGGGGAGCAGAGAACAGGGAGATGACCAGGCCAGAAGTCCAACCGCCGGGGGGTGGGGTTGCCGCCCGGTAGACGAGGGTCACGCCGGAGGTCCACTCCCCAGGCCGTGTGAGCGCCCCCAGCGACGCGCCAATCAGCAGGGGCCAGGCGGTCATCAATGGCCAGCGCCAGGCTGGCGGGGGCTCATAGCAGGTCAGGAACAGGACCCCCAGGCTGGCCAGTCCACCAGCCCACAGCAGCCCGGCGCCACTCAACCCCGGCAGCCACAGTGACGCTGCCCAGGCCGAGAGTCCCGCGCAGGCCACGCCGAAGGCCAGCCCCACGCCAGCCGTGGTCAGGCGTCGCACCACCGGCCCCTGGACGATGCGGCGGATGATGAGCAGCGGCAGCACGGCCAGCGCGCCGTAGAGCCAGGGGGTGAGCGGCGGCAGGCTCCATACCACCAACCAACCCAGGCCGCGCCAGGCCCACACCGTCTGCAGCAGGCGCGTCCACTGATACCGTCCCCAGGCGATGGGCGAGCGGGTAGGGTCAATCTGCGCCCCGAAGTGACACCGGACACGCGGCGGCGCTTCTCCTGGCTCCAGCGCCCACGTCCACACCCCGGCAGCGGTGGAGTCGGGGGGAAACTGGCAGGTCTGCAACTGCGCCCCACCTGCGGCGACCAGGCGCAGCAGGGTGATGCCGTTGTCCTCCCCTGTCGGGGCTGGTGAAATGGCCAGCAGGATGGGCAGGCGGCTGGGATTGTAGAACGGCTCATCTGAGGAAGCGGCGATCTCCACCTGATAGAGGCCGCCCTCGGCGGTCAGATGGGGAGGGCGCACGGTGGTCCATTCGGCGGCAGTGAACCCCTCCTGCGTGGCGTAGAAGAGCCGCTTGAGAAACAGGCCGGGTGGGGACTCGCCGGTCAGCAGGGCGATCAGTTCCTCACGCGGCGCTCCGGGGCCGAACTGGACGGTGTAGAGCGCCTGGATGCGCTCCGGTGTGAGGGTGATGGCGACGGTACGGGTGATGTGCGAGAAGTCATCCGGGGCGTCGCGGGGCAGGTACCAGACCGGCGCGGTGGCGAAGTGGCCTGGTGGTCCCTCGGCGACCAACAGGTTGCGCCCCGGCGTCAGCGGCCCCACCGCCTGGCCCGACATCGCGCTGACAGCCCGGCCCGGCAGAAGCCGCCCGGTCTCGTCCCAGGCGCGCAACGTCAGGCCGACCGGCCGGGGGGGCGTGACGGTCAGGCTCACCGTCACGTGGTCGGTGGTGACCAGGGTGAAGGGCTGCGGCCAGCGGGCGTCGCGGTAGTGACCCTCTCCCGTCACCGTCAGGCGCACCATCGGGTAGGGCGGGGCGGGAGGGTGCAGAAGTGCAGTCATCCCCCAGAAAGCGGCCTGTGCCAGCAACACGGCCACCACCAGCGCCAGCCAGGGATGATCTCCTCCTACGCCCCAGCGTCGCCCGACGGTGCTCTCTGACCTCCCCCCTCTCTCAGCCATCGGCCTGCCCTCCCTGCCCTGGCATTCCCGACCCGGTACGGCCGACGCGCCGAAAACCAGATCGGGGCGGTGAATACAGTGTACTCGAAACAAGAAAAGAAATCAACCACGGTTACAGTTTTTTTCAACTTCTGCTATAATAGGCGCACCAGAGACCTCGCTACCGGAGGCACTTATGGCATCAGAACCGGTGACGATAGACACCCTTTTCACTCTGGCCATCGCGGCGGAGGAGGCTGCCGAACAGATCTACTGCGGACTGGAGGCGAAGTTCCGCCACGTCCCTCAGATCGCCCGCTTCTGGCGCGACTACGCCGCGCAGGAGGCCAGCCACGCCCACTGGCTGGAGCGCATCCGTGACGGACTCAGCGCTGAGCAGCAGGCTGCGCCTGCCGACCCACAGTGGGCGCGCGACCTGTGGGAACGGCTGCAGCATTCCCCCGAGCATCTTCTGCAGCGGATTGGGAACCTGGAGGATGCCTACCAGATGGTACACGAGTGGGAGAGTACGGAGACCAATGCCGCCTTCGAGTTCCTGATCAACACCTTCGCCCACTCCCCGCAGGTGCAGGCTTTCCTGCGCGCTCAGTTGCACGACCATATCGCCAAGATCGTGGAGGAGTTCCCAGCGCTGTACGGCGACACCGGTAGTCGGCTGGCCGTAAAGGCGCAGGATATGCCGGAGTGAGGTTGCGGGTTGCAGGTTGCAGGTTTCAGGTTGTGGGGTTAGACATGCGCATACCGTTCATTGCCGGCAACTGGAAGATGAATAAGACCATCGCCGAGGCGGTGGCCCTGGTGGGTGAACTGCGGTCGCTGCTGGACGACGTGCAGGGAGTGGAGATCGCTGTCTGCCCGCCGTTCCCGGCCCTGGAAGCGGTGCGGCGGGCGTTGGATGGCTCGCCCATTCGCCTGTACGCGCAGGACGTCCACTGGGAGGAGGCGGGAGCGTTCACCGGCGCGGTGTCGCCACGGATGTTGGAGGGGCTGTGCGATGGGGTGATCATCGGCCACTCCGAGCGACGCACGCTATTTGGCGAGAGCGATGAGCAGGTAAACCGCAAACTGCGCGCCGCCCTGGCCCATGGGCTGACTCCCATCCTTTGCGTGGGGGAGAGCCTGGAGCAGAACCGCGCCGGGGGGACGGAGTCCTTCGTCGGCGGGCAGGTGCGCGCCGCCCTGCGCGACGTCAGCGCCGAACAGGCACGCACCGTGGTGCTGGCCTACGAGCCGATATGGGCCATCGGCACGGGGGTCCCTGCCCACGGGCCGGACGCCAACCGCATCGTCGGCGGTGTGGTGCGGGCCACCCTGGCTGCGCTTTACGGCGACCAGGTCGCCCAGGCGGTGCGCATCCAGTACGGCGGATCGGTCAAGGCCGACAACATCGCTGAGTTCATGCGCGAGCCGGAGATTGACGGGGCGCTGGTGGGCGGGGCCAGCCTGAAGGCCGACGAGTTCGCCGCCATCGTCCGCTATGGCCTGGCCGCCTTCCAGGCGCGATGACCCCCTCTCCGCTTCTCCGCTTCTCCGCGTCTCCCCTGCTCCCCCTCTCCGCATCCTCCTTCATCTGGTTCGCCGTGGCGCTTGTGCCGCTGCTGCTCCTGGAGCGCTGGATTCACCGTCACCTGCAGGGAGTGGCGCTGCTCCTGGTGAACGACCCCGAGGTGGCGGTGTGGCTGTATGCCCTGCCGCTGTTGCCCGGCGTGGTGCTGCACGAGGTCAGCCACGCGCTGGCCGGGCGGTTGCTGGGGGTACGGGTGGGACGCATCTCCCTGCGTCCCGCGCGGACCGGGGGCCGCATCCAGTTGGGGTTCGTGCCAGTCGAGAGAACGGGGCCGGTGCGGACGGCGCTGATCGGCCTGGCGCCGCTGCTGGTCGGTTGTCTGGCGCTGTTGCTGATCGGCTTCTGGGGTCTGCGGCTGGGGCCAGCCGGGCAGGCCTTGGCCGCTGGCGACGGGGCGGCATTGGTGACAGGATTGCGGGAGGCACTGCACGCCCCCGACGCCTGGGTGTGGGCCTATCTGGCCTTCGCCGTCGCCAACACGATGCTCCCCAGCCGCTCCGACATGCGCGCCTGGCCGGTGGTGTTGCTCTTCCTGCTCCTCGCGGCCCTGGCAGTGGGCGTGCTGGGCGAAGGGCTGGCCGCCGGGCCGTTGAGCAGCGCGTTGCGCTGGCTGGCCGTGGCCTGCGGCCTGACGGCGCTGGTGGACCTGCCCTTCGTCCTGCTCATCCTGGGGGCGGAGAAGGGGCTGGAGCGGGCACGCGGGATGCGGGTGGAGTACCGGTGAACTGGGCGCTGGTCATCGGCACATTGGCCATCGTGGGCGTGCTCGCCACCCTGCGGGCCTTCGGTCATGCTCACGTGCGGCTGATCCCTGTTCACCTCTTCGGCGACAACCGGTTCGCGTTATGGCTGTACGCGATGTTCATGCTCCCCGGCACAGTGATCCACGAACTGGCCCACGCCGGCGCCGCCACCCTGCTCGGCGTTGATGTCCAGGGCATCTCTATGAGCCCCTCGGTGCAGAGAAACTGGATCACCCTGGGGTATGTCCGGCACGGGCCGACCGATGTGGCGCGACACGCCCTGATCGGGGTGGCCCCGCTGCTTGCCGGGACGCTGGTGATTGCACTCATCGGCCTGCTGGCCTTCGACCTGGGGGCAGTCTACGACGAGATGACGAGCGGCAACTGGCCAGAGGGCTTACGGCTTCTCTTCGGGGCTTTCACCTCATGGGAGGCCTGGCTGGCGGCCTATCTGGTCTTTGTCACCAGCATCAATATGTTCCCTTCGCCGACCGACCGCCAGGGGTTCCTGCCAGTGGGCCTGTTCCTGCTCGTCCTGCTGGGCCTGGCCCTGCTGATCGGGTTGGGACCTTCGCTCCTGCACTGGCTGGCCCGCCCGGTCAACCTGGTCTTTCAGTGGCTGTTTCTGGTGTTTGGCGTCACCCTGGTGCTGGACATTCTCTTCACCGTGCTGCTGGCTGCCGGCCACGAGGCCGTGGCCCGGCAGTTCCCCTCCATCTAACCCGGAGGCGGGGCGCGGCGCGAGAGGAGCAGCAGCAACCCCACCACCAGGCCCGCCATCACCAACAGGGCGAGTAACTTTTCCACGCGTGAGGAGAGGAGCAGGGCCAGCAGGCCGAACAGGGCACAGACCGCCCAATAGGCCAGGACGATGGCCCGCTGGGAAAACCCCAGGTCGAGCAGACGGAAGTGCAGGTGACCGCGGTCGCCCCAGCCCGGCGAGCGGTGGTGACGCAACCGGTCCACGATCTGCCAGGCCACGTCGGTGACAGGGATGACCACCACCAGCAGCACCGTCGCCACACGCGCCCCGGCGATGATCCCCAGGCAGCCCAGGGCGTACCCCAGGAAGAAAGAGCCGGTGCTGCCCATGAAGACCCGCGCCGGGTTGAAGTTGTAGGGGAGGAAGCCTATCGTGGCCCCTAACAACGCCAGCGGCAGGAGCGCCACACTGGGCTGCCCGACGCGGTGCATGTGCACCGCCAGCACGATGCAGAGGATGGCGCTCACCCCCGCCGCCAGCCCATCCAACCCGTCCAGGAAGTTGACCGTGTTGACCATGCCGGCAACCCAGAAGAGGGTCAGCAGGACGATGAGCGCGGGAGGGAAGACGAAGATGCGGTTGGTCAGAGGGTTGTTCACCCGCTCGATGAAGATGAGCGTGGCGATGGCGATCCCTCCGGCGACCAGTTGGGCGAGCAGCTGCGCCCAGGCCGGCAGTTCCCAGCGGTCGTCCGCCAGGCCCACCAGGAACATCCAGGCGCTGCCGACGACCAGCCCCAGCAGGCGCAGCGACTCGTTGGGGTCGGCGGTAGGGATGTGAAGGGCACGGCCCACTGCCAGGGCGAGCATAAAGGGGAAGAAGAGGCCGATCCCGCCCAGGCGCGACACGCGGCCCTGGTGCGCCCGCCGCCCGCCAGGGAGGTCCGCCAGCCCCAGCCGCAGCCCCAGCCAGGCCGAGAACGGCGTCAGCAGCGCCGCCGCCACCGCGGCCACGGCGAACACGACCAGGTACGCTGCCCCTACTTCCACTCCGCGCCCCCGCGTCCCCCTTGTCCTCTATCCCGTCCCGAACATCCGGTCCCCTGCATCCCCCAGGCCAGGGATGATCAACCCCGCCTCATTGAGGTGCTCGTCCATCGCCGCCAGGTAGACCGGCACATCCGGGTGGGCGGCGGTGAAATGCTCCACGCCGGGCCGCGCGCCGATCAGGCCGACGAACTTGATGCGCTGCGTCCCCCACTTTTTGAGGATGTCCACCGCTGCCACTGCCGACCCGCCAGTGGCCAGCATCGGGTCCAGCACCAGACAGACATCCACCGTGGGACTGACCGGCAGGCGGGAGTAGTACTGGATCGGGAGGAGGGTGCGCTCGTCGCGCAGCAGGCCGATGTGCCACACCTCCGCGCCGGGGATCATCTGCCAGGCCCCTTCGACCATACCCAGGCCGGCGCGCAGGATCGGCACCAGGCCGATGTTCTCCGCCAGCCGTCGCCCCTCCGCCTGGCCCATCGGCGTCTGCACCATCACCGGGTTGGTGCGCAGGTCGGCGGTGGCCTCGTAGACCAGCAGGGTGGAGATCTCGCGCACCAGCTCGCGGAACTTCTTGGGGTCGGTGCGCTCGTCCCGCAGGAGGGCCAGTTTGTGCATCACCAACGGATGGGTGGAGATGAAGACGTGGGACATCATGCTCCTTTCTCACTGACCGCGGGCCGCCGTTCACGGCTCAAGACCCACAGTCCGCCCCAGACAAGGGCCAGGCAGAGCAGCGTCATCAGCAGGTCGAAGGGGCGGGTCTGGCGGGCGTAGTCGGAGGCGTCGAAGCAGAGGTGGTTGAGCCAGACGTGGGCCTGGTAGAGCGTGACAGCGATGGGCGTGACCCGACGGCCCCACGGTGACAGGCGCCACAGCCCGACCACACAGGCGGCGAAAGCGGCGGCCCAGAAGAAGCCCATCGCCGCCAGATACTCCAGCGGCACCGTCAGCGGCAGGGAGGGGAGGGCAGCGCGGATGTGCAGCGCCATCACCCCCCGTCCCAGGTTACCCAAGGCCAGGAACAGCAGCAGCGTCACGACGACCGCCCACGTCCATTTCTGACCGTGGGTGAAACGGGGGTTTCCTTTGCTGGTTTGGCCCATCCTGTCAGGGTGTCAACACGATCTTGCCGAACTGCTCGCCGCGCTCCAGCCGTTCGAAGGCGGCCCGTCCCTCCGAGAGGGGCAGCACGGAATCCACCACCGGTTTCAGTTTCCCGGCCCACACCAGAGCCATCACGTCGCGGAAGTCCTGGTGGGAGCCCATCGTCGAGCCGATCAGGCTGATCTGCTTGGAGAAGATGAAGCGCGTGTCTATCTCCACCTGCGGGCCGGAGGTGTTGCCGACGATGACGATGCGCCCGCCGCGGGCCACGGCGCGGATACTGTCGTTCAGCGTGGCCCGACCCACGTTGTCCACCACCACATCCACCCCGCGCCGGTCGGTCAACTTGAAGAGCGTCTTGCTCCAGGCCGGGTCGGCGTGATAGTCCAGCACCACGTCGGCGCCCAGGGCGCGGGCCTTCTCCATCTTCTCGTCGCTCCTGGTCAGGGCATAGACCGTGGCCCCGGCCAGTTTGGCGATCTGGATGGCCATCGAGTTGACGCCGCCGCCGGCGCCGACGATGAGCACCGACTCGCCAGCCCGCAGGCGGGCGCGGTGGATGAGCATGCGCCAGGCGGTGAGGCTCACCAGGAGCGGCGCTGCCGCCTGGGGGAAGTCCCAGCCGTCGGGGATGGGCATCAGGTCCTCGGGAGCGGCGAGGACGAACTCCGCCTGGCCGCCGGGCACCTGCTCGCCACGAATGACGTAGCCGGGGCTGACGGAGTGCTCGCCGCGGCGGGTGAACTCGTCCTCGGCGGTAGTGACACCGGGATCCAGCACCACCCGCTGGCCTACCGACCAGCCGGTCACGCCCTCACCCAGGGCGGCCACTTCGCCGGCCACATCCGCGCCGCACCAGTGGGGCAACGCCAGTTTGAGCCCTGGCCAGCCGCGCCTGACAAAGACGTCCAGGTGGTTGAGCGCGCAGGCCCGCACGCGCACCAGCACCTGCCCTGGCCCTGGCTGGGGGTCGGGCACGTCGGCATAGCGCAGCACGTCCAGTTCGCCGTGTTCAAAGAAGCAGAGCGCTTTCACAATTCCCCTCCCATCGGTGAGAGGTGACGGTCACCTTACACCTCACCTTACCTCAACCCCGTCTCCAGCCGCGCGATGACCATGCGCTGGATCTCGCTGGTGCCCTCGTAGATCTCGGTCACCTTGGCGTCGCGGAAGTACCGCTCGACCGGCAGTTCCTTACTGTAGCCCATCCCGCCGTGAATCTGCAGTGCCTCGCGCGCGACGAAGTTAGCCGTCTCCGAGGCAAAGAGTTTGGCCATGCTGGCCTCCAGGGTGAATCGCTTGCCAGTCTTCTTGAACTCCTCTTTGGCCAGCGCGGCCTGGTAAATGAGCAACCGGCTGGCCTCGATGCGACACTTCATGTCGGCCAGTTTCTGCTGGATCATCTGGAACTGACCGATGGGCTGGCCGAAAGCCTGGCGGTCGCGGCTGTACTGCAGCGCCGCCTCGTAGGCCGCTTCGGCGATGCCCAACGCCTGCGCGCCGATGCCGATGCGCCCGGCGTCCAGCACAGCCATGGCGATCTTGAAGCCATCCCCTTCCTGTCCCAGCATATCCTCCGCCGGACAGCGGTAGTCCTCGAAGTGGATCTCGCAGGTGGCGGAGGCGCGGATACCCAGTTTGGGCTCGGTCTTGCCGCGGGAGAAGCCTGGACGTTCCGTGTCAATGAGGAAGGCGCTCACGCCCCGGTAGCGCGGCTTTGCCTCAGGATCGGTCTGGGCGAAGAGGACGATGTACTTCGCCACCGGCCCGCTGGTGATCCACGACTTGGTGCCGTTGATGATGTAGTCGCCGTTGGCGGAGCGGACGGCGGTGACGCGGATGTTGCCGGCGTCGGAACCGGATTGCGGCTCGGTCAGCGCGTAGGCGCCGATGGCCTCTCCGCTGGCGACGGCGCGCAGTTGGTGGCGCTTCTGCGCCTCGGTGCCGTAGTGGAGGATGCCGTAGGCGTAAAGGGAGTTGTTGACCGACATCACCACGCCGTGGGAGGCGTCCACCCTGGAGATCTCCTCCAGCGCCAGGACATAGGCGAGCGTGTCCATACCCTGCCCGCCGTACTCCTCGGGCACCTCGATGCCCATGAAGCCCATCGCCCCCATCTTTTTGATGGTCTCGTAGGGGAACTCGCCCGTCTCGTCGTAATGGGCAGCGATAGGGGCGATCTCCTTCTGGGCGAAGTCACGGGCCATGTCGCGGATCATGCGGTGCTCATCACTGAGATGCAGGTCCATCTGGGGTCCTCCTTAAAGTGATGGGTGAAACGTGTTGCGTGTTGCGTGTTCCGTGTTGCGTGATTATATCCCAAATTGAAGTTGGGATAAGTTTGGGATAAAACACCTCTACCCCTCGTCTCCCCCTTCCTCCTACCTGTAACAACCTGAAACCTGAAACAACCTGTAACCTGAAAACCAACCCCCTCACTTGAAAATGTAGTACGTCCCCTTCTTATCCCCAATCTTGAGCAACACCCCCTTCTCCACCAGGTTAGCCAGGTCCAGGCGAAGGGTCTCGACGCTGACGTCGGGGCACAGTTGCTGGTACTCGCGACTGGTGATGCGGCCGTACCGCTGCATGTACTCCAGGGCCTTGACCTGCCGTTCGTTCATCGTGCGCTGCCAGAGGGCAACTGGGGGACGCTCCTGCTTGTTGTAGAAGGTGACGCTGAACAGGTAGGGTTCAGCGCGGAAGTGGGGAGGTGGGTGACCCGCGGCGGTCATCTCCTCGATCATCAGGTCCACCCCCAGCCCCAGTTCCTCGATGTAACCCCACTGGAACAGGCCAGCGACGATGCGCGGGTTACGCGAGAAGTGCTCGTCCACGATGTTGTCGAGGGTGATGTAGCCGGGCAGGCCGCCCGGGCTGATGATCTCCATGCGGTCGGCGAACATGCGCACCTCGATGCGCCGCCCACGCAACCGGTAGTCGCGGTGGGCCACGGCGTTGACCAGCGCCTCGCGGATCGCCGCCTGCGGGTATTCGGTCTGCTCCTCCCGCTCCAGCCCTTTGACCACCGCGCCGGTGCGCATCTCCTCCATAATCACGGCCCACGTTCGCTGGATGATGCGGGCCAACGGGCCGCCGACCTCCTCGCGCCGCCCGTAACCGGCCCGGCCGTCCTCGCCGCGCGGCTCGGTGCCGGGGAACTTGACGAAGACCAGGCCACTTTGCGGCAGGAAGGCCTGCGGCTCGCGCCCGAAGAGGAGCATGCCAGCCGTAGTGGGCCTTCCTCGCTCGTCCAGCGCGCCCGTCTGCGCCAGGAGATCGTCCAGCGGACGCTCCCACTTGCGGTGCTGCTTCTCCTGCCACTTGTCCAGGAACTCCCGGACCACCTCATCGTCCAGGTCCTCGCGCCGCGCGCCGGGCAGCGTCTGTGTTTCGAAGTCACCGGTGGACTTGGTCGCGGCCAGGTGGCGGATCTCCTCGCCCGAGAGGGGGCGGTTCTCGTCGCGGGTGCGCACGAGCACGCGCCCGTCGTCCAGGCTATGCAGTTCGGTGCTGCGGGGGACGTAGATAAAGAAGGCGAAGCCGCCAGCGACCTCCTGCTGCTGCCATTCCGTCTGCACTGGCGGGCGGCAACGGGCCAGTGCGGCCTTCACTCCCGCTTCGACCTCCTCCGGATAGGCCGCGCCAGTTGCCCGGCCGGACTCATTCACGCCCACGATGATGGTCCCGCCGTCGCTGTTGGCGAAGGCGACCATCGTCTCGGCCAGGCTGTCCGCATCCGCCTCCGGCAACACCGCCACGGTCTGCCCGGGCCGGCGTTGGAGAACATCCCCCCACATGTCGCTACCTCTCTTCCGCTTCCTCCGTGGTGCGCAACACCGCCAATGATGCCAGCAGGTCCTTCCCTTTCAGTTCCATCACTTTCGTGCCACGGGTGGCGCGGCTGGAGCGGGGGAAGCGCTCCACGGCAGCGCGCAGGGCCATCCCCTCGGCGGAGATGAGCGTCACTTCATCCTGCGGCCCCACCACCCGCGCCGCCGTCACCCGCCCGCGGGTCTTCTCCTGGCCGCCGATGCAGATGACCCCCTTGCCATAGCGGCCCTGCAACGGGAACTCCGTCAGCGGGGTGCGCTTGCCGAAGCCCCGCTCCGTCACCACCAGCAGGTCGCCGTCGGGCACGACCACCTCAGCGCTGGTGACGCGGTCCCCCGGTTCCAGGCGGATGCCGTTCACGCCGCCCGCGGCGCGGCCCATCGGCCGCACCGTCTCCTCGGAGAAGCGCAGTGCCTGGCCGCCCTCGGTCACCAGGATCAACTCCGCATCGCCGGGGGTGAGCCGCACCCACCCCAGTTCATCCCCCGGCTCCAGGTTGAGGGCGATGAGGCCGCTGGGGCGGACGTTGGCGAACTCGGCCAGCGGGGTGCGTTTCACCCGTCCCTGCACCGTGACCATCGTCAGGAAGGCGGCGGCAGAGAAGTCGGGCACCGGCAGTGCGGCCGTCACCCGCTCGTCAGCCTCGAGGGGGAGGATGCTGGCCAGCAGCGCTCCCTGCGCGGTACGGTCGCCAGCAGGGATCTGATAGGCCCGCTCCATATACACCTTGCCCTTGTTGGTGAAGAACAGCAGCGCGTTGAGTGTGTGGGCGGAGAAAAGGTAGAGCACCGAGTCCTCGTCTTTGGTGGCCATGCCGATCACCCCGCGCCCGCCGCGCCCCTGGGCGCGATAGACGCGCACCGGCACGCGTTTGACGTAGCCGCGGCGGGTGATGGAGATCAGCACCTCTTCCGCCGTCACCAGGTCTTCCTCCTCGAAAGCAGCCTCGGCCCCCGGCAGGACGCGCGTGCGCCGCTCGTCCCCGTACTTTTTCTTCAGTTCGATCAGGTCGTTGCGGATGACCCCCAGAACCTTGCGCGGAGAGGCCAGCAGGTCCTCCAGGTAGGCGATGCGGCGGATGGTTTCCTCGTACTCATCCTCAATCTTCTTCCGTTCCAGCGCCGCCAGGCGACGCAGGGGCATGTCCAGGATGGCCTGCGCCTGCACCTGGGTCAGGCCGAAGCGCTCCATCAGCCGCGCGCGGGCGGTCTCGACGTCGGGTGACCGGCGAATGGTGGTGATGACCTCGTCCAGGTGGTCAAGGGCGACCTTCAACCCCTCCAGGATATGCGCGCGGGCCTGGGCGCGGGCAAGTTCGTACCGGCTGCGGCGGACGATCACCTCCTGGCGGTGCTCGATGTACAGTTCCAGCGCCCGCTTGAGGGTGAGCAGCCGCGGCTCGCCGTTGACCAGGGCCAGCAGTTGGATGCTGAAAGTGGACTGCAACGGCGTGTACTTGAAGAGGCGGTTGAGCACGGTGCGCGGCTGCGCCCCGCGCTTCAGTTCGACCACAATGCTCATGCCCCGGCGGTCCGACTCGTCGCGCAGGTCGGCGATCTCTTCCAGCCGCCCGTCGCGCACCAGTTCGGCGATGCGCTCCAGGAGCCCGCTCTTGTTCACCTGATAGGGCAATTCGGTGATGAGGATGCGCCGCCGCTCCTCTTCGATATGCGCCTGGGCGCGCACGACCACCTGACCGCGACCGGTGGCGTAGGCCTGCGCCGCCCCTTCCTCCCCCAGAATGACGCCGCCGGTGGGGAAATCAGGCGCAGGAAGGAACTGCATAAGGTCCTCAGTGGTCACCTCGTCCCGCTCCTCCCACCGTTCGATGAGGAAGGCGAGCGCGTCGCAGACCTCGTTCAGATTGTGCGGGGGAATGGAGGTGGCCATCCCCACCGCGATCCCCGACGAACCGTTCACCAAGAGGTTGGGGATGGCCGCCGGCAGCACCGCTGGCTCGCGCAGCGACCCGTCGAAGTTGTCGGTCCAGTCTACGGTCTCCGCCTCGATGTCAACGAGCATCTCCAGGGCGATGGGGGCCAGGCGGGCCTCGGTGTAGCGCATCGCCGCCGGGCTGTCCCCGTCCACCGAGCCGAAGTTCCCCTGCCCGTCCACCAGCGGG
>Ga0209018_1000436_pt1 | contig 39062 bp, 33 predicted proteins | sample YNPBryBLVA2012_FD_185814 | JGI IMG/M metagenome (GOLD analysis project Ga0209018, IMG submission 185814) | Anoxygenic and chlorotrophic microbial mat microbial communities from Yellowstone National Park, USA - YNP Bryant BLVA 2012 (SPAdes)... ...
CGGGGTTCATGCAGCAGAAGTTCAGCGTGGACTACGCGTTCGTGCCGTTCGGGGATCTGGGGACGTCGCACCGGTTGTCCTTCGGCCTGAAACTGTAAGCGCCGCGTTTGCATATCGTTGCGCCTGGAGGCCTCTCCTTCACGCGGAGGAGAGGCCTCTTTCTTTGCCCACCGCTGCTCCAGCGCAGGGATACCCCGCTGACGGCGGGGAAATCTGCGGGGGATGTGTCGTCGCCGCGAATGTGCCACCACGCCGATGGTTCGTCGTCGCATGGTGAGTGCGTGTGCGTATCGGTTGGCGGCCTCCGCGCTTCGCCGCTCGAACGAACGGTGTTACTGCTTTTTGCCGGAGGGGTCGGTCCGTCGGGAGTGACGGTTCCCGAACGGATGCCGGCTGCCTCGGTCACCGTGGTGGTTGCGATGTCGGCGCCGCGGTTTTCGCGAGAGTCCGTATCGTGTGACATGCATCCACGACCATCGCTCCGTACCGGATCCCCACACACGCACAGCGGGGTCAACACGACGCAGCGGCAGCTCTGCCGGGATTCCCACGGTTGGGCGCGACATCCGGTTGCGGTGGGCATTGACGACGCCACCCCGGAAGGCCGTTTCGTGATCATGCACATGACGATGCATCCTCTCGGTGGCGCAGTCCGCATGGTGTGCTGCTGAGTCCGGGTGATCCGAACAACCGGACGGGCGCCTGTTGGATGGGGCTGGACCGGCGGAGCACGCGCACCGGCAGAGAGTTCGGGATCCACCGCACCAACGATGAAGCGGGCATCGGCAGCGAAGCATCGCGCGGGTGCGTTCGCTGGTCCAACGAGACGGTGTCCGCGCTGTTCCGCGCGGTGGGAGTCGGCACCGAGGTATTCATCTGCCGGTAGTGTTGCGCGTTACCGCAGCTTGCAAGGAGACCCATGAGCTTGCGCACAAGGATCGGTTTGCTGTTCTTCCTGTCGGGTATCGGCGGCTTGATGTACCAGACGGTGTGGCTGCGCATGCTGACCCGGGTACTGGGAACAACGGTGTACGCCTCTGCGGTGGTGATCGCGGCGTTCATGGGGGGCCTGGCGTTGGGGAGCTGGGTCATCGGACGATGGGCGGTGCGTCGTGCGGATTTGTTACGGTGGTATGCCTTGCTGGAGCTGGGAGTGGGAGTGAGCGCGTTGTTTGTTTCCCTGGTGATTCCCCTGTTGGCTCCCGCATACGCTGTGTTGTACCGCGTCGTCGCCGGGAATCGGTTCGCACTGGTGCTGCTGCAATCCGCAGTACTGTCAGCGCTGCTGCTGGTACCGACGTTTCTGATGGGTGGAACCCTCCCGGTCCTGGCAGCCTACACCCGTCGCTTGGGCGGCGATGTCGCTCCGCGTATCGGCCTGCTGTACGGACTCAACACCGCCGGGGCCGTGGCCGGCGTGCTCGCCGCCGGATTCCTGACCATCGCGACGCTGGGTGAGCGGGGAACGGTGTTGTTGGGACTCGTGGTCAATCTGGTGGTCTTCCTCGCGGCGTGGAGGATGTCCGCGGGCGATATGCCCGAACCGCCGGTGGAGCGGGCCGACGCAGCCCGCGTGGAAACGGCGGGGGATGCGGTGACGCGTCGATTGGTAATTGCCGGCTACTGCGCCGGCGGGTTCGCGGCGATGGGCTACGAGATCGTGTGGACCCGCATCATGCAGATCCATGCCGGCACCTCGGTGTACGCCTTCACCCTGATGCTGGCGTTCTACCTGGCCGGCATCGCGGCCGGAAGCTTGTTCGGCGGGCGGTTCGCAGGCCGTTTACAGCGGCCGCTGGCATGGTTCGGCGCGGGCCAGGTGCTGGTCGCACTGTTGGGCATCGCAGGACTGTACCTGTTCACCGTGGCGCGACTGCCCATCTTCATGGGGGAACTCCGCCTGAACATCATGCTGCAGGTGCCGTTGCTGCTGGTGGTGCCGGTCACCTTCGTGCTCGGGTGCCTGATGCCGGTGGTGGTCCGCGGATACGTGGCGGGCGAATCGGGTGTCAGCGCCGCGGTCGGCCGGCTCTACGCCCTGAACACCCTCGGCGGGATAGCGGGTTCGCTGGCCACCGGATTCATCCTCGTGGGGATGCTGGGAACCCGGATGACGGTGGTCGCGTTGGCGGTGGTGAACCTCACGGTGGGTCTGGTCGCATTGATCGTCGCGGGGCGCGCGTCGTGTGACTGGCGACCCGCTGTCGTCGGTGCGGTGCTGGTGCCGGTGGTCGTCGGTTTTATGATCGGATCTCCCGATCCGTTCCTCTACGCGGTGGGCAGAAAGGTTCGCATGTTGGAACGTCACTACGGGAACGCGACCCTGGAGTTCTTCCACAACAAGGAAGGAATCGCCGCAAACGCGACCGCGATGGGATTCACCGGGGAACGGCGCTCCCGGCGGCTGCTCATCAACGGTGTCGGCATGACCAATCTCTGTGTGGAAACCAAGCTCATGGCGCACCTGCCGCTGCTGCTGCACCGCAACCCGTCGTCCATGCTGGTGGTCTGTTTCGGGATGGGTACGGCGGTCCGGTCCGCGGCGGCGCACCCGCTGTCCCGAATCGATTCGGTCGAGCTCGTGCCGCAAGCGTACGAATTTTTCCCATACTACCATGCGGATGCCGCCGCAATCGCGGCGGATCCGCGGGTGCGGTTCTTCGTGGATGATGGCCGTAACTTCCTGTTGGTGCGTCCTGACACCTACGATGTCATATCGATGGATCCGGCCCCGCCGGTGTGGAGCGCCGGGACCGTCAACCTGTACACGCGCGAGTTTTTCTCGCTGTGTCGCGACCGGCTGAATCGGGATGGGGTGATGTGCTGCTGGTTGCCGCCCGCGGAACTCAGCGAGTTGTCGCGGATACTCAGGGCGTTCTTGGACGTATTCCCGGCGACCAACGTCTGGGAGGGACCGGAGTTCAAGGGGTTGTACGTGATGGGATTCAAGAGCGGGGCGGCGGTTCGTGCGGGACGGTTCCTGGACGATGTCGTGCCGCTGTCGGTCCGGGCGGATCTGCGTGAGTGGGGGGTGGTGGACAGCGTTCGTGAACTCGCGAACCTGTACGTCGCCGGGCCAGAAGAGCTGGCTGTGCTGTTGCGGGAAACCCCCGCCGTGACCGATGACATGCCGTACACCGAGTTTCCGCTGTGGCGCACGTATTTCGACCCCGAGTTCCGCTACGTGTTGACGGGGCCGCTACTGGCCAGATTATGTGCCGGGGCAGCGTACGCCGCAGGCAGTGCAGGACGCTGATACTGTGCACGGGAAGGCGCTGCATGGGTGAAAAGGAGAGACCGATGCCCGACATTGACTACTCGAAGACGGTGAACCTGCCCGCAACGGGGTTCCCCATGAAGGCGAACCTGGCCCAGAACGAACCGAAATGGCTGTCGTTCTGGCGGGAAAACGACGTGTATCGTCGCATGCTGGAACGCTGTTCCGGCGGCGAGCCGTTTATCCTGCACGACGGCCCGCCGTACGCGAACGGGCGCATCCACATCGGCCATGCACTCAACAAGGTGCTCAAGGATTTCACGGTGAAGCGCGCGATGCTGTGCGGCCGGCCGGCGCCGTACGTCCCCGGGTGGGACTGCCACGGTCTGCCGATCGAGTACCAACTGTTTAAGGATCTCAACATCTCCAAGGACCAGATCAGCCGGGTGGAGTTCCGCCGCATGGCGCGCGCGTACGCCGCCCGGTACGTGGACATCCAGCGGGAGGAGTTCCGGCGGCTGGGCGTGTTCGGCGATTGGGATCGTCCCTACCTGACCATGGATCCGTCGTACGAACGGCAGGTTATGCGGTGTCTGCGGGACCTGGTTGCCGGCGGGTACGTGTACCGCAGCCGCAAACCGGTGCACTGGTGCGTACACTGCGAGACGTCGCTGGCTGAAGCGGAGATCGAGTACGCGGACAAGTCTTCAGATTCGGTGTACGTGGCATTCCCGGTTGCGCGGCCGAGTCCGGCGCTGGCCGCCGCGGCGGGGAGGGATGTCGCGGACCTTGTGGTGCTCATCTGGACCACAACCCCGTGGACGCTGCCGGCGAATCAGGCGCTGGCGTTCAAGCCGGACGGACAGTACGTCATCGTGCACCGTCAGAACGGGCGCGGTCGTCTCCTCCTGATGAAAAACATGCTGCCGGTGGTTCGTGAACGTCTGGGCGAGGAGCTTCCGGTGGTCGCTGAACTTTCCGGCGGAGACATCGCGACCGGGGATCCGGCGACCACCACGCGGTGCCGCCATCCGTTCATCGATCGTGAATCGCCGGCGCTGGGCGACGACATGGTTTCCACGGATGACGGTACGGGAGTGGTGCACATCGCTCCGGGGCACGGCGAAGAGGATTACCGGCTGGGCCTGCGAGCCGGGCTGGAGGTGTACTCGCCCGTCGACGTATACGGTCGCTACGACGATGCCGTCACGGTGCACGGGGAGGATCTGCGCGGGGTGCGGGTGTTCGAGGCGAACCGGCGCATCATCGAGCGCATGACCGCCAGCGGCACGATGCTGTGGTCGGGGACGGCGGAGCACTCCTATCCGCACTGCTGGCGATGCAAGAAACCGGTCATCTTCCGTGCGACGGAACAGTGGTTCCTTGACGTGGATCACGGTGGCCTGCGGGAGCGGATGCTGGAGAACATTGGGAGCGTTTCCTGGGTGCCCGAGTACGGGCGCAACCGGATCGCGGCCATGGTTGCGCAGCGTCCGGACTGGTGTCTGTCGCGGCAGCGGTACTGGGGAGCGCCCATCCCTGCGGTCCGGTGCACCGCCTGCGGCGAAGTGAGTCTGACCGTGGAACTGGTGGAACGTGCGGCGCACATCTTCGGCGAGGAAGGATCGGATGCATGGTTCACCCGGGATCTCGGCGATTTTCTGCCGGCGGACTTCGCCTGCCCGAAATGCGGTGCGCGGCGTTTCGATCGGGAGAACGACATCCTGGACGTGTGGTATGATTCCGCCGTTTCGTACGAGACGGTGCCCGAAGTCAGGGCGCACCTGGGCCGCGCGATGTACCTGGAGGGTTCCGACCAGCACCGCGGGTGGTTCCAGGTGGCGCTCATCGTGTCGTCCGCGATACACGGGAAGCCGCCGTACGCGACGGTGCTGACGCACGGGTTCGTCGTGGACGGTGCCGGCCGCAAGATGTCCAAGTCGCAGGGCAATGTCGTCGCTCCGCAGGATATCATCGCGCGCTCGGGCGCCGACATCGTGCGGCTGTGGGTGGCATCCAGCGACTATACCGAGGATGTGCGCATCTCGCCCGAGATCCTGGCGCAGCTGACCGAGACGTACCGGAAGGTGCGCAACACCCTGCGGTTCTTGTTGGGGAACCTCGGCACATTCCCGCGGGAGCGTTGGTTGGACCTCGGGTCCGGAGCGGTGCTCGAGCGGCAGCTGGATCCCCTGGACCGGTACGCGCTCGGCGCTCTCACGCGGCTGGCGGCTGACGTGGACGAAGCGTACGGTACCCATCGGTACTACCGCGTGATCGCGTTGCTTAACGAGTTCTGTGTGAGCACGTTGTCCGGTTTCTACCTCGATGTCATCAAGGGGAAGCTGTATACCTACCGCGTGGATGATCCCCGGCGCGTGGCGACGTTGAACGTCCTGCACCTGGTGTTGCGGACGCTGCTGCAGCTGCTGGCGCCGATTCTGAGTTTCACCGCTGAGGAGGCGTGGCAGGCGGCCCGAGAACAGGGACTGGTGGACGCGGAGAGCGTGTTTCTGACGGACTGGCGGGAGACCGTCGCGCTGCTCGACCGGGTGCGGCATGTGTTGGATGCGGTGCACCCCGGCACCGTGTCCGAGTTCGATGCGCTCCGAGAGCTGCGTTGCATGGTCAATGTTCACCTGGAAGAGTTGCGTAAATTGGGAAAGATCGGCAGCTCGCTGGAAACCGAAGTGACGCTCGAGTGCTACGACAACGCTCCGGGACGTGTCGCACAGAAGCTCGACACGAACGGTGTTCTGAAGACCGCGCTTAACGTCTCCGGAGTGCACGTGCGATTTCATCCACACACGAAACCCGACAACCTCTTTCCGACCGTCAGCGCCAAACCGTTCAACGGGCTGAAGTGTCCCCGGTGCTGGATGTTCTTCCGAGAGCTCGAAAACTCCGGCATTTGCGCGACCTGCGCGGATGCTCTCCGGGCGCGACCGTGACGGATACAGTAGCACGACGTTCCCCGTTGTTCCGCCTGCTGGCGCGTCCCGCGGTGGTCGCCGGATTGATCGTCGTAGACCAGTATACCAAGTGGTTGGTACGGGAACACCTGGCATTGCATGAGAGCGTGCCGGTGCTGCCTTTTTTGGCGTTTACGCACGTCACCAACACCGGGGCGGCGTTCGGCATGTTGCCCGGCCGCAACCTGTTGTTCATCGCGGTCGTATCCGTGGTGGTGGTCGCCGTTGCGCTCTCGCTGCGACGGTTTGAGCGGGAGCTGGGGTGGCTGGGCGTGGCGTGTGTCCTGTGCATCATCGCGGGAGGGCTGGGCAACCTCGTGGATCGCGTGCTGTTCGGCCATGTCACGGATTTCATAGATTTGCGGTGGAACGGCCGTACCGTGTGGCCGGTGTTCAACATCGCCGATAGTTGCACGTTCGTCGGCGTGTGGACGATGGTGGCGGCTTCGGTGTTCCGCAAACGTCCGGTTCCGTCCGGCGGGAGGTAACGGCGTATGTTCCCCATTCTTTTCCGCGTGGGTCCGGTGACGGTGCGCATGTACGGGGTGATGATCGCGATAGGGATCCTGGCGGCGTTCCGGTACCTTGCCGTGTACGCACGTCGTCGGAACATTCCAGCGGATTTCGCCGGGAACCTCGCGTTCGGAGCGGTCATCGCCGGGTTCGCCGGCGGGCGGTTGCTGTACACGCTGCTGAACGTCTCGGACTTCGCCGCCGATCCGTGGGCGTTGTTCCGGGTGTGGGAAGGGGGGCTGGTTTTTTTCGGCGGGCTCATCGCCGGGTTGCTTTTCGTGGTCTGGTACATCCTGCGCGCGCGGCAGCGCCTGCTGGATGTGCTGGATCTGTTCACCCCGGCGTTGTTCCTCGCGCTGGGGTTCGGGAGAATCGGATGTTTTTGCGCGGGATGCTGCTACGGCATGCCCACCGCCGGGCCGTTGGGGGTGCGTTTCTGGCATGCTGAATCGCTTGCTCCCGTCGGAGTTCCCCTGCTGCCGACGCAGCTGTTCGAGTCCGCGTACGCGTTCGGGCTGTTCGCATTGACCCACGTGCTTTTCATCGCGAACCGCCTGCGGTTCCGTCTGTTTGCGCTGGGGGTGATGGTGTACAGCATCCTGCGGTTTTTCAACGAGATGCTGCGCGGTGACGACCGCGGCGCACCGGTGTTGGGACTGCAACCGTCGCAATTCATCGGAATGGTGCTGTTCGCCTTGCATGCGGTTGTGTTTTTTTATATCACCTATCGCCGGCGTTCCGGTTCCGTTGTGCGGAAACCTCCGCAGAGGTCTGCGTGAAAAACGGGACGGTGGTGGTTTCCGGATTTCCGGACAGTGAACGAGTTGACCGCGTGCTGCACGCGTTGTTTGCGGAACATTCCCGGGAGTACCTGAAGGAGTTGTGCCGGCAGGGGCTGGTGACCGTCGATGGACGGACGGTCAGGCCGTCGGCTCGGATTCGGGACGGAGCGGTGATCGCTGTGTCGTTCCCGGAGCGGTCGGATGTGACCGTGGGTGATTCCCCGGAGCTGCCCGTCATCTTCGAGGATGACGACGTGCTGGTGGTCAACAAGCCGGCGGGTATGCTGGTGCATCCGGCGCGCCGCTTGGACAGCCGTCTCAGCGTCATTGAAATTGTGGGTCGCCGGTATCCTGGGGTGGTCGCCGGTGCGTGGCCGTTGGAGCGCCCGTTTCTGGTGCACCGTCTGGACGCGGAGACGTCCGGTGTGTTGATAGTGGCCAAAAACCCCCGTGCGCAGGCGGCGCTCGCGGCCCAGTTCGAGCGGCGGATAGTTAAGAAAACCTATCTGGCCGTCGCGTGCGGGAGATTCCGGAGCCGCGCCGGAGAGATTTCCGCGCCGCTGGTCCGTTCCGGAACACTGGTGCGCGTGGGTGAGGGGGGGCGCGACGCGCTTACACGGTTCACGGTGCTGCAGCAGGGGGAGCACGCCGCGTTGGTGGAGCTCCATCCGCTGACCGGGCGCACGCATCAGTTACGGGCGCACCTGTCGTTCATTGGTCACCCCATCGTGGGGGACCAGCGGTACGGGTGGAAGGGGACTGCCGGTATGTGCGCGCGTCGCGTCATGCTGCACGCGTACCGCATCGAATTCCAGATGCCGGGTGACCGGCACACGGGAGGGGAACGATGGCAGACCTGTACGGCGGAACCACCGCCGGATTTCGTTGCCTGTGCATCGGGATTGCGCTGACCGTCGCGCTCCCCATTGCGGCTCAGTCTCGGAGCAGCCTTACGGTGAAACAATCCAGCGGGGCGAGCGCCGCGGCGAACCCGATCCCGCCCGTGCCGCCGGTTCCGCCGTCTTCTCCCCGGATACTGTCGGGGCAACCTGCCGCCGGGACCGGAACGACCGATGCAGAGGGGCGCTTGGATGCCTTGGAAGCTCTCGTCAATGCAATGCGTGCGGAGATCGCCCGCAGCACCGAAGATGTGCGCATCACCGGCGGTTCGATCCTCGATCTCAACCGGAAGACCGAACGCAACACCGCGGACATCATCGAGATCCTGAAACGACTGGAGACGCTCAGCCGGGACATTTCCAGTGTCCGGGCCGAGATGCTGGCGTTGCAGTCCTCCGTGGCTTCTTCGACTCCTGCCGCCGTTCCTGCACGACTCGATATAATGCCGTCACAAGTGGAGGAACTGACCCAGCAGGTAGCGACCCTGCGTGATGAAATGGAAATGGTCAAACGGGAGCTGGCGGCCATGGACGAGCAGCTCAAGGACATGGATCCGGGCCTTCCCGGAAACCGCAACCTCCGACGCATCTTAGGCAGTCCGTACCTGGGAGTTACCGCCACGGTACTGTCCATCGTCGCGCTGATACTTGCGTTTTGACCGGAGCGTTCGGGCGTGATGCAGGTCACGGCTCCGCCCATTGCAAAAAAACTTTCCTTTTTATATAGGTTCCTGGCCATGCGGGTAGGGTCTCGGGTCACCAGGCCACACACCGGCCGGGAGGGGACGGAACAGTGAAAGCACGAAACAGATTCGTATGCGTAGCACTCGCCGCGTGCTGTGCAACGGCGCCATCGGGTGCCGATTCCATTGCCAGAATCGGTGTAGACGGCAGTTCCTCCAATCCAACGGTCGTGGTGCGCGAGCGCAGTCCGATTTTTTACTTCTCATCCACGTGGACCGCGATTGTTGGCACCGCCGCCGTCACGCACACTGCCGTCGCTTTTGAACTCAAACTGGCGTCATCGTCGGCCCAACTCACCGCAGGGACTACCTTCTGGTACACCGCTGAGATGGTCAGCGTATGGAACACCGCTGATCACATTATACGGCGCGCGCTGGATTCCAGCGTCACCCTCGCTGAAGGGGCCACCTATTTTTGGAGCGTCACGTTGTACAACAACACAGAAACGACGTCAACCGGCACCCTGCGAATCACCGCGACCGACTTTTTCGTGACCGACCGTTCGGCGATTGCGCTCAAGTCGCTGAAGGATGCCGAGGTCAAGGTGGACAGGAATAACCCCTTCTGTCCCGCCTGTGGCGAAACGACCAAGTTCCGCTACCTCGTGCGTACCAAGGATGCACGAATCAAGCTGCACGTCTTCACCATATCGGGCAAGCATGTAGCGACTCTGGCTGAACACCTTGCAATCAAGGATGTACTGTACACCACAGAGTGGGACGGAAGGGACGCGGCGGGTCGCCCGGTGCCGGAGGGCATGTACGTCGTAACCATTGTCGCGGGGGACGCCCCGCTGCTGGGACTGGTGCCTGCGAGTCAGAGCATGTCCAAGCATATCGGTGTCATCGGGAGACGCTGACATGAACTCCACGGATTTCGCGGGTCGCGGGCGCTTGAGCGTGGTTCTGCCGGCAGCGCTTTTCGCAGCGGTGTGCCTGGCTGGGCCGTCCGATGCGTCGGAGTTGTACAGCTACGAAACCGACAACATCCCGTCCGGGGTGCGCGCCACCGGTCTGGGAGGCAACCTGGTCGCCCTGTACGAGACCCCTGAGGGACTGTTCTACAACCCGGCGCTTGCCGCGGTCATTCCAGCGCCTGAACTGGCGCTGGGCCATCACCTGTTCCTCGCGGACAGCCAGCTCTCGCAGCTCGCGCTGAACATTCCGGCGGGTATCACCGGGTTCGGCATCACCGGCAAGTACTTCACCACGCCGCCTATCCAGCACTTGCGCGAGTACGAAGACCTGGGCACCTATTACAACAGCGCGCTGCACCTCGGCGGCATGGCGGCCATCCGCGCAGCGGCATGGTCGGCGTTCGGCGTGGGAGTCCGGTACCTGCACGAGGAAATGGCGACCGCCAACAACAGCATGGCGGTGTACGATGTAGGGCTGCTGTTGCGCACGCCGGCGGACATTTTCGCCGTCGGCGCCTCCGCGGACAACATTAGCCGGGCGGCGGGGGTGCGTTCCGGGTACACCATCGGCTGCGCGCTCAAAGTGGGCATCCCGAAACAGATGACCCGTTTGCTCCTGTTCGCCGGCGGACGCATCGACGGGGAAACCGGAGCGGTGTCGTACTCCTTCGGACTGGAGCAGTGGAGCAGTGATGTACTGGGGATCCGGGCCGCCTATGTCCACGACGTGCGGCAGATACAGTCGGGAGCCTTCGATTCCGTCGCCGTGTTCCGCGCTGGCATCAGCCTGAAAATCGGCGGGTTCGGCATCGACTATGGTTTCTCTCCGATCCAACCGATCGGCATGGCCAACAACATCGGCATGCACGTCAAAATACCCCATAACGCCGTCAAGACGGTGTACGAACAGCAGCCCATCCAACTCAAAGCGGCGCCGGCGGCGTTCTCGCCCAACGGCGATGGTGTCCAAGATACCGTGCTTTTCTCACACGCGATATCCACCCCTACGAGCAACGTGGTCTCGTCCACGTACACCATATACGATGCTGCGGGCATGGCGGTGGTGCAGATGGTTTCCACGGAGCCGGTCGCGACGCCGGCTCCGACGCTCGTGTACGACGGGAAGGATGCCTTCGGCGCCGCGGTGCTGCCCGACGGCACGTACTTTGTGGACCTGCAGTTCAGCGATGTGACACAGCCGGAGAAGTACCTCCGACGGGTGGTCCGCTTCGCATCGCCGCGCATCCCCTTCGTTATAGACACGGTCAGCCCGCGGGTGAGTCTCACGCTGTCCAGCACGACGCTGTCACCGGACGGGGACGGGGTGGGGGACAGACTCGAATTCGTCGTGTCCGTTGAGGAGGAGATGACCTCTCTGAGTTCGGTCACCGCACGGCTGGAGACGATGAGCAGGAAAGCGATCCGTCGGTTCCCGGTCGCGATCACCGGCAACGAAACCCGCACGGTGTCGCGAACCGTGCAGTGGGATGGCACCGACGAGGTGTACGGCGCAGTGGTACCCAATGGGGAGTACCGGATCGTTGTCACCGCACTTGACGCCGCCGGCAACAAGGCATCCGCGGAAGATACGGTGACCGTCAACGTGCCCCCCAAGGTGGTGGAGAAGGTCATTGAGAAGGTCGTGGAGAAAACGGAAGTTGTGGTCACCACCCAGACGATCGTCACCACGCAGACGGTGGTTACCGAGCGCGTGCGCAAACAGATGATCTACATCAAGAACGCGAAGGTGTCAGTGGATGAGCGTGGCACGGTCATCACCTATCCGACCCGTGACCTCTTCATCAAGGATACCTTCGACATCAATCCGGTGTATCTGGATTCGCTGGGTGATGTGGCGAAGCTGATCCGGGAGGATTTCCCCGAAAACAAGATTATCATTGAGGGACACACCGATAGCGTCGGTGACGACATGGTCAACAGGCAGAAAACAGAGTCATACGCTTATGCCGTGTACAACCACCTGACCAAGGTGCTCAACCTGGATCCGAAAAACCTGGAAGCGCGCGGCATGGGCGAGAGCAAGCCCATCGGTTCCAACAAGACACGTCTCGGCCGCCTCAAGAACCAGCGGCTGGAGATCATCATACGGAGGTGAGCGTCCATGGCTGATGAGAACGTCCAGCAGCTCCCGCGGGGTTTGAGTGTCTTTCTGGTCATCATCATCTCCGCGATTGTGGGCCTGGTGGTATCGGGCGCAGGCTATTTTTACCTATTCCCGCTCATCAAGGCGAAATACCTTTCGGTGCGCGTTCCTGATGTTCGCAAAATGACGGTTGAAAACGCGACGAAGAAGCTCCGCGAATTCGAGCTGACCATCAACCAGATCGAATCGCGGGAGGATGCGGCAGTCCCGGCCAACCAGATCATTAGCCAGGATCCCGTCCCCGATACGCTGGTGGAACGGGGGACGGAAGTGCGGGTCATCGTTTCCAAGGGGACGGACAAGATCGCGGTACCAGCCGTGGCGGGCATGACATTGAACGACGCCCGCGGCATTATTCAGGCCGCCGGGCTTCGCGTCGGTGCGGTGGACATGGTGTTCGACGCGACGGTTCCGGAAAACAAGGTCATATCCGTTAGCCCGACTCCCGGCAGCATGGTGCGTCGAAACGCTGTCGTGGATTTGACGGTGAGCAAGGGTGAGGAAAAGAAGGCCGCCGTTCCCCCGGCCGCGGTCAAGAAGGTCACCGTCCCTAATGTGGTCGGCAAGTCCATCACCGAGGCAAAGAAACTCATCGAGAAAGCCGGTCTCCGGCTGGGCAGGATGACCACGGCGTCTGACGAGAACTATGAGTTCGACACCGTGCTGACGCAGTCACCGGCCGCCGGTGCGAGCGTTCCGGAAGGCGGTAAGGTGGATGTCTCGTACAATGCCGAGGATGCCGACGAAATGGAGTGATACTTTCGCCGGCGGCGAAGGTTGTCTGAGATGATTCGCGGGCCCGGACGGCTCTTGAGCGTCCGGTCCCGTCTTGATTGGTCTTTCGTGGCAGGGCTCTCGCTGCGGACGAAAGCGGTGCGATGGATGCGGTGCGGAACGTGCGAGTGTGGAATAATCTTCGCCGAAGACCGGATCGGCGCGTGACGGGAGTGGAATCATCCTGCATCTGCGGCTGTAGCTCAGCTGGATAGAGCATCTGCCTTCGAAGCAGATGGCCACAGGTTCGAATCCTGTCAGCCGCGGTGGATTCCGGAACGTGGTTCCTCCGGCCGGGTGTTTCGGCGGATGGTGAGGTGCCGCAGAAGCATCTCATCATGGAACGCGCAACTTTTTCTTGACATCCACGTCTCTAAAGGGTATAAGGCGCTGCATATTAGACACATAGACCAGGGGGTGGTGTTGTATGACGATGATCGGAGCTTTCATTGCAGTTTGCGCGCTGCTTCTGACAACCGGGTGTCCACGGCCGAAACCGCCTGAAACAGAGCCGCCCGTGCCCCCTCCGCCTCCACCGATTACCGAGACGACCCCGCCTTCGGCGCAAGAGCCTTCGCTGCGCGGCGGTGAATTTCAGTCTGTGCCGCAATTGCAGCCGGTTTTGTTTTCCTTCGATAGATACTCCCTGGATGACGAAGCGAGAACGGTGGCCGATCGGAACGCCGAATTTCTCTTGTCCCGACCCGAGTTGGAAGTTTTGATCGAGGGGCACACCTGCGAAATGGGTACCAACGAGTACAACCTGGGTCTCGGCCAGAAGCGGGCGACCGTCCTGCGGGAGTACTACATTCGGCTGGGTATACCGGCCAACCGTATCGCCACGATATCCTATGGAGAGGAAAAGCCGGTCAACCCGGGATGCATGTCTGCAACCGATCCGGCGTGCGCACAGAACCGTCGTGCGGTGACGCTGGTACGCGCCCGGTAGGAGGAGCGTTTGTTCCGAGCGACGGATGTCGCGGTATGCCTGCGGCGTGCCGGAATGGTGGCGGTGTGCGCCGCCGGTTTCGGCATGTCCGGGTGTGTTGCGACATCGTCGGAGATAGCCGGACTCCGGGGTGACATCGCCGGACTCAAAGGCGACCTCAACGGTCTCAAGGCCGATCTGTCCGGGCTCAAGACCGAGATCACCCAGCTCAAGCGCAACCAGGCTGACATCAACGCCAGGATGGAGTTGCTGGACGAGAACCTGCGGGCGTATACCGAGAAGCTGGAAAACAACCGCTTCAAAATGTCGTTGCTTGCGCAACGCATGGACGATGTGCACGCGAGTCTCACCCAGCGGATGGACATCCTCTCCCGACAGCTGCCCAAGGTTGATGGCGCGGTGCTGCCGGTACCGACCGAGTTGTTCCAGGTATCGTACAACGATTATGCCCGGGGGATGTACAACCTGGCTATCCGCGGTTTTCGCGACTACCTGGAACGGTACCCTGACAGCGAGCTGGCGCCAAAGGCGTTTTTCTACATAGCCGACGCCTACCTGTCTCGCAAGCAGTACCAGGACTGCCTGAAGACCGTAGAAGCATACCTTCGGCAGTTCCCCGCCGATGAGCTGGTGCCGAGTATGCTGTACCGGAAGGTGCAGAGCCTGCGAGGTCTGTCCGATCACAAGCAGGCCGATGAGGTGGCGGCAGCCATTCTCAAGTCATATCCAACCAGCAAGGAAGCCCAGTCGCTCCGGGGAAATCCCTGACCGGCCATGGATGATGTCCGTCCGCGGGCCGCGATCGCGTTCCTGTTGGCGTGTCTGGTTCACGTGCTGATCCTCGCGGGATTACAGGTGTTGCCGCGTCGGGCTCCCATCGTGGTGTCGTTCCCGGTGGAACTGGTTGATGTTCCCAGAATTGAACAGCCGGTGCCCGCCCCGGAGACGCCTCGCCCGCGGCCGCCGCCGAAGAAAGAAGAGATAGTCATTCCGAAGAAACCGGCGCCGAAACCGAAGCCGAAACCTGTTCCGGAGCAACAACCCAAACCGCCGGAACCGCAACCGGCTCCTAAGGATTCTCCGAAGCAGGAAACGCCGCCCACCGATACGCCCGCGCAGACGGATCCGCGCACGGGCGCGCTGCCTTCCATATCGGTGGACACCGCGAGATTCCCATTTGCGTACTACCTCAACCAGGTGCGCCGGAAGGTGACCGGCAACTGGTCATGGTCCCGTAAGTACTCGGGCACGCTGAAAACCGTGGTGTATTTCCGCATCGATCGTTCGGGGGCGGTATCGGGCGTGCGGCTGCATGAGCCGTCCCACAACACCATCTTCGACAACCTGTGCCTGCGTGCGGTGGAGGTGTCCTCGCCGTTCCCGCCGCTGCCGCAAGCATACGACGAACCCCACCTCGGGGTGTACTTCGAGTTCATGTACCGGGAGTGAACGATGAACATCCGACGCGGCGTGCTGGCGGTTGCAGCCGTTGTGCTGGCGGCGACGTGGATCATTGCCGCCCCTCTCGATGTCATCATTCGTGCTGTGCAGGAGGGGCGTCGCAACGATCTCGGCGTATCGCGGTTCACCGCGCGGGACGTCACCGACCGGCCGATCGCAGAGCAGGTGCAAGGTGTCGTGCGCGACGACTTGCTGTTCACCCGCCTGTTCAACATTGTAGAACCGGGCTGGCAGTACCTGCCCAATCCAGAAGTATCGAAAACGTGGAAAGAGCGGTTCGGTATAGATCTGGCGCTGTGCGGTGAGCTGGTGCGCAGTGGAACCGCGTATATGCTGCGGGCGGCGATGTACGACACCGAGACAGCGGAAGTCGTCTTCGAACAGACGTTTGCGTCGCACGATACGCGGTACCTGGCACACCTGGTGTCGGATACCGTGGTGATGCGCTTCTTCGGCGAGTACGGGATCGCGACCACACGCATCGTGTTCGTGAACAACCAGACCGGCCGCAAGGAACTCTACATCATGGACTATGACGGGGCGAACCTGCAACGGTTGACCGACGACCGGAGCATCGCGATGTACCCGCGGGTATCCCCGGACGGATCGCGCATCCTCTACACCTCGTACAAGAAAGGGAATCCAGACCTCTTTCTGATGAACATCGATGGGACGGGATCGCGCGCCATCTCCACGGTGCAGGGACTCAACATCACCGCAAACTGGTCGCCGGACGGGCAGCGCATTCTGGTGACCATGACCCACGCAAAACACGATCCCAACATGTACCTGCTGGACACCGACGGTGGGGTGGTGCGGCGGATCACCTCCGGACGTACCATCGATGTCTCGGGTTTCTTCGCGCCCAACGGCCGCGAGATCGTCTTCATCTCCAACCGCACGGGCATCCCACAGATGTACCTGACGGACCTGGAAGGTTTTTCGATACGTCGGCTCCCCACCCAGGGTTACACGGATTCACCGGTCTGGTCTCCGGCGGGCGACCGCATCGTGTTCTGCATGCAGACCGAAGGAGGCCGGTTCGACATCTACCGCTACGACATCGCCGCCAACGAGTACTACCGTATGACCCAGAGCGAGGGCAGCAGTGAACAGCCGTACTTCTCGCCGGACGGGCGGTTCGTGGTGTTTACGTCCAACCGGCGGGGGCGCTACGAGCTGTACACGATGTTCCTGGACGGGTCGGGACAGAGACGTATCGTCGACATTCCCGGCAACAGCATGATGCCGTGTTGGACGCCGCGGCGAATGGTTGGGGCGCAGGTACCCGGGCGTTAGCCGCCGCGTGTCATGCGATCCCGGGCGGGAGAATGATGATGATGTGTCGTCACACACCGCATCCGTGGAAACTTCCGGACGGCCTGCGGCGTCTAAGTGATATAACCCGTTTCGTAATCAGGCGGGTGGGAGGAATGGTTGCCATGAAACGCGAATACGTGAAACTGGGTGTTCTTGCAGGTGCTGTGGTGGCGCTTGCGACAAGTATCGCAGTGATGACGGGCAGACCGGTAGTGCGGACGTCCGTGCCCCGTGGTGCGGCAACTGGTGAGTTGCGCCTTGCGGGAGGGCCGCAGGATCCCGCCATGGCGCCGGCGTACACGCTGCAGGACGCATTCGTACGCGTCGCCGAGAAGATAAAACCGGCGGCGGTCAGTATTTCCGCCATATACACGTACGAGGCGCAGCCACAACCGGAGTTCTATTTCGGGGATCCGTTCGAGGAATTTTTCAAAGATTTTTTCGGTATGCCTCCGCAGCAGCGGCGCGTTCCGCGCAGTATGCCGCGCCAGTACCGGGCGCAGGGCGGTGGCAGCGGTGTTCTCATCTCGGAGGACGGGTACATCCTCACCAATGAACACGTGATCAAGGATGCAACCGAGCTTAAAGTATTGGTGTCTCTGGAAGGCGGAGCGAAGGAGTTCGACGGAAAGGTGGTCGGGCGGGACGCGCGCACGGACCTGGCGGTCATCAAAATCGATGCCCGGGGGTTGCCGTTCGCCACGCTGGGAGACTCCGACCGCATCAAAGTCGGGGAGTGGGTCATCGCAGTCGGGTCCCCATTCGGACTGGAACAAACCGTCACCGCCGGTATCGTATCGGCGTTGCGACAGAGCATTTCCGTGGAACAGCGGCAGTACCGCGAATTCATCCAGACGGACGCGGCAATCAACCGGGGCAACTCAGGAGGCCCGTTGTGCAATCTTGCGGGAGAGGTGATCGGTATCAATACCGCGATCTACGCACCGACCGGTGTATTCTCGGGCATCGGCTTCGCGATTCCGAGCGACCGGGCGAAGAGTATCCTTGAACAGCTCATCCACACCGGCAAAGTCACCCGCGGGTGGCTCGGTGTGGAGATCCGTCCGGTGGACGAGGTCATCGCCCGGCAGTTCGGCCTGGGCGATAAGAAGGGGGTGCTCATCAATGGGGTCATGGAAGGCACGCCGGCGGAGAAGGCAGGTCTCAAACGGGGGGATATCATCACTTCAGTGCGGGTCGGTGCTAAAACGACTCCGGTGACATCGCCGCAAGAGCTGCAAGATCTGATTTCCTCCATGGGTCCGCGCCAGAAGGTTGATCTCGGAGTGTTCCGCGATCGTCGGGATATCACCGTGAGCGTAACCCTCGGCGAGATGCCGGATGTATCGGTTGCCGCCGGCGGACGCAAGAGTGACGATCGCGGCGCGGAGGACGAACAGAAGAAGTACGTGTGGTTCGCCCACGAATTCCAGGCGGTCAACAATGCGTGGCGTGACCGGCTCCGCCTGGCATCCACGGTACAGGGTGTGGTCGTGGTCGCCGTTGATTTCCGGTCGAAGGACTACCAGGATGTGGGGCTGCGGGAAAACGATGTGGTTGTCGGGGTGAACCAGCGCGCCACCGGGGGATTGGAAGCATTCAAGAAAGCGGTGGGAGATGTGCGGCTGGACCAAGGTGTGGTGTTCGACATCATCCGGGACGGCCGGTCCATGTTCATCACTTACAGCAAGTGACGAGCATCGCCGCAGTTCCGGCAGCCGGTCTGCGGTCTACTTGAAGATGGTTTCGTTGCGATCGCGCCCGAGAGAGATCACGGTGATGCGGGCGCCGCAGTGCTTCTCGATGAGCGTGATGTATCGTTTGATGGATGCCGGCAGGTCCCGGTACCGCGTGATCCCCCGGATCTGCTCGGTGAAACCCGGCGTCTCGATGTATACGGGCTGCACGGTGCGCTGCACCTTGCGCGACGCGGGGAAGTCCGTCAGGGTGGTGTGCGAGCCGTAGCGGTACGCCACGCACAGCTTCAGCGGCGAGATGCCGCGCAGGCAGTCCAGCTTGGTCAGCACCAGTTCGGTGATGCCGTTCACGCGGATGGAGTGGCGCACCACCACCGCGTCGAACCACCCGCACCGCCGTGGTCTGCCGGTCGTGGCCCCGAACTCGCGGCCGGCCTCGCGCAGCTGTTCCTGCAGAGGTGAGGCGAGTTCCGTCGGGAACGGCCCTTCTCCCACACGGGTCGTGTACGCCTTGACGATGCCCACGGTCTTGGCGATGTACCACGGGGGTACGCCGGTGCCCACCGAGACGCCGCCGGTAATCGGATTGGATGAGGTCACGTACGGATAGGTGCCGAAGTCGACGTCCAGCAGCGTCCCCTGCGCACTCTCAAAGATGACTTTCTTCCCCTGCTCGATCGCTCCGATGAGCAGACGGGTCGTGTCGCAGACGAACGGCTGCAGGAACCGCGCGTACCGGTCTCGCTCGGCCAGCATCCGCCGGCGCAGCGCCGCCAGATCCCCGAACCGCTCGATCACGGGCCCTTTCTCGGCCAGATTGCGGTCGATCAGTTCCGCAAACGTATCCCGCTCAAGGTAGTCGCACATGCGAATGCCCGATCGGGAATACTTGTCGCCGTAGCACGGGCCGATGCCCTTCTGCGTGGTGCCGATTTTCTGCGAGGATTCCTTCACCGCGTCCAGGAACTTGTGGTACGGCAGGATCACGTGCGCCCGTTCGGAGATGAACAGCCGTCCCCGCACATCGAAACGCTTGCGGCGCAGCAGCGCCACCTCGTCGTAGAGCGCCGCGGGATCCACGACAACGCCGTTGCCGATGACGCACCGCTTGCGCTCCAGAATGCCGGAGGGAATCAGGTGCAGGATGTGCTCGCTGCCGTTGATGACGATGGTGTGGCCGGCATTGTTGCCGCCCTGGTAGCGGACGATGTAATCGGCGTCACGCGAAAGGAAGTGGACGACCTTCCCTTTACCCTCGTCGCCCCACTGGGTGCCGAGGATCGTCATGGTGTTGAATTTCATGCAGCAAAACCTCGTGATGTGCGTCACAGGACTTGAAAAGAACCGGCGCTTTTTATAGTTTATTGACAGCGGAAAGTCAACCGACGGGACGAAATGAACGGGGGAACGCCACCATGAAAACAGCCGGGATGATGAAGCCGGTGATCGCGGCGCTTGTTCTGTGCGCCGGAGTGAACGCATCCGAGTTTCCGTACGGCGCGCGGCCGCTGTCCGTCGGTGGGGCGTACACCGCGGTGCCGGGAGATGCATTTTCTCTCTTTTATAATCCTGCAGCACTCACCGGCGGCAAGACCATATCGGTGGGGGTTGACGCCGGAGGTTCGTATCTCTTCAGCGGCGGCATTCTCTCCAACGTCAATGCGGTGTTGGATCTCGCGGAGAAGTACGAGGGCATCCGGGACGCGCAACTCAACGCCGCCATGATCGACATCACGCAGGTGATGGCACTCTTCGACTCAATAAAAAAGATCTACGAAATCACTCAGCCCGGCAAGGGCATCGTGATGAAGATGAACGGCGGCGTCATGCTCCAGATGAAGAACATGGGGCTGGGAGTGCGCAACTACACCGCCACCGGCATCAAACCGCAGTTGGATCTAGGCTTCTTCCTCGGTGGGGTCTCCACCGGTCCGGTTCCCGCGCCGCGCATGACCGAGATGTTGTTCGGTGCGGCTCGCAGGGACGACACCGGTATCGTGTTCTCCTCCGGGGTGAACACCAGCCCCGTGCCGCCTGAAATGCAGGCGACGCAGCAGACGCTGGTCAACGTTCTGACGTGGTTGCAGGCGGATCTCGCCGCACTCGGCGTCGAGATTTCGCAGGATCTCACCGTTGAAGAGCTCGCCAACGCCATGATCAACGGCGCGATCGAGAACGGAGTGCCGTACGCCGACATCGCGTACGCCGTGGATCACATCATCGAGTTGCAGCCATTCATTCAGTCTATCATGAATGAGCTGGCGGCTAATCCCGATCCATTCACCAACAACAGGAGCGGCCTGCTGTTCCGGGGCTTGAATGTGACCGAGGTGGTTGGCAGCTACTCTCTGGATCTGCCTGTTCCCGGATTGAGCCTGGGGACCGCGGTCAAGTTCCTGATGGGCACTGCCATGAGGTACGACTACCAGGTGTTCCTGCAGACCAGCGACCTGACGCTGATGGATCTGGCGCAGATACAGGCGAACCTGACACGGACCTCCAGCGCCATTTCCGCGGATCTCGGCGTTCTGTACGAACTGCCCATCGCTCTCCTGAAAGCGCGCGCAGGTATCGTCGCAAAGAACATCATCGAACCGGAGTTCGAGATGCCTGGGAACACCGGCGAGAAACTCAAGCTGCCGCGCCAGGTGCGCGCAGGGGTGGCCGCGCAGTTCACTCCGATGCTCACCGCGTCGCTGGACCTGGATCTCACGAGGACCGAATCCCTGGTGCCGGGCTACTTCGAGCAGTACCTGGGGGTTGGGGTCTCGTTTGACCCGCTGTTTTTCCCGTCGCTGCGCGCGGGCTACTATCGGAACCTCGCGGCGGAAAACGACGATGCATTCACCCTCGGGCTGGGGCTCAACCTGATGGTGGTCCAGCTGGAGGTCGCCGGCGCTATCAGCACCCAGTCCGTGCAGGTGAACCGTGATGCTGCGGTACCCTACAACGCGACGCTGGGTGCCACGCTCATGGTTGGGTTCTGAACGACGTACGTCTCAACGGATTCCGTCACGGCACCCGTCATATGGGTGCCGTGTTCTTTTGAGGGGTATACATGCGTCCATGCCACCGCTCTCCATCCCGACTCCGCGTTCCCCTTTTGGTCAGCGCGTGTCTCCTGGGTGTGCGATGCACATGGAAGGGCGATGACAACAGATCTCCGGCGCTCTTCAGGAAACGTGGTAATTTCGTTCCGGTGCTGGCGGTGTGTCCCGAGTGTGTCGCGGGCATGGGTGTGCCGCGGCTGCGCATTTGGATAACCGACGGGGACGGCGCGGCGGTGCTGGGAGATCGTGCGCGAGTGGTGCGTGAGGACGGTGCGGACGTCACCGGGAGGTTGACGGCGGCATGCACATCGCTGGCAAGACTGGCCGTGCGCTGTGGTGTTCGCCGTGCCGTGCTCAAGGAACGCAGTCCCTCATGCGGTGTGCATCGGGTGTACAACGGTCCCCGGCTGGTGTCAGGGTGCGGGGTTTTCACCGCAGCGCTGCGACGGGCCGGTATCCTGGTGATTTCGGATGAACGCTTCTGCGGTCCGGGGCGGGTTTCCGGAAAGAAGTCCCCATGAACATCGTTGATACCTCGGGACATACGGGGTCGTCCGTCCGAGGGCTGCTGCAGGTGCCTGCACGCGCGCTCTATGAAGGGCGGCTGGTGGCATTCCCGACCGAGACGGTGTTCGGCCTGGGTGCCCGTTTCGACGATCCGTCGGCGGTCGCCCGCATTTTTGAAGTCAAGCGGCGACCGTTCACCGATCCGCTGATCGTCCACATCGCGCACCCGCGGCAGCTGCGGTGCGTCGTGCGATATTGTACACCGCTGGCGCGGCGTCTCATGGGACGTTTCTGGCCCGGTCCGCTGAGCGTCGTGCTACCGCGCCATGGCGCGGTGCCTCCCATCGTCACCGCCGGTTTGGATACCGTCTGCGTCCGCATGCCGGCGCATCCCCTGACCCGGATGTTGCTGCACCTTGCCGGGGTTCCGGTGGCCGCCCCGTCGGCCAATCTGTTTTCGCGGGTTTCTCCGACCAGCATAGACCATGTGTATGCCGATTTCGGCGATGACGAGCGGATTGCATGGGCGATTATGGGTCCACCGCCACGCCATGGACTGGAGTCCACGATCGTTGACTGCACCGGTCCCGAACCGGTCATCCTGCGTCACGGCGCGGTGAGTGTGGAGTCGATCGCACGTGTGGCGGGATGTGCGGTGCGGGAACGCACCCTCGTCACCGCCCGCCGTTCCTCCGCAGCACCAGGAATGCTGGCCCGCCACTACGCCCCCGCCAAGCCGACCGTGGTGTGCCACGACCTGTCCGCAACGCTGGTGAGCATGGCCGACCGTCCCGGTCGTATCGCGGCGATCTGTTCAACGGCGACGGCGGACGCGTATGCGGACCGCTTCCCGAACGTGCACTTTCTGCGCGCAGGCGCCACGGTTCGGGAGATCGGTCGAAATCTGTACGCCTGCCTGCGCGCCGCTGAGTCGTTGGGAGATACCATCGCCGTGGAAGCGGTCCGGCCGGATGGTATCGGTCGTGCGGTGATGGATCGTCTGCGGCGTGCGTGTGTACCGCCGGATGCGGGGAACCACCGGTCGTGAAATTCCGATACCCGGGTACGGTCGCGGCCTTGGCAATTTCCATCGTCGCCGCTGCATGGTTGGCGGTTCGCGCGCTGGTGCACCAACCACCCCTGTTGTGGGATGAATCGGAGCATGTACTGTACGGTGTGGAGGTGCTGTCGCACCTCAAGGGGTGGAATTGGGAGGGATTCCGCAATGCGTCATTCTACCAGTTCTTCTGGTCGTTTCTTCACTCGTGGTGGGTGGGATTTTTCTTAGGTTTGTCGGGCTATTCCGATGTTGCGGCGCGGTTCTCCAGCATCGTCGCCTATGCGCTGTTCCTCTTCAGCATGTACTGTGCAGGTTCACGGTGCCGCGAGGTAGGAACCGCACGCGCAGCGGGTTTCGCGGCGATGGCCGCCGCATGGATTCCTTCGTCGCTTCCGGATTTCGGGGTGCAGTGCATGCAAGAGGTTCCTGCTCTCATGACCGCCGGCTATGCCCTCTGGGCGTTCCGTGAGGCGATGGAACGTCGCCGCCCCGCATGGTGGCTCGGTGCCGGACTGCTCACCACGGTGTCTTTTTTCATGAAGTACAACTTCGGTATCATGCTTGCGGTGGCTTTCGCCATACTGGTTGCGGTGGAATTCCTGTTATCGCGGGAGTACGGTTTTCTGCAGGCGCTGCCCTGGGTGTACGGCCCGCTGCTGCTGGCTGCTCTGCACTGGCTTGTGTATCCCGAGTTCCGCGTTGCCGAGTTTCTCACCATTTTCGTCAACCGGCCGCAGGGACCCGCGGTGTGGAGCATGGAGGGGCCGCTTTTCTATCCACGGGGACTTTTCGTAGAAGGTGGATGGTGGGCGCTGCTGCTGGTCGCCGGGTTCGGGGTCGGGCTGTCCCTGGTGCGCAGTCGGTGGAATCGTCTTCTCCTCATTCTGGTGTGTTGCGTTTTCGGTTCAATAACGCTTCAGCAGACGAAGGTGTACCGGTACCTGTACCCTGCATACCCCGGGCTCTTCCTGTTAGTCGGTGCGGCGGTGGCCGCGTGGTACGGACGCTGTGGATCCCGCGGTGTAGTACGGTGGTTGTTCCTCGCTGCAGGAATCGTGTTCGCGGGGAGGTTCCTGTACGCGGTAGAGGCCGCCCGAGACAAGCCGGAGATACGGTATGCTGTACGACCGGTGGTTGAGCGTACGGTCGCGTCGCTGATAGGCTCCACGGCGGTTCTGACCGTGGGAGAAGCCGATCTGCTGTCGGCCGGTCTGGTGGAATGGGAATTGCTGAAGAGGGGGAAACGGGTGCCGGTATACGAGAGCATGCTGTTCAAGGAACGTCTCGCGGGTGCGCGCCCTTTCGACGCGGATACGGTGGTGCATCAGGCTGACATTGATGCACTTTGCGCCGTGGTGCGGGAGCGTCGCTGTGATGCAGTGGTGGCGGTGGACATCCCGTCGGGTTCGCCGCTAGATAATGACGATTACCGGTTGTTCAACGCGTGGAAGCGTCCGTATGTCCGGCTGCTGGTGATGGGAGTGCCGGGATTTGCGCTGCACGAGACCGTCACGAACGAAGCGATGGGAATTACGGTGCGGACGTATCGGGTGGCCTCTCCGGCTGCGCCTGTCGAGTGAATGCGGCGGGTTTGACGCCGGGTGTGGTGAAGGACGGTGAGCTGCCTCCGGTCGGACGAGCGGCTTTCGTTGACGCTCTTGACATCAGCGGTTTTTTTTTATATTTTAACACAAATTTGGCGGCAAGCGAATCCCATCCGTTGTTTCATCGCGCATCCATATTCAACAGGAGGGACAGGGGCATGAAAAAAGTTGTGGTGTTGTGCGGTGCGGTGTGTGCTGCGGTGGCTGTGGTGTCGCCGGGCGACGCCGCGGTGTGGGTGAAGAAGTTGACGATGACGGGCAGCTACAACTACGATGCGGGTGCGGGCAGCTACCTGTGGAGGACGGGTGTGGAGAGCCGGTTCGATCGTCGCGGCGCGGCCAACAACCTGTACCTCGGCCTGCGGGTCCTCTACGGCGAGACCACCAACATCAACGAGACGGACGAGACCAAGAAGACGACGGCCAATGCAGACGAGATTTCTCCGTACGTGCTCTACATACGGGATCTCGACTCGCGAACGTACCTGAGCCTCTACTCCGCATACTCGTGCAAAACGACGCTGTTCACCCTCAAAAAACCGGAGATCGTTGACGGGGTGGGCACCGGGCGGGTTATTCCCGAGGCATTCGGTGAGCGCAGTTTCATGGAAGCGGCTGTTTCCGCCGCGCGCAAGCTGTCGCTCTTCTGGCGCGCGGAGATCGGCATCAAGTGGCAGAACGGCACCAATCCCGATGGGTGGGACGGCCAACGGGTGGTGTCCAACAACTGGTCCACACTGTGGCTGACGGAGAAGATCTCCCTCGTGGATCGCAACCTCGGCCGCTATGCGAAACTCACCTGGGGACTGACCTGGCAGCAGGACATGCAGGACTTCTCGCATATGTACCATCTGTCGGATATCGTATTCAACTACAAACTGGGCAGCCGGGTCAGCATCGCCGCCACCGTCACCACCGGCAAGGACTCCGACTCGGATTCTCTGTACCGGCGGGAGAGCGTAGATCTGCTGTTCGACGTGTTCCGCCAGTAAGGAGCACGGTCGGATCTTTCCTTAAGTCCTACCGACGAACGAACCGGGGGACCGCCTGCAGCGGTCCCCCCGGTCATTTTTTTCCAGAGTACTGCGGCGTAGATCGCAATGCCGCGATCATTCGCCGGGCTGTTGTTTCTTGATACGCTGCTGGAGTCATCTCCATTCCCTCGATCGTTGTGGGTACATCCTCGCCGTTATCGCGCGAAACCGTAGAAATTTTCCACGACTGGCCATGAGTTTTGCAGCCGATATTCCTGAAGAGGTTGCCGAATGAGCTGTCCCAATACCGCTCCGCGCGCCAGGCGTATCAGGTGTTGAGGAGGCGGGGGAAAGGCTCGCAGGTCATTGTGCATACCGTGAGGTGATTTTTTTGGGGAGTTGCCAGTACATGGGGAAAAGCCAGGGCGGTATTACGTTGTTCCGTCCGGATTGCCTTAAAAATGAATGGTGCGCCGTACAGTGGCCGGGCCGTTCCGTTTTTTGATATTTGCTGTTCCTCGCGCACAAGCTGGGTTGCGGGTGGTGGAGGTGCCGCTTGCCTGGGCGCACGTGTGCCGTTCCAAGGTGCGGACTTTCCGGGATGGGAATACTCGTCGGTGTCCTGCGCATCTCCACCCTCCATCGCAAGACGCTGTTCCGACGTCTGCCGATTCCCACCAAACGGATGTATGTAGGAGTGTGCTGTCAACCCGCGGTTCCCCCGTTGGGATCTCAAGAGCACCATACTTGAAAAACTGCTCTTTTTTGTATAAGTATAAAACACTCGTTTCTGACCGTTTCCGCTATCTCTTCGAAGCGCCGTTGTGCGGCGCATGAGCAGAGAAAGGGGTTGGCTCGATGAAAGCACTCATACTGGGCGCCGGCTACGCGACACGTATGTATCCGCTCACGAAGGACCGTCCCAAACCGCTGCTACCGGTCGCCGGCAAACCGATGATCGAGCACATCACCGACAAGGTGGAAGTCCTGCCGGAGATCACCCACATCTACGTAGTCACCAATAACAAATTCTACGACCACTTCCGCCGCTGGGCTGAAGGATATCGGTGTCCTAAACCTATCACCGTGCTCAATGACGGCACCATGGACGACGCCACCAAGCTCGGAGCCATCGGGGACATCAAGTACACCATCGACACCGTCAAAATGGACGACGATCTCCTGGTTGTGGCGGGAGACAATCTGTTCCAGCACAGCGTGCAGGATTTCGTGCACTTCTTCACGCGCAAAGGGATCGCGGTCGCGGTGTACGATGTGGGCAGCAAGGATCTGGTGCGCAAGTACTCCGAGGTCAGGCTCGATGCGGATCATCGTATCGTGGATTTCATCGAGAAACCGGAACACCCGGAAACGACACTGGCGGCCATTTGCATGTACCTGTTTCCGCGGGAGAAACTGTCGCTGATCCATGAATACATCGCCGCGGGCAACAACCCCGACCAGCCGGGGCGCTACATCCAGTGGCTGCACAAACGCCAGCCGGTGTTTGGGTTCGTATTCAACGAAAAGTGGTTCGACATCGGCGACCTCAAACAGTATGAGCAGGCCAATCGCGAGTACGCCGGACTGATGCAGGGAGCGGGGGCGTGAACCACCGGGTCGAGGCGTTGCTGCGTGAATTCCGCGCCCGCTTCGGTTCACGGGGCGCGGTGCGGGTTTTCCAGGCGCCGGGCCGGGTCAACCTGATCGGCGAGCACACCGACTACAACGGCGGATTCGTCTTCCCGGGCGCGATCGACCGTTCCATCCTCGTGGCGGTGCGTCGCAATAGCAAGAAGGTGCTCAATCTGCGGTCCATCAATTTTCCCGGCGCGGTCACCGTGCCGCTCGACGAGATCGAGTACGAGGTGCGCCACGGGTGGGCCAACTACCCGAAGGGTGTGGCGCGGATGCTGCAGAACCAGGGATATGAGCTGGTCGGCATGGATATGGTGTTCGAAGGTGACATCCCGCTCGGGGGTGGCCTCTCCTCCTCCGCTGCCATGGAAGTGGCCACCTGCACGGCGATGGCGTCCATCGCAGGCGTCAGGCTGCCCCGCAAGTCCGTTCCGCTCATCGCACAGCGTGCAGAGAACGAGTTCATCGGCATGAAGTGCGGGATTATGGACCAGTTCATCAGCACCTTTGGGAAAAAGAACCATGCGTTGTTCCTGGATTGCCGTACGCTCGAGTTCGAGCACATCCCGCTGGATGATCCCGACTATCGCATTGTCATCTCCAATACAAAGAAAAAGCACGAGTTGGTGAATTCGGAGTACAATGCGCGCCGCGAACAGTGCGAGCGTGGAGTGCGCATTCTGGCGAGGCACGTTCCCGGGGTGCGACAGCTGCGTGACATTACGTCTCAGGTGTTTCGGAAGTACCGGTTGGAGCTGATGCCGCTCATCCGCAAGCGCTGCGAGCACGTCATCTACGAAAATGAACGTGTTCTGGAGGCGAAGAAGTGTCTGACTGCAGGCGATCTCCCGAAGTTCGGAAAACTCATGGACCAATCCCACGTATCACTGCGGGACCTCTACGAGGTATCGTGTCCCGAACTGGATGCGATGGTTGACTTCGCCCACGAGGTGCCCGGGGTGCTGGGCTCGCGCATGACGGGCGGCGGCTTCGGCGGTTGCACCGTTTCGTTGGTGCACAAAGACCATACCGATGAGTTCGTCACGCAGGTATCCGAGAAGTACCGCCGCCGTTTCAACATCGAGCCGGAGATATACGTATGCCGGCTTGAAAACGGCGCACGGGAGATTTCCTTGTGATGTTTCCATCGGAAGAGGGGCCAGTATGACCAGCCAGGAGTCTTTCCCGAGCGGCTTTTTGTGGGGTGTTGCGACTTCTTCCCACCAGATTGAAGGCGCCTGGAACGAGGACGGCAAGGGAGAGACCATTTGGGACCGGTTCAACCACACTCCGGGCAAACCCTTCCAGGGGCAGACCGGCGATGTCGCCTGCGACCACTACCACCGGTTCTGGGACGACATCGCCCTGATGGCGGAACTCGGCATCACGGCGTACCGGTTTTCCACCTGTTGGGCGCGGGTGTTCCCCCATGGGAGAGGTGCGCTCAATCAAAAAGGACTGGATTTCTACCAGCGGGTGGTGGATGAGCTGTTGAAACGGAACATCGTGCCGTTCATCACCCTGTACCACTGGGAGTTGCCGCAGGCGCTCGAGGATATCGGGGGATGGGCTTGCCGCGACACCTGCGGATACTTCGCACAATATGCGGAGACCATGGTGCGGACGCTGGGCGATCGGGTGAACCGCTGGATCACGCTCAATGAGCCGACCGTCGCCGCGATTCTCGGGTACGAAACGGGGGAACACGCACCGTGCCGGCGCGAAAAACCGAAGACGGTCTTTCAGGTGATCCATAACATGCTGTTCTCGCATGGTCTCGCGGTGCGGGCCATACGGGCAGCGAGCCCCCGGCCCTGCGAGGTCGGATTCGCCCACAACTACCCGGTGAAGCTCCCGCTGACCGATTCCGATGCAGACCGAGCTGCCGCGCGCGCCGCATGGTCCGACCCCGATGACTGGATACACGGCAACGAATGGTGGTTCGGCGCGCTCGTCAACGGCGAGTACCCGGAGGCTCTGGTGCGTGCGCGAGGCGCTGACATGCCCGACATCGCGCCCGACGACATGACGGTGATCTCCACACCGATGGATTTCCTCGGGGTCAACGTCTACACCGCCGAACGGGTGGCCGCGGATCCGACGCCGGGTTCAAAAGGCTTTCGCAACGTCCCGTATCCGCCGGAATGGCCGCGCAACACCTACGACTGGCCGTTCGTTCCCGAAGCGATACGCTGCATCCTCAGGGACACGCACGTCTACTATCCCGCCATACCGAAGTTTTACATCACTGAAAACGGCACCTGTTTCCCCGATCGCCCCGGCCCTGACGGCAAGGTGCACGATCCCCGCCGCATCGAGTTCCTCGAGGCGAATATCCGTAATCTGCGTGCCGCGATCAGCGAGGACGGTGTACCGGTGGGCGGATACTTCGTCTGGAGCTTCTTGGACAACTACGAGTGGCAGTGGGGATACAGCAAGCAGTTCGGACTGGTGTATACCGAGCTGCAGACACAGCGGCGCATCCTCAAAGACAGCGCATTGTGGTACCGCGACCTCATCGCGCGCAACGGCGTCCTCTGACCGCCTGATCCGGAGGTGTACCATCCATGGCAAAAGAGCAAAGAATCTTGGTGACCGGCGGTGCGGGGTACATCGGCAGCCATACCGTCGTTGAATTGCTCGCCAGCGGCGGCGCTGTGGCGGTGCTGGACAATCTTTCGAAGGGACACCGGAAAGCGGTTCCGCAGGATGCGCGATTCATGCAGGCGGATCTGCACAATCGCGCAGACGTGGACCGGGTTTTCGCGGAGTTCCAGCCGACCGCGGTGGTGCACTTCGCCGCGGAGTCCCTGGTCGGGGAATCGGTACAGAACCCGGCCAAGTACTTCCGCAACAACCTGACCGGCGCGTTGAACCTGTTGGACGCCATGGTGGAGCACCACGTGGACCGCATCGTTTTCTCGTCAACTGCGGCGACCTACGGCGAGCCGGTCAGCATCCCCATCCGGGAGAGCGACCCGACGGTCCCGACCAATCCGTACGGTGAAAGCAAGCTCACCATCGAAAAAATACTCAAATGGTACGGCAACGCCTACGGCATCCGGTACGTTGCGCTGCGCTACTTCAACGCTGCGGGCGCCCATGAATCCGGTGCGATCGGGGAGGATCACTCGCCGGAAACGCACCTCATCCCGATCGTTTTGTGGGCGGCTGTCGGCAAAATCCCGAAAGTCAGCATCTTTGGCACCGACTACGAAACCAAAGACGGCACGTGTGTGCGGGACTACATCCATGTCACCGATCTGGCCGCCGCCCACGTGCTCGCCCTGGAGCGCCTCGCATCCGGCGGATCGAGCACCGTTTTCAATCTGGGCAACGGCGAGGGTTTCTCCGTTCGCGAGATCATCAACGTCGCCGAAAAAGTGACCGGGAGGAAAATCCCGGTGCAGGACGCTCCGCGGCGGCCCGGGGATCCGGCGGTGCTGGTCGCCAGTTCCGATCGCGCCCGTGCGGAACTCGGATGGAAACCACGCCTCAACGACATCGCCGATATCGTGGGGACGGCGTGGAAGTGGCACGCGGCGCACCCCGACGGCTACAACGACCGGAAATGAAGGCCGCGGTTCTGCACGGTATCCGCGACCAGCGCCTTGAGATTCTGCCCGATCCCGTTCCCGGTGTCGGCGAGGCGCTCGTGCGGGTGCGCGCAGTGGGCGTGTGCGGTTCCGACGTCCACTACTTCGTGCACGGTCGCATCGGAGACCAGGTGGTTTGCGGCCCCCACGTACTCGGCCACGAGGCGGCAGGTGAAGTAGTTGCGACTCATCCTTCGGTCACCCACCTTGCTCCGGGAACACGTGTTGCTATCGAACCGGGCGTTCCCTGTGGCCGGTGTGCACACTGCGCAACCGGGCGTTACAACATCTGTGAGCAGGTTATGTTCCTCGGCACACCGCCGGTTCCCGGCGCCTACCGTGAGTTGATGGTGTACCCCGCCGATCGCCTCTTCCCGCTGCCCGATACGATGTCATTCGGCGAGGGCGCGATGGTTGAGACCATGGTGGTCGGTCTTCACGCACAGGATCTGTCAGGCATGCGTTTGGGAGATACTGTCGCCATCCTCGGGTGCGGGCCGGTCGGCATGGTCACCCTCAAGGCGGCGCTCGCCGCCGGCGCGTCCCGGGTCATCATTACCGACCGCATCCCCGAGCGCCTGGACCGCGCTGCTGCATATCCGCGGACCACGACGGTGGATATCACTCGGGAGGATGCGGCCGCCCGCGTGCGCACCCTGACCGGCGGTTCCGGTCCTGACGTTGTCTTTGAAGCCGCCGGAGCGGTGGAAACGGTCCGACAGGCGGTGGAGCTGGTACGCGTCGGCGGGACGGTGGTGCTCATCGGTATTCCGCCTGGAGACGACGTCATTTTCAATTCCCACGCGGCGCGCCGCAAGGAGTTGACGTTCCGGTGCGTCCGGCGTTTCCGGCACGCGTACCCTCGGTGCATCGAGCTGGTGCGCTCCGGTGTTCTGAGGCTGGATGACCTTGTTTCCCACCGGTACCCGCTGGAACGCGTCAACGAGGCGTTTGAGCAGGTGGAACACTATCGTCACGGAGTGATGAAAGCGCTGGTGGAATTCTGATCGTGGTTGTCGGTGACGCTGAGGAGGGCAAGGGTGTATGGCGGGACGATACGCAATCGGAGTGGACTACGGCACCAACTCGGTGCGCGCCCTGGTGGTAGATGTTGACAGCGGGCGCGAGCTCGCTTCGCACGTTTTCAACTACGAACGCGGCACGGCAGGTGTGGTGCTGGATCGACGGGATCCCCACGTCGCACGCCAGCATCCCGCGGACTACCGCAAAGGGCTTGAGGTCAGCATTGAACGTGCACTGAGCGGTGCAGAGAAAACGCGCGGATTCAGCCGTTCCCGGGTGATAGGCATCGGCGTGGATACGACGGGCAGCACGCCCATCCCCGTGGATCGGGACGGAACACCGCTCGCGCTGCTGCCCCGGTTCAGGAAAAACATCGACGCGCTCTCGTGGCTCTGGAAAGACCACACCGCGCACCGTGAAGCCGCCGAGATCACCGAGTTGGCGCGCACACGCCGGGAACCGTACCTCGCGAAGTGCGGCGGCACGTACTCTTCGGAGTGGTTCTGGGCGAAGGTGCTGCACTGTCTCAGGGGTGCGCCGGAGGTGTTCGATGCGGCCCACTCGTGGGTGGAACTCGCCGATTACATCCCGGCGTTGCTGACCGGCGTTACCGCTCCCGAAGGGATCAAGCGCAGCAGGTGCGCCGCAGGACACAAGGCGATGTTCAGCGAGGAGTGGGGCGGCCTACCGTCTCGGGAGTTCCTGGAGTCGCTCGATCCGAAGCTCGGCGCGCTCCGCGACCGCCTCTACAGCACCGTCCACACTTCCGACACGCCTGCAGGTACGCTTTCCCGTCAGTACGCGGAACGGTTCGGGCTCCGAACAGACGTGGTGGTGGCCGTCGGAGCGTTTGACGCGCACATGGGTGCCGTCGGCGCCGGCATCAAACCGGGCACTCTAGTCAAGATCATCGGCACCTCCACCTGCGACATGATGGTGGTTCCCGCTGCCCAGCAACTGCAGGACATCCCCGGGCTGTGCGGCATCGTCCGAGGATCCATTCTGCCCGGGTACTACGGTCTGGAAGCTGGCCAATCCGCCGTTGGAGATATCTTCAACTGGTTCGTTTCGCACCTGGCTTCCCACCAAGGGCTCGGTGTTGCGAGAAGGGCTGACCTGCACACGGTGCTCACCACGCGTGCCGCGCGGCTCAAACCGGGACAGACCGGCTTGCTGGCACTGGATTGGCACAACGGCAACCGCACCATCCTTGTGGACCCGCTCTTGTCGGGCGCCGTTATCGGGTTGACCCTGCACACCCGCCCGGAAGAGATCTACCGGGCGCTCATCGAGGGTACCGCTTTCGGGGCACGGATGATCGTGGAGCGGTTTGAGGAGTACGGTGTTCCCGTCACCGAAGTGGTCAACTGCGGCGGGATCGCGGAGAAGAATCCGTTCCTGATGCAGACCTACGCGGACATTCTCGGCCGGCCCATGAAGGTATCCCGTTCATCGCTGACATGCGCTCTCGGCGCGGCGATATTCGGCGCGGTTGCAGCGGGAGCCTACGCCCGTGTGGAGGATGCACAGGCGGCGATGACCGGGCTCAAGAAACGAGTCTACGAACCCGACCCCGCGCGGCACGCGCTGTACGAGCGCCTGTTCGCGCTGTACCGCGAGCTGCACGATGTGTTCGGTACGACCGCGTCAGCGCGGAATCTCGGGCATGTCATGAAGGAGCTGGTCGCACTCCGGAAAGAAGCCACCGGCGCATGAGGACCGCGCCGGAGTGCGTCCCCTGCTACTTCAAGCAGGTGGCTTCTGTCGCCGCGCGCTGCGGACGTCGTGCCGCCCGTGACGTCCATGCCGCGTACCGGGCGACGGCGGCGCTGCTGCCGCGCCTGCGCATGTCACGTTCCCCGGCGGAAAACACCTTTGACGTGCTGCGCGCGGTTCAGCGCATCCTGCGTGCGCCCGATCCGTTCGGTGCCGAACGGGCGCATTTCAACCGGGTCGCGCTGGCGCTGCTGCCGCGCCTGCAGCGCGCGGTGAGTCGTTCTCCGCGCCCGTTGATCACCGCGGCACACGTGGCTGCCGCCGGCAACATCATTGATTTGGGCATCCTCACCGAGGTGAACATCCATGCCGCGCTGCACGCGGTCCTGCGTCGCGGATTTGCGCACGACGATTCAGCGGCGTTCGAGCGGCTGGTCGAAAGCGTCGACCGTATCCTGTACCTCCTGGATAATGCCGGGGAAATTGTATTTGACCGGGTGCTCATCGAAGAACTGGTGCGCAGGGGCAAACAGGTCACCGCGGTCGTCAATCGAGAACCCATACTCAATGACGCATTGATGCAGGATGCCCATGACGTGGGTCTGACCGCGGTGTGCCGCGTCATCACCTCCGGTTCAGGAACGATCGGCAAGATCCCGGGCAAGGGCTCGCCGCTGTTCCGACGGGAGTTCCGCACCGCACCGCTGATCATCGCCAAGGGACACGGAAACTTCGAGACGCTGGACCGTTGCCAACGACCACTCTGTTTCATCCTCAAGGCGAAGTGCGCGGTGGTCGCGCGCCACCTCGTTGTTCGCGTCGGCGATGCCGTACTGAAGTTACGTACGGGAAGCACCGCGTCGCACACGTCGCGCTGAAGGCCTATCCCGGGCGGTTCCCGATGCCGTATCGCCGCCGCGCCGCGGCATACCCCTCAAACCACCAGCGCAGTTGCGTCGTTACGAACCCATCGCCCGGTAAACGCCACCGATCCCCGCAACGGGTATCCTCGCGGACGATTCGTACGTGACAAAATCCGCGCCGTACTTGACAAGCATGTCAAAAAAAGTATAATACGCATCAGTAGAGCGTATTATGCGGCGGGTATGAAAGCGACAACGCAAAAGAATATCACCGTGCACGATGTGGCCCGCGAAGCGGGCGTATCCCAGAGCACCGTCTCGGCGGTGCTCAATGACTATGCCTGGATAAGCGCGTCTACCCGGCGTCGGGTGTTGCAGGCCGTCCAGAGACTGGGGTATGTACCCAATTCGGCCGCACGTCACCTCGTGTTGCGAAAGCATGCTCCATCCGCGCGGGGCAACATCATTGTGCTGATGATATCGCAGCGCCTCACCGGCGGCCTGGTGAATCCGATATTCGCCGGTGTGGCGGCGGGTGCGGCACACGAAGTGATGGGGACATCTCGGATGCTCGACATGGAGGTCATACCGGCGGAGTATCGCGGCGTGTTGGATCTTCCTGCGTGTCTGCGCGGGGAGGATGCGGGTGGTGTCATCGCGTTGGGATCCGGGGTACGTGCCGCTGTGGATGATCTGCGCCGCATGGGCATTCCGGTGGTGCTCGTGGAGAGTCCCGGCGGTGCTGCTGATGATATCGTGCATGTGGACAACCACCAGGCGGTCTACGACGCGGTGACCTACCTGGTGAGCATGGGACACAGGAACATTGCATACATAGATGCCGACGCGGGCAATGTCGAAATGTCGGACGCGCGGGTGCGGGGCTACCGGGACGCCCTGCGCGCTGCGCGCCTCAAGCCCGATCCACAGCTCGTTGAGCACTGCAACATGACCTGCCGCGGAGGATATGAGGCGATGCGCCGGCTCCTGGAGCGAAGGCGTCATTTCAGCGCGGTGGCGTGTATCAACGACAACACCGCTTTCGGCGCAATCTTCGCGATCCGCGAGGCGGGCATGCGTGTTCCAGAAGACATCAGTGTGGTAGGCTATGACGACGTGGAACTCGCCGTCCAGTTCGTGCCGGCCTTGACCACCGTCAAACCGCCGACCGAGGAGTTGGGCCGGCGTGCGGTGCGTCGGCTGCTGGAGATCATGCGTGACGGGACGAGTGTCCCGTCACACATCGCTGTTGCGGCGTCGCTGCAGATCCGGGATTCGGTGCGACGGTTGTCGCACAGCACAACTGACCTGACCCAGGGGGGATGAGTATGGCAGGATTGCGTTTCGTGCGAGCGGCGGTGTTTATGGCGTGTTGCACGGGCACGGCGGTGTACTCGGCTGACTGGCCGCAGCTGCAGTGCACCATGCAGAAAACCGGGCGTACGACGGATTCCGTGCTCCCGCCGTACCGTGCCCGCTGGATCTGGTTTGGTTCCACCTACACCGTACGCAACCGTCTATCGGTTGCCACGTGGACGGTCAACGCGTACAACCTGCCGTCGGAAACGATCATCGGCAACGTCGCGCCGCTCCCGGCGACGGTGCCCTTCACCTTCTCCGGCACCATGCAGCCGGTGGTGGCCGCGGGCATGGTATTTGTCGGTGACATGGACGGGAAAGCCTACGGCATCCGCGCCGACGACGGTTCCACCGCCTGGGTGGCGGATCTGCCGGGCGGAACCATCGGTTCACCCGCGTACGGCAACGGGGTGGTCGCATTCGGTGCGCTGACGCGCTGCATCCGGGGCTTCAATGCCCAGACGGGCGCCGTGGTCTGGGAGATACCGACCCGCGGTCCGGTGGTTGCACCCCTCGTCACCAATGGATCGGTGGTGTGCGTCGGATGTCTGGACGGCCACGTCTACTGCATCAACCTCACGGACGGTGCAATGTTGTGGAAGTCGGCGTACCTCGGTGCACAGATCGTCGGCGGGCTGGCCATGGACGCAAACCATGTCTATGTGCCGGTGGAGACGATGTACGTACACAAGCTGAGTCTCGCCACCGGCGAGAGCGTGCTGTCCAAGAAAGTCTCCGGGCAGTCGTTCTACCGGCTGTGGCCGGTGGTGTACGACAACAAGTTGTTTGTTCAGGCGGCGGGAATTCCCATCGTCGGCAGCGAGTACGTCGGCGAGCAGGTAATGCAGGGGGCGGCCAGTGTTTCAGATGAGCAGGACCGGTGGCTGCAGTTCCTGCAAGGACAGGGCGGGTTCACCAACGCATCCCCCGACTGGAAGCATTTGACGGTGCTCAGCATCGCCGATTTTACCGAGCCGTTCCAGGTGCCCGACGACCCGTATGAGGGGTGCGGCACACCGCCCAATCCGCCGTGTGTCGCTTCCGTCGGAGGAGCGGAGCGCCTGTTGGCATATTACAAGACGAAATACGTTTATCTCTGCAAAGACAGTGCGTTCGGCACGGCCTATTCCATAGATATCAGCGCAATGGACCTGACCAACGGCAGGCGCATTCCGATAGACAACGGCCGGCGCGCCACCAACGAGTGGTATACGTGGGAGACCGACAACCTCTACGGCATGACCAGCGGCGGAACGATGCTGTACCTGCGGCAGGGTTTCCGGGGGACGGTGGGCATCAACCTTACCACCAGCAACGCAACGGTCATATCAACCATGTACAAAAGCCGCGATGGCGGTACGTGGTTCCCGGACCTGTGCTATCGGAACAACTACGACAGCGGCGAGCGGGTTCCCGACTCCACCAACCCGGAAGTGGGCGGTCGCATCGGACCGTCAATTTCCGGGACGTTACTCCTGTTCACCGAGGATTTCTGCCTGACGTGTCTGGAGCGGCAGCCATGAGCGGTGCTCACATGCGCGCAGCGGCGAAGCCGGTTTTCCGGAATGCAGAACTGGCACAATGCCATGGAGGTGCATGCATGAAAACCTGGTCGGTGAGAGCATGGTGTATGGTCGCGATGCTGTCGTGCGTGGGAGTGTCGTTCGCCCAGTATGACCAGTACATCTGGCAGACCAACAAGACCGCCAACTTGGACGTGGTCGCCGCACAGCCGCTAATCGAGAAACTCAAGGGAGAGGTGGATCGCATCACCACCGCGGGGCATCTGGCGCCGTTGCGCATGCAACAGGGCGATGTCACCGGAGAGGGCACGTTCTTCTACTGGGAACCCGGGCGGATCATTACGACGCTCGCCATGGCGTATCCCTACATGGACGCACCGCGTCAGCAGGCGATCCGCACCTACGTCAACGCGGAACTGGCGACCGACGCCTACCGCCCCTGGACCATCGCAGGCAACTTCATGCCGCCGTTCACGGGCGCGCGCCGCGAGCACTATTCGATGACCCAACAGTGGGGCTGGACCTGGTTCCAAAACATGGAATCATCCCGAGGTCCCACACGCATCGCCACGTTGTACGGCCTGTGGTTGTACGCCTACAACTCCGGCGACTGAGCAGCGGTATCTTCAAACTGGACGGCGATCAAGAGTTTCTATACCAACCGGTACCAGAACGGCAACATCTACGGCACGATGTCCGCCCACATCGCGATGGCGCGCATGGCGCACTACATGAACGATACCGCCATGGTATCGTCGGCGACCGGCTACGCCCAGACATACTTCAACCAAGGGCTCAATTTCACCACCATCGAGAACAATGCGCGAACCTACTACAGCTACAACTACAATTCCACAGCACGGTCAAACTATGTATACCACGGCTGGATGTTCCTCAACCTCGTACCGGAGGTCGGTCGGTACCTGCGTGAGGCGAATACCGCACTCCGTGATGCGGTGTTGGCGAGGCACACTTCCGGCAAAGCCAAGTACCCGCTCTGGTGGTTGCACAAGGCGCCCTACTTCTGCTGGTGGACGTGGGAGGAAGGGATCGGGCTACCCGTTGAGATCGTGGGCATGATTCATCCGGTGGAGCGTTGGGTTGCCGGGGTTTCTTCAACCACACTGATGTCGTATTCTCCCGACGCGAATATGATCGGAATCGGGGATTGTTATAACATTGAAGCGTTGATCCACACCATAAGTTCTTTCGGAACTGACACCTGGCAGGACGTACGGTCCACCGGCCCGGCGAACATCCCGCCGACCTGCGCGCTCACGAGTCCGGTGAACAACAGCACGTACACCGCGCCGGCGAACATCGTGTTGAGCGCGACGGCGGCTGACAGCGACGGTTCGGTGGTTTCGGTGGCTTTCTACCGGGGGAGCACGCTGCTGTTCACCGACACCGGCTCGCCGTATTCTTACGCGTGGGCGGGTGTATCTTCGGGAACCTACCAGCTGAGCGCGGTGGCGACGGACAACCAAGGGGCGACGGGGATGAGCGCGGTGGTGACGATAACGGTGGTTTCCACGGGACTGCCGGTGAACCAGCCGCCTACAGTGGCTCTGACCAGTCCGGTGACCGGCAGCAGCTACACCGCACCTGCAAACATTACCCTCGCTGCAACGGCGAGTGACAGTGACGGCAGCATCGCAGCGGTGCGGTTCTACAGCGGGACGACACTGCTCAATCTGGATAACGCAAGCCCGTACACCTACACGTGGACCGGAGTGTCCAG
>Ga0209018_1000437_pt1 | contig 39047 bp, 36 predicted proteins | sample YNPBryBLVA2012_FD_185814 | JGI IMG/M metagenome (GOLD analysis project Ga0209018, IMG submission 185814) | Anoxygenic and chlorotrophic microbial mat microbial communities from Yellowstone National Park, USA - YNP Bryant BLVA 2012 (SPAdes)... ...
CAAAAGAGCGGTTCCAAACCGGTAACCCCGTACCCGCTCCGGGGGTCTGCCGGATCCTCGGGTGGGGCCGGGCTTCTCGGGCCAGGATTCGCTGGGAACGCAGGTGAAAAGCAACTTTCCCCGATCTCCCTGTCCTCCCTGTTCGAGAAGTGAAAAGTGAAAAACTCCTGACCTCCCTGATCTCGTTGTTCAAAGGTTTTTCCTCCTGCCCGGATCACGTCTGGATGGCGTGGGCCGGAGGGCGGGGGCCGAAAAGCAAGCGGCCGGCCCCGAGGGGCCGGCCGCGGCGGGCGCGTCCGTTCGGTCCTCTTCAGTGGGCGATCTCGTATCCCAGGCTCTCGCGGACGGCGAGGGCGATCTTGTAGAAGACCGTGATCATGAGGAAGCCGATGGCCCAGATGGCGGCCACGATGAGGAGTTCGGGCGCCGTGGGGGTGTACTGGACCACGTCGCCGAGCGGGGTGGGGGTGAAGCCGCCGATGATGAGGCCCAGGCCCTTGTCGATCCAGAGGGAGAGGAAGACCATGACGCAGGTGAAGGGCAGGATCTTGAGGTTGTTGCGGAAGCGCGGCACCACCAGGAGCACGAGGGAGAGGGCCGCCAGCGCCATGGAGGTCCACATCCAGGGGACGAGGTAGTTCTGCCCCTGAAGGCCGACGAAGAGGAACTGGAAGTGCTGCTTGTGCTCGGGGATTCCGCTGTAGAAGACGGTGAAGACCTCCATGAGCACGAAGAAGCAGTTGATGAGCATGGCGTAGGTGACGATGAGGGAGAGCTTGCGGATGGCCTCGTCGCCGGGGTCGAAGGAGGAGACCTTCCTTACGATCATGCAGAGAAGGATGAGCAGCGCCGGGCCCGCGGCAAAGGCCGACGCGAGGAACCGGGGGGCCAGGATGGCGGTGAGCCAGAAGGAGCGCCCGGGAAGGCCGTTGTAGAGGAAGGCCGTCACGGTGTGGATGGAGACCGCCCAGGGGATGGAGAGGTAGATGAAGGGCTTGATCCATCCGGGGGGCGCCACCGCCTTGCGCTCGGCGGAGAGGGCCACGAGGCTGATGAGGGCGTTGAGGAAGAGGTAGCCCGATAGGGAGACCATGTCCCAGAACATCATGGAGTTGGGCGTGGGGTGCAGGATCACGTTGAGGACCCGGGTGGGCTGGCCCATGTCCACGAAAATGAAGAGCATGCACATGGTCACGGCGGAGATGGCCAGGAACTCGCCCAGGATCGTCAGCCTGCCGAAGACCTTGAAGTCGTGGAGGTAGTACGGCAGAACCACCATCACGGCGGAGGCCGCCACGCCCACGAGGAAGGTGAACTGGGCGATGTAGAAGCCCCAGGTGACGTCCCGGGAGAGGCCGGTGATCCCCAAGCCCTCCCGGAGCTGGTAGAGGTAGCAGAGGAAGCCCGCGCCGATGACGAGGAGGAGGGCGAAGATCCAGGCCCAGTAGCGCCGGCTCCCGACGACGGCCTTCTCAAACATGAACATCGGGCTTCCCTCCCACCACGTAGTAGATTTCCGGATCGGTGCCCAGCTCGGGCTTGCGCCGGATGGTGAAGTTCTCCTCGAGCAGGCCGCTCACTTCGGAGGAGGCGTCGTTCAGGTCGCCGAAGACGAGGGCCTTCTCCGGGCAGGCCTCCACGCAGGCGGGGAGCTTGCCCTCGGAGAGGCGCTCCTCGCACAGGGTGCACTTCTCCACCACCCCCTTGGTCCGCGTGGGGTAGTCGGGGGTGATCTTTTCGATGTGGGGCCTGGGGTCCAGCCAATTGAAGGAGCGGGATCCGTAGGGGCAGGCGGCCACGCAGTACCGGCAACCGATGCAGCGGTGCCAGTCCATCATGACCACTCCGTCCTCCCGCTTCCAGGTGGCCTTGGTGGGGCACACGCGGACGCAGGGCGGGTTGTTGCAGTGGTTGCAGAAGACGAGGACCGGCTTTTCCCGGAGGCTCTCGGCCACCCGCTCGTGTTCGGCGGCGAAGGCCTTCTCGTAGGGCTCCTTCCAGATCCACTTCACCTCGTGCTTCCGGTCGGGGAAGGAGGGGACGTTGTGGACCTTGTGGCAGGCCTCCGTACAGGCCTTGCACCCCTCTTCCTTGAGACACTTGTAGGGCTGGATGACCATGGCCCAGCGCCGGGAGGCCTTGGAGCCGTGCCCCGTCGCTTCGCCGGACGCGGCGGCCCCCAGGGCCGCTTCCCCGGCCAGGGCCAGGGTTCCCAGTCCCATGACGCCCAGAAAGGTTCGCCTGTCGGTGCTCATCCCCTGGCCTCCTTCGGCGGCGCCACGTGGCAGTCCCAGCAGTAGGGCTTCACGGCGGCGTAGTTGTGGCAGGCGTCGCAGAATTCTTCCTTGTTCGAGTGGCACTTGAGGCAGGTCTTGGTGAGGCTCCGGGCGAAGGTCCGGCCGCCGGGCCCCACGAAGGTCCGGTCGCTCTGGCGGACGTACTGGTCCCGCCACGTCATCAGCAGGTCCATGTGGGAAGCCCGCATGGTGGCCGCGGGCGCCACGCACTCCTTCTCGCCCGCCGGAAGCGGGAGCTTGGGGGGCGCGGAGGCGGGGCCCGCCGCGAGGTTCCACCAGACGGGGAAGGTCACCAGAAAGAGGAAGACGAGGAGGCCTACGACGATGGCCGCGCGGTCACGCATCGCTCCCCTCCTTTCCCTTGAGCGGGTTGAGCCTCAGGTCCACCGTCCGCTCCTTCTCGCCCTTCATCACCAGGGCGTTGCCCACGAATTCGTGGATGCCGCCCACCTGCACCTCCGGCACCCAGTACTCCATGAGGGCCGACAGGTTGGCCTTGTCGATGGCGCAGATGCAGGCCAGCATGTTGACGCCGAAGTGGTCGTGGACGAACCGCACGGCGTTGGCCCGGGGGAAGCCTCCCCGCATCCGCATCTCGAAGTTCTCGTCGGTCCCGAGGCCCGCCCCGGAGCCGCAGCAGAAGGTCTGCTCCCGGATGGTGTTCTCGGGCATCTCGTGGAAGTTCCGGCAGGTGGCCTTGATGACGTACCGCGGCTCCTCGAAGAGCCCCATGGCCCGCGCGGGGTTGCAGGAATCGTGGAAGGTGACGTTCCAGTGGTCGTTCCGGCGGGGGTCCAGGTTCAGCTTGCCGTTGCGGATCAGGTCCGACGTGAATTCGGTGATGTGGACCATCTTGGTGGACCGGGCGTTCTCGAAGACCGTTCCTGTGATGGGAGAGCGGGGGATCTCGAGGAAGTCCGCGGGGCCGTTCAGGGTGTCCATGTACTGGTGGATGACCCGCCACATGTGGCCGCACTCGCCGCCCAGGATCCACTTGACGCCCAGACGCCGGGCCTCGTGGTAGATCTTGTGGTTGAGCCGCTTGATCATTTCGTGGCTGGTGAAGAGGCCGAAGTTTCCGCCTTCCCCGGCGTAGGCGCTCCACGTGTAGTCCAGGTCCAGCTCCTTGAAGAGCATGAGGTAGCCCATGAGGGTGTAGTAGTGCGGGGAGGCGAAGTAGTCGGCCGAGGGCGCCACGAAGAGGATTTCCGCCCCCTTGCGGTTGATGGGCGGATCGATGCGGATCCCGGTGATCTCCTCGATGTCGTCGCAGGCCATGGCCAGCGAATCCACGAAGCCGTGGGGCTGAATGCCCAGGTGGTTTCCGGTGCGGAAGCAGTTGGCCACCGGCTCCATCACCCAGTTGATGTTGCAGCCCACCAGGTTCAGCAGCTCGCGGGCGATCATGGTGACCTCGGCGGTGTCAATGCCGTAGGGGCAGAAGACCGAACAGCGGCGGCACTCGGTGCACTGGTAGAAGTAGTAGAACCACTCCTTGAGGACGTCCACCGTGAGGTCCCGGGCCCCCGCCAGGCGCCCGAAGACCCGCCCCGCCGGGGTGAAGTACCGGCGGTAGACCGAGCGGATGAGCTCGGCCCGCAGCACCGGCATGTTCTTGGGGTCGCCGGAACCCACGTAGAAGTGGCACTTGTCGGCGCAGGCCCCGCAGCGGACGCAGATGTCCATGAAGAGGCGGAAGGACCGGTACTTCTCCAGGCGCTCTTTCATTCCGTCGAGGATGATCTGCTGCCAGCCCTCGGGCAGCTTCCAGTCCTCGTCGTGGGGCTGCCAGACCCTGGGGTTGGGCATCCCCAGGTACTCGAGGTTCTTGGGGAGGGCGCTGTAGCAGTAGGTCCCCTTGCGGAACTGGGGCTTGGTGTCCATCCAGTCTCGGGCCGGGGGCCGGTAGTCAATGCGGGTGAGCTCTTCCGGTCTGGGATGCTGTTCGGCCATGGCTCACTCCTTCTCCAGCGGGAGGCCCGCCATCTTGATCTTGTCCTTGAACTCCTCCTCCCACTCTTCGTAGGTGTGGACCTTCACCGGGTAGTTCCAGGGGTTCACGTGGCGCCTGGCCCGGTTGTTGTTGGCGAGGTTCCTCGTGGGGCTGAGGAAGACGCCGCCCAGGTGCATGAGCTTGCTGAAGGGGAAGTAGGCGATGAGCGTCGAGAGCAGGAAGAGGTGGACGAAGACCAGCGGGCTCACCGTCTCGGGAACCACGGGGCGGAAGGTGACCAGGCCCATGGCCATCTCCTTGACCGCCACGACGTCCACCCGGGTGAAGTACCGCATCAGGACGCCCGAAAGGGCCAGGCCCAGGAGGAGGAAGAGGGGGAAGTAGTCCGCCGCCAGGGAGATGTACCTTACCTGCGGGTCAAAGAGACGCCGGTAGAGGAGCACCAGGAGCCCCGCCAGGAGAAAGACGTCGGTGAGGTAGAGGATGGGGGCGCCGATCTGGAAGAAGGAGTCGGTGGCCTCCACCAGGCGGACCAGCGCCGGCACCGGCTCCATGAAGAACCGCAGGTGCCGGAGGAAGACCACCAGGAAGGAGTAGTGGAAGGCGATGGCCGCCAGCCACAGGATCTTCTCCTCGCCGTAGGTCAGGCGGGGGCCTTGTCGGAGCTCGGCCTTGGTGTTCCGGAAGAGGGAGCGGAAGAGCAGGACCTCCAGCGCCATGCGGCCGAGGACCCCCCAGAAGGTGAAGGGGCTCTCCAGCCGCGCGTGGCGGATCCAGGGCAGGGACTTCTGCTGGCCGCAGGTGGTGGGGATGCGGAAGGGGACGGGGACCCTGGCCCAGGCCAGGATCCGGAGGATCACCCCCGCGAGAAAGACCGCCACCGCGGCGTACGGCACGATCACGCCGAAGAGCGTGCGGAGCCCCGCCGCCGACCCTCCCAGGTAGGCCAGCGCCGAGAACACCGCCACGACCGCCAATGAGAACAGGACCTTCATGGACCCTCACCTCGCTCGGGATGGGTGGGCATGGTCAACGGGCCGGAACCGGCTTCGCCCGCCGCCTCCTCCTCTCCGGTTCCGAAGCGGCGCAGGAGGAGATAGGCGCGGCGGTTGGCGTCTTGGACCTTGATCTCGGAGATGCGCTCGCGGCAGCGCACGTAGGCCTCGAAGGCCCGGAAGAGGAGGCCGTCCACGGCGTCCTCCAGGGCGGCTCGCCCCTCGGCGTCCGTCCCCGATTGCCGCGCCTCCTCCCGGAGGAGTCCCTTGAGGCGGAGGAGGAAGGCGAGGGCCTCGGTGGCCGTCCCGTCCTGCACCGCCTTGAGGCGGACCACGCGGTCCAGGGCCCGCTCCCACTCCTCCTCCGGCGAAAGGCCGCAGAGGCCGTCGAAGATCACCGGCAGGGTTTCCCGAAGGGTGGCCCCCACGGGGTTACGGAAGGGGTCTTGGGTTTCCCGCAGGAAGCGGCCCGTTCCCGAGGGGTAGGCGTCCATCACCGCCTCGGTCCACCTCTGGACCAGTTCCCCCCTCCGTTCGGCCACCCACGGCGGCAATCCCATGGAATCTTCCCCCCGTTCTCCCGGGGCCGGCGCCTACCGGGGGGCCGGAGCGTCGCCGCCCCGCCCCCCGGCGTCCGTTCCGGGGCGCCGGCGGCACCCCGGAACCTCCCCCCTCCGGCGGATGTCCCTTACACGCAGCCCGTGGGCTTGGGCAGGCCGGCGAGCTTGCAGGCCCCCTTGGCCGGACCCGACGGGAACAGCTCATAGATCTCGTTCAGCTTGAACCCGGTCTCCTTGCAGAGCTTCCGGATCATGGGGGCGATGCCGTACTGGAGGTAGTAGTTCCGGAGGTAGTGGATCACCTTCCAGTGGTTCTCGCCCAGCTCGGTGATGCCTTCGGTGGTGGCGAAGTCCCGGGCCACGTCCTCGTTCCAGATGTTGGGGTCTTCGAGGAACCCGTCCTCGTCCACGACGTAGGTTCTTCCGTTGAGTGTGATTTCCGGCACGGTGGTACCTCCTTGGCCGTCCTTCCGGCGTTTCCCTTGCCTGGCGGGGGGGGCGCCGGACCCCGTCCCGCCTCGCGCTTGCGGCCGCGGCTCTCTCCGATCCGAAAAGGCCCTAGACGAGGTCAATGTACCCGCAGGGGCACTCCTCGGCGCACTTCTTGCACCCGTTGCACAGCTCCAGTTTGATCTTGTAGTGTTCGCCCTTGGGCTGTTTGACAAAGCAGGAGTTGGTGCAGAACATCCAGCAGGTCTCGCAGTCCATGCACATCCCGCAGGACATGCAGCGCTGGGCCTCGGCCAGGGCCTGCTCGTCGGAGAGGCCCAGCTCGATCTCCGTATCCATGCCGCGCTGGTCCACGGGGACGTGGGGACGCTCGTTCCGCGGCATCTCTTTGTACCAGGAGAGCTTCACCCGCTCCTTGGGAATGGGCGGAAGGGGGGCCGGCTTCTCCAAGGGCTTGCCCCGGAGGTGGGCGTCAATGGCCTCGGCGGCGAAGCGGCCCTGGGCGATGGCGATGGTGACCAGCCCCAGCTCCACGTTGTCCCCGCCGGCGAAGATCCCTTCCTCCTTCGTGTGGCCCCACTCGTCCACCTTGATCCAGTCCTTGCCTTCCTTGAGCGGCTCGAAGCCGTCGAAGGCCGGCTCCTGGCTGATGGCGGCGATGATGGCCGTGGCCTCCATGACGAACTCCGACCCCTCCTTGGGGACGGGCCGGCGGCGGCCGGAGGCGTCGGGCTCGCCCAGTTCCATCCGGATGCACTTCATTCCCACCGCCACGCCGTCCTGGACCAGGATCTCCACGGGGGCGGCGAGGAACTCGATCTTCACCCCCTCTTCCAGAGCCCCTTCGATCTCCGGGGCGATGGCGGGCATCTCGGCCCGAGTCCGCCGGTAGACGATGGTTACGTCGGCGCCGAGGCGCTTGCTGATGCGGGCGGCGTCAATGGCCGTGTCCCCGCCGCCGATGACCAGGACCTTGCCGCCCACCTTCACCTCTTCACCGCTGTTGACCTTGTTGAGGAACTCCGTCCCCGTGAAGACGTTGGGGGCGTCCTCCCCGGGCACCCGGAGCTTGATCCCCTTGTGGGCGCCGATGCCCACAAAGACGGCCTTGTACTCCTTCTTGAGCTCCTCCAGGGGGACGTCCTTGCCGATGACGGTGGAGCACCGGAGTTCCACCCCAAGGTCCAGGATGTTCTGAATCTCGGCATCCAGAACCTCCCGGGGCAGGCGGTACTTGGGAATGCCGTAGCGCAGCATGCCCCCGGGCTTGCTGAAGGCCTCAAAAACCGTCACCGAATAGCCCCGCCGGGCCAGCTGGTAGGCGCAGGAGAGTCCCGCCGGACCGGCGCCCACCACCGCCACCTTCTCGGGGTACTTCTCTTCGGTGAGCTTCTGGAGCTTGAGCCCCTTTTTAAGGCCGAAGTCGCCGACGTACCGCTCCATGGCGTTGATGGCCACGCCGCCGTCCTTGGCGGTGCGGTTGCACCCTTCCTCGCAGGGGTGCGGGCACACGCGGCCGCAGACCGCCGGGAAGGGGTTTCGGTCCGTGATCATCCGCCAGGCGATCTCGTAGGCCTGCTCGGGAGTCCGGCCGTAGGCCTCGGCCTGGGCGATGGTGGTGAGCCAGCCCCGGATGTCCGTGCCGCTGGGGCAGTTGCCCATGCACGGCGGGGTCTTGGGTTGATACCGCGGGCGGAGGGGGCTGATCTCGCCGCCCGACGCCGGCCCCGACTTGATTACCGGCTTCTTCACTTCCTTGAACAGACCCATGGCCTCGTCCTTTCGTCGCGATGCGTCGCTCGTGGGCCGCGGGGAGGAAGCGGGGAGGAGTCTTCCGAACCTCCGTTCCCCGTTCTCGGCCGCTTCCTCCTCACTCCGGACCTTTCAACGCCGGCTCTCCCTAGGCGTAGGGGTAGATCTTCCGCTTGAAGTCCTCCAGCTGGGAGAGGAGGCGGTCGTGCTTCTGCTCGTCCTGGATGAGGTAGGAGAGGAGGTGGCGCTGGACGAAGAGGCGGCAGTTCTTCATGGCCTTCTCCGCCAGGTCAATGGTCTCCTTCTCCATCTTGGCGTGGTCCTCGATGAGCGTCCAGATGTCCGCCAGCTCTTCCGGGGTGAGGGTGAAGGCCTGCTTCTCCAGGCTGTCGAGAATCACCTGCTGGACCCGCTTGTGCATGGCCGAATCCTGCCGGATGATCTCCATCACCAGCCGGATGAGGGGGTTCTGGGTCTTTTCCATGATCTGGGTCGTGTGCTGGATGGTGGCGGCTTCGATCTCCTGCCACCGCTTCAGCGTGGCGACCAGTTCCTCGAGATTTTCCGCGGCTCGTTCGGTCATCGGATCCTCCTGTCCTGGATCCCCCGTCCTCCTCCATCCCCTCGGGGGCGGGCGGGGGACGATCCCCCGCCCGCGCGTCGGCCGGATCTCATTCCGGCGCGGCTCCCTCCTTGTGCGGCAACGTGATGTACGAGCCGCCGAAGTAGCTGTACACGCAGCGGCCCGAGTCCATGAGGATGCGGATGGCGGCCTTGCAGTCGTCCTTGGTGACCTCGGCCTCGCCGAACTTGGCGATCATGGCCTTGGTCAGGTCGCCGGCCTTGAGGTTCTTCTTCCCCATGGTTTCCTTCACCATCTGGTACATTTCCTCGGCCAGTTGCTCGTGCGAAATGGCCATCGCTCTCACCTCCAGGGACCGGCGGGGGAGGAGCGGGGAACTCCCCGCTCCCCCGGACCCCGCCTCCCCGCTAGAACCGGATGTGGGTGGACCGGCTGTAGGTCAGCCCGGCGTTCTTGAAGTCGTCGATGTGGTACCGGGTGAAGGGGATGCCGGTCAGCTCGAAGAACCTCGGCCAGCCGATCCGATCGATCCACTCGCCCATGCGCTCGTACTTCCGGGCGTTCTTGGCGTACACGTCCACGATGTTCACCACCGCCTCCACCACCTCGGGCCACCGCGGGGGGTTGTTGGGGATGAAGGGGATGGCCAGCTTGGAGAACTTGGGGGTGGTGCGGGCGTTGCTCACCTTGCCGCCGACCCAGATGGAGAGGCCGTCGTTCTCGGGGTCGTTGAGCGGCATGGCGGGGCACACCGTGTAGCAGTTGGCGCAGTACATGCACTGCTCCTCCACCACCTCGACGGACTGCTTGCCGTCCACCGTCGCCGGCCGGATGGCGCCCGTGGGGCAGGAGGCGATGAGGGTGGGCACCTCGCAGACCTTGGGGAGGATGTCGTGCTGGATCTTGGGGGGCCTGCGGTGGACGCCGAGGATGGCGATGTCGGAGCAGTGGACGGCGCCGCACATGTTGAGGCAGCAGGCCAGGGCGATGCGGAGCTTGGCGGGCAGGTTCTCGTTCGTGAAGCGGTCAATGAGGGCGTCCATGACGCACTTCACGATGCCGGAGGCGTCCGTCGCCGAGGAGTGGCAGTGGACCCAGCCCTGGGTGTGGACGATGTTGCTGATGGCGTTGTTGGTGCCGCCCACGGGGAAGCCCGCCGCCTGGAGGTCCTTCTTCAAGGGCTCGATGTTGGCGGGGTTGTCCAGCAGGAACTCCACGTTGTTGCGGCTGGTGAAGCGCAGGTACCCGCCGCAGTACTTCTCGGCCAGGTCGGCGAAGAGCCGGATGGTGGCGGTGCTCAGGAGCCGGGGGGAGCCGGCGCGGACCGTGTAGATCTTGTCCCCCGTCTCGGAAACGTGGACGAGCACGCCGGGGCCCAGGGACTCGTGGTACTTCCACTTGCCGTAGTTCTTCTGGATGACCGGGTGGAGGAACTTCTCGTAGTGCGGAGGACCGATGTCCGTGATCCGCTTCACAGGTTCGGCTGCCATGTCTTCTTCTCCTCAACTCAACGGGTCGGCCGCGTCGCGGCCGGCGATCCAGCCAGTCCTACTCTTCCGCCTTGAAGAAGATGTAGGGGTTGTCCCTCGGCGCCGTGATCATCTCGGGCACGGGATCGAGCCCGATGGCGTCGAGGAAGTTGGCCATGCCGACGCGCTGGATGAGCTCGCCGATGCGCTCCCGGTTCTTGCCGTACTCATCCCAGAAGTCCCAGCAGCGGCGCACCAGTTCCTTCACCGTCTCCTCCAGCTCTTCCGCGGGCACGAAGGGGACCAGCACCGAGGAGAGGAGGGCGCCCTGCACGATGGGCGCCTTGGCGCCGATGAGGAGCGTGGCCCCCCGCTCCTTTCCGGGGGCGAGGGCCTTTGGCATCACGTTGATGCAGTGCATGCACCGGACGCACTCCCGGTTGTTGATGGTGAGCTTCTTGCCGTCCCAGCTCATGCACTTGGTGGGGCAGCGGTCGCAGACGTCCTTCTGGATGTCCACGGTCTTGGCGTACTCGGCCACGGCGGCGTCGTCCTGCTGGATGTCGTCCTTCCAGGTTCCGATGATGGAGAGGTCGGCCCGGGCGATGGAGGCGACGCAGTCGTTGGGGCAGCCGGCGCACTTGATCTTGAACTTGTACGGGAAGGGCGGGCGGTGGAGCTCGTCCTGCCACTCCATGGTGCAGGTGTAGCACATCTTCATGGTGTCGTAGCAGGCCCATTCGCACCGGGCCATGCCGACGCAGGCCGAAGGGGTGCGCATGCAGGAGCCGGAGCCGCCCAGGTCGAAGCCGGCTTCCGTCAGCTCCTTGAAGCAGGGCTCCAGCTCGTCGGTCTTGGTTCCCAGGAAGATGATGTCGCCGGTGGAGCCGTGCATGTTGGTGAGGCCCGATCCGTGCCGGTCCCAGATGTCGCAGAGGGTCCTCAGCGCGTTGCTGGTGTAGAACCACCCTGAGGGCTGGTTCACGCGCATGGTGTGGAAGTGGGCCACTTCAGGGAACTTCTCGGGGACGTCGCTGTACCGCCCGATGACGCCGCCGCCGTAGCCCATGACGCCGACGATGCCGCCGTGCTTCCAGTGGCCCTTCTTCTCCGTGTAGGAGAGTTCGAGCTGGCCCAGGAGGTCCGTGCAGGTCTTGCTGATGGCCTGGGCCTTCTTGATCTCCTTCACGAAGGACGGCCACGGACCCTTTTCCAGCTCGTCGAGTCGTGGGGTTTTCACCTTGTCATCCGCCATATCCTGTACCTCCTTGCGTCAAGTGCGACCGGTCCGGTTTCCACCATCCGCCGCCTTCGAAATCGCCGATCCTCCCTCCCCTACCTCTTCCCCGCCGCGGCCAGGGCCACCGTGCGGTAGACCATGTGGGCGAACTTGGTGTACGGGGCGAAGAGGAAGAGTACGAAAATGAGCACCAGGTGCACGTAGTAGACGCCGTACATCACCGGATCCGCCGCCATCAGCCGCAGGAACTGGGAGGCGATCCCCGTGAAGACCACCGCCGTCAGGCAGAGGAGGAAGAGCCAGTCGAAGTACGTGCTGTTCTTTCGCTTCTCCCGGTCGCCCACGCGGTCCGCCAAGAGGATCACGAGGCCCGCCAGGATCACCACCGCGCAGACGTTGGCGAAGATCTTGAAGAAGGACTCCACCGGCCGGGCGGGGTCCAGGAAGGGCAGGGGGGTGTGCATAAAGCCCGCCATGGTGCCGATGCCCACCACCGTCCCCATGAAGGCCAACCCCGCAAAGCCCCAGAGGGTGAGCAGGTGGCCCCAGTACCGGTTCTTTTCCTTCCCGCACTCCTGGAAGCGCTTGTGGAGCAGGATCTCCACCAGGGCGGGCACCAGGCCCGAGAGGATGTTCCCCGTGGCCCCGTGGGCCCGGAGTCCCTTCACGAACCGGGCGAGGGAAACCCCGAAGCCCAGCACCACCAATCCGGCCACGGTGAAGAAGAGGGTCTCCAGCCAGGGGATGGGGAAGCGGGCGGCGAACTCCAGGACCTCGTCCTGCTGGCCGGGGCTCAGGGAGGCCATGGCGCCGAAGAGAAGGGCGGGGATCAGCAGGAGGAGCACAAGCCCCGCCGGCCGGGCCGCCAGCCGCCCCACGAAGCCGGGGAAGGCGAAGTGCTGGATGGCCTGGTTCCGGAGGGCCCCGAAGACGTCGCCGGGCCGGGCGCCCCGGGGGCAACGGGTGGAGCAGTCCCCGCAGTTGTGGCAGAGCCAGATGGCCGGGTCCGTGAGAACCCGCTCCTTGAGCCCCCACTGGGCCTCGACCATCTGCTTCCGGGGGAAGGGCCGGTCCTCCTCCGACAGCGTGCACACCACGGAGCAGGTGGCGCACTGGTAGCACTTCTTGAGGTCGGAGCCCCCCGACTTCAGAACCTCTTGGATGAACCTCACATCCGGTTGAACCGTCATCGCCTCAGCCATCGTTCGCTCCGCGTCAAGCGCCTGTGAAAGCCTCCCGCGTAGAAGGCCTCTCCATCGGCCGATGCGTCATCCAGGTCGCGCTCTGGAGAGCGCTCCTACACCCTCCCATTGCCTAGAACCCCTTGTAGGGGTTGGGTCCCATCTCGCGGATCTTCTCCATGAAGGCGTCGATGAGGCCAGGCAGTTTGCCGTACTCGTGGATGGCCAGCTGGTGGACCTCGATGCGCTCGCTCTCCAGCTGGAGCCGCTGGAGGGTCTCTTTGACGTTCTCCAGGCGGCGGTTGGCCAGCTCCGAGCCCCGCACGAAGTGGCACTGGTAGTCGTCGCCGTACTTGCACCCCACCAGCATCACGCCGTCTATGCCGCCGGAGAGCGCGTCGGCGATCCAGACGATGTTCATGGAGCCGAGGCACCGGAGGGGGATCACCCGGACGTTGGGGTCGTAGGTGATGCGGTTGAGGCCGGCCACGTCCAGGGCCGGGTAGGCGTCGTTCTCGCACATGAAGACCAGGACCCGCGGCTTCTCGTCCTCCTCCGGAGGCACCTCGATGGCCTTGATCATGGAGGCGATCATGTCTACCGAGTAGTTCTTGAAGGAGATGATGCGCTCCGGGCAGGCCCCCATGCAGATCCCGCACCGCCGGCAGCGGTAGGGGTTGGGCTTGGGGGTTCCTTTCTCGTCCTCGTCGAGGGTCCCGAAGGGGCACTCCTCGGTGCACCGCTTGCACTGGGTGCAGCGCTGGAGGAAGAAGGAGGGGAAGGACATGTCGCCCGACCGCGGGTGGACCGCCTGCCCCTGGGAGGCCAGCTCCACGCACTGGATGGCCTTCATGGCGGCGCCGGCGGCGTCTTCCCGGGCGTGGGAGGCGTCCATGGGCGCCCGCACGCACCCGGCGGCGTAGATGCCCGTCCTCCGGGTCTCGTAGGGGAAGCAGACGAAGTGGGAATCGGGGAAGCCGTACCGGAGGGCCGGAAGGTCCGGCCCCTGGCGGTAGGTCAGGTTCAGGATCTCGGTTCCCTCGTGGACCTTCAGCTCCTCGGCCTTTTTGGCGGCCTCCGCCCGCTGGCCCTCGGTGTCGCCCTTGACGGCCTTGATTTTGGCGTCCATGAGGGCGCGGATGGCCTCCCCGTCGGCGGCGTTGGGCACGAGGCCGGTGGCGAGGACCACCAAGTCCACTTCCACGGCCACCGCCTCGCCCACCAGCGTGTTCTTCACCGTCACCCGGAGCTTGCCGCCGGCGGCCTTCTCCACCGAAGCCACCTCCCCCTTGGTGAGGAAGTTGAGCGGGTGGTCCTGGGCCTGACGGTAGAAGCGCTCGTAGGGCCCCGGCGTCCGCATGTCCTTGTAGACGATGAAGACCTTGGCGTCGGCGTTCTGCTCGTGGACCAGAGCGGCGTGCTTCAGGGTGGCCATGCAGCACACCGAGGAGCAGTAGGGGAGGTGGTCCTTGTCCCGGGAGCCGGCGCACTGCACGAAGAGGACCGATTCCACGGCCCGGCCGTCGGAGGGGCGCTTCAGGGCCCCCTCGGCCAGCATGCGCTCCATCTCCACGTTGGTCACCACGTCGGGGCTGAGACCGTACCCCAGGTGGGCGAGCTGGGTGGCGTCGTAGGGCTTCCAGCCGGTGGCCATGACGATGGCCCCCACCCGCTCCGCCACCTCCCGGCCCCCCACCTCCAGGGACACGTCGAACATGCCCGGCTGGCCGGAGGTCTTGAGGATCTTGGCGGAGGTGTAGACCTTCACCTTGGGGTGGTAGGAGACCTCCTGGATCTTCTGGGCCACCTCCTCGGGGGTGAGGCCCACGTAGGGCGGCGCCTGGGGATAGCCGCGCTTCACGCCGGCGAGGAACCCCCCCAGCCGGTCCTGCTTCTCCACGAGGACGACCTCGTAGCCGGCGGCGGCCGCCTCCAGGGCGGCGGTGATCCCCGTGATCCCCCCGCCCACCACCAGGATGGCCTTGGAAACCGGGTCGCTCACCGGCTCCAGCGGTTCCGACTTCTGCGCCTGGACGACCCCCATCCGGAGGTAGTCCTCCGCCAGCATCTGGGTGTCCTCGTCCTTGGGCTTGTGGCACCAGGCCACGTGCTCCCGGAGGTTGACGCGGCAGAGGACCATCTTGGGATCGAAGGCGAAGGCCTCGGTCTTGACCCGGGGTGAGCAGGCGCCGATGACCAGCGCGTTGACTCCCTCCTCCATGTCCTTCCGCATGAGGGCCGTTCCCTCGGCGCTGCACAGGAAGGGGTGGACCTTGACCACGGGAGCCTTGCACTCCTTCTCGGCCACCTTGGCGAGCTTCGCGACGTCGAGGGCGTCGCCGATGCCGCACCCGCTGCAGAGGTAGACGCCGATCTTCTTATCCATGGTGAGCGCTCCTCACGACGCACTGGAGGGCCTTGAGCGCCGCCCCCGTGGCGTCCTGCACGGTGGCCGAGACCTCCTCGGGGCGCCGGACGCAGCCGGCGCCGTACAGGCCCGCCTTCCCCTCCGGATGGACTACGAAACCAAACTCGTCGCGCGCGAAAGCCTCCGGGAGGCCCCGGGTCTCGGGCACGATCCCCGTGGCCAGCACCAGGAGGGAGACCCGCTCGGTGACCTTCCGGCCCGAAAGAACGTCCTCCGCCGTGACGAGGAGGTCCTTCGTGGCGGGGTCCTCCTCCACCTTGGCCACCTTTCCCTTGATCAGGTTGATCCGGGCCTCGCCGGCGGTCTTCTGGTAGAAGTCCTCCAGGTGGCCCGGCGTCCGGATGTCGATGTAGAAGATCGTGATCTCCGCCTCGGGGTAAAGGGCCCGAACATAGGTGGACTGCTTGAGGCTGGCGGCGCAACAGACCGCCGAGCAGTACGGAAGGTGGTTCTCGTCCCGGGAGCCGGCGCACTGCACGAAGGCGACCTTCTGCGGGGCCTTGCCGTCGGAGGGACGGAGGATCTTGCCCTGGGTGGGGCCGTTGGGGGCGGCCAGCCGCTCCATGATCACGTTGGTGACCACGTTGGGAAACCGGCCGAAGCCCAAGTTGTCGAGGCGGGTGGCGTCGTAGGGGGCCCAGCCCGTGGCCGCCACCACCGCCGCCGCCTCCACCTCCCGCACCGTCTCGGACATGGCGAGGTCCACCGCTCCGTAGATGCAGGCGTCCTTGCAGGCTGTGCACCCGTCCTTGCAGGCGGCCCGGTCAATGGCGTACCGGGCGGGGAAGGCCATGACGTGGGGCAGGTACGCCGCCTTGGTCTTGGAAAGGCCGTAGTTGAAGTCGTCGGGCCGCTCGGCGGGGCACGCCTCGGCGCAGGCGCCGCACAGGGTGCAGGCCTCCGTCACGTAACGGGGCGCCACCTTGACGGTGGCCCGGTAGTCGCCGGGGGCTCCGGAAAGGGCCGTCACCTCCGCCCCGGTGAGGACCTCGATGCGGGGGTTGTTCTTGATGCGTTTGAAGTTGATCTCGAGGCCGCAGGCCGGGGGGCAGAGCTTGGGGAAGTACTGGTAGGTCCTGGCCACGCGGCCGCCGAGGAAGGGCGACCGCTCCACGAGCACCACGGAGCAGCCGGCCTCCGCCGCCTCCAGCGCGGCCGTCATGCCCGCGATGCCGCCCCCGATGACCAGGACGGGTTTCGTGCTCACTGTCGACTCCATGTCCTCCATCCTTTCCGGATCCGGAGTTCCCGGGCGGCGCCGCCTAGGGCGCCGGAGCGCCGGCGGCTTTCTGCCGGACCGTCTCGGGCGCCTCCGGCCTCATCCGCATGGTCTTCTGCCCGAGGAGGCAGAAGCGGATCCACTGGACCGCGAACTCCAGCAACTCCTCGTCGTCGCTCTTCATGACCTCCACCCGTTCCTCGTCCACCGTGAAGCGCTTCAGGAAGCTGGTCTCCAGCACGAAGCGGCGGAAGCGGTCCAGGTCGTAGAGGGCCATCACGTACATGTCCCGTTTCTCGGGGGAGAGGGGCTCCCCCTTCTGCCAGAACTCCTCCAGCATGAGGTCCCGGAAGGCGGCCCCCATGCGGTCGTAGTCTTCGATGCCCTGCTCCTCGATCCACCGACGGACGGAGAGGGTTTCTCCGGCGCCGTGGCCGTGGCAGAGGTCCTCCCGGAGGAGGAAGTAGAAGCGGTTGTCCTGCGCCGTGGGGGTCCGAGGTTCGGCCAGTCCCAGGGGGTACATGCGGCAGGCCCACGGCCGGTGGGCGTAGACTCGGCACCCCTCGGGCCCCACGAAGGGACACCGCTTCTCCTCGCCCTCCATCCGAAGCAGGACCAGCGGGACCCGCTGGTCGGGAGCGGTGGGGAGGAGGGCGTGGCGGTTCAGAAACTCTGTGGAATCGATCCGCAGCGCGTGTTTCAGTCTCAGGACGTCGTAGGGCGTCAGCACGATGGTGACGTCCTGGCAACAGCGGGTGAAGCAGGGGAGGTCCTTGCCGCACCGGAAGACGAAGGTGTCGTCGGCCTTGAGGCGCGGGTACTCCTTGAGGATCTTGTCCTGGGTGGGCGCGTCAGCCATGGGGGGCATCCTCGGTCCGGTCCAGGATGCCGCTCTTCAGGGCGTCCTTGGACCAGACGGGCAGGGGGCCGGTGGAGCCGTTGGTGGGGTCGAGGCGGTGGCGGTAGGAGGCGTGCACGTTGAACTGGGCCTTCATCCACTCCCAGCCCCGAACGAAGTACGGGCAGTCGTCGTTGAAGCAGACGAACTGGAACTCCCCTTGCCAGTTGGTGAGCTGAGGGTTCTGCCACCGGACCATGGGCCTGTGGCAGTGGGGGCAGGTGGGAAGGCTTTCGTCGGCCATTTCCTTGTCGCTCTCTCTCCGTCCCTCGCTCCGGGGGAAGGGAAAAGGGGAGGCCCCCGCCCCCCGCGGGGGCCTCCCGAGAAACCCCGGCGTCAGCCGCCGAGGAGCTCGTGTTCCTGGGCCTGCGGGAAGATGTGCAGGATGGGGCGCTTCATCATCTCCCACTTGCCGGTGTTGGGATCGTACTTGCAGTTCACGAAGCAGTGCCACTCCTTCTCGTCGAGCTTGGGCTTGTCGGCACGGAAGTAGTAGCCCGGCCACCGCGTCTCCTCGCGGAAGAGGATCGTGCGGACGTGCGCCTCGGCCTGCCACATGCGCTGGACGTTCTCCCAGCAGCGCATGAGCTCGTGCAGGTTGGAGGCCGCCAGCTTCTCCGAGTCCTCCTTGAGGAAGGCCAGCAGTTCGAGGGCGCGCTCCAGGGAGGGCTTGTTGGTCGTGAAGTTGGCCGAGACGCCGCCGGCGTACTCGTCCATGATCTTCTGGAGGCGGAACATGAACTGCTTGGGCTTGATGTAGTTGGGGTTCACCTCGGGGTCGGTGGTGGCGTTCTTGTACTGCTCGTAGGTGTCCAGAGGCTTGAGGATCTGGGCCTTGAGGGCCTCCACGTGGGCCATGTCCACGTTGGGCATCGTGTTGTTTTCCACGATGAACTTGATGGCGGCCTTGGCGGCGATGCGGCCCTCGGCGTGGGAGCCGGAGGAGAACTTGTGGCTGGAGGCGCCCGAGGCGTCACCGGCGCAGAAGAGGCCCTTCACCGTGGACATGTTGCAGTAGCCCCAGAAGTACTCCTTCTTCGTTTCCTCGGTCTGCAGGTCCTCGGGACCGGAGACCCAGGCGCCGGAGGCCCCGGAGTGGGAGCCGATGAAGTAGGGCTCGGCGGCGGCGATTTCGGAGGACTTCTCCTCGGGCTGGACGTTGCTGGCGGCCCAGAGGATGGCCTGGGAGATGGTCATGTCGAGGAAGTCCTCCCACGCCTCGGACTCCAGCTCCTTCATCTTTTTCTTGTAGGCCTTCTCGTCGTCCTTGTACTGCTCGGCGAGCTTGGCGATGGCCTCCTCGGTCCTCATGTAGATGGGGCCCTTGCCTTCCATCACGTCCAGCATGCCGAGGTAGTTGCGGAGGTTGGCCGGAATGGGCTTCACGCGGCCGTAGGGGCCCCAGTTGTCCAGTTCGGCCTTGCGCTCCACCATGTACTCTCCGCCCAGGGCGTTGGTGGCGCGGGACTTGAAGAGCAGGAACCAGGCGCCCACCGGGCCGTAGGCGTCCTTGAAGCGGACGGGGATGAAGCGGACTTCCTGGCAGGTCATCTCGGCGCCGGCCTTCAGGGTGAAGTAGGCGGAGGAGCCGGAGTTCCACGGCGGATACCAGGCGCGGCCGAGACCCTCGCCGGTGGAGCGGGGTTTGAAGACGTGGACGGCGCCGCCCATGGCCAGCATGACGGCCTTGGCCTTGAAGATGTAGAACTTGTTCTCGCGGGTGGAGAAGCCCACCGCGCCGGCGATCCGGTCACCGTCCAGCAGGGGCTCGACGATGAAGACGCGCTCGAAATACTGGCCCACGCCGGACTGGATGAGGGCGTTCTTGGCGGCCTCGGCCACGACGACCTTGTAGGACTCTCCGTTGATCATGAGCTGCCAGCGGCCCTCGTGGACGTAGTTGCCCTGCTCGTCCTTCCAGATGGGCAGGCCCCACTTCTCGAAGAGGTGGACGGTGGAATCGACGTGGCGGGCGATGGAGGCCACCAGGTCTTCCCGGGTGACGCCCATGAGGTCGTTCCGGACGTAGTCCACGTAGTCCTTGACGGTGTTCTTCCCGGAACGGAGGTCCACGTACTGGTTGATGGCGGAGAGGCCCATGGCCACGGCGCCGGAGCGGTCCATGGCGGCCTTGTCCACCAGCGTGACCTTCAGGCCGTGCTGCTTGGCCCAGTAGGCGGCCTCCACGGCGGCCCCGCAGGAGGCCATGCCGCCGCCCAGGATCAGAAGGTCGGTTTCGACCACGACGTTTTCAAAGTTGGCCATCGTTCTCTCCCCCCTTTACTTTTTCAGGGTGAACACTTCGGGTCCGCAGAGCGAGGCGGGTTCGGTGAAGAGCGCCGGCGAGTTGAGGTCCGCCTTCGTCTCCCAGCCGCCGTCCGGAACGGCCGAACCTTCGGGGGTGGTCCGGATGGGGAACTTGAAGCGCTTCAGCATGCCGTTGCGGAACTTCACCGTCCACATGATGGAGTCGGTGGAGCGCATGGGCGTCACCTGGGCTCCCATGGGGACGAAGTCCGCGTAGCCGCGGATCTCGATGGCCTGGCTGGGGCAGATCTTCACGCAGTTGTAGCACTCCCAGCACATGGAGACGTCGCGGTTGTAGGCCTTCATCTTGTCCTTGTCCAGGACCATGAGGTCGTTGGGGCAAATGTACTGGCAAGCGGTCTTGTCCAGTGCCTTGCACCCGTCGCACTTTTCCGGGTTCACGTAACTCGGCATCAGGTCACCTCCTAACTGAAAGACCTCTACTACGGGTTCGAGTCCCAGGAATCCCCTTTCGGGCCCTTTGCACCGCGTCTCCTCTCACCGGGCGGCGGGGCCGTTCTCGCGTTTTCCTCCTCTCGGTCAACCCGGGCGTAGACTCCGCCTTTCCGGGAACCCGCCCGGCCTTTCCCGGCGTGAAGGTCGCCCTTCCGAATACTCGGTTTTGATCCCTCGTCCGGCGGGCCTTTTCCAGGGGAAACGCGGTCCGCCGGCCACGGTCCCAATGTAGGCCCCCCCCAAAAGGGGGGTCAACGGACGGGGCCGCGGGCGCGGGCTTTTGGGTGAAATCTCACACGGTTGGGAACACTCACCGCGTCCCCGCCTTCCGAAGCGAGAACCAACTTCGTGAAATACAGGGAGATATTCTCCGATTTTCCGGAGAGGGGGATTTACCGGCGCCCCGGGTGAGTGAAAATGTTACACTTTCGGCGCTCCAAAAGAACGGGCGGAGGGAATCGCCTCCCCTCCGCCCGGTTCCGACCGGCGAGTCCCTTTCGTCCCGCATTCCGCGACGCCTCGGCCTGGCCTTCGGGGGTGGAAGCGCTTCCCGGGGAAGAGGGATTCTCCCTCCCGTTCCGCGGGCCAAGTCCGCCGCAGGGCTCGGTTGGCCCTTCGGTGCCCACCCCGCACCACCGGCAAAGCCCGCGGAGCCTCACCCCCTTCTTGGCGCGGAGCTCGCGCGCGGCGCCGCGGAAGATCCCCCCGTGACCATCGGCGTCAGCACGGAAACGGCACCCATGACGACCCACGTCGCTGCCCGGGCGAGGCCGACCCGCATGAGGACGTCGGAGATCAGGAAGGTGAAGAGGTCGGTGCGCACCGGCAGGTACGTGGGGCATTCGATAAGGCACGGCTGGGCCTACATCAGGAGGGGGTCGCCGCCGATGCCCAGGAAGCCCGCCAGCCCCCCCACGAGGAAGGCGGCGGTGGCGGAGAGTTCCATGGAGCACTTCGCCTCGGCCGCAGGCAAGCGCACGTTGGGCGGAATTGCCGGTACTACGGGGAAGGCGCGGCGGCCCCGCCCCTTTGCGCCGGCGGCTCCGGAGGAACGGGCCAGAGTGTCCCACCCCTTCTGGCCATCGTGCGTATCGTTCTTCAACTTTTCAGGCCACCTGCGGGGGATAGGAACCTTCGCCGTCTCGACACCGGACCCCGTGGCGGCATGAGAGCGGAGGGGACCATGGACCATCGCCGGGGGCCGGGGCTGCGTCGGGGGGAACCAGGGCGCTCTTTCGGGGCTCCGTCTCCGACTCCAGAACCCGGAAGCCGGCCTCGCCGAGGGGGGGATCCGGATCTCCACCCCCCGGCACCGGATACGAAGCCGCGCGCGTTCCCTCACCGTTCCAGGCTACCCGAGAACCCTCGGGGGAGGAACGGCGCCCGGCCTTCCTTTCTGCGGGCCGGGGGCGCTACAATCGCCCCGAGGCGAACGATGGAAGAGCGTCGGAAGGGCGAGCCACAAGACCACCCGGAATTCACCCTGGGAGCCGAGGAGGCGGCCAGGCTTCGGGAGGCGGAGCGGGCCTTCCTGGACCGCCCCCTGCTCTCCATCCGGGCCCGCATCACCGGAGGGTTTCTCCTGTGCTTCCTTCTGGTGGCGGCCACGGCGGCGGGGAGCCTCGGGCTCCTGCACGGCGCCCGATCGGGCCTCTCGGCGCTGGCGGCGGCCGCCGCCGTGGAGTCAAAAGTCCACGGCGCCCGGAGCCACGCCCGGGACTTCTTCCGGGAGGGCAAGGGAATCGAGGAGGCCCGGAGGGACGCCGAGGCCGCCCTGGACCTGTACCACGAGAAGGCCCCCGCCTTCCTCGCGGCAACGGGCCCATCGGAGCTGGCGCTCCTGGGGAGCCGCCTCCGCCGGCTGGCCCAGGGCCTCGCCGAAGCCTCGGCGCTGGAGCGCTTCGGCGCCTGGGAGCCGAAGGCGCGGATGGACCTGGAGGCCGCCTTGGAGAGGGACGGCGCGGAGGCCCTCGAGGTCCTCGAACGGATCGTGGGCCGCCAGTCGGCACGCACCGAGAGGTTCCTCGTCCTCACCCAGGCCCTGCCCTTCGCCTCCCTGGCCTTCCTGCTGGGGATCATCTACTGGGTGGTCCGGGTCCTGGGCCGCACCATCAGCCTCTCCCTGGACCGCTTCCGGGGCTACACCCGGCGGATCGCCGCCGGCGACTTCAGCCCCATCACCCCGGCCAAGCCTTACCGGGACGAGTTCTCCGACCTGGCTCTGGCGGTCAACCGGATGCTCTTCGAACTCCGCGCCCGGGAGGCCCAGGTGACGAGGGCCGGGAAGCTGGCGGCCCTGGGCACCTTCACCGCCGGCATCGCCCACGAGCTGAACAACCCCCTCAACAACATCTCCATCACCGTGGAGGCCCTCCTCGACGAGTGCCGGGACGTGGGGGACGCCCGAAAGGTGAAGCTCCTGGAGGACGCCTACCGGGAGGCCCAGCGGGCCGACGCCATCGTCCGGGGCCTTCTGGACTTCACCCGAGACGAGCCGCCGCGCCTCGAGCCCCTTCGCCTGACCGGAGCGGTGGAGGGGGCCGCCGACCTCCTCCGGAACGAGATGGCCCTCTCGGGCGTGGTCTTCACCAACCTCCTCCCCCAGGACCTGCCAGAGGTGGAGGGGGACCTCGACGCCCTGCGCCAGCTCTTCTTCAACCTCTTCCTGAACGCCGTGCAGGCCATGCCCGGGGGCGGGCGCCTCCGGGTGGACGGCGGAACCTTCCCCACCGGCAAGGTGTGGGTGGAGGTCACCGACGAAGGGACGGGCATCCCCCCCGAGGCTCTCCCCCACCTCTTCGACCCCTTCTTCACCACCAAGGAGCGGGGGAAGGGGACGGGGCTGGGACTGGCCATCTGCCACGGCATCGTCCGGCGCCACGGGGGGGAGATCCACGTGGACAGCGTGGTTGGGCGGGGGACCACCGTCCGGCTCGTCTTTCCAGCCCTGGGTGCCCGGAAGGAGGGGGCCCCATGACCGAAGGCGAACGGCGCATCCTCGTCCTGGACGACGAACCCATCGTGGTGGAGCGCCTGACGGAGGCCTTGAAGCGGGAGGGTCTCGCGGTGGAGGGCTTCACCGAGGGCGCCGCCGCCCTGCGGGCCTTGCGGGAGCGGCCCTTCCACGTGGTGGTCACGGACCTCAAGATGCGCCCCCCCACCGGCATGGACCTCGTACAAGAGGTCCGCCGGAGCTTTCCCGAGACACGCCTGCTGGTGATCACCGGCTACGCCGACCGGGAGACCTGGGAATCCCTCCGCAAGGCCGGCGTGGCCGAGATCGTGGCCAAGCCTTTCCGGCTGCGGGAGGTGGTGGAGCGGGTGAAGGCGCTCTGAGGCGCCTCAGTGGGGCCGTCGGTGGGGGAAGGCCACCCCCACCAGGAGCCCCACGGCGAGGGCCAGCAGGGCTGCCCCCAGGCCGTAGAGGGCGGGGCGGCGGCGGGCGGCCTCCGCCAGGAAGGCCGCGAGGCCCTCCCGCCGGACAGGGACACCAACGGTCCCCCGATCCCCGATCCGGCCCTCCCGGCAGGCGAAGGCCTCCACCCGGAGCGTGCCCTCCGCAAGGCTTGCCGGAAGGGCGAAGGCGGCTTCGAAGTGCCCCCCCTGCCGGGAGATCCCCCCCTCGCCGGCGGCCAGCCTGCCCGAGGCCCGCCACTGCCGGAAGAGCTCCGACGCCAGGTAGGTGCGGTCCCCCGCGAGGCCCAGGGCCTCTGCCAGGGCCCCTTCGCCGAGGCCCGCCCTTCGGGCCTCCTCCGGCAGGAGCAGCTCCTCCAGCGGCCGCTCCGCCCGGAGGAGGTAGACCTCCGGCGCCCCGGCGAGGAGCACCCGCTCCCCGGAAAGCCAGAAAGGCCCGCGCTGCCGCTTCAAGACCCACGTCTCCTTCCGGACCTCGCCCAGGACCCGCACGACGACGCCGTCTCCGGGGCGGGCCTCCCCCCGGACTCGTAGCGTCCCGCCCGACCAGCCGAGCCCTTCCCGGATCTCCGCCGGCGAGGCCTCGAGGCGGAGGTCCCCCCGGGCCGGGAGGGCCGCGGCAAAGGTGCCCAGGAGCAGGAGGAGCCCCGCCGCCTTCACGGGTGACCTCCCCCGGAGACCAGGAAGAACCGGGGCAGGGCCAGGAGGTCGTTCAGCATCCGGAAGGAGAGGGCGAGGAGGAGCAGGGAGAAGACAATCTGCAGTTCCTTTCCTTGCAGCTTCCGGCTGACGGCGGCCCCTCCCTGGGCCCCCACCGCCGAGCCGGCCAGGATGCCCAGCGCCACCACCACGTCCACCGTTCCGTTGAGCCAGGCCTGCAGGACCGTCACGCCCAGGGCGGTGAAGAGGACCTGGAAGAGGCTCGTCCCCACCACCACCCGCATGGGAACCCCCAGCAGGAAGGTGAGGGCCGGCACCAGGAAGAAGCCGCCCCCCACCCCCATGAAGGCCGCCAGGAGGCCCACCAGGGCGCCCAGGAGGAGGGGAACGACCGGCGAGACCCGGATCCCCGACGCGGGAAAGGACATGGGGAAAGGAAGGCGCGAGACCCAGCGGGGTGGGGTAGAGGCCCGCTCCCCTTCCTCCGCCGTGGTCTGGACCCGGGCGAGGAGCCCCTCGGAGAACAGGAAGAGACCCAGGGCTCCCAGGAAGAGGACGTAGAGCCCCACGATGACCGCGTCCAGGCTTCCCTCTTGCCGGAGGGCCCTCACCCAGGTGGTCCCCGCGGCGCCCCCCAGCACGCCCCCGGCCAGGAGGACCAGCCCCAGCCGGAAGTCCACGTTTCTCTGCCTCAGGTGGGCCAGGAGGCCCGAAGCCCCTGTGCCGACCAGGGCGTTCGTGCCGGAGGCCGCCGCCACCGCCGGGCTCAATCCCATCAAGATGAGCAGGGGGGTGAGCAGGAAGCCGCCGCCCACGCCCAGGAGGCCCGAGAGAAAGCCCACGAGAAGGCCGGCCGTCACGAGGAGAAGAGGGTTGATGGCCAGACCCGCCACCGGAAGGAACAGGGTCATCCCCTCCCCTACTTCGCCGCCTTGGCCACGAGCCGCACCAGGTCCTGCATCTTGAAGGGCTTGGCCACGAAGTGCAGGGCGCCGTGGGCCTCGGCCTCCCGGTGGGTTTCGATGGTGGCGTAGCCGGTGATGACGATGACCGCCGTCTGGGGGGCCTTCTCCTTCACGAACCGGAGGATATCCATCCCCGACGGGCCCTTCATCTTGAGGTCGGTGACGATCACCGAGAAGGCGGTCTCGGCGAGCCGCTGGAGGGCCCCCTCGCTCTCGGTGAAGACCTCCACCTCGAAACCCTCCCGTTCCAGGACCGGCTTCAGCCGCTCCCCGACGATGGGCTCGTCGTCCAGGACCATCACCCGCTTTCTGTCCGCCATGGAACGCTCCTATGGATTCTCCGATGGGGGGGACGCCGACGGCAGGCAGAGGTGAAAGGTCGTCCCCTTCCCCGGTTCGCTGAAAACCTGGATCTCCCCGCCGTGCTTTCTCACGATGCTCAGAGAGACGCTGAGCCCAAGACCCGTTCCCTTTCCCGGCTCCTTGGTGGTGAAGAAGGGGTCGAAGATGTGGGGGAGCACCTCCGGCGGGATGCCGCTGCCGGTGTCCGTCACCTCCACGCAGACCTTGCCGGGGGAGGCCTTGGCCTCCACCGTCAGGCGCCCCCCCTCCGGCATGGCGTGGAGGGCGTTCACGAAGAGGTTCAGGAACACCTGCCGTAAGGGGTTGAGGGCGCCCCGGACGGGGGGAAGGGCGTCGGGGAACCGCGCCTCGAAGACCACGTTGCCGAGGACCATCTCGTTCTGGAGGATCCGCCGGGTGGACTCCACCACCTCCCGAAGGTCCACCGGTCCCCATTCGGCCCGCTCCTCCCGCGTGAAGTCCAGAAGGCTCTTGACGATCTCCCCCGCCCGTTCGGTCTCAAAGTAGATGTCCTGGAGGAGCCTCCACTTCTCTTCGTCGGAGAGGCGCTTGAAGTCCTCCATGAGCGCCTCGGTGGTGATGGCGATGTTGTTGAGGGGGTTGTTCAGCTCGTGGGCAATGCCCGAGGTGAGGGTTCCCACGGTGGTCATCTTGGCCGCCTGAACCATGTGCCGCTGCTGGGCCGCCAGCTCCTCCAGCATGCGGTTCACCGCCACGGCCAGGTCGGTGAACTCGTCCCGGTACCAGCGGGCGGGGCCGATGGGCCGGAAGTCCCCCCGGGAGATCCGCTCGGTATAGGTTTCGAAGCGGCGGATGGGCCCTATGAGGGCCCGATCGAAGAGGAGGGTGATGACCGCGAAGGCAAAGAACAGGAGGACGAGCAGAACGATGGACAAATCGGCCGAGGCCGGCCCCGCCCCCGGCCGGCAGGAGGTCCAGGCGTAGGCGGCGCACAGGAGAAAGCAGAGGAGGAGCCCCACCGCCAACCGCATCCTGATGGTGATGCGCGGTCGTGCCAGCAGGTCTCTCCGCGCCTCGGCGACCTCCGAAACGGGGTGGGGGGAGGCCTGGGGAATAGGCAGAGGGCTATCCGTCTTCTCTTCCATGGTCGTTCAGCCGTTCCAAGTCATTCTACCGCCTTGTTCGGGTTCCCTCCCCCCAAACTTGGCCCCCCGGCGGGAACGCGGGACGCCGGCAGGAGGACGGTGAAGAGGGCCCCTCGCCCCGGCAGGCTCTCCGCGCGGATGTCGCCCCCGTGCTGCCGGGCGATGCCGAGGCTCACCGAGAGGCCGAGGCCCGTCCCCTTCCCCCGGGCCTTGGTGGTGAAGAAGGGGTCGAAGATGTGCGGCAGGACGTGGGAGGGGATGCCGTGGCCGTCGTCCCGAACCCGGACCTCCACGAAACCCGCGTACTCCGTAGATTCCCGCGCCTCCACCCACACGTGGCCCCCCTTGGCCACCGCATCCACGCCGTTGAGGATCAGGTTGAGGAAGACCTGGACGAGAGACTGCCGGTCCCCGTGGAGGGGCGGCAGGCCCGGAGGCACCTCCAGCTGGATCCGCGCCCCCTTCATCCGGACCTGGTTCCCCGCCAGGCTCACCGTATGGTGGAGAAGTTCCCCGAGATCCAGCCGCTCGGCGGCGATTTCCCCCTGCCGCGCGAAATCGAGGAGGTTCTTCACGATCTTCTGCGCCCGCTCCGCCTGGCCCACGAGGTCCTCCACCATCTCCAGGCGCTCCCGGTCCGAGAGGGTGGGGTAGTCCTCCTTCAGCATCTCGGCGGTGAGCACGATGTTGTTGAGCGGGTTGTTGAGCTCGTGGGCCACCCCGGCGGTGAGGGTCCCCACCGCCTGGAGCTTGTGGGACTGGACGAGGATCTCCTGGCGGTGGACCAGTTCCCGCATCATGGTGTTGAGGGCCACCGCCAGGTTGGTGAACTCGTCTCGGTACCGCCTGGCGGGAACCATGGGGGAGAAGTCCCCCCGGGCGATGCGCTCCGTGGCGGCCATGAGGCGGGTGAGGGGCCCCAGCATCTGCCGGGCCAAGAAGTTGGCCGTCAGCACCACCAGGACCAGGAGGACGACGAGGAAGACCGCCGGAAGGCGCTGAAAGAGCGCCAGGGTGGCGGCCACGTTGGCCTTTTCCTTCTGGGCCAGCTCCAGCGCGAAGGTCACCATCTGGGTACCGTGGTTCCTCAGCTCGGCCTCGATCTCCGCCCGGCGGCGCCCGTTCGTCCCGCTGGCCCGCTCCAGCGCGTCCAGCTCCCGGAGAAGCCCCCGGTAGGTCCGCAGGTGCTCCCGCATGAGGGCGAAGTCCCGGCGGGAGAGGATTCTTCCCGCCTCCTCCTCGCTCTTCTGGAGGAGGGCCTCGGCGTTCTCGGCGTGTTCCTCCACGTCCGAGAGTGGCGTCCCGTAGAGGAAGTGGTTCTTCTCGAAGCGCCGGGCTTGCTGGATCTCCAGCGTGTACCGGTCGGCGGCCTCCAGGAAGCGGATGCGGACCTCCAGCCGGTCCAGCATGTACCACGCCGCCACCGTCACGGCGGCGCTCAGGAGGAAGAAGGCGAGGAACCCCAGGGTGAGGCGGGTGCGGATGCTGATGCCCGGACGGTGGAGAAGGGCGCGGTCCGCCGCGCGCCCCTCCTCGGAGGGCCCCCGCTCTTCGAGGCCCATGGCCGTCCCTTCCTCTTCCCCGCTCATTCCGCGCTGGCCTCACGAAGGCCATGGAACCCCAGGCTCTCGGCCGCCTTGGCGATGACGTCCCTCAGCTCCTGGGGCTTGAAGGGCTTGGCGATGAAGTCGAAGGCCCCCTTGGCCATGGCTTCCCGGGCCACCTCCACCGTGGCGTAACCGGTGATCATGATCACCTTGGTCCGCGGATGGAGGGCCATGACCCTTTCCAGGATCTCGATCCCGTCAATGTCCTCCATGCGGATGTCGGTGACGACGATGTGAAACTCCTTCTCCTGGATCCTCTTCAGCGCCGGCTCCGGCGCGTCGAAGACCTCCACGTCGCACCCCACCTTGGCCAGCGCCGGCTGGAGCCGCTTGCCCACGATGGGCTCGTCGTCCAGGACCAGAACTTGCAGTCGTTCGTCCATGGCCGCCTCCCCTATCCGGCCTGCGTCCGCGGAACGGCGAGTGTGGTGTGGATCCGGCGCCGCTCCCGGTGGGCCTTCAGGACGAAGTACAGGATCATGCCGGCGCCGCTGATGCCCGCGCCGAAGAGCAAAAACGTGCTCGCGCCGTTACAAACCGGAATGAGAGCGGGATCCAAGCGGATCTTGCCCAGCTGGGCCAGGTAGACCGGCACCGCCGCCGCCCGGCTAAAAACGCACAGGAGGATGATGATTCCCGTGGAGAGACGGATGACCCGCTCGCTGAGGACCTTCACCCCGTAAGCGCCCAGGTGGACACCCACCAGGGAGCCCAGAAAAAGGAGAAAGGTGAGCCGGAGGTCCACGAAGCCCTCGTAGGCGTAGTTGAGGGCGCCGAAGGCCCCCATGAAGACCGCGAGAAACAGCTCGGTGCCGGCGGCCACGGCGGTGGGAATGCCGAAAATGTAGATCATGGCGGGGACACCGATGAAGCCGCCGACCCCGATGGTGCCCGCCAAATACCCCGTGGCCAGGCCCACCGGAAGGAGGACCCACAGGGACAGCTCCACGTCGGAGACGGGGAAGCGAATTACCGGTTTCAGGTTCAGCCGTCCCAGAAAATCGGCGATCTTCCGGGAAGGACCCTCGCCGGTGGAAGGCCTCAGGGCATCCTTCAGCATGGAGAGCGCGACGAAGGTGAGGATCGAGATGAAAATGGCGCTGATGTAGAGGTCCGCCGCCGGGCTCTTGCCCCCTTCGCCGTGGCCCGATCCCCCCGCCCCTTTGAACAGGAGGCTGTTGATCCAGACCGCCAGGCGCACCCCCAGCAGAGCCGTCACCAGCATAAAGAAGGCGAGGCGTTTATCCACGTTGCCCATCTGCGCGTGCTTTCGGGAGCCGATGATGGCCTTTCCGAACTTGTGGGTGATGTTGCTCGCCACGGCCACCACGCCGGAAACGCCGAGGTTCATCATGCCCGGCGTCATGAAGAAGGCCCCGCCGCTTCCGATGAACCCGCTGAGAACCCCTCCGATGAAGCCCAGGAGGACCACCGCCAGGGCCATGGGCAGGTGGATTTCGGGAAACATGCCGCCGATCAGGGTATCCATCGTTCTCTCCTCCAGGGATCGGGAGCCGCTCTCACTCTACCTTGAAGGCCTTGAGGATCAGGCCCGCCACCTTGCCGTACAGGAAGGCCACCAGCGGAGCGACCGTGGCCACGAGGAGCGGACCCGCCCACGGAATGCGCTTGTGGGTTGGACCGCCGAGAAGGTCGAGGACCGTCTCCTGGTAGGTAAAGAGCAGGGCAAAGCCCAGAAGGACCACCGCCAGGGCGGCGGCGCCCTCCACCCACTCCCGGGGTGCGATCCGGAGGCGCTGTTCGAGGTCCGCCGCGGAGACCACCGGGGCCTTGAGGTGCTGGCCGAGAAAGGCCGCCAGGTCCCGGGTGGCCCGTGTCCGGACCGCCGCCGGCTTGCTCGCGGCCACGTCTCCCACGATTACCAGGCTGTAGGGAATGGTGGGGCTAATGGCTCCCAGTACCTTGTCCCGGCTTCCGGACACCACCTGCGCGCCCCCCGACTGGCCCCTCTGCACCAGCGCCGCCAGGGTCTGCCGGAAGAGCCGGCAAGCTTCGGGCAGGGGCCGTTCGGCCACGTCGTCTTCCACCCCGCCCTCGGCCTTTCCGGCGGGCGGCGCCGGGGTGGGCGCCGCCTCCTCCCCCTCCTCCGGGCCCTCGGGGGCGTACCGGAGGAGCTCCACCGCCGCCCCCCACCGGCGGGCCACTTCCGTGACGTGGCGGAAGGCCTCCGACGCCGGGTCGAAGCGTTCCTGGATCCAGAGGATGTTGGTGCTGGCCATGGTGCACCGGACCTCCCGGCATTCGGGCAGGTCCTTCAAGACGTCGGCGATGCGGGGAGCAAGGTGGGCCTGGCGGGGCATGTAGGTGACGGTCACGATGCCATCGGAGGCCCGCACCGTGAGGTCCGCCTCCGAGAGCGCCTCGTCCAGCACCAGTTGGATCCGCGCCCGCGCCTGGAGGAGCCGGTCCTCCATCACCTTCCGGCTGGCGGGGGTGGGCTGGTAGTCGGGGAGGCCCGCCACCGTGCAGAGGACGGAGGCGGCGTTTTCCAGGCTGGTCCGCTCCAGGTTCACGACGTAGTCGTACCGGGTGGGGTCGTCCAGGTTCACGCCGTGGACGAAGCGGACCCAGGCCCGGATGTCCCCGTCCACCTCCGCCAGGAACTTCCGCGCCTTCTCCTCCGGAAGCTTGATCCGCTGGGCCGCCGTTTCCAGCCGCTGGACGGGATCGGGGATCACGTGGACGCGCAGCACGTGGGAAACGCCCGGTAAAAGATGGTGGCCCGCCCGCCCGTAGTAGACCAGGTCTCCCTCCCGGGCCCGTTCACAGAGGACGGCGGTGGCCACCGCCAGGTAGCGCTCCTGCAGGCGGGCCAGGCGCTCCTGCACCGCCGGCCGCTTGACCATGGCCACTTCCAGCTTCCCCACGGGGACGCCGTACTCGGTGGCCTTGGCCACCACGTCCTCCCGGCTGAGGAACCCGTAGCCGAGCCTTTCGGCCAGCCTCCGGGCCAGCCGCTCGCCTCCCCCGAAGGGCAGGCTGCTGATGAAGATGATGGGCATCGAGACCTCCTCCGCGGAGCCTCGGGGGCCCCACGCCTTTCCTCGGTCCTCAGCGGCCGGCGGCGGGCACTCCCTCTCCCGCCGGCGGTCCCCCCTGGGGGTTCTCGAAGCGGTAGTTCCCCCGGAGGAACTGCTCCACGTACCACTCCATACTTTCCTCGCTCTCCATGTACATGTCCAGCTGGCTGGAACAGGCCATGAGCCTCCCCAAAAGGTCCAGGGCCCTTTCGGTGTCTTCGGTCGGCCCCTTGCGGTGCCAGGCGTTCACCACGTCCATGCGGCGGTCGGCCTCGAAGCCCAGGCTCCGAAGGACCCGCTCCAGGAAGATGGCCCGCAGGTTCCTCCGCCACCGCGTGGCCCCCCCGCCGGCGAAGCGGAAGGAGATGTAGTTGGCGTTGGGCTCGTCGCCCAGGCAGGCGTCCACCAGGGTGAAGTGGAAGGCCAGCCGGCTGTTGAGGTTCATGTGGTTCTCCGCCACCAGCAGGTAGCTCTTCTCCCCCAGGGCCCGCCGGACGCCCGACTGGGCGGACAGGGATCCGGCCATGACCGAGGCCAGCCCGCTGAGGCTCGCCGGCATCTCCCGGCGCCAGGAGACCCCGGGGTGGTTCATGCCCCGCCAGAGGGCCCGGAAGGGCCGGCTGACGATTTCCTCGGGACGGATTTCTCCCGGAGGGCTCTCCGTCACCCGAACCCCTCCCCCCAGATCCAGCACGAAGAGCCGGATGGGGGTGGCCGCCACCAAGCGCCGGGCGGCCTCAGGGGAGCGGTCCAGCACGGTGTCGCTGAGGCTGAACATCGCCTCGATGGCCTTTTCGTGGCAGTACCGGAGGACGTCGTGGGCCGACCGGCAGGCTCCCGGCCGGAAGTTGAAGGCCGAGGGGTCCCCCAGGTGGAGGGTCAGGAGGCGCCGGTGGAGGGGATCGGACTTCTCCGGCGCGAAGCGCTCGGCGATCTCCACCGTTCGGTCGGCGGGCGGCCAGAGCAGTCCCGTGTAGAGGGTCCGCCGCGCCGCGTCCAGGCTCACCGCGTCGCCGTTCTGGACCAGGCGGAGGGCCCCCCGGGCCTCGAAGAGGGCGGGAATCCCGTACTCCCGGAGGAGGGCGGCGGCGTGGCCGGTCACGTTGCCCTCCTCGGCCACCACCCCCTGGAGGCGGGGAAGGATCCGGACGATCTCCGGCGTAGGCCTCCGGACCACCAGCACGGTCCCCTCGGGGACCGGCCCCCCTCTCCCCCCCTCGCCCTCCACCACCGCCTTCCCGGAGGCGCGGCCGGGAAAGACCGTCCGCCCGCCGGAGAGAAGGGGGACCGCCTTGGGCCGGCCGCGGAGGACCGTCCGCTCCTTTCCCACCAGGAGGTCCCGGGTCTGCACGACGTAGAGGTCCCCCGTCTCGTCCAGGACCCACTCCACGTCCTGGGGGACGCCGAAGTGGGCCTCCAGCCGGACCCCCCAGTGGGCCAGGATCTGGAGCTCCTCGGTGGAGAGAGCGGGCTTCCGCTGCTCTTCTTCCGGGACCCGTTCCCTCGCGAGGCCACCCCCCGTCGAGGGGACCACCCGCTCGGGCTTGTCCAGCGTGCGGCGCTCCAGGACGGGGTGGGACCGGGAACGGGAAACGACGAAGAGGTCGCCGGGGGCCTTTCCTCCCGCCAGGTCCAGCGCCAGCCCGGTGGTGGCGGTCACCAGGAGGTTTCCCGAGGCGGGGCGCCCCGGATCTCGGGTGTAGAGGATCCCGGCGGCGCGGGCCTGGATCGTCGGCAGGACCAGGACGGCCATGGGGCTCTCCACCTCTCGGATGCCTTGGGCCAGCCGGTAGGCGATGGCCCGCTCGGAAAAGCGGCTGGCCAGGACCTGGAGGTAGGCCCTCGGGAGGTCGGTCTGAGGCACGTTCAGGAGGCTCAGGAACTGTCCGGCGAAGGTGCGCCGCCCCCCTTCCCCCACGGAGCTGGACCGCACGGCTAAGCCTCCCCGCCCCCGCGCCAGCACCCTGGCCCGTTCGGTGAGGGCCACCTCCACCGCCCGCGGGAGGGAAAGGGAGAGCACCGCCTCCCTCAGGCGGCGGGAGGCCTCCGCCAGGGCCTTCTCGTCGCCGGGGTCCAGATCCCGGAGGGTGTCCCGGATCCGGGACCAGAGGGGAAGCCCCACCGTCTGCCAGTAGGCCGCGGTGGTGAGGACGAAGCCGTCGGGGACGGGAAGTCCCACCCCGTTGGCCACCTCCCCGAGGGTGGCCGCCTTGCCCCCCGCCTCGGCCACCCGGGAGGCGTCCAGCCGGGAGAGGGAGAGGGCCAGCGGCGGCGTCTCCCGGTACCCCTCGGCGGCGACGAAGGCCTCCACCTCGCGCCGTCCCGCCTCCAGGAGCCGGTGGAAGGAGGGGAAGGACCGCCCCGTGACGCGCTCCAGGGCCTCCACGCTGGACGAGGCGCGGAGGAAGACCCCCGTCGCCCGCTCCCCCACCACGGCGGGGAGGGGAGGCACGTAGGAGAGGTCCTCCTGGAGCGACGTCAGGAGGGAGAGGCACTCGTTGTTAGCGGCCAGAAGGGACCGGAAATCGCCGTACTTCCGCCGGGCCCGTTCCTCGGCGGAGGCGCACCGTGCCAAAGGTTTCTCCCTAAACCGGCGGACCATGAAGAGGCGCTTCCCTCCCTCCGCCCTTGGGCTCCCCCCGAAGGCCGCGGACCTAGTGGGCCGACACCTTCCCTCCGAGCTTGGAGGCCACGAAGTCGATGCCGAGCCCCGCCAGCGTGGCCACGAGGACGCAGAGGATCCCGTAGAGAACCGCCCGGTCCCGGGCCAGGGAGGCCATCTTCTCCGGGAAGCCCACCTTCACGACCCGCAAGGGGGTCTCGGCCCGGGCCGCCACACGGCCCCCCCGGCAGGCGTAGACCTCCACGGTGTAGTCCGCGGGAGGCGCCACCTTGGGCCAGCGGAAGGAGAGGCGGAACCGGCCGCCCTCGGGGCCTTCCTCCACCCGGACCGCACCCTCCTCCAGTCGGAGGACTCCCTGGTCGGACTTCAGCTTCGCGTAGTTCTCGCGGACCTGCGGATGGTCGAGGGAGGCCGGCTCCACCACCATCTGGGCCTCGATGGCCTTCCGGTCGAGCTGGTACCGGTCCCGCTCCTCCCGGCCGAGGAGGCCGTCGAGGCTTCCGCTGGCGAAGGCGAGGTGCAGGGACGGCACGCCGGAGATCCGGACCTTTCCGGCGTTGGCCCAGATGGGGCCGAACCGCCCCTTTTTGTTGAAGGTCTCCTCGGTGGCCGGTCCCTTCACCGCCACCACCACCCCGCACCCGGCGGGAACGCGGCCTTCCACCTCCACCGCCGCCCCGGCGTAGAAGGCGCCCATCCGGATCACTTCCGGCCGAACGGCGACGGAAGCGTCGGGGGGAGCCCCCCCCGGCTGGGCCGCCAGGACCCCCGCCCACAGCACCAGCGAGGCAACCTGCAACGTCGAACGGGATTTCATGTCAGTGCCCCCCCGACTTGGCGTACGAAAGCAGGGTCGCCGGCATGGCGACGAGGCTCCAGGCCATCTTCACCATGACCAGAAGGACGATGGAGGCGAGGAGGATCTTGAGCTGGTCCCCGTGGAGGCGCTTGCCCACCCGGGTCCCCACCTGGGCACCGATGGTGGACCCCACCATGAGGAGGATGGCCAGGACCAGGTCCACCGTGTGGTTGGTGGTGGCCTGCATGAAGGTCACCCCCGCGCAGGTGAAGAAGATCTGGAAGAGGTCCGTGCCCACCGCCACGTGCATGGGCATCCTCAGGAGGTAGACCATCATGGGGACCATGATGAAGCCGCCGCCCACGCCCATGATGGCCGCCAGGATGCCCACCAGCGTGCAGAGGGCGAAGGGCACGAAGACCGAGTGGCGCACCCCCGCCGTCGGGAAGTCCATCTGGAAGGGCAGGCGGGCGAGCAGCCCCGGCTTCCCGGCCTTCCCCGACTTCCGGGGCACCGTTCCCCGGCGCCGCAGCGCGCTCAGGCTCTCGAAGAACATGTAGGAGCCCACGCTCCCCAGCACCACCACGTAGGTGACGGTGATGAGGAAGTCGGCGTTGCCGAGGGCCCTCAAGGCCTTGATGATCCGGACCCCCACCGCGCCGCCGGTGAGCCCTCCCAGCAGGAGGATGAGGCCCAGCTTCACGTCCACGTTGCCCAGGCGGAAGTGGGCCGCCGCCCCCGACGACGAGGCCGCCACGATCTGACAGGAGTCGGAGGCCGCCGCCACCGTGGGCGGAATGCCCATCATGATGAGGATCGGCGTCAGCAGAAAACCTCCCCCCACCCCGAACATCCCCGACATGAAGCCGACGAGGGCGCCGGCTCCCATGACGAGGGAGATGTTGATGCTGATCCCCGCGATCGGCAGAAGGACGGCCATAGTCCCCCCTTTCTCTCCCGGTGCCGCTCCGTTCCCCTTCCGCGCCCTTCCGACTCGCGCCCTCCCTCCGCTCCGCCTCGGGGCCCTTCAGTGCGCCGTCTCGTCCAGGACCAGGCCCGAGACCCCCGGAATCTTCCAGACCACCTCTTGAACCTCCTGCACCAACTCGCGGCTGCCCACCTTCCCGCGGATGGTGACGGCCCCCTCCCGGGCCTCCACGTCCACCTCCAAGCCGGCGGTGCGGGGGTGGATCACCAGCTCCGCCCGGACGCGGCTGGCCAGCGCCAGGTCCGCCATGGCCGCCTGGGATTCGGGCGTCTCCTCGAAGGCCCTCTGCCGCGCCACCGAACCGATGATCTCGCAGGCCTCCTGGATGTCCAGGCACTCCAGGTTGAGCACCAGATCGTAGAGGGACGGGTCCCCCCAGTCCACGCCGTACAGGTAGGAGGTCCACTTCCGCCGGTCCTGGTCGGTCTTCCGGATGTACGCCACCGCCTCCTCCCGTCTCATCTTCAGCCGGTCCTGGACCATGGCCAGGCGCTGCTCGACGGGGGCAATGATCCGCGTCCTCAGGACGTGGCTCACCCCCTTGAGCAAGAGGTGGCCGGCGTTGCCGTGGTAGACGGCCTTCCCCGTCTTGACCTCCTCGGTAAGGGCCGCCTGGACCAGGGTCAGGTAGACGTACTTCTTGTGACGGAAGCGGTCCCAGAAGCTCGGGGGCTCCATGAGGGCGTTTCGGATCTCCTCCTGGGAAGCCCCGAAGGCGGCGGCCCGCTCCACGATGACGTCCCGGTCCACGCACCGGTAGCCGAGGTTCTCCGCCAGGCACTCCGCCAGGATCTTGCCGCCGCTGAAAGATCCCCGGGAAATGGTGATGACCGCCATGGCCCACCCCTCTCGTACAATCTGACCGCGGGAACGGCCCCCGTCAACAGGATGGACCGGACGGGGCGTCCGAGACCGGGGAATTCGTCGCCATTTTCCGGTCCGGGAATGCACCATTTTGAAACGGTGCGGTTTTGTATCGGCCCCGGCGGCTTCCCCTTTGCCCCACCCCGCCTTAGGTGCGGCCCTCGCCCGTTGCTTCGGCCCCCGGTGCCGTGGTAGACAGGGGCCCGCGCCCCAGGACCGCCTGGGGGCTGGCGCGCGAGGGACGCCGCATGAAGCCCGGCAAGGTGTACATCGTGGGGGCCGGCCCCGGCCATCCGGAACTCCTGACGATCAAGGCCGCCGCCCTCCTCCGGGAGGGGGACGTCATCGTCTACGACCGGCTCATCCAGGAGGAGGTCCTGGCCCTGGCCAAGCCTTCCGCCGAACGGATCTACATGGGCAAGCCGGTGGGCAAGCACGACTCCCGCCAGGAGGAGATCCACGCCCTGCTGATTCAGAAGGCCCGGGAGGGCAAGATGGTGGTTCGCCTGAAAGGCGGCGACCCCTTCGTCTTCGGCCGCGGCGGAGAGGAGGCGGAGGCCCTGGCGGCGGCGGGGATCCCCTTCGAGGTCATCCCCGGCGTCTCCTCGGCCCTGGCGGCTCCGCTCTCGGCGGGGATCGCCGTCACCCACCGGGAGAACGCCTCCACCGTCACCATCGTCACCGGCCACGAGGCCAAGGACGAGGAGAGCCGCATCGACTGGGGGGCGCTGGCCCGCCTGGACACCCTGGTCTTCCTCATGGGGGTCAAGAACGCCGGCCGCATCGCCCGCCGCCTCATGGACCACGGGCGAAGCCCCCAAACCCCCTGCGCCTTCATCCAGATGGCCTTCTGGCACGACGAGGCGGTCCTCGTCAGCACGCTGGGGAAGGTGGCCGAGGACGTGGAGCGGGCGGGCATCCGCCCCCCCGCCACCCTGGTGGTGGGGGAGGTGGTCCGCCTCCGGGAAAGGATCCACGGGGCCGACCGGGACCTGGCCCGCCGCCCCGACGGATCGGCCCGCTTCGACCCGGCCCCCGTCCCCGACCAGCTGATGCGCCTCGCCACCGGGGGCCTCGCCGCCCGCGTTCTGGGCCTCGCCCTCTCCTCCCGCCTCTTCGACCGCCTGGAGGAGTGCCGCTCCGCCGCGGAGGTGGCCCGGGACCTCTCTTGGAACGCCGAGGCCGCCGAGGAGGTGCTGGAGGCCCTGGTGGCCCTGGGGCTCCTCGAGAGCCGGCCGGGGGGATACCGGAACCTGGAGCTGGCGAGCCGGTACCTCCGGGAGGAATCGCCCCAGAGCCTCCTCCCCACCCTGGAGTACGAGCTGAACCTCCCGGTCACCGGCGAGGCGCTGGCCCGGTACCTGCGGGAGGGCTGCCGGGAGGGCGGCCGCTGCGAAGACGCCTCCGCCCTCCGGGCCGCCGAGGCCCTGGCCCGCTTCTGCGCTCCGGCGGTGCTGGACCACCTCACCCAGGAGCCCCCGGACCCCGTGCTGATCCTGGGGCCAGGCTCCGGCGCTTACGCCACGGCGCTGCAGGAACGGTGGCCCGGCCTCTCGATCTCCGCCTCCGACCCCTTCTCCTCCTCCCGGCGGGACCTTTTACTCCTCTCCCCCGTCCCCGTCCGGAAGAGACCCTTCGGAACGATCTTCCTCTCGGGCCTCCTGGCCTGCTGCAACCGAGGCGAGGTGCGCAAGGTCCTGGAGGCCGCCGCCGCCGCCCTTCAGCCCGGCGGCCGCCTCCACCTCCACGACGCCTTCTTGCCGGCGAGCGTCTTGCCGCCGCCGGAGGTGATCCTGGGTACCCTGGGACGCCACGTGACCCGCGGCGGATGCCGCGCGTGGAGCCTCTCCCGCCTTGGCCAGACCCTCGACGCCCTGGGCTTCTCGGCCCTGGACGTCCACGGTCTTCCGGCGGGGACGGTGCTGGTCACGGCGACCAAGGGGTGACGGGGAGACGGAGGGAGAACCCGGTGGGAAGGCGGATTGGGCAAGACGCAAGGAGGGGATGAGGGGATGAGGGAACAACCCGCCGCGGGAATCCCGCTGCTTTTCCGCGTCCCGCCGGTCCATTCGCGCGCCGCCACGCACTCTTGCCGTCCCCCGGCTCCCCCCCCACGGGCCTTTCCATGAGCTACCTCGTCAACCTCAAGGTGGACGGACGTCCCGCCCTCGTCGTGGGCGGGGGAAGGGTGGCGGTCCGCAAGGTCCGCAAGCTCCTCGAAGGGGGGGCCCGGGTGACGGTGGTGGCGCCGGCGGTGGAACCGGAGCTGCGCCTCCTGGCCTCCCAGGGGCGCATCGCCCTCAAAGAACGCCCCTACGCTCCCGGAGACCTGGCGGGAGCCTTCCTGGTCCTTGCCTGCACCTCCGACGAGGCGGTCAACACCGCCGTTTCGGCCGAGGCCCGTGACCTCGGGATCCTCGTCAACGTCGCCGACCGGCCGGCCCTCTGCACCTTCACCCTGCCCGCCGTCGTCCGCCGGGGGAACCTGACCCTGGCCGTGGCCACCGACGGGCGGTGCCCGGCCCTCTCCCGGGCCCTCCGGGAGGAGCTGGAGGCGACCTACGGCGAGGAGTACGGGGCGCTGACCGAACTTCTGGGGCGCCTGAGGGAGCGCCTCATGGCCGAGGGGCGCCCCTACGAGGCGATCCAGAAGGCCCTGGAGGCCGTCTTCCGCGGCGGGGCCCCCCGGCTTCTCGCCGCCCGAGACCGGGAAGGCCTCCGGCGGCTCGTCCGGGAGGCCACGGGCCTCGAAGAACCCTGAACAGGAAATCCCGCCCTTCCCTACGGGCAGGTGCTGGCCGTGTCTATGGCTGTGCTGCCGCAGAGAC
>Ga0209018_1000438_pt1 | contig 38969 bp, 37 predicted proteins | sample YNPBryBLVA2012_FD_185814 | JGI IMG/M metagenome (GOLD analysis project Ga0209018, IMG submission 185814) | Anoxygenic and chlorotrophic microbial mat microbial communities from Yellowstone National Park, USA - YNP Bryant BLVA 2012 (SPAdes)... ...
CGCGGCGAGATGACCCTGGCCGACCTGAATCAGCGCGTCCAAAGTTGGGTCAACCATGCCCGCTACGGCGATACCTGGCAGCTGCGGAGCAAACTCCTCGCCCGACCATTGAGCCTGGCCGGCGTGTAACCCGCGGGGGAACACGAAATGACGAAGTTTAACAACATAATCTGGTCACTTTCTCTCCGGATCCGGCAGGGGAATCAATCCCCCGCGTCCGCGCCTCCAACCGCAACAGGAACGAACCCGACAACTGGAACAACAACATCGGCTTTCGTTGCTCCCGATTACTTCCAGCCCCCTCGACCGGAATGCAGGCCGTTCACGGACCGCCTGCGTGAGTCGGGGAAGTGAGCACCGGCGCTTCCTGTCCGGCAGGAATGCCGGGCGAATACAAAAAAGCCCGTCTCCCCGCAACCCTCTCGTTGCCTGGAGACGGGCAACAAACAACACTGGCAGGCAGCCCTGCGCTAGATCCGGCGAAGGCACTGCCAGAGCCTAAAATTCTCTTCGTGCCTTCGTGTCTTTGTGGTAAAAGAGAACCACCAAGACACAAAGACACCAAGTTTTCTTTCTCTTCGTGGTAAAAAAAACACCAAGGCACCAAGACACCAAGTTTTTTATCTTCGTGCCTTCGGGTCTTGGTGGTAGAAAGGTAAAAAGGATCAACGTGCTCGTCCCACACCCTCGCTGATGGCACCTTTTCATTGCGTGCCACGCAACTACACGAATATCCAACCGCGTGACTATTCGACTACGTGACTATAAGACTATGCACTACCACTGCTCCCCCCGCACCTACCTCACCCCGCTCACGGCGGAACTGGAACTCCAGCCGCCGCAGGGCAAATCAGGCCTCCCAACATCTTTGCTGCTGGCAACAGTACTCCTGCCGCTTTTCCATTCGACCATTCGACTATTTGACTATCCGACTACTTGACTATCCTCTCCTCGCGGGGTATCATCGTTGTTGATAATGATTGAACCAATTACAGAAGTCTCTCCATCTATTACATCGCTTTCAACGGCGCGCCTGCTCCTCGAGCGCGACCTGTTCGCCTTCGAGACCCGCACCCTGGCAGCACTGCTCGGCCTGGATGTCGGCCGCACCTCCCGCCTGCTGGCGCGCATGGAACGCGACGGCCTGGTCGCCCGCCTGGAGCAGGGCAAATACATCTTGCTCGGTCTGAACCCGGAGCAGGTCCTCTCCAACCCGCTCTTCCTGGGCAACCAGTTCGTCACCCCCTCCTACATTTCCTTCTGGTCGGCGCTGCACTTTCACGGCTTCACCGAGCAGGCCCCGCGGCAGGTCTTCGTCGCCGTGACGCGCGCCAAACGCCCGCTTACCTGGCGCGGCGCGGCCTTCCGCTTCGTTCACCTGCAACCACGCGCTTTCTTCGGCTATCGCCGTGAGAGGCTGGGCGGGCTGCCCGTCACCGTGGCCGACGAGACCAAAGCCATCGTAGATAGCCTCGCCCTGCCGCAGTACGCCGGCGGCGTGAGCGAAGTAGCCAAAGCCCTGCGCAACGCCCTGCAGGACGGGGGAGTGAGCGCCGCCGACCTGACGGACTACGCCCACCGCTTGGAGAACGCCAGCCTGGAAGCGCGCTTGGGCTACCTGCTGGAAGCGCTGGGCCAGCCCACCGACGGTCTGACCCCGCCGACGGGTCCCGTGTGCCTCGACCCGCGCCGCCCGCGCCGGGGAGAATACGCCCCTCGCTGGCGGCTCTACCTCAACGTCCCGCCCGAGGCGCTTTTCCCGGAAGGAGTGGGCTGAGATGTTGACCCGCGCCCAACTCCAGCGTCTGGCACAGCGCAGCGGCATCGGTCTGCAGGCGCAGGAACGGGATTACGTCCAGTACCTGCTCCTGTTCCTGCTCTATGGCCGTTCGCAGGCGTTGATCTTCAAGGGCGGCACGGCGCTGCGGGTCGCCTATCACGGCAACCGCTACTCCGAAGACCTGGACTTCAACGGTCCCTCTGACGTCGCCTTCCTGCAAGACCTGTGGGGCGGCGTGTTGAGCGGGCTGGGCGCTTTTGGCCTGACTGCCGGGGTGCGCAACGCCTGGCAGTCGGAGGTCGGCTACAGTTTCGACGTCAGTTACCAGGGGCCGCTCTACGACGGCCGCGACCGCACCAAAGGCAAGGTGCGCGTGGACGTCAACCTGCGCCCGGAGGCGGTGGAAAGCCGCGCCGTGCTGGTCACGCCCGAATACGACGATCTGCGCCCGTTCGTGGTGCAGGCGCTCACATTAGAGCACCTGCTTGCCGAGAAAGTGCGCGCCTTCCTGGTGCGCGGCAAACCGCGTGACCTGTATGACATTTGGCTGCTGACGAGCCAGGGCGTCCCGCTCGACCCTGAACTGGTGCGGCCCAAACTGGCGCTCTACGACTTGACGCCCTCCGCCGCGCTGTTGGAGCAGGCCTTCCGCCAGGCGGCCGCCGACTGGGAAGCCGACCTGCACCCGCTCCTACCGCGCTTCGTCACCTGGGATACGGTCGCGCCCCTGCGCGAGCGCCTCTCCCGCCTGCTGTTTTGACCTGTTCCGCCAGGTGCTCCATGTCCTTGGCACCACGACACCAAGTTCTTTCTCTTCGTGCCTTCGTGTCTTTGTGGTAAAAAAAGAATCACCAAGACACCAAGGCACCAAGTTTTCTCTCTCTTCGTGCCTTCGTGTCTTCGTGGTAGAAAAACTACCAAGGCACCCAGACACCAAGTTTTCTCTCTCTTCGTGCCTTCGTGTCTTCGTGGTAAAAAAAACTACCAACGCACCAAGACACCAAGTTTTTTTATCTTCGTGCCTTCGTATCTTGGTGGTGAAGACAATGAGACAACCATGTATCCACCGCCCCTGACTCCCCCTCCCGCGGCGGAACTGGAACCCTGGCCACCGAATTTATCCTTTAAGGTCTTCCGGCCGGGCCAATCGGCGCAGCCCCTCCACCTGGTCGAAATCCTCGTCGAAACTGACAATGGCCTCGATTCCCCGTTCGCGGCAGGCGAGGGCGATCAAGGCATCGTTGAAATTCAACGCGCCGGAAGAGGAGCGAATCAGGGCGATGATCTGCGCATATAATCGCGGCACATCGGGCAGAATCCAGGAAATAGAGCCTGTTGGAATGTGTTCTTCCCATCACTGGATGACGCTGGGTGTTTCCATCGAAAGCCCTTTTTCCTCCAGCCGGCGGACGATTACGCTGATGGTTTCAGCAATAACGCAGTCGAGGTAGACGGGAACATACCCTTGCGCTTTGGCCGCCTCCCACAATTTTACGGCCTGCTTATACCAGTGATCGTTGGGGACAAGCAGCCCGACAAGAACAGAGGTATCAATGACAACGTCCACGCCTCAGCTTCCGTTGTAAAGAGATTCAGAATCTTCCAGCGCATTACCGCCGAGGGGGGCATGATGCCGATCAGTCCATCCAGGGAAGAGGCCGGCACGCTTACCGTTGGATAAAAGTATGGCTGCCGTTTGTGTTTCCGTTGGGCAACTTCAATTTGCTGCCCTAGCCGGGCTGTTCATGCAGGAAACGCGCCAATTGCTCCAAAACCTGCACGCTTTCAGGCGGTAGTTCGGCCAATAGAGCTGTAAGATTGGTATTGATTCGAGAAACACGTTTCATGACCAACAACTCCTGCTATGCCACGATGAGTAGACACATATCTTATACCATCCTGATATCGGCTTGTTCTCCTGGCAGGCTTGGGCAGGCAGCACAGCCGCTGGCGAGAAAAACTGAACCAGACCACTCTAACCTCGAGTAACTTGGCGAGGGCAGCGTGGCGACCGTTTACAAAGCCTATGACGCTCGTCTCGAAACGGACGTGGCAGTGAAGGTCGTTGGCGCTTGTGTCTTGGTGGTGAAGACAAACAACCACCAAGTCACCAAGCCGGGTGCTTCCTCGGCGTGGGGCCCCCGCCTCAGCACATGGAAGTCGGCTGGAAGCTGCCTCGAGGGGCAAGCAGTGTCTACAAGCAGTGCCAGCAATCGTCAGGATGTCGTATAATCAGCGCCATGAAAAAGCACCTCTCCCTGCTCATTTGTGGTCTGGCAGCGCTGTGCGGCCTCTTCGTCAGCCTCAGCCTGCCGGTGCGCGCCGCCCCGCCAGCGCAATTCACCCTTTTTCCCACACCCACCCCAGGGCCGGACGGCCGCATCGTCTATATCGTTCAGTCTGGCGACACCTTGCTGCGCATCGAATTGCTCTTCGGCGTCAAGGTGGAGGAATTGCGGCGCTTGAACCGCTTGGGGCCGAACGATCCCATCATCGCCGGTCAGGAACTGATCATCGGCTATGCCGGGCCGGCTGGCGGCACGCCCACTCCCGGCCCCAGCCCTACCCCCTTGCCGTTCAGCCCCACGCCCACTTACATGCCCGGCAAAGCCACGCTGTGCGTCCTGCTCTATAACGATCTCAATGGCGATGCTTTGCGCCAGGAGAACGAACCCTCCTTGCCGGGCGGCGCCATCAGCGTCAGCAACCGTTCGGGAACAGTCTCCCAAACCGCCGACTCCCTCGGCGGCAGCGATGCCGATTGCAATACCGACTCCTTCACCGGCCTGGTAGAGCCCCAATATGGCTTTGTCGCCTTCAAAGACCTGACGGAGGGGGAATATCTGATCAGCGTCGCCATCCCGGCAGGTTATAACCCGACCACCACCACCAGCCGTTCGATCACGTTGGCAGCCGGCGATACCAGCTTCGTCTCTTTTGGCGCACAAGCCAGCGAAGAACAAGCGCAGGCTACCCAGGTCATCCCCCCGGCGCCCCAAAAATCGCCCCTGCTCGGCCTCGTGGGGGCTGCCATCGTGCTGGCGGCTTTGGCCTTGGCGGGCTATGCCCTGCTGTTGGGGCGGGCGCGCTAAATCGTTCCCGAACGATAGCCTTCAGGGTGGCTGCGATGCCATTCCCAGGCGCTGGCGACGATGTCGCGCAAGGCGGGGATACGCGCTTGCCAACCCAATTCCTGGCGGATGCGCTCGGAGGAGGCCACCAGCCGCGGGGCGTCGCCCGCACGCCGCGGCGCTTCGACCGCCGGGATGGGATGACCGGTCACTTCCCGCGCCGTCTCGATCACTTCGCGCACCGAGTAACCTGCCCCATTGCCCAGGTTGTAGATCAATCGCTCACGCTCGCCCAACGCCTCCAGCGCCAACAAGTGCGCCGAAACCAGGTCGCTGATGTGAATGTAATCGCGGATGCAGGTGCCATCGGGAGTGGGATAATCGCTCCCGTAAATGGTGACGGCTTGGCGCTGGCCGAGGGGGACCTGCAACACCAGCGGGATGAGGTGCGACTCCGGCTGGTGAGCCTCCCCTCGATGGGGTAAAGCCCCCGCGGCGTTGAAATAGCGCAGCGCGGCAAAGTGCAGCCCGTAAATCTGACGGTACCAATCGAGCGCTTGCTCGATCATCAATTTCGTGTGGCCGTACACATTGTTCGGCCCCAGCGGCGAGGCCTCGCTCAGCGGCTCATCGCTCGAAGCATACACCGCCGCGGTGGACGATAACACGAAACGGCGAATGCCCGCCTGCACGGCTGCTTCGATCAGGTGCAGGCTGTTCACCAAATTGTTATGAAAAAATTTACCGGGCTCTTTCATGCTCTCGCCCGCCTCGATGGAAGCGGCAAAGTGCATCACGGCGTCGTAGCGCTCGCTGGCGAGCGTCTCCACCAGCGTTGCCCGGTCGGATAGATCGGCGTGAACGAAGCGCGCCGCCTCAGGGACAGCCGCGCGGTAGCCGGTGACCAGCGAGTCATAGACCGTCACGCTGTGGCCCGCTGCCAGGAGAGTTTCTGCGGTTGCTGAGCCAATGTAGCCCGCTCCGCCGGTGACGAAAATGTTCATAAGGGAACCGAACCGTTGGGTAAGAGGGTTTGAATAGGATTATTTCGCATTTGCTTTGGCCGATACGCGTTTGAGGAAGCGCGCCACGTCAATCACCGCACGCTCGTGCTTGCCCTCGCCGATCAATTCTTGCGAATCCCAGGCACTGACGGCAAACTGGACGCGGATGCCCTGCACGGCGAGCACTTCGGCACGATAGCGCACGCTGTCGCCGAGGGGCGTAGCGGCCAAATGGCGCACATCTACATGCGTACCAACGCTGGATTGACCTTCGGGCAGGTGTTTTGCCAACAGGCGATGGGCCGTAATTTCCATGAAGGCGATCATCCACGGCGTAGCCAACACGCGCACCGCCCCGCTGCCCACGTGGGGGGCCAGGTGTTGTTCTTCCACCAAGAAAGTCTCTTCATGGGTCATGCCGGGCTTGATCATGTCGTTGATGTCCATAAACTAATCCTCATCGAAGAAATTTGCGGGTCACGGCGTCACTTCGAGAGAGGTGGCGCCGCCTCGTTCAGGATAGATGCGTACACCGGGCAGTCGTAGCTCAGGGCCGCCTGGCAGGCTTGCGGCGTGTTGGCTGCCGGTGCTATGCCAAGCCTGCGCAGAGCGCGAGTGAGATGACACAACGGCAGGCCGACCACGTTGGCATAGCAGCCGCTCAGCCGCTCGACCGGGTGGAAACCGACATGCTGGATGGCGTAAGCGCCAGCTTTGTCCAGCGGATCGCCGCTGGCCACATACGCGGCAATCTCGGCGTCGCTGTAGGCGCGCATGGGTACATCGGTGACGCACAGCTCGCTCAGCAGCGTGGTTGGGGCGGCGGGGCGCAACACAGCAATTGCCGTGTACACCTGATGGGTGTGGCCGCGCAATCGGGTGAGCATCTCGATAGCCTTGGCCGCATGGGCCGGTTTGCCGAGAATACTGCCATCGGCCACCGTGGTATCGGCGGCCAGGATGACCGCCCCCAGCGGCGCCTGCCCAACAGCCGAGCGGGCCTTCTCCTCGGCCAAACGCGTCACGTAAGCGCCGGGCGTCTCGCCCGCTCGAGGGGTTTCGTCAACCTGGGGGGCGCAGCTCTCGAAGGGTAGTCCTAGCAGGCTGAGCAGCTCCCGCCGCCGCGGGGAATTCGATGCCAGAAGAATGCGAGTAACCAAGTCGCCTCGGAATGGATTGGCCGACGGAAGCGTTGGCCTTGGGGTTTGTCGATCGCTGGCGGCCCAATTCTAACACATTCCCTTTTCCCCAAACCCGCAGTAAAATCGAGGGGATTTTTCTGGCAACAGGAGGTACTATGCAAGAACTGATCGAACGTATTCGCCGAGAAGGCAGGAACCTGGGGGGCGGCATCCTCAAGGTGGACGGTTTCATCAACCATCAGGTGGACCCGGCCCTCATGGATGCTTGCGGACGGGAGTTGGCCCGACGTTTCGCCAGCGTGGGCGCCACCAAGATTTTGACCGCCGAAATTTCGGGCATTGCCCCGGCGCTGACCACAGCCATGCACATGGGTTTGCCGGTGGTATATGCCCGCAAGCACAAGCCTATCACCATGCCCGACCAGGTTTTCCTGACCCTCAGCCCCTCGCACACCAAAGGGCGCATGGTCGAGCTGATCGTCTCGCCCGAATATCTGGCTGGCGGCGAACGAGTGCTCATCATTGACGATTTCCTGGCCACGGGGGCCACCATCCTCGGCCTGGCGCGGCTGGCGCAAACTGCCGGGGCAGTGATCGTGGGGGTTGGAACGCTCATCGAAAAATCTTTCGAGGGCGGTCGAGCGGCGCTGGCGCATTTGAATATCCCCATCGAGTCGCTGGCGTGCATCGTCTCGATGGATGGGGAACAAATTGTGTTCGCATGAACGCGCTGGTTGTCCTCGACTTTGGTTCTCAGTATGCGCAGCTCATTGCCCGGCGCGTGCGTGAGCTGCAGGTATATTGTGAACTGTTCCCCTGGAATGCGCCTGCCGAGACGGTGCTGGCCTTGCAGCCGCGCGGCTTTATCCTCTCCGGCGGGCCGGCTTCGGTCTATGAGCCGGGCGCGCCCGGCCTGCCGCCCTATGTCCTGGAAAGCGGTTTGCCCATCTTGGGCATCTGTTACGGTATGCAGGCCCTCACCCATGCCTTGGGCGGCCGCGTTGCCCCGTCGGTGCATCGTGAGTACGGCTCGGCTACCGTCGAACCCCTCTTCCCCAATCCCCTCACCCCCGAGGCCCCTTTCCAGGCCTGGATGTCGCATGGCGACCGCATCGAGACGTTGCCCGAGGGCTTTACCTCCCTGGCACGCAGCGGCAGTTCGCCGGTGGCGGCCATGGGAGACGAGCGGCGGCGCTACTACGGCGTGCAGTTTCACCCCGAGGTGCGCCACACCCCCCTCGGCTCTGCCATTCTGCGCCGTTTCGTGCTCGACATCTGCGGCCTCACCCCCGATTGGACGCCCGCTTCCATCATCGCCCAAAGCATCGAACAGATTCGCCGCCAGGTCGGCACAGAGCGGGTGCTCTCGGCGGTCTCCGGCGGCGTCGATTCGTCGGTGGCCACGGCGCTGGTGCAAAAGGCGGTGGGCGAGCAGCTCGTGGCAGTCTTCGTGGATACCGGCCTTCTGCGCCAGGGCGAGGCCGCCCAGGTCATCCGCACCTTTCGTCACACCCTGGGGGCCGAGCTGATCGCCGTGGACGCCGCCGCTGACTATTTCGCTGCCTTGCAGGGCGTGACCGACCCCGAAACGAAGCGTCGCATCATCGGCGAGAAGTTCATCCGCATCTTTGAAGCGCAGGCACGCGCCCTGGGTATGCCCAAATTCCTCGTGCAAGGCACAATCTACCCCGACGTGGTCGAATCCGCCGCGCCCGACCGTGCTCAAGCTGCCCGTATCAAAACGCATCACAACGTGGGCGGCCTGCCGCAAGATATGACCTTCGAACTGGTCGAACCGCTGCGCTATCTGTTCAAAGACGAGGTGCGCGCCGTCGGCGAAGCGTTGGGCTTGCCTGCCGACCTTGTCTGGCGGCAGCCCTTCCCCGGCCCAGGGCTGGCCGTGCGCTGCCTGGGGGAGGTGACCCCAGAGCGCATTGCCCGCCTGCAAGCCGCCGACGCCATCTTCACCGGCGAATTGGCAAAGGCTGGCTTGTTGACCCTCACCCCCTCCCAGGCGCAAAGTGAGAGCGACAGCCAGGGCACCTCGCAGGCCTTTGCCGTGCTGCTGCCGGTGCGCTCGGTGGGGGTGATGGGCGATTTCCGCACCTACCAGGAGACGGTGGCCCTGCGCGCCGTCACCACCGATGACTTCATGACCGCCGATTGGGCGCGCCTCTCGCACGAATTGCTGGCGCGCGTGGCCAACCGTATCGTCAACGAAGTCCCCGGCATCAACCGCGTCGTCTACGACATTACCAGCAAACCCCCGGCGACGATCGAATGGGAATGAGGCGTCTGGCGTGTCGCCGTCCTCATTGTGTTCTAAGCGAATGCGTTGTACCTTGTGGTAAACTAACGCGCGGAGGTGACCTATGGTGACCTTACAAGCCTTGCAGCGTATTTCTGATTTCGAGTGGGAGATTCCCAAGAGTTTCCGTGACGACATGCGTGTGCCGGTGCGCCTGTTTGCCATTCGTCAGATGCTGGAAGATGCTCTGCGGGACAAATCGCTCGAACAGGCGGTCAACGCAGCCACCTTGCCAGGCCTGGTGGGGTCTGTGCTGGTGATGCCCGATATGCACCAGGGTTACGGCTTCCCCATCGGCGGGGTGGCGGCGACCAAATTGCCGGATGGGGTCATCTCGCCCGGCGGGATAGGTTACGACATCAACTGCGGTGTGCGTTTACTGGCTTCGATGATTGACGTGGACAAAGCGGCGCCCTATCTCGATGGCCTGGCCTCGGCCCTCAACGAATTCTGTCCGAGCGGGGTGGGCGAGAAAGGTGCGATACGGGTGACGGATGCCGAATTGGATGCGGTCTGCCGTGACGGGGCGCAGTGGGCGCTGAAGAAAGGTTATGCCACACCGGCTGATGTGCGCCGCACCGAGGAAGGCGGTCGGCTGGAGGGGGCCAATCCTGCCGCGGTGAGCCGGCGCGCCCGCGAGCGTGGCCGCCCGCAATTGGGATCGCTAGGCGCCGGCAACCATTTCATCGAGATAGATGTGGTTGACCAGGTTTTCGACCCCCGCGCCGCCCAGGTCATGGGGCTGGCCGAAGGCCGTCTGGTGGTGCAAATCCACTGTGGCTCGCGCGGTTTCGGTCATCAAATTTGCAGCGATTATGTCGAGGAATTCCAAGCTGCGGTGAAGCGCTACAATATCAAACTGCCCGACCGCGAGCTGGTCTGCGCCCCGCTCAACTCGCCCGAAGGGCAGAATTACCTGGCGGCCATGCGCTGCGCCGCCAACTATGCCTTTGCTAACCGGCAAATCCTGGCGCATTCGGCGCGCCACGCTTTCGAGATCGCCCTGGCGGGCAAGGTGGACAGCTTCGAACTCTACCAGGTTTACGACATTGCTCACAACATGGGCAAGATCGAAACCCACCTCATCGAAGGAAAGCCGACGAAGGTGTGTGTCCATCGCAAAGGCGCCACGCGTGCCTTTGGACCTGGCTCGCCCGAACTGCCTGACGAATACCGTCCCATTGGCCAGCCGGTGCTGGTGCCGGGCAGTATGGGCACGGCCTCGTGGGTGTTGGTCGGCACCGAGCGCAGCATGTCGCAGTCGTTCGGCTCCACCTGTCACGGCGCCGGGCGCATGATGAGCCGCCATGAAGCCAAGCGCGAGGTGCGCGGCGAAAAACTGCGCTCCGAACTGGAAGCCGGCGGCATTCGCGTGCGCGCCGGCTCGCTGGCCGGCCTGGCTGAAGAAGCGCCCCAGGCCTACAAAAACGTAGACCGTGTGGTGGAAGCGGTGGTCGGCGCCGATATCGCCCGCAAAGTGGCGCGCTTGCGCCCGCTGGCGGTGGTCAAAGGCTAAAATAATCACGAAAAGGAGACGTTATGTTGCCCAAACTGTCAATTCCCCTCATCTTGCTTGTGCTCGTTCTGGCGAGCTGTGGCAGCCCTACGACGGTTGCCCCAATTACCACCGCCGAGGCAACGCCTGCAGAGGGAGCCTATCCCTATCCGCCGGTCATCAGCAACCCCCCTCCGGCGTTCAGCAATCCCTACCCTTTGCCAGGCGAGAACCCCTACGCGCCGACCGCTGGCGACGACGCTTTGCGACGCGGCAACGCTACTGTGCACCTCAATTCGAGCCGCGTCATCCTGGCCGAGAGCGCTCCGGTGCAGGTGTTGGTGCGCCTGGTGGGGGCGTTGCCGAACCCGTGCTATAAACTGCGCGTCAACGTCCCGCCGCCCGATGCCCAGAACCGGATTTACGTGGAAGTGTATGGCTTGGCCGACCCCAACCAGGTTTGCACCGAAGTGCTTTCCCCTTTCGATGTCCAGGTATCTTTGGGCAGTTACGCCAGTGGCAAATACTCGGTGTATATCAACGGCGAACTGCTCGACGAGTTTGACATTTAGAGCTTTACCGATGAGCCATCCCCCTGCTGGTCGCTCGACTGGGAGGGGGTGTTTTTAACGGCTAATATCGGCCACTCGTGCGCCGGTCAGCTCAATGAGTGCGGCGACCGGCAGGCGGATGTTGAGGCCGCGCTGCCCGCCGGAGATGTGAATGTGCGTGAAGAGCTGTGCGGTCTCGTCGAGGACGACCTCGAAGCCGCGGTTGAGCAATGCCAGGGGGGAGATGCCGCCCGCCTGCAGACCGGTGATTTGTTCGGCTTCGCGCTCGCTAGGCAGGCGCAGGCGTTTCTCGCCCAGGGCTTGCGCCAGCAATTTGAGGTCCACCTCCAACGGGCCGGGAACGACCGCCAGGATGGCTTTGCCCTGGCCCTCGCGGGCGACGACAATGGTCTTGAACACTTCGTCGGGGGAGACGTTCAGGCGGCGGGCGGTTTCCAGTGCGCCGAGTTTTTCGGCGGGCAGTTCGAAGGCGGTGTAGGGGATGTGGCGCGAATCGAGCAGGCGGGTGACGTTGTTGGCTTTCATCGTTCAGGTTGGACAGAGTCGCTCAGTGGCAGAAGGAGGGTGAAGACAGCGCCGCCAGCGGGGTGGTTGGCGGCTGTCAATGTGCCGCCGTGGGCTTCGGCCAACTGGCGGGCGATAGCCAATCCCAGCCCTGAGCCGCCCTCGGCGCGGCTGCGGGATTTGTCGGCGCGGTAGAAGCGCTCGAAGATGTGCGGCAGAGCCTCGGCGGGGATGCCGGGGCCGGCATCGTGGATGGTCAGGCTGAGTGCAGCACGCTGAAGTGTGATGACGCACTCGATACTGCCGCCGGGCGGCGTATAACGCAGGGCGTTGGAGAGTAAATTGCCGATGATTTGCTCCAGCCGCATGGGGTCGGCCAGGAGAAGGGGGGGCGGCGTTGGGGGGGTGGAGAGAGTCAGTTTGACGCTCTGGGCGCTGGCTTGCGGGGCAAAGCGGTCGAGAATGCGCTCGACGAGGGCGGGGATGTCGGTGGGGGTGCGCTCCAGTTGGAGCTGACCGGCGTCGGCCAGCGCCAGCGTGCGCAAATCCTCGACCAGGCGGGTGAGCAGGTGATTTTGTTCGAGGATAGGTTGCAGGCTTTCGAGGCTGAGAGGATAAACGCCATCTTGGATGGCCTCCAAGCTGGCGCGCTGCACGGCGAGGGGGTTGCGCAGTTCGTGGGCGATGTCGGCGGTGAGGGCACGGCGGGCGTTTTCGGCGCGTTCCAGCGACTCGGCCATGCGGTTGAAAGTGGCCGCCAGCATAGCCAGCTCGTCTTTGCCGCGCACGGCGACGCGTTGGCTCAAGTCACCCTTGGCCAGGCGGGAGGCGGCGCGGGTGAGTTCGCTCACCGGGCGCAAGAGGCCGTAAGCCAGGGCTAACCCTAACAGCAGCGATAACCCGCCGCCAATCAGCCCGGCAATCAGGGCGGCGCGGTTCAAACGGTAGAGCAACATACTCTCGCTGCCGGGGGCAAATCCCATCCCTCCCTCGCTGAGCAGATAACCCACAATTTCCTCATCCACCTCGATAGGGATGGCGCGGCCCATTTCCTCGGCAGTGAGTTGACCGGCGGGCGCGGCGGCGCTGTCGGCCACGATCACCCCTCGATCGTCGGCCAATCGCAAATGTTGACCCATGCCTTTGCCCATCCCGCCCGGCCCGTGTCCGGGTTTCCCCAGCAAACTGCCGGCGCCTTCCCAGCCGTGGCGTGCCTGATAGTAGGTCTGTAGCTCGCTCACGAGGCCCCGCGTATTGCTCGTGTCGCCGAGCATGACGGCGTGCACCTCGCGGGCGGTGCCGATACGGGCGATGAGTGACACGCTGGCGATGGAAACCAGGACGATGAGGATGAAGGAGAAGATGAGTTTGAGACGCATGGTTGCGGCTGCTTTGCAGATCGGGCAATCGTTCAGGGTTTTTGGAAGCGATAGCCTACCCCAAAGACTGTTTCGATGTAGCGGGGGTTTTTGGGGTCAGGTTCGAGCTTGGCGCGCAGGTTCTTGACATGGGCATCAATCACGCGCTCATAACCCTCGTAGGCCACGCCTTGCAAGGCCTCCAGCAGTTGGGCGCGGGAAAAGGCACGCCCAGGCTGGCACATGAGGGCCGAGAGCAAGTTGAATTCGGTCGGCGTCAGCTCCACCGTTTGGCCGGAGCGCCTGACGGTGTGGGCCTCCAGGTCCATTTCGATGTCGGCCACGCGCAACACGGCTGGCGTCTGGGGGGCGGCCTCGGCACGTCGCAACAAGGCTCGTAAGCGGGCAATCACCAGGCGCGGCGAAAAGGGCTTCAGGATGTAATCGTCGGCGCCCAATTCCAGCCCGATAAGTTGATCGGCTTCCTCCACGCGGGCGGTGAGCATGATGATGGGGGTGTTGGCCTTGCGGCGGATCTCCCGGGCCACGTCCAGGCCATCCATGCCGGGCAGGTTCAGGTCGAGGATGACGGCGTCGGGGCGTTTGTGTTCCCAGGTAGACAGGCCGGTGTCGCCGCGCGAGGCCGTCAGGACGGTGAAACCGGCCTGCTCAAGGTATGAGCGCAGGACCTTGACGAGTTCGATTTCGTCTTCGATGACGAGAACGGTGGCCATAGAAATCTTTCCCTGAATTGGATTATAACCCAAATGTCTCGAAGCCTTTTGGCGATGCCGCTATGCTTCCGGCAAAGGAAGCTGCACAGCTTTCTGAGCTGCCGATACACTGCCAAACTCTCTGGTTAATCACCGGTGACAGTCACTCTGGTCAGTGACTGTCACCGGATGGGTTTCACCAGGGGAGAGATGAACGTTTAGGGTTGAGGCGTGGGTGGGTAGTTGCTGCGCCCGCCGTGGCAGCCGCCAGCGTGGCGATTGCCGACCTGGCGGCCAAAAGCGCCGCTACCCATCTGATTGTGATGCTCTTCCATCCAGTCGGCCTGTTCCTGCGTGATGACGCCAGCTTCCACCGCGGCCTGCAGGGCCTGGCTGTGTGCTTGTTGGAACAGCTCACTGATTTGCTCATCGCTTAGCCCTTGCGATTGAGCGATGGTGTAGGGCGTCTCGCCGTTGGCAATGCGGTTTTGCAATTCCTCTGGGGTCAAGTCGAGCGCTTCGGCCAGCGCCGCGAACATATACTCGCGCAAGACGCCGCGTCCGCCTGGCTGGCCATCGTTCGTCCCGTAGCAGCCGCCCTCGCCCCTCATGCCGCCCGGCCCATGACCAGCCCTCTGCAGCAGGCCATCCGGGCGCGGCCCCATTGCCGAACACTCCGCACGGTTTTGAGCGTAAGCATAACCGGCAACGCCAAAGGTGAGCGCAAGAACAGCGACGATCGAACCGATCAGCAATAGTTTCTTCATAGCGTTACTCCTTCTGTAGTAAAGTGATCCTTGGTGATGCTATGAGGGTAGCACAAACTTGTGAAGAAGCTATGAAGGCGGCATAAAGGTTTGGCGAAGATAGACCCTTTACGGGATCGCAAACACAAAACGCCAGATGTCTTCTCCGGGCTTGCTCAGGGTGGAAGGATCGCTGACCACCTCGATCCAGGTGTTACCTGGCTTGAAGGGGTAACGTGAGCCGTCGGGGAAGGTGAGGAACAATACAGAATTGACCACGGTGCGGTTCCAGGTGACTTCGTAGGCCTGGCCATCGCGGAAGGCGTAGGCTTTGCCGCTGCCGCTGAGCAGAATCTCGACAATCTCATTGGGCGGCGGCATGAAATAAACGTGAGGGACGTAAATGACCACTACGTTCGCGGCCGTGATTTGCTGATTGTTCAGCCGGTCGAGCAGGGGGGCGTACGTCTCGCCTTGCCCCTGGTCGTAGGCGTTGTCTTGGAAGCGCAGGTACAATCCGCTGCTGGCGTCGTAATCCCAACGGGCGTAGTTGTCGCTCGAATAGCGCACGAAAACTTGCGCGGCCGAGCTGCCGCCTTGCGGCGGGGTTACGTTGAAGGTCATGCCATCCAGGTTGGGCCGGCTATTGTTGACGCCCTGGGCAGAGATATACTGGCTCAAGGCAGCGGTGCTGCCCAACAGGTGATCGCTGCCGGCGGGATCGTAACGGCATAGCGGGTTGGAAGCGGTGGGCGGGCAGAGGGAGATATTGCCCTCCAAGATCAAACGATCGCTGTATTCAGCATTCAGCAGGCGGTTGTTGATGGTGGCATCGGCGCTGCCATACGCAAAGATGCTCTGGTACATACGAATCAGGTCGCTATCCAGCAATCTGCCGGAGCGAATAGGCCCGACCAATTCTGCGTCATTGCCGTAGAAAATGGCGTGCAGGCGCGAGTAGCCATCGTTGTGATAATAGTCATACACGATGTCTGCAAAAGACAGCCCCCAGGCTGGACGCGTCAGGCTGCGCGGGACGATGTTGACTTTGACGGCAACCGGGCGGCGTTCGAGCAAGATGGGGTTGGCCACGCTGAGGCCGGTGAGGGGGTTGACGCCTGCTGCAAAGCCTTGCGGGCCGATGTCGAGGGGCGGGAGTGTGGCCGTGGGCATCGCTGCGGTTGGGGTGGCGGAGGGGGCGGCGGTGGCGGTGGGTGGAACTGCGGTCGGTGGCACAGATGTGGCCGTGCTGGGGATAATGCTCGGCGTGGGGGGACGAGTTGTCGAAGTTGACGTGGGCGGGGTGGTTGCCTTGGCGCATGAAACCAGCATGAGCGCCACAATCAACCCAAATAGGACTTTTCTGAACATGTTTGTTACCTCCGTAGAATGAAAATCAAGCGCCAATCATACCGCGATTGGCGTCCTTTGCCAATTACAGCAAAACGGTGATAGCTCACCTCTTTGCATCGCCTGATTCGGCGGCCTGCATCTCGCCAGATTACGGCAATAATTTGTTAAGCTCCATAGCGCGGCCTCCGGCCGCAACCAAAGAGGTGAGTGTACCGCCGACCTTTGGTCGGCCCTGCGGAGCCAGGTAGCCTGGCGGTACGATGAGCTGCAAAATCTTGCTGCAAAATCTTGCTGCAAAATCTTGCTGCAAAATCTTGCTGCAAAATCTTTATGATTGTGATACATTCTCGAGAGCAATACGATAATCCGCCTCGTTGCGCTGAGCGGGAGCTTTAGCTCCGGCGGCTTTAGCCCCGCAATAGGAAATACGGGAATGACCAGCAGCAAAAAGGCCGTCGCGTAGAACTGTGTCCATCGAAAACTTGGTGAGCGATTTGCTTGCGTTTCTGTCAAAAAGCTCTATAATTCCTAGATATGGAAAAGACAACGTCAGTTGCGAAGGTCCAACCCTTGCCGTGGAAATGGGGCGTGTATTTGGCAGTGGGGTTGTTGTGCGTCGGCTGGCTCTTCGATACACCGGCTGGACTGCTTGGCAAAGCTGACGCGGTGGGCTATGCCGTTTGCCACCGAATTGAGGTGCGTTCTTTTCACATCGGTGACCGTCCTTTACCGTTATGTGCGCGCTGCACCGGCATGTTCCTGGGTGCTGTGCTGGGCTTGGTTTTTCAAACGCTGGTCGGCCCGCGCCGCATGGGCTTGCCTCCCTGGAAGTTGTGGATTCCACTGAGCTTCTTCGTGCTGGCATTTGCCGTGGACGGCATCAATTCATTCTTGCATTTGATTCCCATGAGCGGGCTTCCTCTGCTCTACGAGCCTAACAACACCCTGCGCTTGTTCACCGGCACGGCTATGGGCCTGGTCATTGCGGCAGCCTTGTTGCCGGTTTTCAATCAGACGATCTGGGCAGGATGGGACGCTCGCCCTGCCATCGGCGACTTTCGCAGCTTGGGCGTGTTGCTTGCCAGCGCAGTGTTGATGGATAGCCTGATATTGACCGAAAACCCGCTCGTGCTTTACCCGTTGGCCGTTATCAGCGCCGCGGGGGTGTTGATCCTGCTCACGCTGATTTACACCATGCTGTGGGTGATGCTCGTGCGTCTGGAGAACCAGATTCTCTCTCTGCGCGACTTGAGTTTTCCTCTTCTCATTGGCTTCGGCGTCGCTTTGGCGCAGATAGCGGTCTCTGACGTGGCGCGCTATGGGTTGACCGGAACATGGGATGGCTTCCAGAAGTTGCTCGGCCTATGAACGGAGGCTAGCAACGATCTTTCGCTGGAGTGGTCGGTATGGAAGTCTTAGGCATCTTCTCTGCTTTTGGATTGTCGGCCAGTGCCGGGTTGAATGCCTATATCCCCTTGCTAGTGATCGCCCTGCTGGCGAAGTTTACCGATCTCATTGAGCTCAAATCGCCCTGGGATACGCTGGAAAGCTGGTGGATCATTGGGCTGCTGGTGATCTTGGCGCTGATAGAATTCTTTGCCGACAAGGTGCCGGCGGTCAATCACATCAACGACATCATCCAGACCGTCATCCGCCCCACGGCGGGGGCCGTCGTCTTTGCGGCCAGCGCCCAGGTGATCACCAATATCCATCCGGTCTTGGCTATGGCGCTGGGCTTGTTGGTGGCAGGTAGTGTCCATGTGGTCAAAGCGGCGGCAGTTCGCCCCGCCGTAACCGCAACCACCGGCGGCGCAGGCAATGTGCCCGTCAGTATTGCTGAGGATGTGCTGTCCACCATCGTCTCGTTCATCTCGGTCGTGTTGCCAGCGTTACTGCTGGTGCTCGTTATCCTGGTAATAGCCTGGGTCGTTTGGGCGCTTTGGCGGCGCGCCAATAGCGAACGCCTGGGTAAATCCGTGTAAATTCACATGAAGAGAGGAAACTACATATGAGCAATTACCCCTATCAACAGCCCCCTTATGCGCCCCCTCCCTATGCGCAACCCACCGAAACGAGTACCATGGCGGTAATCAGCCTGATTAGCGGCATTCTTGGCTGGCTAGGCTTGTTCGGCATTGGTCCCATCATCGCTATCATCACCGGCCACATCGCCAAAGGTCAAATCCGCGACAGCATGGGGCGGCTTACCGGCAGTGGCATGGCGACGTTCGGCCTGGTTTTGGGCTATTCCCAGCTCATCATTGGTTGCTGCGCCGCCATCATTGCCCTGTTGGTCATGGTGATCTTCCCGTTGTTCGGCTTGGCTTTGTTTGGCGTCAGCAACAGTTACTATTAGGCCACCGCCTATTCGATTGTCAAGGTACAATGTCATTTGTGCCAAACTGATTGATAGAAGGAGGCTTTATGTCAGATGACCAGCTTGTTGCCCAATCATCCGCAGAACCAAAGCAATCCCAAATCTGGGTAAAGGTGGTTGTTATTGTGGGGGTAGTTCTGCTGGTGCTGTGCTGTTGCGTGTTGTTCGTCATCTTTGGCATCCCGGCAATTTTGATGATGCTTGGACCTGCAATTGGTAATGTGTTTTCGACCATTACCGAAAACCTCATGATGCCCTAACCTGCCAAATGGGTTAGGCACTAACTAAAGGAGACGCTAAAATGACAGACTATCAACCCATTACCCCTGGCGAAGAGCCTAAGAAGAGCAACAAAACCACCATCATCATCATTGCTGTTGCGGCTGTTGTCTTGCTATGTTGTTGCCTGGTGGTTGTCGGCGGAGGGCTGGCTTACTTCTTCAGCATGAACTCATATTAGGCAACTCGCTGGCGCTACCTCTTGATGCCGCGTCACTCGCGCTTGAAATAGAACCGGCCTTTGCCGGTGATCGTCCTCTGGGGGCAGGGACAAACCCTGCCCCATTGTGCTTTCTGAAGATAGCTTGCAGCTCGGCCAGCGCTGAACGGGCGCTGGCTTCGACTTCGGCAGGCAGCTCCAGCTTGCCAAACTCATCCTCGTCCAATACCCGTTGCTGACCATCGGGATAGACGAGCAAATCCAGCGCCAGGTCCACATAACTGATGGTGATTTGGTCGGCTTCTTCCTGCTCAATTCTCAACGGATAGCCAACATTACAGTACCAGCCTTTGAGGTGGCCATCATCGCGATCGCGCATCTCGAAGATGTTGTACCAGCGCTGGGTGTGATAAACCTCGATGAAAATATCCCCCTGCTTGATGAGAATGCCGTAGAAAGGCGTATCTGGGCGGTTGAAAGCCGCCTCGAGAATGAGTGTCTCAGCCGAACGAAAGATCAGCTTGCCTGAATAACGCCAGACTTCCTGATGTTGCAGGTTGCGTTTGATGACGGTGACAGTTTTCATAGAGCAGCAGGACTCGACGGTGTGGGCTATTTCCCCTACAAGATGTCGCTGCTGCTGCAAAAGTTCCTGGCCGGAGGGGGTCAACTGAAGACCTGGATGGTCTCTCCCGTCTGAAAGGAGATTCGCAGGGTGTGGCCTGCTTCGGGCAGAGGCACGCTGGAGGGAAAGTCGAAGTTCAGCGACAAGCCGCTGACTTCAAGCGTAACCTGCGTGCTGGCGCCGCGGAAGCGGCGCGCCAGCACGCGGCCGCTCAATTCACACTCGCCTGACCGCTCCGCTTGCGCCGTATCGGGGCGGATCAACACCGTCACCGGGCCGCTGACGTCTCTGTCGAGCGGGAAAACCCCCAGCGGCGTCTCCACCCGCCCGCGGTCGGCGTGTCCCTCGAGCAAGTTGTTCATTCCTAGAAAGCGCGCCACGAACACGCTTGCCGGTTGGCGGTAGATATCGTCCGGTTTACCGATTTGCTCCAGGCGACCCTGGTTGATGATGAGCACCCGGTTGGCCAAGGTGAAGGCCTCCTCTTGGTCGTGGGTCACATAGATGGCCGTTTGTTGCACCTCGCCCAGGATGGTGCTCAAATCTTGCATCAATTGCATTCGCAAGGCATGGTCGAGTGAACCGAGCGGCTCGTCGAGCATCAACAGCCGCGGTCGAACTGCCAGTGCCCGCGCCAAGGCCACGCGTTGTTGTTCACCGCCTGATAATTGGGTGACATCCCTTTGTTCGAAACCTGCCAGACTGACCAAGTGTAACACCTCGGCCACCCGCTGCCGGATTTGGGCCTTCGGCCAACGCTGCATGCGCAAGCCAAAAGCCACGTTGTCGCCGACGTTCAGGTGCGGAAACAAGGCGTAATCCTGGAACATCAAGCTGAAGCCGCGGCGATGAGGCGGAACGTTGACGATGGATTGGCCTTCCCAGAAGACCTGGCCTTCATCGGGTTTTTCCAGCCCGGCGATGAGCGCCAGCAGGGTGGATTTGCCACAACCGCTGGGGCCTAGCACGGCCAGGATTTCGCCTTGCGCCACATTGAATGAGATGCCGCGCAGAGCAGGCGTTTTGCCGAAAGATTTGTGTAAATGGCGCACTGCCAGGCTCATCAGAACTCTCCCACCTCGGCGATTCTCAATCGTTCGATAGCGAGCATCCCCGCTGCGCAAACGGCCATGAGGATTGTGCTGAGCGCCAGCGCCTGCCCAAAGTTCAGCGGCCCGGGCTGCGAGAGCAAGCGGTAAATCATCACCGGCACAGTGGGGTACTCGGGACGGGTGATCAGCGCCGTTGCCCCAAATTCTCCCAACGAAATGGTGAAAGCAAATGCAGCCGCCACGAGCACGGCGCGGCCGGCCAGCGGCAGGTCAACATGCCGCACCACTTGCCCAGGCGAAGCCCCCATGACCGCAGCTGCCTGCCGTAAGCGCGGGCTGATGCTGCGCAGAGCAGGGGTGAGACTGCGTACCACGAACGGAAAGGCTACCAGCGTATGCGCCAGCGGCGGCAACAGCGGCGAAGTGCGCAAATCCACCCTCTCGCCAAACACCATCAATGGTGAGCTGAAGGCGACGATGAAGCCCAAGCCCAATGTCACCGCCGAAGTGCCGAGAGGCAGCATCAACAGCGGGTCGAACCAGCGGTTGAGCCAGTTCTGACCATCACGGGCCAGCGCCCAGGCCGCTGGCAGTCCCAAGGCCAGTGACAGGACTACGGTGATGGCGGCGTAGGCCAGTGAGACGAGCATGGCGGTTGACGGCGGCGCATAGGAGACGGCCTGACGGGGATGGGTGATCAGCTCTCGATAGAAGGCCAGCGTTGGGCCGGGGGGAGGGGCGTTTTGCAGGTTACGGCCTGTCTCCAGCGAGACGAACGAGCGCGCTGCCAGCGCCGCCAGCGGCGACACCAGCAGCGTCAGCAGAAGCAAGATCACCCCCGCTGCGCCCACGCGGCTGCGCCAACCTTTGAGCCTTCGGCGGTTTCGAGCGCTGGCGCGCAGGGACAAGGGGCGCGACAGACGGCTTGCCAATTGCGTATAGAGAATGGTCAGCAGCCAGGTACACGCCAACTGAATCACCGACAGCGCCGCAGCCAACGGCAGATTGAAGCGGTGAATGGCCTGGTTGTAAATTTCGACTTCCAACGTGGCAAAACGCGCTCCCCCCAACACCAGAATCACCCCAAATGAAGTGAAGTCGAAGATGAAAACCAACAGCGCCGCCGCCGCAATTGCCGGCGACAGCAGGGGCAGGGTGACCCGCCAGAGCGTCTGCCAGCGCCCAGCGCCCAGCGTGCGCGCTGCTTGCCCCAGCCGCGGGTCAAGATGAGACCAGAAATCGCCCACCATGCGCAGGACGATGGTGGTATTATAGAAGACATGCGCCATGACTATGGCTGTCAGCGTGTTGGCAAAGCGCACAGGCGGTGCAGACAGGTCGAACAGCGTCATCAATCCCTGGTTCACCCAACCGCGCGGCCCCAACAGAGCGTTGAACCCCACAGCAACGACCAGCGTGGGCATGACGAACGGCACCGCCGTCAACGCCTGCAACAGCGACCTGCCGCGAAAGTCGAAGCGCGCCAGCAGATAAGCTCCCGGCAGCCCAACCAGCAAGGTCAGCAGCGTGGAGAGCGCCGCCTGCCAAAAGGTGAATGCGATGACTTTCCAAACTGCCGTATCGCTTATGGCCTCTACGAAGGGGACGACAGCGCCTTGCGCACTGTGCCCAAGCCCAGTCCTGAGGATACTGACCAGCGGGTAGGCATAGAACAGCCCCAGGAAACCTAAAGGCGCCAGCCACAGCAGCATGCTGCGCCCCGCCCCGACGGCGCTGGATGATGTTTGCATCAGCAGCTCTCTAGCGCAATACCACGTCGGTCCAGTCTTCGATCCAGGCGTCGCGCTTGTCGGCGATGTCGGCCGGGGTGACCAGTGCCAGGATTTGTGGTACCGCCAGGAATTGTGCAAACGTTTCGTTCAGTTGGGCATTCTTGTTGACCGGGAAGACGGCCATTTGCAAGGGCATATCTTCCTGGAAGGCGATGGACAGCATGAAATCTATCCATTTCTCGGCCAAATCGCGGTTGGCCGTGCCCTTGAGAATGCCGACGAACTCGATCTGGCGGAAGCACGTCTCGTCGCTCACGATTGCGGCGGTGGGGGGAACGTCCAACGGCGGGTCAGCATAGATCAACTCGAAGACCGGGCTGGAATTGTACGAGACGACGATGGGGCGCGTCCCCCCTGAGCGGCTGAATTCGGTGTAGTAAGCGGTATTCCAATCGTTGACCACCAACACATCGTTGTCCACCAACCCCTGCCAATAGTCCAGGTAGCCTGGCTCGCCAAAGTGAGCGATCGTGGTCAGCAGAAAGGCCAGCCCTGGGGATGAAGTGGCCGGATTCTCGACGACCAACATGCCCTTGTATGCGGGCTGCAACAGGTCTTCCAGGGATTGGGGCGGGAGGGGCAGGGTGGTGGTCATGGTGTCGCGGCTCTCTTGAGCGAAATAGGCGGGGTCATAATTCAGGCACACATCGGCGTAATCTACCGGCAAGGCGCGGAATTGGGGGTCGAGCAGGTAGTAGGAGGGGATTTCGGCGATCAGGGGGGAGAGATAGGCCTCGAAAAGGTCTTCTTCGAGGGCACGGGTGAGAAAGGTGTTGTCCACGCCGTAGAACACATCGGCGAGCGGCGCGTCCTTGGACAAGATGGCTTTGTTGAGGGCGCTGCCCGTATCGCCAGCTTCGAGGAATTGCAGGCGGACGTTGTTTTCGCTCTCGAACGCGGCCACCACGCTATCGGAAATGGCAAAGGAGTCGTGGGTCATCACTTTGAGCGAGCGCGGTGTGGGAGTGGGTCGGGTAGTGGATGTGGGCGGGAGAGATGTCGCCGCAGGAAGGGTGGGGCTGACGCTGGGGCTGGCGCAGGCTGCCAGAGCCAGCGCCAAGAGGGTGCAGAGTAGTATTTTAGCGTTCATGGTCAATCTCCATCAAGTTGATGCCAGGTGATTGCTGGCGAATGATGATGCACAGGAGCAGGCCGGTTTCCAATTCGATGCAGGCTGAGCTCTCAAGCAGGCGGTTGCTGATGCCGCGTGTGGCGCCAAAGCGCAGGATTTCGTTTTCCAGGGGGTATTCCAGGCCGCGTGCGGCAGCCACGCGAGCATCGCCGCCGAGCGGGATGAGCGAGAGTGTATCGCCAGGGCTGCCGGGGGCGTGCAGGCTTTGCCCTCCCCGCAGCAGAGCGATTTCTTGCAGCCCGTCCAGGAGGTGAAGGTGGGCGTGGCGTAGTTCGGGAATTGCCGGCAGCAAGAGATTAGCCACGGTTTGGTCCCAGCGGGCGCCAAGAGCACCCCAGACGAGAATCTCGCGGGCGCCGCGGCTGACGGCGTAACGCAGGGCCAGTTCGAGATCGGTGAAATCCTTGCGGGCCGGGTGGCGTACGATCTCGACGCCGACCGCTTGCAATGCGAGCGCATCCGCCTCGCTGAGTGAATCCAGATCGCCTAGCAGGACATGAGGCGCTAGACCAAGCGCCTGGCAATGGCGGGCACCGCCGTCGGCGGCAATTAGCAGATCGCCGGGGCGTAGGACGGCGCGGCTTGTCTCCACGTCGGACACAGGGCCGTTGGCAAAGATGATGGCACGCGATAGTTCTGGCAAAAGAAAATCCCTCCGCCGGGGAGGGATGGGATAATGATGTGACTGCGATTCCTCCGCCGGCATTACCCGGATCAGGTTCGCGGGTCGAGCGCTGACGGCGCTCCTCTCAGCCTGCCTTTACAGGCTCCCCGTGCTTTGGATGAATGATAGTGTCTAAAGCACAGACGCTTTGCGCCAGCAACAAGGATTTGCTGGCTTAGTGTCTTGGTGTTTCCGCTTTGTGCGGCGTAGGGGAGTATATTCGCGAGGGGCGCAAATTGTCAAGAGCTTTCATTTGACGCATCCCTGCCTTGCAAGTATAATTTTCTCATCTTTCGTTTATCCTTGTAAATATCCGGACAACGTCGGGGCCGCTATGGCATTAAAGGGCAATCTTCGCGATTTTACGGTAACACAATTGCTGAATCTGATCAGCGTGGCCCAGAAAACGGGAACGTTGATTGTCGAGGGCCCGAGTGAGCGGGTGATTGTTTGTTTTCGAGAGGGCAAGCTGGCTTTTGCTCAGGTGGGGAACGAGAGTCAGTCGTTAGCGGCAGTTTTGCACCGTGCCAATAAGCTGAGTAAGGCGCAGTATCAGGCTATTGTCGAGCGGGCCGGGCGCATCAGCGATAAAGAGTTGGGGCTATTGTTGATCAATGCCCGCTACGTCACTCAGCAAGATATTATTTCCAGTCTGCAAGCGCATTTTCTGGCGATCGTCAATCGGCTCTTCACCTGGGTGGAGGGTTTGTTTCGCTTCGAGAATGATATTCTGCCGCCGGATGACAAGATCACCGTGCGGGTCAGCCTGGAAAATGTGATTATCGAGGGAGCGCGCAAGCTGCGCGAGTGGGAACAACTTCAGGATGAGATTCCCAGCCTCGATATGGCCCTCAAGTTCACCGACCGTCCGGGAACCAATATCCGCAATTTGAATCTCAGCGTGGAAGAATGGCGGGTGGTTTCGTTCATCAACCCCAAGAATACCATCCGGCAAATTGCTGCGGCGACGAAGATGAACGATCTGGAAATTCGCCGCGTGGTCTATGGCCTGTTGCAGGCCGGGTTGGTGGAGCTGGTGCGGCCAGTGGGTACGAAACCGCTTGTGCCGCCAGGCCAGGTTGCGGGTTTGCCGCAGACCAGCCGTGAGGAGCAAAAGTCACTCATTAATCGGATTATCAGCCGCATTCGGTCTATATAATTTTTCGAGGATAGTAAGCTATGCAAACAGTCAAGATGGTGGTTACAGGCCCCTTCAACGCCGGCAAAACCGAGTTCATCCGCTCGGTTAGCGAGATTGATGTGGTCTCCACAGAACGCCGGATTTCGTCGCAAGCCGAGCGTATCAAGGATACTACAACCGTGGCGATGGATTTTGGCCGCATTACGGTGGATAACGACCTGGTGCTGTATCTTTTCGGCACGCCGGGGCAGCGCCGTTTCGATTTCATGTGGGAAATTCTCTCGGAAGGGATGCTAGGCTTCATTGTGATGGTGGACAGCACCCGGCCGGAGACTTTCAAGGAGGGGCGCAGTATCCTGGAGACGTTTCGCGCGTATGCGCCCACCCCGTATGTGGTGGCGGCCAACAAACAGGATATTCCTGAAGCCTGGGAACTCGACGATATGCGTGTGGCTTTGCGTCTGGACAAGAAGGTCAAGTTATTACCTTGTGTGGCGACAGACAAGGAATCGGTCAAAACGGTTTTGCTGGAATTGCTCTACAGCATCCTGGCTGAGATGGATGCTGCCGAGGGCCGTTGATAGACCCCGTGTGATTGGATAGCCGTGTCTTCGATAACGACAGACCAGGGTATTGTGCATTATGAGGTGTATGGCCGCGGGCGGCCGGTTATTCTTTTGCATGGATATCTTGGTTCGTGGGGGTTGTGGCAAGAGACCATGGCTTGGCTGGGGCGTTATTACCGTACCTACGCGTTGGACTTTTGGGGATTTGGAGAGTCGGACACCAAGCGTGAGACATACGTGGTACAGGATTTCGTCAGTTTGGTGGACCAGTTCATGGAGCAGTTGGGCATTGTGCAGGCTCCGCTGGTGGGGCACAGCATGGGGGGCACGGTTAGCCTCTCGGTGGCTATTCAATATCCCCAGCGGGTGAAGAAAGTGGTGGTGATCGGTTCTCCGATTGTGGGTTCCTCCTTGTCGGTTTTGCTCAAATTGTTTGGGATGCGTCCAATTGGGTGGGTGGTGTATCATAATTTGTGGGCTTTCAAGCTGTCCTATCGCTTACTGGCGCCTTTCTATTCCAAAGACCCCAGTTGGCCGGAGATGATGGACCGAGATGTGTCGCGCACGACGTTGGAGGCGTTCTTTCTCAGTATCGGTTCACTGCGCAAAACTGATCTGCGCCCAAATTTGCACAAGATCAGTGTACCGGTAATGGGAATGTACGGCGACACCGATATTGTGGTGCATCCCAAACAATGGCAGCCGTTGTTGGCTGGCGTGCCACATGCGCGCATCGAACGTTTCCACAACGCCGGCCATTTCATTATGCTGGACGATCCGCCACGCTTCATGGAAACCCTCAAGGATTTTTTGGATAGTGAGCTGCCTGTGTCATGAGCGACGTTGCCACGCCTACGTATTACTACCCCAACAAAATGGGGCGTATCGTTCTGCAAGCTTTGGAAGAAGTGGTTGGCCGCAATGGCCTGATAGCCGTTTTGAATCTGGCCAATTTGTTGCATTTCATCGGCCATTATCCAGAGAATAACCTGGAACGCGGTTTCAGCTTCGATGACTTGAGCCGTATGATGACCGCTCTCGAGCAGTTATACGGGCCGCGCGGCGGGCGGGGGCTGGCGCTGCGCACCGGGCGGGTCTGTTTCAAGTATGGCATTCGTGAATTTGGGCCGATGGTCAGTGTGGCCGAACTGTCGTATCGTCTCTTGCCGTTGGATTTGAAGCTGAGACAAGGCGCGGAAATCTTCCGCGATATTTTCAACCAATATTCCGATCAGCAGGTGGTGGTGGAGGAAACCCCCCAGGCCTTCTACTGGCGCATCGAACGCTGCCCGGTGTGCTGGAAGCGGCGGGCCAGCCAACCGGTGTGTCAACTGGCTGTGGGTGTGTTGCAAGAGGCGTTGTATTGGGTTAGCAACGGCAAGTATTTCACCGTCGAGGAGACCACCTGTATTGCCAAGGGCGACCCGTCTTGCACGTTGGTGATTTATAAACAGCCTTTGGATTGACTCTAACTATGCTCAAGATTATCCTGCAAGATCCCAACTATCTTATCCCGTTCAATGAGCGCGCCCGGGATTTGCGGGTGATGAATAAGCCTTTGTGGCTCTCGCAGCGGGATGTCTTAGCACCGTACATTCACCGCGAGTTGGAGTTGCCTTTGGGGGCGCCGCTGCCTAAGACGAGCGAGGAATGCCTGGTTTATCGCGATAATCTTTACTTCGACTCCGCCTACATTTCCACATTCCTGGCAGAAGCTCAAAAGCGCAAGGTCGCCAGCCGCGCGGCTTTCTCGGCGAATGATCCCGCTTTCCGTGAACATGCTTTGCCGCTCTCGTCCTCCTATACGCCCGCTGGGGATATTTTTCTGGCCGACTTGTGGTATTACCCCCATGGGCCGCAGGAAGAGTACGAACCGTTGGTGATAGATTTGCAGGCGGTAGAGGCCGGCTATTATCATGTGCCGACCTATATGGCTTATGAACAAGGCGACCTGACGTTCCAGTGTCCGCAGCGTAGTTTGCTGGCCATTGATTGCTGGACGCATATCTTCATCGCCGATATCGTTTTTGGCCTTTTCAGCCGGGCGGTGCGCTACCAGACTCGTCTGGATCACGATCTGGGTTTCAAACTGCAGGTGCTGGGCGCCTCGCTCTTCGAGGGCCGCCAATTGCTCACCTGCTCCAAGCTGGTCAAGGTTGGCCGCAATTGCACCATTCACCCCGGGGCGATGATTTTCGGCCCCACCACCATTGGCGACAATGTGAACATTGATGCTGGCGCAGTGATCGAGAACTGCATCATTGGCGATAATGTGAACGTGGGACAGGGCTGTCAGTTGATGTTGTCGGTTGTTGGTGATGGCACCTTCTTGCCGTTTCGGGCGGCTTTGTTCATGACCACGTTCATGGACAACAGCATGGTGGCGCAGAATACCTGCTTGCAGATGTGTGTGGTGGGGCGCAATACCTTCATCGGCGCGGGTTCTACCTTCACCGATTACAACCTGTTGCCTGCCCCCCTCAAGGCGATTGACGGCCACGGCAAATTGAGCATCGCCAATCGCCCGGTGTTGGGCGGTTGCGTGGGGCACAATTGCCGTCTGGGGGCAGGCATGATTGTCTTCCCAGCGCGCACCATCGAGTCCGACGTGGTGCTTTTTGCCTCGCCAGAGCGCCGCGTGATTGAGAAAGATGTCCGTTACGAGGACAGCGATCATCACAAACTCAAATTCTCGAATCTGCATCCTCGCCTCTACCCCCGTCCAGGAGAGGAGAGCGATCAAAGTTGGTAATGCGTGGACACGTTTGCCTTTATCATTCATCCAATTGATCCCAAGCGAGATATTGCCCGTAAATTTCCCTGGATGGCGCGTATCGTCAATGATTGGCACATCAAGCATTTTGCGCCGCTTTTTCCACCGGTCTATCTATCGGAAATTTCCGGTATCACTTCGCTCAGCACTGGCAAAGAGATTCTGGGTTGGCTGATTGCCTGCCCGCTGACACCCGCTCACTTCTTAGAGTTGCCGGAAAAGCAAGTTTATCGTAAGATTATACAAACCGGTCGTTTAGCAGAGCGACTTGGTGCTAAAATATTAGGGTTAGGAGCCTACACCTCCGTTGTCGGCGACGCTGGTATCACTATTGCCCAGGCGTTGGACATCCCGGTGACGACAGGCGACTCCTATACCGTAGCGATTGCTGTTCAGGCAGTGCGTGAGGCGGCCAATGCCATGGACATCCGTTTGCAACATGCCTCGGCTGCCGTCGTGGGCGCAACCGGCGCCATAGGCCGCATTTGCGCTGAGCTGTTGGCGGGCGAGGTGGCTGAACTGCACCTGATTGGCCGCCACTTGGACACGCTGCAGCAGTTGCGTGAACGCCTGGAAGAGGCCCATCCGGGCCGCCGTTTGACGGTCAGTACAGATATGAGCGCTTTGCGTGAGACGGAGGTGATTCTAACCGTGACCAGTGCCATGCACAGTGTGGTCGAGCCGCAACACTTGCGCCCCGGCTGTGTGGTGTGCGATGTCGCCCGCCCGCGCGATGTCTCGGCGCGGGTGGCTGCTTTGCGGGACGATGTGCTGGTCATTGATGGCGGCATGGTGGATGTGCCCGGCCCGGTAGATTTTCATTTCAATTTTGGCTTCCCGCCGCGCAAGGCCTATGCCTGCATGGCCGAAACCATGGCCCTAACGCTGGAAGGCCGCTTCGAAGATTACACCCTCGGCAAACAGTTGAGTCGGAGCCGCGTGGATGAAATTCAAGAGATTGCCACACGACACGGTTTCCGCCTCAGCGGTTTTCGTTCGTTTGAACGGCCGGTAACCGCAGAACAGATCGAGCAAATAAAACAGAACGCCAGGAAGCGTCAACGACATTCTAAGACCCCGGGGAGGCTGTCATATGAGTAAAGCCCGATTGTTGATTGTGGAAGACGATTTCGATATTTCCAACATGTTGCGCATCTATTTCAGCGGGCAGAGCTACGATGTGGATGTGGCCCCACGTGGCTCTGCGGCGCTGGAAAAGACGCGCCAGAATCTGCCACATCTCATCATCCTCGATATTATGTTGCCGGATATTGATGGTTTTGAGGTGTGCCGGATTCTGCGAACCAACACCCGCACCAGCCATGTCCCGATTATCTTTCTCACCCAGAAAGATGAGCGTCACGACAAACTGCAGGGCCTGGAATTGGGTGCCGATGACTACATCACCAAGCCGTTCGACATCGAGGAGCTCAAGCTGCGCGTCCAGCGGGCTATCCAGCGCGCCGAGATTCAGAATCTCACCGATCCGCGTTCGGGGCTGCCCTCTGGCCGGCTGATCGAAGAGCAACTGCGCCGCATCATCCGCCAGCAAAACTGGGCGTTGATGGACATCCGCATCAATCACTATGAGCCGTTCAAGGATGTCTATGGCTTTGTCGCTGGCGACGATGTCTTGCGCTTTACGGCGATGTTGATGAGTGAAGTGCTGGACGAGCTGGGCACGCCCAACGATTTCATCGGCCATGCGGGCGGCGACAATTTTATCTTGGTGACAACCGAACAGGCCGCAGAGGCCATCCGGCAGCATCTCAAAGCGCGTTTCGCTGAAGAGGTGCTTTCTCACTACAGCTTCATGGACCGTGAGCAAGGCTACATTCTGGCGACCAATCCGAGCGGGCAGACTGAGAAAACCCCGCTGATGACCCTCTCTATCGGGGTTGTGTCGCCCTCGGAATATCAATTCGCCGATATTCGCGAGATCACTGAGCTGGCTGCTGAAGCGCGGCGCCGCGACGTTTGACCTGGCCCTCGCAGGGCTGCGCATTTGCTCTGAGGTCGGCAACTGAGAGGTCGGCGTGAACTGGCTTGTTGCAGGTTTGGCAATGATCAGCGTAGCGGTCGTGCTATGGGCATTGACCCTGGCCTTGCTGCGCGCCGTGCCGAAAATGAAACCGGTTCATCAGCCGCTCGCTGCCTCTAAAGTCTCCCTGGATATTCCCCCCAATACGGATGCAGTCCTGCTCGTTCAACCTGGCGGACGAGTAGCCTTTACCAACCAACAAGCCAAAGAATGGTTTGGCTATCTTGAGGAGGAACCCAATCTCGAACGTTTGGCGCGCCGCACCCGGCCGAGCGACACCTTCCTGGCTTTGTGCGCCAGCGAGGGGCAGGCGCGTTTCTCTCTGGATGGTCGCCTCGTTGACGGCGTTTCCTACGCGGTCCCCTATGGCGACGCCAATGCCATCCTGCTGACGATGCGCCGCCCGCAAGTCACGACGATTGCCGATGGCGAATCCCAGGCGTCTGAACAGGCGCTCAATATCTTTGCTGAACTCAGCCGCGCCATGGCCTCCAGCCTTGATCTGCTGACCACGCTCGAAGCTATCCTCGAAAGTGTCGAGCGTCTCATCCCCTCAGACTTCCCCGAAATTACTGTTTGGGACGCCGACAACCAGCATTTGGTCCCCTATCGGTTTGTCGGCATGGCCGGGGTAGACCGTCATCTCGAAAAAGCTCCCGAACGCTATAAGCCCGGCCAGGGATATTCGGGTTATCTCATTGTTCAGCGCGAGCCTTTGTTGATCGGCAATGTGGATAGCTATCGCCTCGTGCGGCCGGTCATTGACCGCAAGCAATATCCTTTCAACTCTTACCTGGGAATACCGCTGCAAGTGGTGGGTGAACTGATCGGTACCCTGGAGTTGGCCTCTCTCTCGAAGAATGCTTTCACCGAAAGTGATTTGGAAACCTTGCGCATTTTGTCGGGGCAGGCAGCGGTAGCCGTGCATAACGCTTTGCTCTACCAGGAGGAGCAAGGGCGCATTCGCGAACTGTCTGGCCTGGCCAAGCTCGCTCACGCTGCGGCGGCTTTGCGTGACCCGCAGGACCTGTTCGTCCGCCTCGTCGAAGGCGTTGTCCCCTTGTTGGATGTTGCTGTATTTGGCTTCTTCACCTACGACGAGAACAAGCATCTCTTGCAGGCGCGGGCGCCCTTCGTCGGCTTGCCGCAACAGACCATCGAGGATCAGTTCATCGAGCTGACCAATTTCTACATCCCGCCTGACAGCCCGGCAGAACAGCTCTGGCTGACGCAACAGAACATCATTACTGCCAATGCGGCAGAAGACGAAAGGCTGCAGACGCTGGGCTTGAACAACCTGGCCATGGTGACGGGCATCACCCATGCGGCCTTGCTCCCTCTCACCGCTGGCGGCCACCCACTGGGCTATCTGCTCGCTGGCGATAAGCGCGATGGCTCGCCTTTCGGCCAAGACGATATCCGCTTGATGGAAATTGTCGCTGGCCAGGTTGCCAATATCGTCGAGAACGCCTTTCTTGTCAAGCAGACTCAGGAGCGCGCCCAACGCTCCGAAGCGCTGCGGCGTATTGCCAGCCTCACCGGTTCCTCGGCCACGCTGGATGAAATCCTTGAATTCTCCTTACTCGAACTGGCGCGGCTGTTGCGGGCAGATGTTGCTACTATCTTCCTTGTCGAAGAAAGCCGCGGCGAATTGCGCCCCCACAAGGAGTCGCTGTTCGGCGTCTCGGCAGAGACCATCGGCAAATTAGGGCGCATCCAAATTGCCGATTTGAATTTCCACCGCACGGTTACCGGCAGCAAGCGCGCTTACTTCAATGGCAATGCTGTCGAAGATGGCGAACTCTTACCGGCCTATCGTGCGCTCATCCAGGCTTTGGAACTCCGCTCGGTGATGATCGTCCCGCTGGTGGTGCGTGACCTGGGCATCGGCGAGGTGATGCTGGGCAGCCGCATAGCTGATCATTTCGAACGCAGTGACCTCGGCCTGGTCGCCAGCACCGCCAGTCAACTGGCCAGCGCCATCGAAAAATCTTCCCTCTATACCCAGACCGACGAAAGCCTGCGCCGCCGCATCGGCCAACTGTTAGCCCTAACCCGCATCAGCCGCGAGTTGAACACCACCTTGGACTTGCACCATATCTTGCAGTTGATGTACGATGAGTTGCTGCGCATCACTCAGGCTAATTGTGGCACGATCACGCTCTTCGATTTCGTCGTTGGCGAGCCAGACAATCCTCGCGTCATCTTGTCCATCGGTGATGCTCTCCCCGCTGCCCCCCAGGCCGTTCTCTCCCCGCTCGAGAAGTCTGTGCTGGAGAGCGAAGAGACCCTTATCATCCAAGATTTCTCCCCCGAAGAGCCAACGGCTGAAGCCCCCCGATACCTCCCGCCGCATGAAGGCGTCCGCTCGGCGATCATTACTCCCATTGCTTATCAAGAGCGCATCGCCGGGCTGATCTATCTCCATTCGCACACGCCTGCCTGTTTCGACCAGACCTCGCAGGAAATCACTCAGACCCTGGCCATCCAGGCGGCGGTGGCCCTCGGCAATGCTCAACGCTACCAGGAGCAAAAACAGCGCACCGAGCAGCTCAACCGCCGCGTCGAAACCATGGCCAAGCTGATGGAAGCTTCCCATGCCCTGCACATTGACTTGCCCCTTGAGCAGTCTCTCGAAGCCATCGCTTATGCTATTCAGGATTCGACCCCCTTCAATGTGGTGCTGATCAGCGTTTACGAGCCGTCGAGCGGCGACCTGCTGCGCCTGGCGGGCGCCGGTTTACCGCTCGATCTCTGGCAGGAGTTGCGCAGCCATCCCCAGCGATGGAGCAACGTCCAGGAATTGTTGCGCCCCGAATTCCGCTTCAGCCAGTCGTATTTCATCCCCCACGATCAATTGCCCGTTACGCCGGCCGATTTGCATACGGTGACGGTCTTGCCCTTGCTCGACGGAGCTCGCCAGGATGAGTTGATGTGGCACCCCCAGGATATGCTGCTTGTCCCCCTGCTGGATGAGAATCATCAGCCGCTGGGTCTCATTAGCGTGGATGCACCGCGCAACGGCTTGCGCCCTGATCGCCCCACCATCGAAGCGCTGGAAGTCTTTGCCAGCCAGGCAGTTTTGACGCTGGAGAGTCATCTGCGCCTGCAAGAGCTGACCCAGAAAACCAATCAGTTCGAGAAGGATATTGAACGCGCCTTGCAGGCTGCCCGCGAAGCGCGCCGCAACTTGCCGCTTTTGCTGCACAAAGACCTCGAGCAGACCCGCGCCATTCAGAATCTTAGCCAGCGCACACGTCGCATGCAAGCTGGCTTGAACATCGCTGAAATCGTCAACCGCCAACCCGACCGCCTGAACGCCCTGCTGGCGCTGGCTCAAGAAATGCTTGCCCGCCTCGAGATGGATTTGGCTCTGGTGGCCGAACCGAGCACCGGCGGGCCGCACCTCCTGCACCTGGTAGGCGCTTTCCCGCCCAATATCAATCCCGAAGCCTTGCTCGGCCAGCGCAACCCGCTGCGCCTGGGTCTGCAGAACGGCGAGATCATGATCGTCCCCAATCTCGATGAAAACAGCGAGTGGCGCACGGCTCCTTTGCTGCAAACCTTGGAAACCCGATCGTTCATTTGCTTGCCGATCACCCTCGAAAGCGTCGAACGAGGCGGCCCGAGACGGCGCGTGGACGCCGCCGTGCTGGCCCTCAGCCGCAATCCCATGCCGCCGGTTGGCGCCGAAGACGAGCAAATGTTAGCTTTGCTGGCTCGCCAGGTGAGCATCACCCTCGAGAACCTCAACCTGCTCAGCGAGACCAAGCGTCGGCTGCAAGAGGTCAACCTGCTGTTGGAGTTCAGCCGCCAGTTGGGCAGCCTCGACCCGGCGAGCATTCTCAAGACCCTGGTCGAGAGCGCTTTGCAAGTCCTGCCGGCAGCTCAGGCCAGCGCTGTGGCCCTCTGGCAGGCCGAACTGAATTGCCTCGTGCCGCAAGTGGCCTTAGGCTATCTCGATAACCGCCGGATGCTCGAAATCTATTATCACATGGGCGAGGCTTTGCCCGGTAAAGCCTATGAGCAAGGGCAGGCCATTCGGCTAGACGAGGTAGATTTTGCCCAGCACTACAACCTCTCACCCGAAAGCCTTCTCCGTTATCGTGACGCTACCGAAGGACGTCTGCCGGTATCTACCCTGATTGTGCCTATACAGACTTTCGAGAACAAATTGGGCGTGCTGATTCTGGATAATTTCCAAACGCCGCGAGCTTTTTCAGCCGACGACGAGGCGCTCATTACCTCCTTGGCCCAGCAGACCGCCCTGGCCTTGGAGAATGCCCGCCTCTACCAGGCCTCCGAGCAGCGCGCCGTCCAATTGCAAACACTCACTGACCTGGCGGCGACGATTACCTCTAACCTGCAAACCAATGATTTGATCGCCACCCTGCTCGACCAGTTGCGGGTGATCATCCCCTACGAGACCGGTACGCTATGGCTGCGCCAGGGTAACCGCTTGACGGTGCGCGCCGCTCGTGGCTTTGAGGACGCTGACGAGCGCATCGGCCTAACGGTTGCCGTTGAAGATAGCCTCTTGCTCAAGGAGATGCTGGAAGCTGGCCGCCCAATCTCGGTCCCAGATGTCCGCCAGGATCCCCGCTTCCCCTCCCTGGTCGAGCCGCGCTTCATGTCCTGGCTTGGGGTGCCCTTGTTGTCCAAGGGCGAGGTGGTGGGGGTGATCGCTCTCGAGAAAACTGAGCCAAAGTTCTATAGCCCCGAACATATCCAGGCGGCGCGCACGTTTGCCGGCCAGGCGGCGGTGGCCCTCGAAAATGCTAACCTCTTCGAAGAGAGTATCCGCCGCGCCGCCGAACTGGATCAGCGGTCGCAGCGCCTCACCCTGCTCAATCGCCTCTCTACCGAACTTAGCGGCTCTCTCGATCTCGCCTTCATCCTAAACGTCGCTATCCGTGAGCTGTTGGGCGCAGTCCATTGCTCCAGGGCTTCGGCTTTGTTGTTCGAGGACGATAAAGCCGTGTTGTGGGCTGAAATGCCGCGCACTACCCCTGATCTGCCGCTTTCCTTGCCCAATGCACCTCTCTTCGAGCATCTGCGCGAGACTTTGGGCATCTTCAGCACCGATGATGTGCAACACGAGCCTAACCTTGCCCCCTTGCTCGAATACCTGCTTTCCTGCCGCACGCAGGCATTGCTGGCCTTGCCAATGGCCACCGCTTCCAATTTGCTCGGCTTGTTGTTCGCCCATGCCGATACAGCCTACCGCTTCTCGGCAGATGAAGTCGAACTGGCGCGCACAATCAGCAACCAGGTGGCTGTAGCTGTCCAAAATGCTCGCTTGTTCGCCGAAACGCAGCGCCTGTTTGCCGAAACTGAACAGCGCAGTGCAGAGCTGTCTATTCTCTATGACCTGGGCGTGAGCATCTCGCAGGTTCTCGACGCCCAGCGCTTGAAGCAGATCACCTTTGAAAAATTGCTCAATATCCTCCAGGCTGAGTCGGTGCTGTTGGTGCTTTTGGACGAGGAAGAAGGTTTGGTGATCGAGGGGATTGATCAGGGTGAGTGGATTGGCCCAATCAACAGCCCCCGCCGAGGGTCTAGCTTTAGCGAGTACGTCATTTCTATTGGGCGTCCCTTGCTGATTCGAGATATGGACCGTGAGCGAGAGCAGTTGCCGGTGAGTGGTATCAACATCGGCGATCCGGTGCGTTCCTGGCTGGGTGTGCCCTTGATGGTGCGCGGCAATGCGATTGGTGTGCTTTCGGTTCAAAGCTATACCCCCAACGTCTTTGGCGAGGCGCAGGAACGTCTGTTGATCCAGGTGGCCAGCCAACTGGCGGTGGCTTTGGATAACGCCATGTTGTTCGCTCAGACGCAGAGTTACGCCTCTGACCTGGAGAAACGTGTGACTGAGCGCACCGAACAACTGGCCAAAGAACACCGTCGTACCCAAACCTTGCTGGGTATCATCACCGAACTGTCCACCAGCCTGGATATGGATTTGGTGCTCAACCGCACCCTGCGGGTGATCAACGACACTCTCGATGCCGAACAGAGCCTGATCATGCTGGTCAACCCTGATGAGGCCACCTTGTTCCTGAGAGCGTCGTTGGGCTATACCGTCCCCATCCCAAAGGGCGGGCAGGTCTCGTCGCTCAAGCCCAATGAGGGCCTGGCTGGTTGGGCCATCGTCAACCGTAAACCAGCGCTGGTGTCGGATTTGTGGGAAGACCCCCGCTGGATTCGCCGCGAGGATATGACCAGCCTGCACCGCAGCGCCATTGTCGTGCCCCTGTTGATCGGCGAAGAGGTATTGGGTGTGCTGATGCTCTTCCATCGCCAGCCCAATCATTTCAACGAAGACCAGCTCGAATTGTGCATGGCAACGGCCAAACAAATTGCCGTGGCGTTGAACAACGCTCAGCTTTTCGCCCTCATCCGCGATCAGGCTGAGCGCCTGGGCAATACTTTGCGCGCCCAAGATATCGAAACGCGGCGCTCGCAGGCGATCCTTGAAGCCGTGGCCGATGGTGTTCTCGTGACCGACGCCAACAGCCGCATCACCCTCTTCAACGCCTCTGCCGAGCAAATTCTGGATTTGAACCGCGATCAGGTCTTGGGACAACCTCTGGAAAGTTTCCTGGGCCTGTTTGGCAAAGCCGCCCGCTCTTGGGTGGAGACCATCCGCACTTGGTCGCAAGACCCATCCACCTATCGCCCCGGCGATACCTACGCCGAGCAAATCGAGTTGGACAACCGCCGCGTGGTGGCCGTTCACCTGTCGCCGGTGCGCTTGCGCAATGATTTCCTCGGCACGGTCTCCATCTTCCGCGATATCACCCATCAGGTGGAGGTGGATCGGCTCAAATCGGAGTTCGTTGCCACGGTGAGCCACGAGTTGCGCACGCCGATGACCTCGATCAAGGGGTATGTCGAAATCCTGCTGATGGGGGCCGCCGGTAAGCTAAGCGAGCAACAAGTGCATTTCCTGGAAATCGTCAAGAGTAACACCGAGCGCCTGGCAGTCTTGGTCAATGACCTGCTGGATATTTCCCGCATCGAGGCTGGGCGAGTCACTTTGTCGTTCCAGCCGCTCGACTTGCGTGAGATCGCTGAGGACGCGGTGGCTAACCTCAAACGCCGTATCGAAGAGGAAAACCGCCCGATGCAGGTCGAAATGGACGTGCCGGCGTCTTTGCCCCGTGCCCTCGGTGATCCTGAGCGGGTTCGTCAGATCATTGACAACCTCCTCGAGAACGCTTATCAGTACACCCCCGAGGGCGGCCATATTTGGCTGAACATGCATTGCCAGGGCGACGAAATTCAAATTGATGTCCGTGATAACGGTATTGGCATCCCGCCGGAAGAGCAGCCGCGCGTCTTCGAACGCTTCTATCGTGGCGAAGACCCGCTTGTGCTGGCAACTTCTGGCACCGGCCTGGGTCTCTCGATTGTGCAATATCTGGTCGAAATGCACAAAGGGCGCATCTGGTTGGAAAGTAGCGGCGTGCGCGGTGAGGGCAGTGTTTTCTCATTTACCTTGCCGGTTTACGATAGCGCAGTGCAATGGGACGCGGTCAATCTTTCACGGACAGATAAGGATTGAGCATGGCCAGGATATTGATTGCTGAAGACGAACGGGATATTCGCGATTTGATCACTTTCACTTTGCGCTTTGCCGGCCATGAGGTTATTGCCACAACGAACGGTGAAGAGGCGTTGGAGAAAGCGCTCAAGGAAATTCCCGATTTGATCTTGATGGACGTGCGTATGCCGCGCATGACCGGCTACGAGGCTTGCAAGCGCATGAAGGCTGACCCTACTATTCAGCATATCCCTGTGGCTTTTCTGTCCGCCAAGGGTCAGGAATCCGAAGTTCAAACCGGCCTCGAAGTGGGTGCAATCGAGTATATCCTCAAGCCATTCTCGCCCGATCAACTGACTGAGCGTGTGCGGGTGATTTTGGGCAAGTTCGGCAAAAAATGATTGCGTGGGATAAGACGCTATGAGCATTGTGACATTAGACGGCGGATTTGTACACTATGAAGTCCTAGGGCGCGGCCGCCCCTTGATTTTCTTGCATGGCTGGGTAGGCTCGTGGCGCTATTGGATTCCCACCATGCAGGCGGCTTCCATCTCGTTCAGAGCTTACGCTCTCGATCAGTGGGGCTTTGGCGACACGGCCAAGAACGATGAACTGTATTCGCTCGATGGGCAAGTGGACTTGCTGAGCGGTTTCCTCGAGCAGATGGGCATGGCCAAGGTGGCCTTGGTGGGACATGGCTTGGGCGCAGTGATTGCCATGTTGTACGCTACACGTTACCCCACGTCGGTAGACCGCATGATGGTGACCAGTTTT
>Ga0209018_1000440_pt1 | contig 38904 bp, 26 predicted proteins | sample YNPBryBLVA2012_FD_185814 | JGI IMG/M metagenome (GOLD analysis project Ga0209018, IMG submission 185814) | Anoxygenic and chlorotrophic microbial mat microbial communities from Yellowstone National Park, USA - YNP Bryant BLVA 2012 (SPAdes)... ...
CCTTCATCGAGAACAACGACCGTTGGTGGTAGTCGTTCCGCCCGGGCCGTGGAGGCGGACAGGCGAGCCCGGGTTCGTCGGCCTCCTCGACGAAGGCGATACAGTCAGAGACTGCGGAGTCAGCGTTCGCCACGAACATCGGCGGCAAGGCGACCTGTGGCGATGGGGGCGGGAATCCGTTCGCGCAGGGATGCCTAGCTCGGACCTGATGGGAGCGCAGGCTCTGCAGCGGATCGTCGTTGCTGCTGCTCTGCCAGCTTCACGGCGTCCACGAGGAGCGCGGGCGTTCCGTCCGGCGCCAGCACGACGCCGACATAGGGTCCGGCTGTGGCCACCAGCGACGGGACCGGGCGCACGGGGGCCTCGTCGATCGACTCGACGCTGTGTACGCTGCAGCAAAGCGGGGCGGCCTGTCCGGCACCGGTGGCGAGGTCCAGCACGAGCCCCGCGTCCGCGTTGGTCGTCCGCGCATCGAGCCTCGATGCCAGCGACGGCGGGATCACGGCGAGGTCGTCGGCGCGTCGGATGCGCAGCACCTGACGAGCCGGCAAGGCGAGGTGATGCGCGCCGGTGGAGACCCAGAGCACGCGCACATGGTCTCGCTCGACCAGGGGCACCTCGACCACGGCGCGAAGTCCGGCGCCGGGCCGGTTGTACATGCGAATCGTGCCTCCGAGCCGACGGACGGCGTGCAACGCGAGGTCCAGCCCGACGCCGCGGCCGGCCAGCAGGTCTGCCGATCGTCTGGTCGTGAGCCCGGGCAGGAATACCAGATGCACGATGGCTTCGTCGTCGGCATCGCGAGCCGTCTCTGCCGTGATCAGGCCGTCTCGCAGTGCCTTGGTGCGCAGCGCTTCGACGTTCACACCTGCACCGTCGTCCTCCACGGCGACCACGAGATGGGCGCCTCGCGCCTCCGCGGAGAGGATGACCTTGCCGTTCGGAGGTTTGCCGGCTGCGATGCGGATCTCCGGGGGCTCGATTCCATGCGCTACCGCATTGCGCGCGAGTTGTAGCAAGGGGTCCACCAACGCGTCCGCCAACCGCGTGCCCAGCGGAGTCGATCCCCCGCGCTGCTCGACTTGCACGGGCGATCCGCTGCGCTCCGCCGACGCCTCGACGGAGGCGCGTACCTTGTCGAAGACCGCGGCCATCGTCGTGTTGCGCAGGCTCTCGAGTTCGAACCGGGACGCTGCGGTGCCGCGCTGCACCGTCCTGGCGTGGTCGATCGAGGCGGACGCCGCGCGTTCCATCGTGGATGCCGCCTGAGCGAGCCGTGCCTCCACCTGCTGGATCTGTACAAGCGCCGCCGCCGGCACACCCCATGGCCGGGGCGGTCCTGCCAGACGTCTCGCCTCCATCAGTTTCATCCGCGCCGACCGGAGCGACCGCGCTGTCGTCCGCGCGGCCTCCGCGTGATGTGCGGCCTCCCGCCCCACCGCGGCCACCAGACGCAGCCGATCCAGCACGCGATCGAGGGACGCCGAAGGCACGTGCAACCAGCTTGCATCGTCGGACTGCCGGGCAGGCCCCGTTCCCGTCGCTGCCAACGGCTGACTGCCGCTGCCGCGCAGCACCTCGAGCGCGTGGACAGGGTCCTCGATCATGCGGGAAACGATCGACCGCCAGCCGGCGAGCTCGTCGAGCATGGCCGCGGCGCTGCCGTCCTGCGAGGCGGCCAGGCGAATCCGCGTTTCCAGGCCGTGACAGAACCACGCTAGCGGCTCGTCTCCGACCGACCCGGCCGCGCCCTTCATCCCATGGACTACGCGCAAGGCTTCCTCGAGCGAGGAGGAGACGTTGCGCCCCGCCGCGATCGCCCGGTCGAGTGATTCGACGCGGTCGCGCATCTGCGCCTGGTACAGCCCAGCCAGATCGCCTTGGGGCTGCCACGGGCACAGGTCCGGCGGCGGCACCGGCCATGTGTCCGGCAGCGCCTGCTTGCCTGCGCGAAGGTTCTCGATAGCTTGCGACAGGAGCAGGATCGCGCGATCGCGCACCCCGACTTCGTCTCTGCGGCGCTGCAGGCGCGAAAATGCTTCCGCGAGGGCGTGCTCGCCAGCCACGCTGGCTGTACCTTGGACGGCATGCAGCGTGCGTCCGAGCGCTGCAACATCAAACGGGTCGCGGCGCAGCACCTGCAGGTGACGTTCGCACTCCGTGAGCAACAACACCGCGATCTGCGGATCGGACATGACGTTCACTTGTCCGGGGACGCGCTACGGTGCTGATCGAACAGCAATCCCATCAATGGCCGAAGTGTGGGGCCGATGGCCGCCGTCACCACCTCGCGACGCGCTCTGTCACCGAGCGCGGACAACGAGGACACCAATCCACGCGCGTGCTCCGTGGCCTGCGCCAGGATCTTTGCCGTCTCTGGGTCGGAGTCGGAGAGCTGCCGGGCCCAGCTCCCCACCTCGTCGATGAGCCCGCCAACTCGATGGGCCGTCTGCTGCGTCGTGCCCGCACGCGTCCTCACCTCGTCGTCGGTCTGACGGATCCGCTCCACGCTCGCGTTGATGGATGCCCATTCCGGGATGATCTCGTCGACCAGACTTCGCAAGTCGGCCACCGCGATGCCTCCTTGCTCGGCCTGCGCGCGCACCTCCTCCGCGACAGCGCCCAGGATGCGGGCCGACGGCTCACCGAGACGCGCGCCGTCGAGGCCGACGTTCAGCGCTAGCAGCCGCAGCCGCTCGAACGCGTCGGCGAGCCTGCCGAGCGACGATCCGAGCTCCATCGCGCGCGAGTGCGCCAGGCGGGACTGGTCGCGCAGCGTGTCGACCAGGCTCGCCATCCGTGCCAGATCTGCCGATAGCTGCGTGGCCTGCCCGGCAAGATCGTCGGCGGCCTCACGCGCTTTCGCATGGGCAGCCCACATCTTCGCAGCCGCCTCGTCCAAGTCGCCATCCGCACGAGCGTTGCTTGGCCGGGCTCGGCCGGGTACACGCCGCCATCGCTGTGAGGGCTTCGTCATCTTCGCCTTCCGTCTCCGGACACAGTCCGCGCCTCCCAGATCGCTGCTTCCGCACGCAGGAGCAGTGACCTGACATCGAGCAAGCGTGCTCGGCCCGACGTCCACACCGCGTCGTCACCCGTGGTCGGAAACGTGCCTGACGCAAGCACGCGCGCGCCGACGAGCAGCACGAACTCGTCGTCCACCTGGCACAGGATCATCTCACCGCGCGGCCAGCTCCCGACGCGCAGCGCAGCCACCGCGCGGTCTTCGGCCAGCGCCAAGCCGATGGCGGGGGGCTCGAGCCCAGGTACCTGGATAATCTGCGTCTCAGGCACCACCGCAACCGCAAGATCAGCCGGCAAGAATCTCGCCGCACCACCCACGTCCACAATCAACCCGCCCACGCTCCCCATGTCGACTGCCCTGTCACGCGGCGCGACGCCGCACGATGCGCGATTGCAAGAACCGATAGAGCGTCTTGCAGATATCGAACGACGACTGGTGCGTCTCGTCGATGATCTCCCGAACCGTCCTCCGGTCGTCCACCGCGTCGAGAACCTGCTGCTCTTGCCTGGTGAGTTCGTCGCTGCGCAGCGTGTGGATCACCTGATCGTTGCGGTACAACACGTCGTCGAAATTGATCGATTCTTCGATAAGGCGCCACTCGTCGACCCGGCGGAAGCCCTCCATGACGATAGACGCGACGGGCAGGGCCAGCGCAGCGGCCTCGGCGACGGGGCTTCGGACATCTCTGTGCAACAGGAACCAGCCGCGCTGCCAGCGGAGCACTTCATAAATGGTTTCGCTAGTCTGGCGAATCAGGGCGGTTCGCAGATCCGACTCACTGACGAGCCGCTTTTGCACGAGCACGTTGCCGAGCAGCGCCTTGGCCGCTGCAGCCTCCTGCACGGCCGCCGAAAGCTGGTGGGCATCGAGCACGCCGAGGTCGAGGAAGTACCTGCCGAGCAGGAACTCCGGCGCAGCCTTGCGTGCCTGGGCCATGTCCACCAGGCCGTCGCGAAGCGCGATCGACACCTCCATCTTGCCATTGCTCACCTCCAGCGTGCCGGTCTGACGCTGCATCTGCAGTACCTGCAAGATCTCACCGATGGGGACGCTAGAGATGTCGCCATACAGGACCACGTCGGAGTCGGGGGCGAGGGTCATCCACCGGAGCTTCTGAAGGATCTCGTCGACCACCTCGGGGACGAGCGACGCTTCGATGGCTCGCTGCAGCGCTTGCGGATTGGACAGCACCGATGCGTGCTCCGCCTGGAGTGAAGAACCAACCACGGTTGCCAACGTCGCGGCCAGATCGCTGCGAGCCCGCGTGCTCGTTTGAACCCGCCCGAGTACCACCGAGCTGGGCGGCAGGCTGTCCGGCGACTTGCTCAGGACGTCCTCGCCGTCCATCTGCGAAGCGTCGGGCGAGGGAGGCAAGCGGCCTTCCGCCGCCCTCTGCAACGCCCCCTCGACCACCGCGATGAGGGCCCGCGCGTCGAATGGCTTCGTGATGGCATCCAGAGCGCCCGTCTGCCGCAGAAACTGGTCGCGGATTCGCTCCGCCTTGGCGCTCATCAGCACGACAGGCAGATCCCGCCACCGCTCGTTGGCCCGCAGCTCTCGGCAGAATTGATAGCCGTTCATGCGAGGCATCACGAAGTCCAGCAGCACCAGGTTCACCGTCTCGCGCTCCAGCAACTCCAGCGCTGCCTGGCCGTCCGCCACCGCGACCGTCTCGTACCCGTGGCGCAACAGGATCGCGCACACCACCTTTCGCAGTGTCTGGCTGTCGTCGATGACCAGGATCCGGGAACCCATGGGACGGCTGCCATCCTGTGCGCCGCGGCCCCGCCGGGTCAAGAACACGAGTCGTCACGCCACCTAACGGCCTGGCTCTTGCCCAGGATCTCCACCCCATGTGCGCTCCACACCTCGCACGCCGGTCTTCGCCCGGCGTCGTCGTGCCGTACTAGGACTCGGCCGCCCCGACGAGGCTTCAGGCTCGCCGGCCACGCCCGAGCCACCAAGCGACGATGGCACATGCGTGCCGCCGTGGTCACGGCCCGTCAGCGAGCGTCTTGGGGGGCCCGTTGCCAGGCGTCCTTCGCGTTGTCTTGCTGGTTCCGACGAGTGCGGCCGGGGAGTGGGAGGGTTGGACCGCGCGTGGGCCTACTGCACCCAGTAGTTGATGACGAAGAACTCCTGCATCTTCGCGCCGTCTGGATCCAGGATCGTCTGCTTGTACGTGTACATTCCCCAATCGTACTTGTTGGCCGCATACTGCGCGGCGGGGATGCCACCGACCGTGCCCTGGAACGAAGTGGACTTGGATGTGCTGTTCTCCAGGTAGCCGCCGAGGCTCAACCCCCAATTGGCGCCCACGGACACGCCCTGCACGATGATCTGCGCCTTGGCATCCACGCTCAACGTCAAGGAGTTGCCCACCGATACGGCATTTTCGAAGTCCACCATGGTCGTTACCGAACCCGACTCGCTGACCGTGAACGGACCGGAGGAGTCGATAGGCTCGATGGTGGTCGGACGAACGATGCCGTGGCCAAGGTCGACGGATGTGCGGCCGAGGACCGTGTTCTTGGGTAGATACGAGTTGAGCTGGAAGGGCGTGTCCGCGAGCAGGTCCTTCGTGATCTGGAGGCCATCCGCGTTGGCCGCGTTGTAGTAGTCGCGCGTGACGAACAGCGTCGCCGGCGGCTGTGGAACGTCGACGTAAACCAGCTTGCCGACCGCGCTCTTGTCAGGGCTCGTGACGACCTGGTACGAGTAACGGTCGTAGGGCGTCGTCTGAAAGAGAACGAAGTCGTCACCTGCGGTGGCGGTATAGAGCAGGGTTTCCGTCTTGGTCCTGGACCACGTGTACGAGCGGGTGTACTCGACCTGTTCTTCGAGTTCCACGCTTATCCTGAAGATCTCCACGTTGGCAAGGAAGCCGGCAGAGATCCCCTCCTCGATCCCGATCATGACACCCGCCCGGACGCTCAGATCCGTGCCCGCCGTGAACGTGTTGGATACCGAGGTCCCGAACGCCGTCGAACTCCCGTCGATGTTCTGCCCGATGCCGTCCTTCACCGGCGGCGATGCCAGCAACGCCACGATCTTGTTGTCGCGGAACACGAGCGAATGGGCCGGGTCCGAGAGCTGTAGCGGATCGCCGGCGTACTCGACGATGATGCTGTCTTCGTCGACGTTCACCGGGACCACGATGCCGAGCGTGTCGTTGGAAGCTCCGGCCAGTGTGTGCGAGTCGAGGGTGGTGAGCACGGCCGGCGTGCCGTTCTGCTGATCCAGATACCCCTTCGTCTCGATCGCGCCGTTGTCGAACAGCGCGATGACGTCACCCTTGTGGTCGCCGTTGACATCTCCCGCCTGGATGTCCGCGATGTCCCGATACAGGTCCCAGTGGTAGATGTCGGCCTGCCAGTTCAGCTTGCTGACCGATCCCGTGTACAGGACCGGCCCGACCATCAAGTCCTCGAAGCCATCGCCGTCGGCGTCGAGCACCACGGCGAAGTCCTCAGGCATACGATGCGTCTCCCAGGTGTAAGACGACGTTCGCACGGTGCTGAGCCCGGGCTTGACGGCAAGCCCCGCATCCAGATCATCCAGCACCACCAGACCGATGGTCGGCGCGCAGCCGCCGGGGCAGTTCGCTGAGTCTTGCTCCTTGTACACGTCCGCCACGACAAGCTCGTCCTTCTTGTCGCCGTCGTAGTCGAGCAGCGCGATGTCGAACAAGTTCAGGTCGTCGCCCGGCTGCCACTCTTTCGAATGCAACCCCACGTCGACAACCTGCTGGACCGTCCCGTTCGGTGTCCCATCCGCGTTGAAAACCGCACGGTACACTGCCGTGGAAGGAGTCGAGTCCGTGCCGGTCGCCATGTCGTTCCAAACCACCGCAATCTGCTTCTTGTGGTCCTCCGTCATGCCTCCCACGGCAACCTTGGCCATCAGCAGGCCGCTCGGCGTCTGCGCGTAGTTGAGAACACCTGGTAGCGTGATCTCGTGGAGCAATGCGTAGCCGTGCTCCGCATCGTCCAGTATCCACAGCTTGCCAGGTCTGGGATCCACCACCCCGCGGTTCCCCCAGCTTTGCCATGTGTCGAGCCCGTTGGTCACCGTCCCCACGACCACGATCTCGTCGTAGCCGTCATCGTCGATGTCGCCCACACCAAGATCGTATCGGCTCTTGTCCGTCGCCTGATCCCCGACGACCAGGCTCACGCCGGGAGGCACAACGGCGCCGTATCCCCCACTGCCAGGATCGATGACCCGCAGCGTGCCGGTGCCCACGCCGGACTGTGGCCACGTCACCGCCACGACCTCCTCCTGGAAGTCGTCGTCGAGATTCGCCGCCGTTGCTACCTTCGACACAGCATCGCCCAGCGATGTGGTGCCCCACGGACCCACGCGCGTGTCGAGGATCTCGACCGTCGGCACGTCCGTCCCCGGAGGCAGCACGACCGGTCCGCTGTTGACCTTGCCGAACGGTGCTATCGCATCGACGAGATGCTGGTTGCTGCCATTGGAGCCGGGTCCCAGCACCATGTACTCGACCAGCCTGCTCAGTGCGTTGAACTTCTTGCCGGGAAGGGGCAGGCCGGTCTTCGCCTTGCCAGGGTTGACCCTGACGACCGCCGACGCCGTGAGCCCGGCCGCACTCGCGGTGAAGGTCACGTCGGTCGGCGTCCCGACCGATTCCGGCGGCGTGTAGGTGACAGCCACCCCAGTCGTCGCCGACAAGCTTCCCGCCTGCGGCGCCATGGTCCAGCTTATCTCCTCCGTGGAGTTCACCAGCGACGCTGTCAGCTCGACCGTCGCGCCCGATGCGTTGGTCTCTGTCGCAGAAGCCGCAACGCTCAACCCGGGTACCAGCGCGTCCGTATCTGCACCGTCAGGCCCCGCGTCGCTCGTGGCGTCAGGCGCTGCGTCGCTCGTGGCGTCAGGCGCTGCACCGTCCGTGCCCCCACCCTCTGGCACGCCCGTGTCGGGCCCGGCTTCGGCCGTGCCCGCCTCTGCGTCCCCACCGACGCCCGTCTCGGCGGCAGCCGCGTCGCCCGGGTCCGGTTGGGACCCACCGCTTCCGTCATCACCGCAACCACCCGTCGCCGCGGCCACCAGCATCGCCGCGACAGCCACGGATGCGCGTATCCAACCCGTTCCGTGTCGACTCGCCATCTCACGCTCCTCCATTGATAAGGCATGCAGATGTCTGTCCAGCCTTTGTAGAAAGCTACACGGATTGCCAAAACCGATCCACGAGTGCGCTTCGTGAATCTTCTTGTTGACCCGCGCGGAACACGAGTCGAGATGCTCCTCCCGGCCAGCGAACTCGCGCACGCGCCAGACACGAGCAGCGGACCGGTCCAACGGATCGTCGGATGTGTGGTCGGCTTCTTTCGCCCAGGCATTGCGCGCATCACACGCGGGCCCGTGCTGTCATCGGGCACGGACAGCGGAACGTTCTCAAAAGCCATCCGGGGCGCGTGCTGGATGCGGGGGTGGGCACTGCCGGGCGAAGACGGAACCGACCCTCCCTGCGATGGGTTCGGTGACTGCCACCCCGGCGGGTTCGTGCAAGTTGCATTCGGCCTGCCTGGGATTCGTTTCCCTCGCACGATGCGGTACGCCGCAGGCCTCACCCGCATGCGCACGCCGAACGCGGGTGCAGGCGCCGGGCTGGCGCGAGTTGCGTGGCGCGTGGGCCTGGATGCTCAACCGGTACGACTCGCTTCAGTTCGTTTGGAACCCGGCTGAAGGCACCCGACAATGCCTACGCCCGTCGGCGACGACCAACCCCGAAACAGGCCCGGTCTCCCGTTCGCGCGCTTGCGCGGCAGGGTCACGCCGGGGATCTCCCTCGTTCTGCAACACACTAGAACATGGTCAAGGTGCCTTGTCATCGCGCGTGTGCGAGGGGAAGGTCGCCGGCACTTGGCATGCTGGAAACGGGAGGGCGGCCCCCAAGTGTGTTCGCACTTCCTCGACATTGGGCGTCCTGGACCGCGAGGAATCCAGCGCGTCGTCTACGATGTTCGTGCTGCCTGCACGGTCTTGCTGCTGACGACCGCCGGACGCATCGCCGAGAGACCGACGAAGCATTCGGTGCAAGCCGACTGCACGCGAGGCCACCTCTGTCACTTGCGAGGATTCTGCGAGGAGCAGTGCTCGGCCCCCGCCAGCAGGAGAGCTTGTCCCCCTCGCTAGGTCTGCGCTACGTCTTGTATGCATTGCGGCTGCGACGCCCCCAACGCGCTAGCCGCATGCGCCGCTCGCGACATGTGCACCATCGGATGACCATGCCGGCCGCGACCGTTCTGTCTCGTTCCCGCCGATGCCGGCAGATGTGAACACTGCGGCCTTGCCTTCTCGTTCACCGCCGAGCCCACAGGAGGATGCTGGCATGAACGACGGCCGCATGCACGATGGGGCAGACGGCGCCGGTAGCGCGAATGCCCTGTGAAAGAACAACGGGTCGCTACGGCATCTGCGTAATCGCCGCACCTGGACAATTGACAGCATGCAACAAGGCCACCCAGGAACGCGGCATTGGAAACGCTGCAATCCCGCTCTCTGCCTCAGAACGAGAGGAGCACCTTTCGCTCCGGCGAGGCCCTGTGCCCAACGCACTGTACGATGTGCGCATCAGGTGTGAATCGAAAGCCCTCGACGCATGCGTGGGAGGTTTCGGCCTGGACCTGGGGGGTCCACCTGGTTGTTTCCTGCGTGCAGGAACTTGCTTGACGCATCGGAGGCTCGACAGGACATGCGCAAGATCGATGTCGTCAGAATACGACGAGCCGCTCAGCCACCGGAGCACGCAGCGTCCACCGGGCAATCCCACAAACACGGGCACACGGGAGTTCAAGACCGCCCAAAGCCTGCCTTGGCAGGACAAGCGACGGATTGGGGTTCCGCGTTCGCATTCGCGTTGCTCTTCGTGGGGTGCTCGTTGTCGGGCGACTGGGAGGCCGATGAGAAACGAGCGTGCGATGGCGCGGCGTACGACCGGAGTTCTGGCTCGCCGGAGCAGAGATCGAGCTCGTGTGCGTTTGAGCTTGGAGAAAGTACTCTGCGGCCAAGTACATGCCACGCGCCTGCTGTCGATTGCCAACACGGTGGTTGCCATGATGGCCAGTGCGTCGGTGGCGATTCATGCAACAGGCCAAGCGATCGCGAAGTTCAACGGAGAAACCCCAAAGAATGGGAGGCTAGCAGGTCGACCGCCTGCTCGGCAACACGGCAGTCTCGATCCGGTTGAGGCTACGCGGTGCGCTGCCGTGGGGATCTCCAGGTCAGGAGCGCGGATGGGCAGAGACGGTCAGCCAGTACGTGGCTGGGATCCGGAGGACGCCCGACGAAGTGGAACCGAGCACCGGTGAAGGCCGAGCAGTTCGGAGAGCCGGCGGTAGGCATCGGTTGGGACAAGAGGAAGGAGCCGTGGTGCCTGACGACCTCGTTGGAAGGGCGCACTGCGTCGGAGACGACGAAGCCATGGGGGCATCGACTCACGATCGAGGACACACTCCGCGACGCAAGGGCCATGCAGGTCGGAATGGGCTTGAAGGCAACTCACACGTCATATGCCCAGCAACCCGACAAGTCGTTGATGCTCACGGCCATTGCGCATGCGCTGCGGTGCCTGCTGAGGGCTGCGATTGGACAGGTCGGTCTTGACCCGACAATACCCGTCAACACCATCCAACGCAGAATCCACTCCATTCGAACGTCGGACCACGCGCCCTGCACGGCACGAAGGGCGCCCACGACCACGCCGGCATGGCAGTCCGAACCATGGTCGCCGCGCTGTGCTACGGCAAGCAGCGTAGAGAGCGTGTGCAGACGCTCGGCACAAGAACGTGTCCTTTGCCGGCGACCGCGTTGCGGGTCGACACGAACTCTCATGCGACCTGCCCGCATCCCTACGACGTCTTCGACCAACCCACACGATCTCGACCGATAGGCGTCTGCCGTCACCACGTCGAGCCACCCGCAGGCCCACCCAACGCCATCGTCCACGCGATCGGGGCGCTTCGCGCCCTGGTGCTTGCCACTCCACCAGCCAAGCCACGTCCACACCGTCCAACTGGCTCAGTGGCTCGCGCCCGCCGGCCAAGCCATCGTCTCCCGCCGGGCCCATCGAGCGTCGATCGCTGGCGTTGCTGCGGAGCAAGGCGCGGTCCCCACGCGTGGATTCTCTTGCTCGGATTCGACGACTCGCCACGAGGCACGACGAATGAGCACCACTTTGCGCCCGGTGCAAGCACTCCGCTGGACTGGACAAGCGGGAATCCCGGCGGTGGAATGAACGTGGAAACGCGCGCCATGCATGGCATCCGCGATATCAACCGATGCGTTCGGCCGCCAGGCTGCGGGCACCTCCCGCGATACGCGACGCGCTCCCCATCCACACAGACGGCCGCTTGACGCTGGACGCAGGGCGCGCGCAGGAGCGCACGAGCCGTTTCCGCCGTTGCGACGAACGAGCGCGAGCCCTGACGGGCCGATCGGGCTGCACGCTTCGAACGTGGATTGCGACTTCGCGTTCGGCGTCGTCCGTTTCGTCGCGCATCAAGCCAGGTCGTTGCGGTATCCTGCACTGGTTTGTCAGCCTCACGTCGCTTGAACTCGAGGACGGGATTGCCCTTGCTGGGCGCGTTTCGATGACAGGGGTAGCCGCCTCCCAAACGCGGTCGAACGTTGGAAACTCCCAGAGTCTCCGCACATGCCATGTGCAACCGCCGCCAGCGATCGAGAAGGAAGCGTCTCCGGGTTGCGCGAGCCGGCGCTGGCATTTCCGGCCAGATTCGGACCAAGCTTCGGAATCGTCACCTGCGTGGTGGCCGCGACTCCACGGCGAGACGGCGCGGCTCGCTCGTCGTTGCACCACGACGGTCTGAGGTGACGGCACGGGCCGTGACGGTGAATCGGGGTGTGCGCGACGTTGGGGGGGTAGCGTGCAGAGCGGGCGTGACGGCAGCAGACGCGCGGGGGAGGGGCCGCAAGGGAAGCCGGCTCGCTGCAGCAGACGCCGGCGAACGGCCAGGTTCGAGGCTGCGCGGCGATGTGCTGCTCGTGCCACGATCGATCGGGCAAGACCTGCATGGACCCCGGCTTCGGTTCCCCACGAGCCGAACATGCTCATGCCGGTGGACCATGCCGGCTCACGGTCTACGGCTCCCTGCGAGACTCGCGTCCGCACGGTCCCCGACCCGGTCCCGCAGGCGTCTGAATCGACAAGCTGGACGGGGCCGGGCGTCGACGCGAAGCGATGCGGAGGGGATGGGGCGACCGGCTTCGATAGGTGAGCGTGACCTGCGGGCGCGTGAGCGGTGGGGCACGTCACGCGGAGGAAGCGAAAACCGGGTGCACCGGATGGGTCCGTTCGCTCGAACACGACGACAGCGTTCTGCGAAGCGTGGTACATGGTGGGGGCTGCCTCCGCGAACTGTTCCGGATGCTGCGTCCGTTTTCGATGGTTCGATGCGCCGAACGGCGTTCGAGCGACGAGTGAGCGAACATGAAGAAGAAGGCATCCTCCGCAGAAGGGGCCAAAGCGCGCCGGGCACAGCGGGTCGAGCACCGCAAGGAACGGCGGTTCGAGCCCATCCGTTCTCAAGCTGTCCTGCTCACGATTGCCGGCACGCTGGTGGGAGGGTTGGTGCTGGGGGCAGGGGTCTACGCCCAGTGGCTGGCCGTCCATCGGATTCCGTACGCCCCATGGATTGTCGCGGCCGGTGCCGCCGTGCTGGCAGCGGTGATTCTGTGGGGACAGGTGCAGGGCGAGGCGGTCCGTGTCGGAAACGGCGGACTCGCGATCGAGCGAGGCAAGTCGTCTCCTCTTCGCATCGCCTGGTACGAAATGGCGTCGATCCGCATCCGCGACAACCAGATCGTGGTGGAAACGCCGGACGCGACGATCTCGCTTCGTCTCGACGAGCACCCTTTGGCTGCCGCGTGGTTGCTTCGGGAAGCGGAGGCCCGGATTCCGGACCGCGTGAAGGTGGAAGCGGCACAGAAAGCAGCGTTGCCGAAGCCATCCGACGGGGACGGGGTGGAGGTAGAGGTCGAGGCGTCGCAGGTGACGGGCCGGCGATGTCGAGCGAGCGACAAGGTGATCACGTTCGAGCGCGACGCTCGTTTGTGCCCGCGATGCGGGCAGATCTACCATGTGGATGCGTTGCCGGAGCGTTGTCTGACGTGCGACGCGCCGATGGCGCAGGAGTGAGGGGCGGTGGGGGTGAAGGTTCCGCGGGGCGAACGGAATGCAAGTCGAATCGCTGCGTTGACACGCTGTGCCGGTGGGGCTTAGTGTCGTGGCGCCCGGCTTGACCGGCGCTGCGCCTGCAAGCCGTTCCTGGCAAGGTTCGATCCCTAGCGGCCACCCCGCGTGGCCATCCGGAGGGCCACCATGATTCGCACGCTGCGCACCGCGCGAAAAATCACCCCGCTGATCCGATCCATCGTGTTCGGCGTCGCAGGCGTCGCCGCCATCAGCGCCGTCACCGCCGTCGTTGCAGGATGTGAAGACGAGAACCAGCCGGAGTACTACACCAAGCGTCTGAATGACCCGGCCTTGCGTCCCGCCGCGGTCAAGCGTCTGGTGCAGTTCTTCGAGGACGCGATGACGCGTGCCGACAAGAAGCGCGACGACCCGAAGGTCAAGGAGCTGCTCGACAAGATCGTGCCGCCGCTGACCAAGACGTACATGGAGAGCCAGGGCGACGATCGCACGAAGGCCGAGATCCTCAAGCTGCTCGCCGACACGCGCGACGTGCGTGCCAAGGACGCCTGGATCAAAGCACTGAAGGACTACCAACCGAACGTCAGCGAGCCCGAGGCGAAGTCGGCCATCCAGGCGATTGCGGATGTGAAGGTCACCGATCAAGCCGCAATGGACGCGATCATCGGGGTGTTCGTCAAGCTGGAAGCGAGCAGCCCGAAGGGCCAGCTCATCTATCTGGACTTCAAGAACGCGATGGTGGAGATCGCGTCTCCGAGCTGGAAGCCACAGCTCCTCGAGCGTCTGAACCGCCCCATGGAGATGGTTTCGCAGGCAGACAAGGGCACGAACGAAGACAAGATCCGTGCGTACCAGAACGAGCAGTTCTGGCAGACCACCGCGGCCGAGCTACTCGGCATCATCAAGGCGAGCGACGCCGTCAAGCCGCTGTTCAAGACGGTACTCGACCCGAACAAGGCCGACGTCGCGGCCACCGCCATCATGGCCATGGTGAAGATCGGCAAGGATTCGATGAACGTGCTGATCGACTCGTTGCTGGGCAAGGACGCCGAGGTCAACGAGTTTGCCAAGACGGTCATCAAGGACAAGAAAGAGGTCGAAGTGACGGTGGTGCGCAGCGCGGCGCTGGTGATCGGCACGCTCGGGCGCGCCGACGGCGTCACGCCGCTGCTCACTGCGCTGGGCAAGGCCGATTCGAAGGACTACATCACGCGAGCGATTCTGGCCCGTGAGCTCGCGAAGCTCCCGGCATCGCCCGAGTCGCTCAAGGCGTTCATCGACGTCATGCAGAACACGCCAGCCTCCGCGGTGATCCCGCCAGGGGCGCCGGCGGTCGCAACCCTCGAGGAGTCCATCGCCTCGTACTACGATTCGAGCGTGATCGACGTGCTGATCAAGCTTGGCAACGATGTCAAAGGCGAGGCCGACGACAAGCAGGTGGTCCGCGATGCGGCGCTGACTACGATCATCAAGCTGATGCGCAAGGAACAGGTTCCCGCTGTCGAGAAGCTGATCAGTGACTGGGCGCCGAAGGAGAACGACTCGAAGCTCGAGAAGGAAGCGTTCAGGAAGGCCAAAGGGCTGCTCGACGCGTGCGGCGACAAGGTTGAATGCTACCTGGCGAAAATCGAGGAAGCTGCGGTGCAGGAGAAGGACCAGCAGTTCGTGGGCATCAAAGCTACCTACATGCTCGGCATCCTCGGCAACGACTCCACGCGCATGGAGATCACCAAGCGCCTCCAGAACATCAAGAACCCCGCCATCAAGTACGCAGCCGTCCAGGCGATCGACCACCTGGCGCCGTCTGGCGACAAGGCCGTTGCCGACGAGATGAAGCGGATCATGGCCGCGAACATCGCCAAGGGCGACCGCAACCTCATTCTCGGCGACAACCCGGTCAAGCAGGTCATGTTCCGCCTGCTCGCCCGACAGTAGCCCCTTGCGACCCGCCGCTTCCCTGCACCCCTTCAGCAAGCCATGATTCACCTCGTGGTGCGGTCAGGAGTTCAAGCTGGACAGAGCTTCGCCCTCGACCAGGACGTCGTCCGCGTCGGCCGTGCCCCCGACAACGACGTCGTCCTGGGGGACCAGCATGTCTCGGCCCACCACCTGCGAATCGTCCGCAGCCCGACCCGAATCGTGGTCGAGGATTTGCGGTCCACGCGAGGCACGACGCTCGTGTCGGCTGATGGCCGAAAGCGTCTCGACGACGCCAGCGGGCTGACCGCCGAGGTCGAGGGCAGCTTCGCGCTGGAACTCGGTTCAGAGGGCGACATTACGGCGATCGACGTTCGGGTGCAGGAAGAAGAAGAAGCGCGCGTGGTTTCGATGCGGCGCATCGAGGAGATCGTGCCGGTAGGCGAAGGCCTCGAGCGAGACCTCGATGCGCTGCGTACGCTTTACGGCGTACAGAAGAGGGTCGGCGCTGCGGCCGACCTCGACGAGGTCGTCGAGGCCATCGGCGACGGGGCGCTGCAGCTCGTGCCCCGCGCGACGCACGTGACGGTCATCCTGGTCGACGACGACGCTAGCACGGTGGATCCGGTCTACGTCCCGGTAATGACGCGCGTGCGAGGCAACGACGGCGCGGGACGAGCGCCGGAGGGACCGGTGGCCATCGCCCGGAGCGTCTTTCGTAAGGTGCTGCGCGAACGCGCTGCCGTGCTCGCAGCCGATGCGCCGCTGGATGTGGCCCAGGCGGAGTCCATCGTGGGCGCGTCGATCCGCAGCACCGCCGCGGTCCCGCTCTGGCGTGGGCCGGACATCCTCGGGGTCATCCAGGTCGACAACCGGACGGCGCCGGGGATGCTGCATGCGCGGGATCTGGAGCTGCTCGCCTTGTTCGCTTCCAATGCATCGCTCGCCGTGTCCAATGCCCGCCTCATCCGCCGGCTCGAAGCCGCCCAGGAAAAGCTCAAGAAGGAGAACGCCTTCCTTCGAACCAGAGAGCACTCCCGCGGCCACGAGATCATCGGACGCAGCGCTGCCATCACGGCGCTGCTCGACCAGATGTCGAAGGTTGTCGACACCCGCGTAACCGTTCTCATCGAAGGCGAGACCGGGACAGGCAAGGAGCTGATCGCGTCCGCGATCCATGAGCGGTCCAGGCGCCGCGACAAGCTGTTCGTTGCACAGAACTGCGCCGCATTGCCGGAGAGCCTGCTGGAGAGCGAGCTGTTCGGCCACAAGCGTGGGTCGTTCACCGGCGCCACGGAAGACAAGAAAGGCTTGTTCGACATCGCCGACGGCGGAACGCTGTTCCTCGACGAGATCGGCGAGATCAGCATGCCCCTCCAAACGAAGCTGCTGCGCGTCCTCCAGGAAGGTGAGATCCGCCCGGTGGGGGCGGCCAGAGCGCACCACGTCGACGTGCGCATCGTGGCAGCGACCAACCGAAACCTCGAAGAGGAAGTGCGGGCCGGTCGCTTCCGCGAAGATCTGTACTACCGCCTGAAGGTGTTTCCTCTCCGGGTGCCGCCATTGCGTGAGCGCCGCGAGGACATCCCGCTGCTCGCCGGCGCCTTCCTCAAGCGCTATGCACGGGAGATCGGCCGGGCTGTCGGCGGCTTTTCGCAGCAAGCGATGGAGCTGCTCGTCGGCTACGACTGGCCGGGCAACGTGCGCGAACTCCAGAACGAGATCCAGCGTTTGGTCATTCAGCTTGATGATGGCGCGTTCGTCGTGCCCGAGCTGCTGTCGGAGCGGATCCGGAACGTCGAAGGCATCGTGTCACGCGCAGGCGTGGTCAAGGGTACGCTGCGAGAGATGATGGACCAGGTCGAAAAGTTCCTGCTGATTGAGGCCCTTCGCGAGCACGGAAACAACAAGACCAACGCCGCGCGCGCCCTCGGCATCACGCGCGAAGGGCTGCACAAGAAGCTGCGCGCATTCGGGATCTGAGCTAACCAGCTATTGTATCCCGTACTTCGCAAGGCGTCGGTAGAACGTCCGGCGCGGTATCCCTACGACCTCTGCGGCTTTCACCCGGTTCCAGTTGCACGCCGACAGCGCTGCCAGGATCCGCTCCTTCTCCGTTGCCTGGTGTGCCGAAAGACTCGTTTCCACGCCTCGTCGCGACGCGTTGGCCTGGGCGGCCGACGACGGTGGCTCCTCGACGCCCCGGGTCGTCGAAACGACGCGGTGGTCCCGGTCGGGGCGAAGCCCGGCGATCTCGAAATCCTCCAGCTCGAGTTCGGGCCGGTCGCTCATCACCCACGCGTTGAGCAGAGTGTTCTCGAGCTGCCGCACGTTGCCGGGCCATGGACAGCTACACAGGAACCGCAACGCTTCCCGCGAGATGGTCTTTCGTTCCCGTCGATAGCGCGTCGCAAAGATCTGGAGAAAGTGGTCGATCAGCATGGGAATGTCGTCCGTACGCTCGCGCAGCGGCGGAAGGCGCACCTCCACCACGTGCAACCGGTAGTACAGATCCTCCCGGAACGACCCGTCGGCCACCATCCGATCCAGGTCGCGATTGGTCGCCGCAATGACCCGGCAGTCGACGGGCTCCTCGCGCAAGCCACCCACAGGCCGGACCAGGTGCTCCTGCAGCACACGCAACAGACCCGCCTGCATCTTGTGCGGCATCTCGCCGATCTCATCGAGCAGGATCGTGCCCCCTTCGCTCTCGCGGAACAGACCCTTGCGATCCCTGTCCGCGCCGGTGAAGGCACCGCGCACATGACCGAACAGCTCGCTCTCCAGCAAGTGCTCCGGGATCGCTCCGCAGTTCACGCCCGTGAAAGGCTTCTTCGCCCGGGGGCCGGACGAATGAATGGCTCTCGCCACGACCTCCTTGCCCGTCCCGCTCTCGCCGGTGATGAGCACCGGCACGTCCATGTCCTTGACTCGGTCGATCAGAGCGTAGACCCGACGCATCCGTTCGCTGGTCCCGACCAACCCGTGATATCCGAAGTGCCCCCGGAGAACCGCCCGCGTCGCATCGAGATCGCGCCGGGTGGATTCCAGCTGTGCGGTCCGGTGACCGAGCAGCTCCTTCAAACGATTGCGCGCCTTGAGCAACTCGGCGTTGGCCTCGGCCAGCTCGTCTGCACGCGCCTTGTTCTCGGCCAGCAGATGCGCGTTCTCGATCGCTACCGCCGCCTGATCCGCAAACGCTGCCAACGTCGGCAGCTCGGCGTGGAACAACACACCCGGCCGGAGCCGCGTCTCCACGTACAACGCACCCGCCGTGCGGTTGTCCGGCGCGCGTATCGGAACACAGGCCACCGACTGTACGTTGAGCTGGTGCACGGACACGTAGTCGGCCATCCGGTCGTCGTCGCGTGCGCTCAACGTCACGACCGGCTCGCCTCCGGCGATGACTTTCTCCGCGATGCTGCGGGAAAAACGAGCGTGCACGTCGTCGCCACCACGGCTGCGCAAGGTGTGCACCACCAAGTCGCCGTCCTTGGCAAGGATCACGAAGCCTCGCTCGGCGTTGACGAGGGAGATCGCGTGATCGGTCACCCGCTCCAGCAGACGTTCCAGGTTGTGCTCACGCGCCAGCTCGCGATTGATCTCGAGCAACCTCGTCAAGCGTTCTTCGGCCGGAAGGGCAGCTACCGTCGACGACACCCCCGTCGGAAACGCCCGGGGGCTGACCGCGGTCAGGTTCGCGAAGGCCGCACGGGCAGAGTCCATCGGCAGAGACCTGGCGCGCGCCGATGCCATCGTGCCCAGATGCGCCATGCGCACCGCCCTCCGCCTCGGGTCGTCCCAGTAGACTTCTCGCAAGTCTCTGGGCAGACGCGCCGCGATCTCTTCCAACACCGCCAGCGCCTCTTCGCTGTCCCTGCGGGCGGCCAGATCCTGCCCCATCGACTGACGAAGCCTCGACCGGGCCTCCAGCGTCCGCCAGATCCATTCTTTCTGACCGGCCGCGCGCGCTGCCGCCAGCGCCGCGTCGTAGGCATCCCGCGCTCGCTGCTCGTCGTTCTGCGCAGCAGCCACGGCGCCCCGCGCGAGCAGTAGTTGCGTTCGGTGCGCCGTCGAATCGCCCAGCGCTTCGGCGACCTGTTCCACCGTCCGCGCGAGCACCGTCGGGTCGCCGATACCGGACCACGCCGAGATCAGGACCGCCTCGAGCCTCGCTTCTGCGGAGTCGACCCTGCGGTCCAGCGCCTGCCACGCAAACGCGCAGGTTTCGTAGAGCTCTGCCGCGCGGCTCGGCTCGCCCGTGCGAGCCGCCAGCTCGGCTTCCAGACCGATGAGCTGGGCGCGATGCGTTGGAGACAGGTGCTCGCGTTGATCGTTGAGCGCATCCAGGCTCGACCGCGCCCGCACGTACCTGCCCAGATAGATGTCTAGATTCGCCAGGTTCAGCAACGCTTGCCGACTCGTCGACCCACGGCCTGCGCGGCGCCCCATGTCGATGGCCGCCTCCAGATGCTTGGCGGCATCCGCCAGATCTCCCTCGCCGTGGGCCAGCACTGCCAGGTTCAGGCGAGTGTTCGCAACCGCACCGGCATCGCCTGCCTGCTCGGCCGCCTCCAGCGTGCGCTCATAAGCATGCCGTGCATCGGTGAGCTTGTCGGCACGCTGCAGCGCTACCGCCAGGCTGCCCAGGACCACGGCTGCGACACGCTTGTTGCCATGCACCTCCGCCTTCGATGCCGCGTCTCGAAGAAGCGACTCGGCTTGGTCGTGCTTGCCCCCATAGCTCCAGGCCACGCCCAGACACGCCATGGCCTCGAGGCTCACCGCTGCCGACTCGGCGTCGCCATCCTCCCCGCCTTGCACCACCTGCTGGGAATACTCCACGGCGTCCTGATAGTTGCCGAGCCGAATGTGTGCTCGGGCGGCCTGCAGGAGCCATTGCCGATACCGGAGGCCACCCCCTGCAACGGCCTTCCCCTTGCACCCAAGCAGGATCTCCCACGCTTGTCGTGCCTCGCCCCGTCCCAGCGCGAGCCTTGCCCGGCACAGGTCCAAAGCGACGCTCGACTCGTCGGGCACCAATGGAAGCTGAGCGGCAGCCTCCTCGAACTTCCCCTGGTCCAGCAACGCCTCCAACGTGAGCAGGCTGGAAGGTGGTGGAAGGCTGGTCGCCACCGTGCTCTCCTCGACCAGTCGGTCCACGTCCTGCGGCGACACGACCGCCTGGGTGCCAAGCTTCCGGACAATGTTGCGAAGCTTGCCAGGACGGCCGTCCGCCCGAGCGATGACATGTGCCACGAGGGAGTCGGGCAACGAGGGAATGGCCCTTCGCACGAGGTTCGCCGCGGCATCCTCCGCGAGAGCGGGCATGATGAAGACCTCGGGTGTGACGCCGCTGGCCGCCACCGCGGAGGCCGAAGCAACGACGACCAGCTTGCAGCCCGCATTCCTGGCGCGGGCGAGCTGCTCGAACACCTCGGTGGGCAGGTTCTCGGCCCCATCGACCAGAACCACGGTGGACGGTCCGAGTGAGCAGGCACTCAGTTCGAGTTCCAGCGCTTCGGCGGGTGGAAGTAGCCCACGCTCATCGACCCAGGCAACATCCCGCCCCTCCATGCCCAGCGTCCACGCGATCCTGCGGACCAGAACCGTGCGTCCGGAGCCGGGCTTGCCCTCGACCGCCACCACGCCTCCTGGAGCAAGCCCCGCCAGGAGGGTCAACAGCCGATTGGCGGCAGCGTCCACCCCGACCACGGGCCAGGATGCGTCCACCGCGAGCTGGGCAGGCGGCTGGGCGATGCGGGCGGCATGACGGATGGCCGCGCCAAACTCGTCGGCACTTGGATATCGCTGGGCAGGATCCTCATGGGTTGCTCTGGCGCACACCAGCCGCAGAGCCTTGCGAGCCGTGGAATCGAGCTGGTTCTCACAGGCGTCCAGCACGTCCTGCAGCGACGCGCCCAAGGCGAACACCTCGGCGCGGACAGTCAACCGCAGGCCGGCGAACAGCTCCGGGGCCGCGTAGCGGGGGGTCAGACCTTCGGGACGGATCCCCTCTTCGCGCCAGGGAGCGGCGAGGCCGAGGTCCACCAGGGTTGCGCGGTTCCCCGCCGAAACGATGATGTTGGCGGGTTTGATATCCCCGTGGAGCAACCCGGCACGGTGCAGGCCGGTGAGCTGATCTGCCGTCTGGGCGATGACGTCGAGGCATTGCGCAACACGGCGCTCGGATCCCTCCAGAATCGCAAGCAAGCTCTGTCCTTGAACCAGCTCCCGGACCATGAACGGCCGCTGGCTGCCTGGCAGACGCCCGAAGCGCAGTACGCGCGGTACGCCCAGACCTTCGAGGCCCGACAGCATGACAGCCTCTCGGACGAGCGCCTGAACTTCTCGCTCCGTAGCTCCTTCGGCAAGGGCTTTCAGCGCAACCGTCTCGTTCGTCAGGCGGTCGCGCACGGCCCAGACCTGGCCGCCGCCTCCGCTTCCGAGCACGGCGACCTTCTCGTACCGGGCAGGAAACCGTGTCGACATCGCGGTCCTCAGAGCAAGCCGTATTGACCGGAAAGCCCCAAAAAGAACGGTCCTGGAAACGACAACCCCGTGTCGAGCCGCATGGCGAATCGGGACGATGGCTTCCAGCGGAGCCCGATCTGGGGGAGCGCAATCCAGGGAAACACCACCGGTTTCGAGCCCCCGTCGAACCAGTTCGGCTCGGTGTAATCGCCGTAGTGATCATTGTCGGTACCGCAGTAGTCTCCCTGCGCGACTGGCGCCGGGCACTTGACGTACTTGCTGGGATCCCCGGCGACTCCGTTCGGGGGATACGCCTGATTGCGATAGAGGTTCCCAAACACGATACCGAGCCCGGCGCCGCCGCCGTACACGAAGGAGAACCCCCCATCGATTGGCGTGGTCCACAAGAAGTCGGCGCCGATGGTCAGGGTCTTGATCTCCGACTTGACGATCTCGTACGCCTGATCCGGATCGGACTTCGCCTTGAACGGACTCGGCTTCATGGAATAGCTCGCGTACATCAACCACGCGTCGTACTCGAATCCGTTCCGGCGCACCGCGTATTCCAGGCCTATCCCCGGCGACGTCACCGTGGTGCCCCCATCGGCCTGGTACAGGTCGAACATGAAGGCAGGGATGACCACGTATCGGCCGCGCAGGCCCAGGAAGCGATACGTCTCGTCCTCGGCCTCCGTCCACGGCTCGTCCTCAACCTGCACCGACTCCGGTCCCTTTGCGCGGCTGGTTGCCGGGGGCTCGCCCTCGCCGCCCGACGCCTCATCGGGCGAAGCCACCCCCATCCCCGGTGCCGCCAGCGCCAAGGCGGGCATCCTTCTATTAATGGACGTGAGCACCGGCAACTCCACTCGTCCGACCGCCGGTTCCGCGTTGTCGGCATTGGCGTGAGGGGCAATCACAAGCGCAGCAGCGGCAGGGAACCAGCTCGTGGCACGCATCATCGGAGTCTCCTTGTCACGCTATGTGCCAGGTGACGTGATTTGTGCCAGTGTACACGAAACAGCGTCTGGGAGAAGCCCGACGTGGCGAACCCGGGCAGATTGGCATCCGCTCCTGCCCGAGCAGGTGGAAGCATGATCCTTCATGAGTGGGTCACCGAAGAGGCCATCGACCGCCAGATCAGAGCGACGTTCGTCAAGAGTCTGGTGGTGACCTCACGGGGAGCCGTGCCCATTGCCATGGCGAGGACACGCGCCTGGAGCCGCGACGGGTCCCAGGGTGTCGTGCTCCTGGTGCATGGTTTCGGTCAGAACCGGCGGGCATGGCACCTGCCGAAGCGCAGTCCGTCCAACTATCTGGCTGCGGCCGGGTTTGACGTCTTCGCGATAGACCTTCGAGGGTACGGGCGAAGCAGGGACCTCGGGGCGCACCGCGCCACGGACGTGTCGGACCACGTGCGGGAGGACATTCCGGCGGCGGTGGAGGAAGCCCTGCATCGGAGTGGCGCAGGGAGCCTGTTTCTTGTTGGGCACTCACTGGGCGGGCTGCTGTGCTACGCGGCAGCACCCGGCCTGGTGGGGGCCGTGGCTGGCGTCGTATCCCTCGGAAGCCCGTACTACTTCGCAGCGGGGCAACCGGGGCTGCGCCGGCTCGGGGACGTCCTGTTGTGGCTCGACGGGATGATAGGCATCAAGCAGGTGGGGGTAGGACTGTACCCGGTAGCGCAGGCGCTGCTGGCAGCTCGAATCCTGCTGGAGAGCCGGCTCGCGCCGCTCCCGTTCCGCGGCTACGCCCCCGGCTCGATCGAAGACGACGTGCTTGGGGAACACATGAACCGTGCGATGGACTTCGCTGACCTGGGCGTGATTCTCACGCTGTTCAGGTCGGGCGTCCATCAGCGTGTCCGGGGCAACATCGGCGGTCTGGAGGACTACGCGCAGGCCTTCGAGCGCCTGGCTACTCCGCTTCTCGTCGTCGCCGGCCGGTACGACGATCTTGCGCCACCTGAGTCGGTTCGTCCCGCGTACGTGCGCAGCTCGTCACCGGACAAGACGTACCGCGTGCTAGGGCACGGTCATCTCGACATGCTCGTGGGTCGGTGTGCGCCGCAGACGACCTGGCCGTTGCTGGAAGCGTGGCTGGCAAAGAGGGCGCGTGTTTGATCAGCCCGGCTTGGACCCTTCGCGCTTCTTCATCTCCGCGATCTGTTCTTCGAGGGATCGAACGGTACGGCGAAGGTCGCGGACCTCCTGCTCCGTGGCGAGCGACATCATGCGCGCGAAACGCTCGGATTGCTCCTGTGCGAGCGTGCTCACCTGGCCGGGAATACTCATCGCCGCCATCACCACCTTCATGAAGCGCTCGTCCTGCATGAGCTTCATCACGCGAGGATCGCTCATGAGCTTCATCCCTTCTTTCATCAGCTTCTTCTTCACGCCCATCGACGCTTCTCCGGTTGGTGGTCGTCCAGATAGGGCGATCCGACGCCCGATGCAAGTGCTCGTACGCCCGAGATCGTCACCCCGCGGCCAAGGGCAGCGATCCAGGATCGCGTCGCATGGACAGGATGCCAGCAAGCACAGACACACCCCCGGTTCCGTGGAAAGCATGTCTGGTCAGCCCACGCCGCAGGATGTCGACGACACGCTCCGCTACTTCTCTGTCGAATAGCAGCGCGTTGTGACCTCTCGCTTCAGCGATGACCACGTCGCCATGGGGATACGCCGCGCTGAAGCGGGGTATCACCATCTGGTCGTGGGACGCGACGATGGACGTATGGGGGACGTGGTCACCTCGACGCCAATTGCGCTCGATCGCAGCGAGCACGCCCGAGCCCACTGCCACATCGCGCGCGATCCAACGCGGAACGGACGACGCGACACGCGATCCGGCAAAGGGGCTGCCGAGCGAGATCGTCTGCACGACACGGCTATCGCACGGACTCACCTGCACGTGGTAGCGGGCGACAATCCCGCCGAGGCTGTGGCCCACGAGATGAACTCGCGTCGTGCGCGGTATCCCACCGAGCAACGCGCTGAGCCTGGCGCAAAGCGTGCGCACATCGCACCCAGGCTCGTAGGTGAACGACGCAGTCGGTACGCCAAGGCCGGACTCAATGGCGCGACGAAGCGGCCGCATCGCTCCCGCAGTCGCGAACAGACCGTGAAGCACCACCACGATATCCCTCACCGTCGGCGCAACCTCGATGGCGCGCCAGCGAAGATCGAACGGCATCAGCGGAGTCTGACGCAGCAATGCAATCCCCTCGCGGCATGCGGCTTCGATCGCCATGCCCCATCGCCGAACCCCCGCGACAGGGGACACTGCGCTTCGTACTCGATCGATGTGCCGTGCGGACTGCATGGCAACGCCTATAGCCGATGACGGCTCCGTCATCCGCTTTTCTGCAACGCCGCACCGGACGTGTCATGCTGCCACGAAGTCGCAATCACACGGACCATGGGCGCAGCCACGCCCGCGATGCACGACGCGATTGGCACTGTCCGTCGGTGCAGCGCCAACCGCAACGTCGTCTCCGTTCGCACGTTGCACGCGCAACAAGCATCGACAGCCGCATGGACGCGCGACGATTGATACTGTCCATGGGAGCAGAGCCAATCGTCGGGAACGATGCAAGCACGCCGGTGCGATCGATGTGCCAGATGATGTGCGTGGCACCGGCGATGCGGGCGTGATGCAGTCCTGGCCGAAGACGCTGATCGTGCACGCCCTTCGCGAACCGTCGTCCGCAAAGGGAAAGCACGAAGCATTGCAGCGCATGAAGAACGCTGATGAGTAACGATGACGCATGCGAAGCAACGAACGAGCAAGGTGCGCCGATCGACCGTGGTCGCCTACGCATGCGGCGGCGAGCATTGCAGCGCACGACGCATGCCGGGTGTGCCGCTCCCACCGTGACCGCGTCTCGATCGGTTGCGAGAGAAGGATCCGCGGCGCAGTGCACGCCGCGAGGATGGGAGAGCAAGACCGGCGCTGTCGGGTTGGGGAGCGGGCGCAGCGACGGAGGGGGGCCACACCGGCGTAGCCGGAGCGAGTTCGAAAGGCAACGAGGCTTATGGCCTAACATTGCGAAATTCAATGAATTTTCAATCACGCCCAGGCGTGGTTGTCAGGCGGCCAGTGCGGGCCGGAGAGGAAAACGGGAGTCGATAGTGTTTCTCACTTGTAAGGTGGATGTGATTTGTGGGAAGCTCAGGTCCCATGAGCCCTGAAGAACTCCGTGGAAAGATTCGTGCTGCTGCTATCTCATTTACAGACGAGGTGATTGCGCTCTTCGGAGAGGCATTCGCGAGCGTCGCATCCCAGTACAAGGCTGGTGTGGCGATCGCGAAGCCTGGTCCGAGCAAGCCAGCACCGAAGAAGGCTGCCGCGCCCAAGAAAGCGACGGCGCCGCAAAAGGCGGCCCCCGCACCCAAGAAGGCCCCTGCGCCCAAGAAGGCTGCGCCCGCGAAGGCAAAGCCGGCGCCCAAGGCCAAGCCGGTCGCGGAAAAACGCAATCGTCGGTCCGCCAGTGAGCTCAGCAAGGTCGGCGACGAGGTCGTGAAGCTCCTGCTCGCCAACAAGAAGGGTATGCGCGTCGAGGAGATTAACAAGGCTCTCGGCACCACGACCCGTGAACTCATGCGCCCGATCCAGAAGCTGCTGACGATCGGCAAGATCAGGAAGACGGGAGAGCGCCGCGCGACGACGTACTTCGCCGGCTGAGGATGTGAACTTCTAGCCTACGGCCGCGCGTTCGAGAGGGACCTCGGGCGCCGGCCGTAGTGTCATGGAGACCCCGACTCCGCCCTTCCTGGTTGCCATACGCTGCCATCGGGCAGGTGCCAATGGCCTGGGATGAAGAGGATCTGCATCGCGTAGCCAATCGGTTGCGCGCCCGCATCCGTCTCCTCGTAGGCCGGCACCGGAAGGCGAACCAGCGACGGCCTCGCGTAGTATGCACCCAACGGTGGGCGCACCCATTCGCCCGGCTGCCATACCCAGCGCCGTCCTGCCCAGGTCCAGAACCCATCCACCCATACCGCGTCCCGCGCAGGCTGTGGCGGCACGACCTCGATGCGAACCGCCTCCGGCATCGAGGTCACGACGACCGGATTGTCTTGCGCAGTATGAGGCCCCAACGTCGGCGTGGGCGTGTGCGCAACGCAAGATTCGAAACCGCCCACGCAAAGCAGAAAGACCGTCGCTGCCTCATGCACCACTCGTCGAACCCGCATGCCGCGAGTCAGTCGCTCATGCCCGCGCCGCAACACGGCCCAACTCGGTCCCCCGCCCCCTGTCATGATGACAGCCACCCGAGGTAGCGATCCGCCAGCGCCTCGCCTACGAGCAGGTATTCAATCATCGCCAGCGACAAGAAAGGACCAAACGGTATCCGGGCGATCGCACTGCCATCGGCCTCCGTTTCGAAGATCGGATCTCCTGCCAGCTCCTGCTCGATCTTCGCACGCTCCTGCGGATCCTCGATAGCCGCCACCTGCGCCAGTATCTCGTTTCGCTCCCGTGACACCGCCTCCGGCTCTTCGATGCGTCCCCGGACAATCAGCACCAGCACCGTCGCGATCGTCGCCTGCACAGCGCCGGCCAACAACGCGAACGCGGCACCCTTCCATCCAAACCATGCACCCGCCACCATGAGCAGCTTTGCGTCGCCCAATCCCATGCCAGTTCTGCCCCGCAGCTTGCGGTACAGCACGCCGAACACGAGCCACACAAACACGAAGCTGCCCCCTGCCGACACCAAGGCATCCTGCCAACTCGTGTCTCGCAAGGAGAACGTGCTCAGGCCGACGATCGTAAGTCCGTAGCAGATCATGTCGGGGACGATCATATGCTCGAGGTCGATGAACGAGACGGCGGTGAGCGACAGAGACAACGCAAGCGAAGACAGGAACACGGCGGTAGCGCGCAGCACGCTCGTGTCATGCGGCAGCGGCAGCACGAGCACCTCGACGATTGCCAGAGCGATCAAGCCAGCGGCGGCCTCGACCAGTACATAGCGTGGAGAGATCGGCCTGCCACAGCACGACGCCTTGCCGCGCAGCAACAGCCAGCTCAGCACCGGAACGTTGTTCCAAGGGCGAATCGGTGCACCGCAATGCGGGCACTTCGAAGCAGGCCGCACAACGCTCTCACCGCGGGGCACGCGATGAATGACCACATTGAGGAAGCTCCCCCATATCAATCCGAAGGCGACGGAAAACGTACGAATCAACCATGGCGGGAAGCTTCCCAGATCGGGCACGGCGCCACCGAACAACGTGCCTGGTTCCATCGGTCGTGTCCCCTTGCGACGCTCACTTCGACGGTGTTGGTGGCGTCAGGCCGCTCGGAAGCACGGTCGGGATGGGCGGCCATTTCGATGGAATGGGAAGCCCCGACGGTAGCGCGGGGGTAGGGAACGAAGGCGTCGGGATGGGCGTCACGCCTGCATCGCTCGTTCTCGCACCGCCGTCGCGAGGAGGTGTGGACAGGACCGGTGTCGTCGACGCAGGCACGGCCGACTCAGGCTGCGTGGCGGCCGCGTCGGAATCGAGCGGTGCGCTGAGGACCGAAGCGTCCGTGTCGGCGAACGACGGCTCGGACGGCACGGCAATGGGATCGTCCTTCTTGCAACATGACGAGACTGCCAGGCCGCCAAGTGCAATACAGAAGAACGTGGTCGAGCGTGCAGAACCCATGTGGCGTAGCCTAACATGCTCGCCGTCATGTCTGCCCATCATCGACGACGAAGCGTGCGGGGAGACGACACACGCGGGGCACGACGATGATGCGGCGCGAACGCTCGCCGCGGCCAGGCGCCAACGGTACCAAGTCGACCGGCCCTGTACTAAGGTGAGTTCACCCCACAGGCCTGTGGCCTGTTGAGCGCCGCCGGAGTTCCGGAGGCTCGGGCACCAATCGAAGCATCATGTCGGACCGCAAGAACCAGCAGACGCGCGCACAGCCCGATACCCTGTCGCCTTCGGCAAGGGAGTCGGCTCCGTCGTCGCGGATCTCGCGCCTGGCACGGCTGGGCGGCCTGGCCCCACGCGCGCTTCCCGTGGCGATCGAAGGGGCGAGACGGATGCTCGGGATGCAGCGCACGGAAGAGCAGGAACGAATCGCACGCCAACGAACCTACGAGGAGGCAAAGAAGGCCGGGCGGGCCCTGCTCAAGACCCTCGGCGAGATGAAAGGGCTGCCGATGAAGCTCGGCCAGATGTTCAGCTATATCGACGGCCTCGCGCCCCCAGGCTACGAAGACAAGGTCAAGAACCTGCTCAGGCAACTCCAGGAAAAAGCGCCGCCGCTGTCTCCCGAGGCGGCGCGGCGAGTCATCCTCGAGGAACTGCGCTCGCCTCCCGAGCAGATCTTCGCGCAGTGGGAGAACGACCCCTTCGCCGCAGCCAGCATCGGCCAAGTCCATCGCGCCATCACCCGCACCGGCGACAAAGTTGCTGTCAAGGTGCAGTATCCAGGCATCGACAAAGCCGTTCAGAACGACCTCCAGAGCCTGTCCATGCTCGAGGTCATGATCGCGCCCCTCGCCAGGCAATACCAGTCCAAACAAACCCTCGAAGAGATCAAAGCCGTCTTCCTCGCAGAGCTCGACTACGGCATCGAGGCCGAAAACGTCGACCTGTTCCGCAAGATCAACGCCGATCTGCCCCTCGTGCGCATCCCCCGCGTCTATCACTCCCTCTCCAGCCGCCGAGTGCTCACCACCGAGCTGCTCGAAGGTATCGGCTATGAGCAGTTCTGCCGAGAGGCCTCCCAGGAAGAGCGAAACGCCGCCGGCATCACCATCTGGACTTTCATGATGCGCGGATTGCTTCGCTACGGTCTCATGTACGCCGACCCCCACCCGGGCAACTACCGGTTCTTCGGCGGCGGCCACGTCGGCTTCCTCGACTTCGGCTGCGTCAAACGCCTCCCCCACGACATGGTCCGCGGCATGAAACGCTATATCAGGGCCGTCATGGACGCCGACTGGGCGGAATTCGATCGCGCGTGCGTCGAATTCCTCGGCTTCAACGACCAGGATCGCGAGAGCTGGGACCTGTACCGCAGCTACACGCTCGAGCTGCTCATTCCCCTCGCCACCCATACGCCCTATCGCTGCTCCCCCGAAGGTGCCCGCGAAGCCGTGCAGTATCTCGTACGTGGACACCGCAAACTCATCAAGGAAGCCAAGGGCGGACCACGCCTTCCCCCACCCGTCAAAATCCCGTACGACCTGACCTTCGTCAATCGACTGCAGTGGGGACTGGCCTCCATCCTGGGTGGCCTCCGCACCGAAGCCCGCTTCCGAGAGATTACCGAACCGTGGGTCAGGGATGGTGAATGGCCGCTCCCCGCATGACGCATCCTTGGCGACGTCCCCTCGTGTCCCTGCTTCTCGCAGGCACGACCGCAACCTGCGCCTATCATGACCTGTCCTGCAACGATCCCTCGCCCCCACCGTCCCTGCCGTCCCCCTCCGCGTCCGCGCTGCCTCCCAGCGCCCTCCCCTCCAGTCCGTCACCGCCCCAACCCTCCCCGCCATCCGCCGTGTCCTGGGTCGACGCCGTCCGGATCGAGGACTGGGACCGCGCCTCCGTGCTGCTCGCTGCGCTCGACCCCGACCAGCGTGCGCGCCCCGAGATTCGATATGTGACCGCGCGCGTGGAGCTTGCGCGGAAACGATATGCGCAAGCCGCCAGCTTGCTCGATGGCCTCGATGCCCACCTGCCTGAACTCGCCGCCGACATCGCTTTCCACCGAGCCGAAGCACAACTGCATGCCGGCCCCGTCGACCAGGCGGCAGCCTACTTCGCCTCCCGCACCGGTGTCGTCGAACTGGTGAAGGCCGCCCGCGCATTCGAGCAGATCGGTGACCCAAAGCGTGCACGCGAAGCCGTGGACAGGGCCATCCGCGCCGCGCGTCATCACCACGACGAACACGAAGTCCAGGCTCACGAACTGCGTGCCCGCCTGGCCGAAGCCGCCGGGGAAAAGGCCGTCGCGATCGCCGACCTGCAGATCGTCGCCCGCTACGCACCCTTCGCCGATCAGGCAGAGGATGCGGTCGAGGGCATCCGACGACTCGATCCTTCTCAGGTGCCGACCGCTGCAGACCGTGTCGCGCGTGCTGCCCGCATGGCGAGCCGCGGCGACTCCGAGCAGGCGCTCGATGAACTGGACAAAGTCGCAGCCACACCTGGCAACACACCGTCATCGGGCCAGCTCACCCTCGCCCGCGCACGCGCCCTGTACGGGACGCGTAGCCGATACGACGAAGCTGCACGGCTGTTCGAGCAAGCGGCGAAGATGGACCCGTCCTGCGCTCCGGAGGCCCTGTACTTCGCGGCCAAGGCCTGGTCCCGCGCCGACCGCAACGACCTGGGCCTGGACCTGTACGCCCGCGTCACCGCCCGCTTCCCCAAAACGCCCTGGGCCGACCGCGCAGCCTTTCAGCGCGCTCGATTGCTTCGACTCGACGCACGGTGGGCCGAGGCCGCCGCCGCCTACTCCGACTACCTCGCCCGGTATCGGAGGGGCGCCTCCGCGGCAGAAGCCCGCTACGAACTCGCCCTCGCGCTGCTGATCACCAAGCGCCCGAACGACGCACGCAAGCGTCTGCAACAAATCCTACGGCAGCAGGACAACCGGACCGACGCAGCCGCCCTGCGGGAACTCGTCGGAGTCGCGGCCTTCGAGGCGGGCGACACGGCCGCCGCCGCTGACCTGTGGCGCGCCGTGATCCGCGATGACCCCTTGAGCTTCCCCGCGCTGACCTCCGCAGCGCGACTTCGTGCCATCGGGCAGGCCCCTCCCCCCGCCATCCAACCAGGCCCACCGTCAAGCCTGCCACCCGTCACCGTGCAGCTTCCGCGGATAGCCCACCTGCTCCACGACCTCGGTCTGGACGCGGACGCGGAGGCCTGGATCGCGGACAACGAGGATGCACTGGTGACCGGCTTCGGCGCCCGGACCCCGGAAGCAAGATGCGCTCTGTATGCGAGCCTCGACCGCGCCCGCAGGCTGTACCGCGTCGGCCAGCGCTTCGCCCCGCTCGACCAGGTGATGTACGCGCCCTCCTCGGCCAATCGCTGGGCGTGGCATTGCTTGTTCCCCACGCCGTACTCGCAAGCGGTCCAAGCGCACGAAACCACCCACGGCATCCCGCGCGGATTGATCCATGCCGTCATCCGGCAGGAGAGCGCGTTCAACCCCGATGCGCGTTCCCCGGTCGGAGCGCTGGGGTTGATGCAGCTCATGCCCGCGACCGCCCGCAAGACGGCTACCTTGATGGGTAGCGCGATCGACCCCGACCAGCTACTGGCGCCCGTGGTGAACCTGGCTCTCGGAGCGGACTACCTCGGACGCTTGCTGCACGCCTTCCAGGGACACGTGCCGCTTGCGGTTGCCGCATACAACGCTGGACCCAGAGCTGTGGCGCAGTGGCTGGCCCGCGCGCAAGGAATGCCCCTCGATGTGTTCGTGGCGCAGATGCCATTCCGAGAAACCCGCCGCTATGTGTGGAGAGTCATGGGCAACTACGCGAGGTATGCGTTGCTGTCCGGGGGGCTGGACGCACTGCCCGTGGTGGACCTGGACCTGCCCGCGAACCTATCGGTTCCCGACGACCTCTACTGAGCAGGCTCCTCGTTCCCTTCTTTTTCCCATGCGTCGATTTGTTCGAGCATCTCCTGCGCGCTGTGCTCGAGGAGCTGGTTGTGGTTCTCGCGTGCCAGATCCCGTACGAAGGTCAGCTCGGTGCGAGCCATGGCGCGGTCGCCCCGACGATAGGCGAGCGTGCCAAGCAGGTGGCGCCCGTCGAGCACATCCCAGATGTAGCCCTTCGCTTCGGCAGCCGCGATGAGCTCGCGCAGGACGTGCACGGCGTCTTCCTGTCCCTTGTCGCCCTCGAGAAAGGCGATGTACATGCGGTCGTGGATGCCGAGCCGGTCGTAGCCGTACCGCTCGCAGATCGTGAGCGACTCGCGGAACGCCACATGCGAGCGCGCGAAGCTGCCGAGCCAGATCAACGAGTCGCCCATGTTGTGCAGAGCAAGCGCGACTTCGTAGGAAAGGCCCGCATTGCGCGCGAGGTCGACACCGCGCTCGAACGCTTCGACGGCCCCGTGGAAGTCTCGCGTGAAGTAGAGGATCAGCCCGCGGATCTTCTCCCGCTCCACCGCGGCCGGCATGTCGGATGGGTCCGCCAGATCGGAGGCCCGCGCAAGGTGCTCGAGCCCTCGCTCGCGATCGCCCGAAGCTGCATGCGAGTGGGCGAAGCCGATCTCCAGACGGTAGGCTTGCTCCCGATCGAGCCCACCCATGGCGGCGACCTGCTCGAACTGGTCGAGAGCTAGCTTGAATTGCCCACGCCGGAAGGCGATCTCCGCTCCCGCTAGCAGGGCCGATCGCTTCAACGGGAGACGGTCCCCGGCGAGCGCCAACGCCTGGTTCACATGGTCCATCGCTGCATCGAACATGTGCACGGCACCGAGCATGCCGGCGATGTGCGTTCGCGCAACGACCTGATCGCTCAACGACGAGACCGCATCGATGCGGGACAGCACGCGGTCGACGATGTCGGGAAGAGATGGTGCAGAGCGCACTGCGTGAAGCGCCGTGTCGAGATCCTTGAGCCACCCGCTGAGTTCGGCGGAAGTGCGCTGCGACAGGTCTGCGAGGTCCAGGGCGCGCAGCAGATCTTGCACCGCAGCCTCGAGCTGGCCACTGCGGATCCTCTGACGGCCGGACAGCGCGAAGAACGTGGCTGCCTTGTCCCGGTCTCCCGACTCGTACAGGTGCGTGGCGACTCGACGGGCCTTCTGCTCCACGCGGGGCCCAAGCACACTCTCGTAGGCAGCAGCCGCTGCTGCATGAAGATCCCGCCGACCGTCGGCCGGAATCGAGTCCAGGATCGACTCACGCAGCATGGGCGATGCCATGACCGACGCCGACGGTCCAGCGCGTCGCAGCAACGCGCGCTCCTCGAGCCCGGCGACGATGCGCTCTACTTGCTGCAAGCTGATCCCGAGCATGCCGGCGAGGACCGCAGAGTCGACCGGATCGCCGAGAACCGATGCGGCGAAAAGCGCTGCCTTGAGATCCGCATCGAGCCGCGCAGCCCGCGTTGCGAGCAGCGACCGAAGCGGACGCGGCACCGCGACGTCGTCCGTCAGACGCAGCGACACGAAGCCGCCGTCCTGCACGACCAACGCGCCCGTCTCCAGGAGCTCCTTGACCACTTCTTCCAGGAACAGAGGATGCCCACCGGCACGCTCACGACAGAACGTGACAAGCTCCGCCGGAGCCTCGTTCAGGCCTGCACGCGCCGCCACCAGCTTGGCCGTCTCCTCTTCATCGAGCTCGCCGACGCGGACGACCTCATGCGACGGGTGCCCCGTCAACGGATGCGATATCTCCGACCGCGTCGACAGCACGAACATCGCCCGAATCGAGTTCAGCCGCAGCGCGGCGCCCGATAGCACGTCGAGCGAGTCGGTATCGAGCGCATGCGCGTTGTCCCAGACGAACGCATGCGGCCGATCCTCACACAGGCTCCGTACCATGCGTGCAAACGCCGCTCGCAGCGGCGGCAGATTGGGCCCGGCCTGGCCCGACCGCTTGACCCCGAGCTGTCCAAGCACAGCGTTGCGCTCGTCGTCTGGAAGCCCCAGCGCACGCAACCTCGGCTCCACGCCCAGCACGCGCTCCATCGGGTCGCCCTCGCGCACGCCACACAGCACCTCGAGCATCGAGGTCAAGCCCGCGAGCGGAACCGTCTTCGCACGCGGTGGGCACGACGCAAGATAGAAGCCGACATTGAACTCGCCCCGGCGTAGACGCCGATTCATCTCGTAAAGGAGCCGGGTCTTGCCCACACCCTGGTCGCCCAGAAGCGTCACGATGCGCAGGTGACGCCTGGAGGCCACGGCGAGCAACTCGCCCATCCGGCGGAGCTGGGGCTTGCGTCCGACGAACTTGCCCAGCGCATCGTCGGGCGCCCGCAGGTCGCCAACAAGCATCGCGCCCGGCATCACCCCCGCCTGCAAACCGTCGGCCGGCAACGGCTCGAGCATGAAGATGCTCCGCACATGCCTCGCAGCGTTGGCCGAGATGGCGCACCTGCCCTCAGTCGCGCGCGCCAGCTTCTGCGCTTCGCCCACCAGCGAGGTCAGACGAGTGTCGCGAGCAGGCTCGCCCGAGGCATGCAGAAGCACCCGGCCCACATGCACGCCGGCACACGGCGAAACCTTGCCCACGTTGAGCTGGCGCAGCAACACCAGCGCACAACGAACCGCCGTCTCCGTCTCACGCCCGTCCGTCTCGCCAAGCCCGAACAGGCTCACCATCTGCAGAGGTTCTTCGTCGATCAGCCTCGCGCCGTACCGCGCAAGCGTGTCCTTGACCCGGGCCCGCACATGCTGCGGAAACGACCAGTCACGATCGCCAAACGTCAGCACGAGCGCCGTCACCTCCCGACGCTCCCCCAGGACCGCCCCGCCCATCAGGCTCGGCGGCCCCACCGAAGACGTCGGTGACCGGTGATCGGCCGGTGGTGCCGGTACCTCCACCGGTGTTCGCTCAGGCTCCGCCGTCAGCGGACTCACCTCGTCCAGTACGTCGCTCCTGTCTAGCACGCCCCCATCCGTCTCCCGCGACGATCCGATGTACTCTGCCAGGTCGTTGGCCGAGTAGCGTGTGCCCGACGAGTACATGTACCCGAGCAGCTCTTCGTAGAGACGGCCCGCGCTGTCGAACCGATCATTCACGTTCTTCGACAGCGCCTTGTGCACGATCGCCTTGAGCTCGGACGGCACGTCTTCGCGCAGCAGCTCCAGCGGCGGATACTCGGCAGCCTGCACGCGACGGAGCGTCTCGAACGGGGTCGCAGCACCGAATGGATTGACCCCCGCGATCATCTCGTACAGCACCGTGCCCAGCGAGAAAATGTCCGACCGGGCGTCGACCTCCTGCCCACGCGCTTGCTCCGGGCTCATGTACGAGTACTTGCCCTTGAGCTGCCCAACCTTCGCGTCGTCGGTGCGGTCCTCCATCACGTCACGGGCCTTCGCGATGCCGAAGTCCGTCACCTTCACCTCGCCCTCCCACGACACCAACACGTTCTGCGGACTGACATCGCGATGCACGATGCCGAGCGGACGCATCTGCTCGTCGCGGCGACGGTGCGCGTGGTCGAGCCCCTTGGCGATTTCGGCAGCGACGTACACGCACAAGGGGACAGGCAGCGGGACCGCATGGCGACGCGCACGACGCAGCAGCGACGCCAGATCGAGCCCGGCGACGTATTCCATGGCGATGTAGTACGAAGGCGGGCCGCCCGCGGATACGACCTTGCCCAGGTCGAACACCTGCACGATGTTCGCGTGCGACAAACGCACCGCGAGCTTCGCCTCGTGGATGAACATGTCCACGAACGCCTGGTTGCTCGCAAGCTCCGGCAGGATTCGCTTGATCACGAGGATCTTCTCGAAGCCTTCCACCCCGAAGCTCTTCGCCTTGAACACCTCGGCCATGCCCCCACGACCCAGTGGCTCCAGTAGACGATAGCGTCCGAAGGTCGACTCCACGATCCGTTCTTCCCCTGCACCCGCGCTTGCCAACCGGTGTCAGCCTACCATCCGCTCGAATCCCCGGCGAAACGTTCCCTCTGTCCGCCAGGCACTCCCTGCACCTTGCCCGCACCGTCAGCCCGGATCAACCCAAACCACAGGCTCGTCGCGCAGCCACGTCCGCTGCCTCCGGGCGAACACACGCGTCGCCCTCGTGATCGCCCCCACCAACTCGCTCTCTGCCATCCGCCCATCGATGTAGTCCAGCACCTGTCGATATCCCACCGATGACATCGGACGCGTGCCGCGCATCCCCCTCGCCACCAGCCCGCGAACCTCCTCCACCCACCCCGCCCGGAGCCACTGCGCCGCGCGAGCCGCAATGCGTTGGTCCAGTGCCTCCCCGGACCTCCGTACCCCCACCAGGCGTACACAATGGCGAGCAGGACTCGCCCGGTGCTCGCGCTGAAGGTCCGACAGACGCCGTCCAGTCAGCTCGAATACCTCCAACGCTCGCTGCACCCGCACGAAGTCGTTGGGCGACAGCCGCGCCGCCGCCTCCGGATCGACCTGCGCCAGGCGCGCGTGCAGCGCCGCTCGTCCGTGCTCCCGCGCCTCCGCTTCGAGCCGGCGCCGCAGTTCCGGCGACCCGCCTGGCGCCGCCGCCAACCCGAACACCAGCGCCCGAACCCACAGGTACGTCCCACCGCAGACCACCGGTACCTTCCCCCGACTCCGAACATCGTCGATCACTCGCTCCGCCTCCGCAGCCCACCGCGCCGCATCCCACGGCTCCGTCGCGTCCGCCACGTCGACCAGATGATGCCGTGCACGCGCTCGCTCCTGCGCCGTCGGCTTGCCCGTCCCGATGTCGAATCCTCGGTAGATCTGAACGCTGTCCGCGCTGACAATCTCCCCATCCACCTCCTCGCAAATCCGGATCGCCAGCTCCGTCTTGCCCGACGCCGTCGGTCCGACCACGCACAGGAGCCGATCATCCTCGATCTCGATCGGAATCGACGCGATCTTCACCGCCGACCTACCTGGCGCTCGAGCTCCGCGAATTTGATCTGCATCAAGAGAGGACGGCCATGCGGACAATGCCCGGCGTGGTCCACGTGGTCGAGCGCATCGAGCAACGCAGCAACCTCGTCGGCCGCCATCGTGTCACCGGCCCGCACCGACCCATGGCAAGCCATCGTCGCCAGCACGAGGTCGACCTGACCCGAGAACCCGCGGCCACCCGCACGACGCACCTCATCGAGCAGATCCCGCGCAAGCCGATCGGGCGCCGCTCGCGACACGATCTGGGGAACCGCCGTGACCATCGCGGTCGACGGTCCGATCGCGCGAAGCTCCATGCCCAGCGCGGACACCTCGTCCTGATGATCCTCCAAGAACGCTGCCTCGATCGCGTCGATCGAGACCGTGACAGGGAGCAAGAGACGCTGCGACGCGACCGTCCGATCGCGATAGCTCGCACGGAGCTTGGCGAACGTCACGCGCTCGGCTGCGGCGTGCTGGTCGAGGATCACGATGCCATCGGGGCCCTCGCAGATCAGATACGTGTTGCGTAGCTGAGCGACGAAGCGAAGGGCCGAATACGACAGGTCCGCAGGCTGCGCGCAAGCTGCCACAGGGGCCGCGGGACGCACCGCAACGGACAGCGGGAGCCGGGGCTGCACGGCAGGTGCCGACGACGGCATCGGAGGCGCGAGTCCCCACGGATCGGGGTCGGAGGAAACTGGGCGAGACGGCTCGACCGTGCGGCTCGTGACCGAGGGACGCAACGGCAGCGCGGCAGACACGCCAGGCGCGCCCCCGCTCGACAGCGACGGAGCAGGGCGGGGCCCGAACGCTCGCGACGGCGGCGCAATTCCAAAGGCGCCCGCAAGCCCTTCGCTCACTACCGCGTACACCGCATCCTGGACGGCACGGGCGTCGGCGAACCGTACCTCGGCCTTCTGGGGATGCACGTTCACATCCACGAACTCCGAGTCGATGTCGATGTATACGACCCCAACCGGATAGCGTCCGGACTCCAGAACGCTGCCATAGGCCTGCGCGATGATGCGCGCCAGGATGCGATCGCGCACCACCCGACCGTTCACGAGCAACGTCAGGCCCGTGGCGCCTGACCGCGCAAGCTCGGGCGGGCCCAGAAACGCCTCCACCCGCAAGGGCCCACGCTGTCCGGCAATGGGCGCAAGACGATCATCCAAGCGCGCGTCCATCACGCGTCGGGCGCGCGACGGCGCACGGAGCCACTGTTTGACGAGCCGTCCGTCGCGCGTGAGCGTGATCGTCAGCTCGTGCGAGGTCAGCGCGAGCGCGTCGACCATGCTCGTAATGGCAGCCGACTCGGCAGCGGCTGCCTTGAGAAACTTCCGACGGGCAGGCACGTTGTAGAAGAGGTCACGCACCTCGACGATCGTCCCCGGCGCCATCCCGCAAGCAGCCACCCGCAGCGGTCCGCCACCTTCGCAGATCGCCTCCGCTCCTTCATCGCTCTCCCGCTGACGGCTCCGAAGCGTCAACCTGCTCACCGATGCAATGCTGGGCAACGCTTCGCCCCGAAAGCCGAACGTGCGTAGCCTGAGCAGGTCGTCGAAGCGGGCTATCTTGCTGGTGGCATGACGTTCCAGGGCCAGCCTCAGGTCGGTCTCATCCATGCCGGACCCGTCGTCGGTCACGCGCAGCACACCGATGCCCCCGGCGCCGACGTCGATCTGCACGCGTGTGGCGCCGGCGTCGATGGAGTT
>Ga0209018_1000442_pt1 | contig 38745 bp, 36 predicted proteins | sample YNPBryBLVA2012_FD_185814 | JGI IMG/M metagenome (GOLD analysis project Ga0209018, IMG submission 185814) | Anoxygenic and chlorotrophic microbial mat microbial communities from Yellowstone National Park, USA - YNP Bryant BLVA 2012 (SPAdes)... ...
GCCAGCGCCCGGAGGCCGCCGGGGCCGGGGTCCGTCGCCCAGCCGAAGCACACCGACGGCGCCGCGTACGAGTCGTCTCCCGCCGCATCGCGGAAGATGCCGATGCCGTTGGCGTTGGAAGCCCCGAACGAGAGCGTGTTCGCGACGTACCGGTCGTTGCCCGCCAGGTCCTCGAGCCAGCCGATCGAGAAGTCGTGGCCGGCTCCGGCGGACATGTTCATCGTGGAGCGGTACTGATCGTCGCCCGACCCGTCGAGCAGCGCTCCCACGGCGAAGTGCGCCGCTGCGCCCTGCACGTACCAAACGCCGTCGTAGCGGTCGTCGCCCTCCGCATCCAGCAGCAGGCCGACGCCCTTCCAGTAGCCCACACCCTGACCGAACACCCCGCAGGAGTAGGCGTCGTTGCCGCGGAGGTCGGCCAGCACGCCGAACCCTCCGCCCATGGAGTGGCCGTCGGAATAGTCCGCCCGGCGACCGAACGCCGCGCCCTGCGAGCAGGATGCGTTGTGCTCCGCCGACTGGGGCGAGGGGAAGTCGAGCGTGGAGTCGTTGGCCGAGTAGCGGTCGTCCCCTTCCACGTCCAGCAGGACTCCGGCACCGTGCGTGCCCCCGAAGCCCTGGGCGTTGGCGAAGGCGTCGTATCGGTCGTTGCCTCTTCGGTCCACCAGGAGCGCCACCCCGAAGCGGGCGCTGGCCTCGCAGTCGGAATAGCCGTCGTAGACGTCGTCTCCGGCGCCGTCCCAAAGCATCGCCGCCCCGAAGTCCGCCGAGGCGATCCCGGGGCCGGACGAGGCGTATCGGTCGTTCCCCTCCAGATCGAACACCCCGGCGATGCCGCAGGCCGCGCGGGCGGGCCCAGGTCGGCGCATCGCCTTCCGCGGCCCCCAGGCGGCCACGGCGGCCTTGGCGAGGTCGGCGTGGGAAAGGTGGAGGTCGTTCCCACCCAGGTCGATCACCACGGAGGCCGGGTTGTCCGGCCCCACGTTGCGCCCTCCGCCCAGGTAGGTGTCGTCGCCCCCGGCTTCGAAGATCAGCAGGTACGGCTTGGAGGCGTACTCGTTGGCGCCGCCCCCGCCGATGGCCACGGCCCCATAGGGCGTGGGAATTTCCACCAGCCCCGGTCTCGCGCCGGGGAGCTTCTTGCAGGCGCGATGGCAGGCCAGGAACAGATCGTGGGCCCCGGCCAGCATCGGCCGCAGGTCGAGGGAGCGCAGCTCTCCGAGCCACTTCGCAAGGTCGCGCGGCCCGCCGGACTCGCCCTCCGGTGCCTGGGCTCTGGCGAAGAGGGCCTCTGCCCCGCTGTGGAACGAAGCGTCCCGCCAATCGAGGGCGGAGGCCGCCTGGGCGACGACCGAGGCCACCCTCGCGCAACCCTCCGCCCCAACCAGGGCCTCGGCCTCCCCGCAGCGCTTGGCCAGATCCTTGGGCGCCGGCTTGCCGGCGCGGAGGAAGAGCGAGCTCAGTGCCGCCTCGAGGCTCTTGGGGGGCTGGACCAACGGGTCGCCGAGCAGGGTCCGCCGCGTCCCGAACCCCAGCAGACGACCGGCCGCGACGAACGCCTCGTTCGGCTGGTCCTCGGAAGCAGCCAGGGAGGCCTGCAGAGAACGCCCGAAGGCCGGGATCCGGAACGGAGCGGTCCAGTAGGCCTGGAAGGCGGGGAGGACGAACTCGTCGCCCTCGAACATCAGCAGGACCTGCGGATCCAGGACCGCCGTCTGCAACGTGAGCCCGGCGGGCTTCAGCAGGGCGTCCCAGTCCGGTTCGGGCGGGGGGGCCAGAACGAGCGCGGCGAGCGACGCGGCGAGGGCCATGGGCTCCGATCTCCTTCTGCGAGGCTCCCTAGGGCAGCGGCCGCATGCGAGCGGCGACGTACACCCGGTACCAGTCCTCGCGGCTGACCTCGATCTCGGCCGCCTTGGCCGCCTGCCGGATCCTCTCGGGCTTGGTGCTTCCGACGATCGGCACGATCTGCGAGGGGTGCCGCATCAGCCAGGCGAGCGTGGCCTCGGTGCGGGTGACGCCGTGCTTCTGGGCCAGCCGGTCCAGCTCCGCCAGGAGCTTCTCCAGGCCCTCGCGGCGAGGATCGTCCGGGCGAACGGCGCCGCCCTCGGCGAACAGGCCGCCACCGACGGGGCTCCAGGCGAGCGGCGTGATGCCCATCTCCAGGCACTGGTCCAGCGTGCCGTCCACGAAGCAGTCGAGCCGACCGGGATGGATCTCGACCTGGTTCACGACCAGCGGGAACGGGAGGGAGCTCTGAAGCGCGGACACCATGCTGGGCGGGAAGTTCGACACGCCGAAGGCCCGGACCTTGCCGCTCGCGTGCAGTTTGAGGAACGCCTCGGCGACCTCGTCCGGGTCCATCAGCACGTCCGGCCGGTGCAGCTGGTAGATGTCGATCGTCTCCACGCGCAGACGCCGGAGCGACTGCTCGCAGGACCACAGGATGTGCTCCTTGCTGAAGTCGTAGCGGTGCGGCGCGTCGGGATTCGGGTCGCCCTGCCAGCGGATGCCGCACTTGGTGGCGATCAGGCACTCCCGCCGCATCGCCGGAACCTGGTCCAGAACCTCCCCGTAGAGCGCCTCGCAGGCGCCCGCGCAGTAGATGTCGGCGTGGTCGAACAGCGTGTAGCCTGCCTCGTAGGCCGCCAGGATAGCCTGGTGGGCGGCTTCGCGCTTGTTGGCGTCGATGTCGTTCGGGTTCCAGGTGCCTGCGATCCGCATGCACCCGTAGGCGAGCTTGGAGGCGTCGAAGCCGGTCTGTCCGATGCGAACCTTGTCCATGGGGCCAGTATGGCCCGACTCGGATAGAATCCCGTGCATGATCGCGACCGTCTTTGCGGCGTTGGCCGCGGGCCGACAGCTGTGGCTGGTCGATCCGACCGGGATGGATGCGCCGAGGCTCGCTCTGGTGCAGTCGGTCCAAGGCCTGGCCAACCGCTCGGGCCCACTGGTCTGGCAGAAGGTCGGAGGGATGACCACCGTGCTGATCGACCAGCTTCGGGCGGAGGGTTGGTCGGTCCGCGAGACGAAGGACCCGTGGGAGGTGGCGGAGGCGTTCCGGCGGCGCATCCGGGGCGCGGTGCTGTGCAACGCCTCGGACGAGAGCCTCAACGTCGCCGCGACGTGGGCCGGAATCGAGGACTTGCTGGTGCTCGACGAGAGTTTGAAGGGCCAGGCAGAGGCCCGTGGCTGGAAGGTCCGGCGGGATGCGCGCCGAGAGGCGCCGCCGGTCTCGCGGCTCCGTCGGGACTTGGCCGTGGAGCAGCCGCCGGAGAAGGCGGGCTTTCTCCGGGACTACGCGATCCGCCACCGTGCCGAGTGCTACTGGACGGGCGACCGCCAGGACCAGCGCGAGCGGAAGGTCGCCCGGCTCGAGGCTGGCTCCTTCGTGCTGGGATGGGGCCCGGACGAGTATCGGTGGATCGAGGCCATCAGCCGGCGGTCCGGGTCGGGAGTGGCCGCCGACTGGTGCGCGAACCTCTCGGCGATGGAGGCCGCCGGGGGCGACGTGCGCCCTCTGCCGCGCCCGGGCCCCGAGAGACCGCCCGTCAAGGGCGAGCGCGTGGTGGCGTTCGTGCTGAGCGACGGCGACAACATCCGGTGGCTCACGCAGGGCATGCCCCTGCACGCGTCCTACTACGGCCACCCGAGGCGCGGCGAGTTCAAGATGACTTGGGAGGTGTCTCCGCTTCTGGCGCGCTACGCCCCCCTTGTGCTCGACTGGATCTACGCCAAGGCGACTCCGGGCGACGGTTTCGTGGCCGCGGGGGCGCCGGGCTACGCGTACCCCGCCTTGGCTCCGCAACGGGACATCTACGCCCGTCAGACGAAGGAGCTTCTGCGCCGCTCGGGGCTGAGGATCGTCGGGGTCATCGACGACAACAGCGGGTCCATGGAGAGCGTCGCCCCGCTTCTGGAGCTGCCCGAGGTGGACGCGGTGCTGTACAAGGCGTATGCGCCCTACCACAAGTTGGGCGGCAAGGTCTGGTGGCACAACGGCAAGCCCTGCGTCTCGTACCGCTTTCCGCTGTGGGAGGGCATGGAGGGATGGGGCCCCGAGGACCTTCTGAAGGCGATCGAGGCGATGCCCGCCGACCCTTCGAACCCCGACTCCTACGCCTTGGTCACGGTGCACGCGTGGTCCTTCGGATCCCAAGGCGGCCCCGTGGAGACCGTTCGGAGGCTGATCCCCCGCCTGCCACGGGGCACCAGGGTGGTGACCGCTCCCGAGCTGGTCGAGTGGCTCGTGCGCTTCTGCAGACCCCGATGATCGTTGCGACGTTGGCGGCGTTGGCGAGTTTGGCCGGCGCGGAGTTCTTCGTGGCTCCGACCGGCGACGACGCCGCGCCCGGGAGCCGCTCCGCGCCGTTCCGCACGCTGGCTCGGGCGCAGAGGGCCGTTCGCGAGCTGAAACTCTCCAGAGGGTTGCCCGAGGGCGGAGCGACGGTGTTTCTGATGCCCGGTCGGCACGTCCTCTCCGAGACGCTCGTGCTCGGGCCGGACGATTCCGGCGAGCCCGGCAAGCCGGTCGTCTACCGATCCCTCGAGCCGGGCAAGGCCGTGATCACCTCGGAGCGCGCGATCGAGGGCTGGCGGCGACCGGCCGAAGATCCGCCATTGGCCGCGCCGGAGGCGCGCGGTCGGCTGTGGGTCGCCGCGATTCCCGCGGAATGGAGCTTCCGAAGCCTGTTCCTGAGCGGCAAGCCGCTGCGCCGGGCCGCTTGGCCGGACCTCGATTCCTGGAGGCGGTGGCCGACGCTGCGGTCCGTCGGCGCCACCGGCGAGCTCGGCACCGAGCTCCAGTTCCGACCGGGGGCCTTGGAGGGCATGCCGGTCAACGGCGACGGCGAGGTGGTGCTCGCCGACCCGTACGGCAGCTTCACCTCGGTCGGCGTGCTGAGGCAGGTTGACCCCGTCCTGTCGCGCGCGAACCTCGCCAGCCGGAATCCCGTGGGGGTCCCCACCGCCGAGTGGCGCTATCGGCTCGAGAACGCGCTTCCGATGCTCAACGAGCCGGGGGAGGGGTGCGTGGACAGCCTCCGAGGCCGCGTGTACCTGTGGCCTCCCGCCGATGCGCCCCGGCCAGCCGGCGCGACGGCCCCACGCCTCACCACCCTGGTCCGCATGGTCGGGGATTCCGCGAAGGGCCGCTGGGTGTCCAACGTGCGCTGGAGCGGCGTGGTGTTCCGGGGCACCGACCGGACCCCTGAGAACCGCTGGCCGGACGGCTGGATCCTTCCGACCTCCGGCACCGCCGAGGCCGCCGTGGCCCTGAGCGGCGTGGAGGCCTGCTCGATCGAGGGATGCCGCTTCGAGGACACGGGCGGGTGGGGGTTGGCGCTCGAGGGCAGGGCGATCGCCTGCCGGGTGGTCGGCAACGCCTTCCTCCGCACCGGTTGCGGAGGAGTGCGCCTCGTGGCGGCGGGGGCGGCGACTTCGCGGGAGAACGGAAGGCACACCGTGGAGCGGAACGTCTTCGTCCGATCGGGCGCCTCCGGCTACTGGCAGAGTCCCGGCGTGCTGGTCTACGGCAGCTTTGGGAATCGGATCGCTCTGAACCGCTTCGAGCGACTGTCTTGGGCCGCGGTGGCTCTGATGGGGCCGCCGCTGGGAGCGCCGAGGGCGCTGGCCGGCGAGACCACCGACGCCTACGGCGTTCGTCGCAACCGTTGGGGTAACCGGTGGCCGCAGCTTCCGCCCGGCAGCCAGCAGCGCCGCAACGAGGGCCAGGGAGCGGAGGCCTCGGGTCTCTCGGTGACCGCCCAGAACGTGGTGGAGAAGAACTGGATCGTTGAGGCCATGGAGCGTCTGGATACGGGCGGGGCGATCGTGGCGTGGTCGTGCGGATCGGGAAACGTGCTTCGCGGCAACGCCATCCAGAGCCTCGTCGGAGCCGTCGGCAACCACCCGATCTGGCTCGACCGGGGCGCGCGGGGCAACTCGGTGGAGGGGAACCGCGTGTGGGCTCCCGGAACGCTGAAGGACGACGGCTCCGGCAACACCTGGCGGGACAACCCGATCTCATCAGCCCGGTTCTCGGCCTTCGACGGGGCGGTGGCTGCCATCCGCGCCGAGGTTGAGAGGCTGGGGGGTTGGCCCGCCGCGGACGGGGGCTGAGCGATGGACGGTTTGGCTCCGTTTCTGGGTCCGACGTGGGTGGAGGCGGGGCAGACGATCGCCCAGGCCGCCAGCGCCGTGGTGCGCGGGCAGCTCTCGGCCATCCTGGCGCGCCGCGACGGGACCTTGGCGGGAGAGGACCCCGAGGAGCTGCACCAGATGCGCGTCGCGTGCCGCAGGTTGCGCACCGCCGTCGGCCTCTTCCGCAGATGGCTTCCCGAGGGTGCGGAGCGGCTCCGAGAGGAGGCCGGCTGGCTCGGCTCGGTGCTGGGTCCGGTGCGGGACGCCGACGTTCAGGTGGAGTCCCTGCGGGGGTTGCAGCCCTCCCTGCCGGAGGACGTCCGGCCCGGCGGCGAGGCTTTCCTCGGGTGGATCTCCGCCGCGAGGGCCGAGGCGTTCCGCCGCATGAGGTCGGAGCTGACCTCGGACCGATGGGCGAGGTTCGCCGATCTGGCGCTCTCGGCCCTCCCATTGAGCGGTTTTTCCGATGCCCCGCCGGTGGAGGAGGCCGGGGCCGAGGTGATCCGCAAGCGCTACCGCAGGGTAAGAAGGCTCGTGCGGGCTCTGGAGCCCACCCAGCCCGACGAGGCGTTCCACGCCGTCCGCATCGCCGCGAAGAAGGCACGGTACGCGATGGAGTTCCTGGCGCCCTTGTTCGGTCCCGATTCCAGGGGCTGCGCCAAGCGGCTGGCCGATCTGCAGGACCACCTCGGACTGCTGCAGGACCGGGCGGTGGCGAGGAGCTGGCTGAGGCGCGCCCAGAGCGACCTTCCGGAGCACGCGTTCGCCCTCGGGTTTCTGGCCGGGTGGTTCGAGGCGGAGGGTCGAACCCTCAAGCAGGGTGTCCGCGACCGCTGGAGGCCGGTGCGCGAAGCCTGGCGGCGCCTCGAGCGGCAGCTGCCGGAGCCGGAGGAGCGGCCTCCCGAGCCACCGGAAGGACCGGTATAACCCACCCATGCCGTCTCCCGAAGAGGTCCGCGCCCAGTTTCCCGCGCTCGCCGGAGGGTTCGCCTTCTTGGACAACGCGGGAGGCGCCCAGGTGCCCGGCGCGGTGGCGGATGCCGTCCGGAGCTACATGGTGGAGACCTACGTGCAGGTCGGGGGCCGCTACCCCCAATCCGTGCGCGCGACCGAGACCGTCGAGCGGGCGAGAGAGTTCACCTCGCTGCTGATGGGCGGGCAGGACGGGGTCGTCGCCTTGGGGCCTTCGACCTCGGCGCTGCTGCGCCACCTGGGCGACGCGATCGGGCTCACGCTGAGGCCCGGCGACGAGTTCGTGGTGGCGGAATCGAACCACGAGGCGAACATCGGTCCTTGGGTTCGCCTGGAGCGCCTCGGCGCGAGGGTGGTCTGGTGGCAGCCGGACCCGGAGACCGGGCTGCTGCGGGCCGAAGACTTGGACCGCCTGCTCACCGATCGGACGCGGGTGGTCGCCCTGCCGCACGCGTCGAACATCCTGGGTGCGGAGGAGGACCTGGCCGGCGCAGCCGTCCGCGCCCATTCCGCCGGGGCGCTCGTGGTCGCCGACGGCGTGGCGTACGCTCCTCACCGGCGGATGAGGGTGAGCGACTGGGGGGCGGATTTCTACGCGTTCTCGTGCTACAAGGTGTTCGGGCCCCACCTGGCGGCGCTCTGGGGTCGACGGGAGGCGATGGAGGGTCTCACGGGGCCGAACCACTTCTTTCTGCCCAAGGAGCCGGTCTGCCATCGGTGGGAGCTGGGAGGGGTGGACCACGAGGCCTGCGCCGGTTGGCTGGAGGTCGGCGGCTACCTCGCCTTTCTTGCCGGTTCGGACGTCTGCGACGCCGGGACCGTGGACTCGGCCTACGCGGAGATCCAGCGCCTCGAGGCGGAGCCGATGGAGTTCCTGCTTGACTTCCTGAGGACCAGACCGGGCGTCTCCATCGTCGGGCCGCGTTCGTTCGGGCCCGGGCGGCTGCCGACGGTCTCCTTCGTCTCCAGGCGCGCCGCGAACCGAGACCTGGTGGATGCGGCGGCCCGGGCGGGACTAGGCATCAAGCACGGCCACTTCTACGCCTACCGGCTCATGGAGGCCCTGGGCTTGGAGCCGCAGGAGGGGGTGACGCGCGTCAGCCTCGCCCACTACAACACGGCCGCGGAGGTCTCGAGGCTCTGCGCGGCGCTCGAGCCCCTGCTGGGCTGAGACCGCTCGGCCAAGACCTCCCGAACCTTCCCGAGGACCCGCTCGGCGGACGACACGACGTCCTCGGTGCCCTGCACCACCACGTTCGCCAGGCTGATCGTGGGCAGGACGTGCCGCCGGAACATCGGCGCGACGTGGCCGGAGAACCGTTCGATCACCTCGACGGGCGTCCGGCCCCGCTCCAGCACGTCGCGGGCAAGCCGCCGCTTGAGGCACACGTCCTCCGGCGTGTCGACGAAAACGCGGACGTCGCACAGGCCGGAGACCGCGGGGTGGCACAGGGCGAACAGTCCTTCCACGATGAGGAACCGGGCGGGAACGACCGTGTGGGTCTCCGCGAAACGGGTGTGCCGCGTGAAGTCGTATCGGGGCGCCTCCACGCTCCGCCCGGCCAAAAGGAGCCTGACGTGCTCGACGAGAAGTTCGCTCTCGATGGCGTCCGGGTGGTCGAAGTTCACCTTGCAGCGCTCTTCGAACGTCAGGTGGTCCAGACGCCGGTAGTAGTCGTCCGTTCTCAGGATCGTGCAGGGGAGGAGATCGGCGACCGCCCTCGCGAGGGTGGTCTTCCCCGAGGCGGTTGCACCCGCGATGGCGATCGCAAGCCGGTCCACGGGACTTCAGGATACCCCTCGGGGCCAACGGCCGACCGGTCCATGTTCAGAGGGGGGTGGTCGGGATGAGAGGATTTGAACCTCCGACCTCTGCGTCCCGAACGCAGCGCTCTACCAAGCTGAGCCACATCCCGACGTTCGCCGCGAAGGCACGATGGTTGTACCAAACCGGGGCCTCCGCCGTCAACCCGAAAGGATACCCGAAGGGACCGCCGAAGTTTCGCGCAATTCTCGGGAACCGTTCCCCCGCGCCGGCGTCCTGAGTGCGAAGCTCCGAAACGGAGGAGGCACCATGAAGAAACTCACCACGCTCGCTACTCTCGTTCTCTTCGCTCTCGCGACGACCACCTTCGCCCAGGGACCCGGGACCGGCATCTGCGACGGCACGGGCCAGGGCAACGGCTACCGCTTCCAGGCCGGCAACGGCCAGGGGAACGGCAACGGCCTGCGGATCCGCGACCGGAAGCGCGACGGAACCTGCGGCGGAGGACAGCAGCAGAACCAGAACCGCAACCGGAACGGCGGCGGCAGCGGCGGCCGGCGGATGGGCGGCAGGTAGCGCGCCCCTGGGAGCGGCAACGAAGGGGAGCCCGGCAAAATGCCGGGCTCCCCGCGTTGTTCCTCGGCCGAGCGCTCCGTCCGGACTTAGGACGATGCAGATGCCGACCCGGCTCTCGGATAGGCAGCTCACTCACTCCGACACGAGCGCGGGCATGCGTGGTTGCACCCGCCACCAACCTAGCAGTATTGGAAGGCGGGGGAGGCGAACAGGACCTGCGCGGCTGCCTCGGCCATCGCGTTGGTTCCGGAGCCCTTCTTGGTCGCCGCGGCCTGGGTGGCCAGGCTCAGCGTCTCAGGGTCGGCGGGCGCGTCGAACACCTCGGACAGCCGCGCCGCGACCGCCGATGGCGTGGCCTCGGCCTCCAGAAGGCTCTCCGCGGGATATCGGAGGCCCGGCCTTCCGCCGCCTCCCGAGCCGAAGAGCGTCGAAGCCCACCGGATCCGCTCGGCCATCGTGGCGGAGGAGATCCAGGCGGGTCCCCCTTCCCAGCCGGAGACGTCGGGCGGGGCCAGAAGGGCCATGCCCATGGCGCGCATAGCCTGGCCGGCCGCCAGAGCCGGCAGAAGCAGCCTCCTCGGCAACTGGCCCTCCGGCGGCAGCGACTGCGCCAGCCGCTCTCCGACGCCCAGCTGGCGGAGGGTGGGGATCACGAAGTCGACCGGGCTCTTGACGACCGCCCGCTCCGCTTGGGGCGACAGGAACTCGGGGGACAGGACGACCGCGCGGACGAGCGCCAGAGTGTTCAGGCCGGACTCCCGGTAGACCTTGGCGAACCGCTCCACGGTGGCGTCGTCCGGGTTGGGGCGTACGAACCACGCGAAGAACTTGCGCACGAGGCGGCGGCTGGTCTCGGGCCTCTGGCAGAGCAGGCGGATGACGTCTTCGCCGCCGAGATCCCCCTTGGTCCCCAAGACCGTCTTCTCGCCGTCGTCGTGCGCGGCTCGGCGGTACAAGAATTGGGCGGAGACGCCGAGCGGTCCGCCCGGGATCCGGCGGAGGCTCCACCCGGTGAAGGCGCGCGCGGCCTCCCGCACGTCCTCCTCGTTGTAGTGCCCGATGCCCATGGTGAACAGCTCCATCACCTCTCGGGCGAAGTTCTCGTTCGGCTTGCCCTTCACGTTCTGGGCGTTGTCCAGCCAGACGACCATGGCCGGGTCCCGGCTCACCGCCAGCAGCAGGTCCTCGAACGGTCCCAAGGCAAGGCGGCGGAGGGTCTCGATCTGGGCGACCATCAGGGGCGCGGCGCCCACCTTGACCACGCTCGTGGCGAAGTGGTTGTGCCAGAACACGGTCAGCTTCTCGCGCAGCACGCGCCGGGTCCCCAACAGGCGCACGACCCACCAGGCGACCGCGTCGGGCGGGTTCAGGCGGCCGTTCGCGCCGACGAACCTCGCAGCGTCGGGCAGCGGCGCCTCCTCGGCGGACTCGCCCAGCAGACGGTCCACGGCGCGGGCGTAGCCGCCCTCCGAGTAGAAATCAAGTTCCTCGACGCTCGCGCCGAGACCGAATCGGCGCAACAGGTGCGCGGTCTTCTCCCGATCGGTCGCCAAGCCCATACCCCCACAGACGCGCCGGACCTGCCCCGGTTCGGCGCCCCGGGGAGGGACCCAAAGGAGAAGGGGACCGGCTCTTCCCGCCGGCCCCCCTCGGTCTGGAGTTTGGTCGGTCGCTACTTCTTGATCTCGGGGAACGAGGCCGCCTTGTAGTCCTTCTCGCTGACGAACTTGTAGAGCTTGCTGCCCTCGAATTCGGCAGTGAAGGCGTAGCGGATCTGCTTCCCCTTCTTGGTCTCGCGCTCCATGGCCATCTTCTTGACCTGGGAGTCGGGAACCTCGACGTGCGAGCGAGTCTTCAGGTTGTAGAACTTCATGCTTTCCCTCCTCTGAGCGCCCTCCTCGGATCGCTCCTTGCGGACAGGCAACGGTCGTCGAACCAGCTTCGAGCGAAGCTGGATTCTTTTACCAGATACAGATACGTTGAAAGGAACCTGTTCGCACCGCTTTTTTAGAACCCGCGCGCGTTCGGCTCCGTTCGGCCCCTCGGGGCATAATGGGGCAGACCGATCCGAGGCGGCGGCAAGTGGCGGAAAGCTTCGATTGCAACCTGGCGACGCCCGCTCAGAAGCGGGAATTCGAGGAGAAGGCGCTCGGCGAGCTGAAGGCGAGGGGCTATCGGATGACGATGACCCGGCTGCAGGTGATCCGCGCGCTGGGCGAAACCCACCGGGCCCTAAGTCCCTACGAGATCCACGACAGGATCGTCCAAGCGGGCGGTCGGATCGACGTGGTCAGCGTCTACCGCATCCTGGCCACGCTGGAGGAGACCGGCTTGGCGCACCACGTGGCGTCGGTCAACGGCTACATCCCGTGCCGCGCCTCCGAGGCCCACGGCTTCCAGCAGCGCCTGGTCTGTCGCCGGTGCGGGTGCGTGACGGAGGTCGCCCTGCCCCAGACCTGCCTCGAGACCCTCGAGGGAGGCGCCGAGAGTCTCGGGTTCCAGGTCGAGACGGCGCGGCTGGAGCTGATCGGCCTTTGCGGCCATTGCGTCGGGGCCTCCTAGAGGGGGCCTTCGGCCAGCGCCTGCCGCAGGCTCCGCCCGTTCGCCCAAACGATCAGAGACAGCCCGCGGTCTCCCTCCGACCGGAAAGCCCTCGGCGAGAGGGGCGGCACGGGTGCACGGTGCTTGACCTCGACCACGCGCGCGCCCAGCTCCCGCAGAGCGCGTTGCGTGCGCTTGGGGTCTGCGGGAGCCGACCAGAGAACCCTGTAGGCGCGCAGCCACGGCGAATCCACGCTGTTCGAGCCGGTGAGGTAGCCGTTCGAGTCGCCGAGCAGCGCCAGCCCGTGGGCCCTGGCCAGCGCACCCAGGCAGCCGGCCCGGATGGCGGCGGGATGGGCCTCGTGCAGCCACTCCCCGGGAGCCTCGGCGATCTCGCCCGAGCGGTCCCGGCGCAAGACCGGGCCGTCGGTCAAGGCCGCCTCCACGGCGCCGGCATCGCGCACCTCGGATCCCAACAGCACCAGCGCCTCCCGGCATTCCCAGGCACACCCGAGGAAGCGCACCCTCCCTCCGATCGACTCCAGAACGGCGTCGCTCGCCAGGGGGCTGAGCTTCAGCACCGCCAGCCTGAGAGCGCGCAGACGGGGAAGCAGCTCGGGCAACGGGGGCTCGGAGCGCATCGGGTCGGAGGAGCGCTTCTCGCCCGAGCGGCGGGCCGGATCGGCGAAGGCGTACCCGAAATCCCAACGCGCCTCGAGGCAGTCCTCGCACCGCACGGCGGCCTCCACGCCAAGAGCGGCGAGGTTGAAGCGTGCCAGGGCGGCCCGATCGGGGTCCTTCTCGAACCCGAGCGCCGGTCCCCGCCTGGCCAGAGCGATGAGGTCGGCGCCGATGCCGGCCGTTAGGTCCGCGACGAGCTCGCCGGGCGGAAACAGGGAGGCGTGGTGTCGTGCGGCCTCCACAGAGGAGGCCATCTCCAGCCCGTCGCGGTCGAAGAGAAGGAGGGCGGCCTCGGGGAACTTGCGCGCGGCGCGCCGCCGCAGGTCCGCCTGCCCGAAGGCCCATCGGGCGGCGTCGTCCCCCCAGCGTTCGGCGACCCTCCGCCGGTTCGCCACAGTCGGCTCCAGGTTCTCGGCGGCTTGCAGCGCCTGGAGGAAGCGATCGTCCATAGGCTGTGCCGTTCTACCCTGCCGGAGAGCCGGGGCGGCCCGCGGTGAGCCATAATCAAACCGGCAGAGGGGCTTGCGGCTCCCTCGCCGGGTGTTCTCCGATGGCAGTTCCGAATCAACCTGCGAAGACTTGGCGCGAGAAGGTCGGCTTGGCCGAGATGCTGAAGGGCGGAGTGATCATGGACGTGGTCACGCCGGAGCAGGCGCGCATCGCCGAGGACGCGGGCGCGGTGGCCGTGATGGCCCTCGAGCGGGTTCCGGCCGACATCCGCCGGGACGGCGGCGTGGCGCGCATGAGCGACCCCGAGCTGATCCTTCAGATCAAGGACGCCGTGACCATCCCCGTCATGGCCAAGTGCCGCATCGGGCACTTCGTGGAGGCGGAGATCCTCGAGGCCCTGGAGGTCGACTTCATCGACGAGAGCGAGGTGCTCACCCCAGCCGACGAGGAGAACCACGTGGACAAGCACCGGTTCACGGTGCCGTTCGTGTGCGGCGCGAGGAACCTGGGCGAGGCCCTGCGGCGGTGCGCCGAAGGGGCGGCGATGATCCGCACCAAGGGCGAGGCCGGCACAGGCGACGTGGTGGAGGCCGTGCGGCACATGCGCACGATCATGGCCCAGATCCGCCAGGTGCAGTCCTGCCGCGAGGATGAGCTTTACGTTCTGGCCAAGGAGATGCAGGCTCCGCTGGAGTTCGTGCGCATGGTCAGGGAGCTGGGCAAGCTCCCGGTGCCGAACTTCTCGGCCGGAGGGATCGCCACCCCGGCGGACGCCGCGCTGATGATGAAGCTCGGCGCGGAGTCGGTGTTCGTGGGTTCCGGCATCTTCAAGTCCGGCGATCCGGCCAGGCGCGCCAAGGCGATCGTGGAGGCCGTGCTGTTCCACAACGATCCGAAGAAGCTCGCGGAGATCAGCCGCAACCTCGGCGAACCGATGGTGGGCATCAGCGCCGCGTCGGTGCCGCCGGAGCAGCAGATGGCCGTCCGCGGCTGGTGACGGCGCGCGCGACAGGCCCAAGGCCGGGCGGGACCCAGGCAGGAAAGGACCGCCCGGCGGCGAACTAGGGAGCCATGGCGACGCTGTTCACGCGGATCATCAACGGCGAGATTCCGGCGGAGATCGTGTATCAGGACGAGCACTGCGTGGCGTTCAAGGACATCAACCCGCAGGCGCCCGTGCACATCCTGATCGTGACGCGGCAGGAGATTCCGGGTTTGGCGGACCTGCCGGAGGAGGGGGACCACAAGTTCCTTCTCAACGCGGCCAAGAAGATCGCCGAACAGATGGGCCTCGCCGGCGGCTATCGGCTGGTGATCAACCAGGGCCTCGACGCGGGCCAGACCGTGGACCACCTGCACGTGCACCTGCTGGGTGGCCGGCCGATGAACTGGCCCCCAGGCTAGCTCGTCCTCCCGGGCCGGATCGGCCACAATGATCCATGCCTCGCCCGGAGACCGATCTGCCGTTCCTCAGGGGGTACTTGGAGGAGGCCAGCGCACAGGCCCAGCCCACCGTGTGGCCCGCACTGGTCAGTTGCGGAGGCGTCTTCGCAGGATCCGTCGCGCTCGGGTGGGCCCTTTTTCAGTGGATCGGTTGGATCGGCATCCCCGTCACGCTGCTCTTCGGCGTTCCCGGGATCGCCGCCCTCATCGGGGTCGCCCGCGCGCAGGCGGGCAAGGCTCGGACTCCGGAGGCCCGGAAGCTCATGGAGATTCGCCGTGCGGCCGCCGAGATGCACGCGCTGAAGAAGCGCCGGCTCGTCAAGCGCCTCGGGGTGCCGCTGGCCTCGCTGCTGGAGGAGGCCGCGCGCCACTACTACCGGGCGCAGGCCGCTCTGAACGGGCCGTTCTGGACGAATCCAAACCTGCCCTCCCACTGGAGGATCGTCCGCGAGCAGGCGCTGGCGAGCGCCTCGGCCGGGATGGGAGACCTGTTGCTGCTGGCGCACAGTCTGATGTCGCCCTCGCAGGAGAAGCCCGCTTGGCACGAGGAGGTCCGCGAGGTTCTCGACGAGATCCTCGGCAAGCCCGTGCTGTCGGGCGAGTTCGTTGGCACCTTCCCGCCCGAGTTCGAGCCGGCGCGGGCGATCGCGGAGCGGCTCCGCTCGCTGGCGGAAGAGGTTGAGTCGGCGACGATGATGGTGCTCCAGGACGGCTCGTCGCAGGCCGTGGGGTCCGTCGGCTCGCTCGACGCCACCCTGCACGAGCTTCGGCAGGTGAGGCAGGCCGAGGACGAGATGCGGCAGAACCTCAGCCAGCAGCAGTAGCTTCCCGACGCGCCTCCCGCAGAGCGTCCGCCAGGCAGAGAGCCACGGTCAGAACCATCGGGCCGGCCATCAGGCCCACAGGTCCCAGCAGGAACACGCCTCCGAGCAGGCTGAAGAACACGGCCATCGGGTGCAGGTTGGTCTGCGCTCCGATGACGAACGGCCGAAGCAGGTTGTCGATGTTGCTGACGATCAGGAACCCGTAGGCCATGAGCAGCACGCCGGCCAAGGGCCGTCCTTGGGTGATCAGCGTGATGCCGAGCGGGACGTACACGAGCGGCGAGCCGAGCAGCGGGATGGCGCAGAGCACCATCGTCACCAGGGTCCAGACGATCGGGTTCGGCACGCCCGCGACGAAGTAGCCGACGCCCGCCGCCAGCCCCTGCGCGACGGCGACGAGGACGATCCCCACGAACACCGCACGCACCGTCTGGCCGATGCGAAGGAAGAGGCTCTCCGTCTGCTCCGGACTCAGGGGGCTCAGCTCCACCGCGGGCTCCCTCAGCCGCCCGCCGTCCCGCAGGAGGAAGAACATGGTGAGCAGGGCGACCACGCCGGTGAACACGCCCTTGCCGACGCCGACGGCCGCCTGGCCCAGCGGCTGGCGCACGGCCTCGATCAGCATCTGGCGGTTCGAAGCGACCCAGTCGGTGAGGCTGAAGCCCTCTTGGCCGACCGCCCGGAGAACCGGAGCCAGGGCCTTCGTCACGCCGTCCAGCACGACCTGGAGGGAGTTCCGAGTGGCCGTCGACTGGCTGCCGATGGCCTGGAGGGCGTCCAAGATCTGCAGGTAGAGGAACGAGCCGACCACCACCAGCGGGAGTCCCACGAACAGCACGGCGGCCAGGACGGTGAGCCCGGCGCCGAGGCTGTCGCCCAGCCTTCTCCGGAACCGCTCGTAGATCGGCTGGGTGAGGATCGAAAGAACGAGCGCCCAAACGAGCGCCGGGACGAACGGCCGCAGGATCAGGCCACCCACGACCAGCACGGCCAGCGACAAGACGAGCCAAGCCGCGGAACGGTAGCGTTGCGCCAACTCCATGTTCGGGGGCTGATACGCAGGCCTCGCGCGGAGGGTTTCGCGCAAAGCGAAGCGGGAGACCGCATCGCGGCCTCCCGCTTCCAACCCTCGAGCGAGCCTCAGTCGTAGCGCGGCTTCTTGAGCCACTCCTTCGGGATCGGCTTCAGGCCCGCGGCCACCGCCTGGAACTCGGGGTGCCGCATGGCCGAGGCGCTCACCTGGAGCGTCACCTTGCCGCCCGGCGTCTGGATCCGGACGGTGCGCAGATTCGGCAGCTGCTCCCGGTTCTTCTTGGGGGCGCGGAACTTCCACGCGCCGGAGTGCCGGTGCCGGATGTGCTTGGCGGCGTTCGCCTTCTTGCCTGTGACCTGACAGATCTTCGCCATGGGAAACCCCCGCGCCGGCCTTCGGACCGGGCAGCAACCAGAAAGGATACTCGAACGTTCCGGCCCGCGTCAAGCCGAGGGCCTCGTGCCGGGCCCGTCGCCCATCGGGTAAACCCGCGCCGATGGCGCTGGATAGCCTTTCGTCGGTCGTCGAGCAGGCCAAGTCCGGGTTCGCGGAGCACTTCGGCGGGTCCCCCGAGGTGGTGGTGGCCGCACCCGGGCGGGTGAACCTGATCGGGGAGCATACCGACTACAACGGCGGCTACGTGTTTCCGGCCGCCATCGACCGCTTCGTGGTCGTGGCGAGCCGCCGGACGCAGGGCCCGTCCCGCCTGGTCTCGCTGGAACCCTCGGCAGGCGAGGCGGAGCCGTTCCTGGCGGCGGACCTCTATCGCAGGGAGGTGCGCGGGTGGGCGGCCTACGCGGCGGGGGTCGCCTGGGTGCTCCAGCAGGAGGGCTTCGAAGACGTGCCCGACGTGGAGGCCGTCGTCGCGTCGAACGTGCCGATGGGCAGCGGGGTGAGCAGCAGCGCGGCGCTCGAGCTCGCGTTCGGCAAACTCTACGACGCGCTGGGCCGCTACCAGCTCTCCAACAGGGAGCTCGCCCTGTACGGCCAGCGGTGCGAGAACCGCTTCGTCGGCGTGAACTGCGGCATCATGGACCAGATGGCCAGCGCGATGGGCGTCGCCGACTCGGCGATCTTCCTGGACACCGTCACGCTGGAGATCGACCCGTGCCCGCTGCCCCAAGGGATCTCGATCGTCCTTTGCGACACTCGGAAGCCTCGCCAGCTCTCAACCTCGCAGTACAACGAGCGGCGGACCCAGTGCGAGGCCGCGGCCAAGGCGCTGGGCGTGGAGCTGCTGCGGCACGCCACGCTGGAGATGCTCGAATCCGCCCAGGAATCGCTGGATCCGGTGGTGTTCCGGCGGGCATGGCACGTGGTCACCGAGAACGCCCGCTGCCTCGAGTTCCGCGAGGCGCTGAAGGCTGGCGACGCGGACCTGTGCGGATGGCTGTTGCGCGACAGCCACCTGACCCTCCGCGACGACTACGAAGTCTCGTGCCGAGAGCTGAACGTGATGTCCGAGGCCGCGAACGCTGCCCCGGGTTGCATCGGCGCCCGGATGACTGGAGCGGGGTTCGGCGGGGCGTGCGTCGCTCTGGTCCGCACCGAGGCCCTGGGGGACTTCGTGAACAAAGCCAGCGCGGAGTACGTCAAACGGGCAGGCCGCGAAGGCGCGTTCCTGGTCTGTCGGGCGGTGGACGGCGCGCGGGTCGTGGAATCCAGTCTCTGAGCCCTTCGGGCGGATTCCGAACCCGGTAAGAATCCCGTTTTCTCGGATCTCCGGCAGGTCCATCTCAAGGTGCGCCCCTGGCTGTGGAATCAGACAGGTAGGCGGTTGAAACGAATCGAGGGGTGGAAAATGCCAATGCCAGCAACTTCTAGGTCGGAGAACTCCCAGAGGGCCGTTCGTCTGACGAAGCGCGAGATCGAGGTGCTGAGCCTGATCGCGCAGGGCCACAGCAGCAGAGAGGCCGCCGACGTCCTGTTCGTGTCGAAGCGGACCGTCGACTTCCATCTGGCCAACATCTACGACAAGCTCGGGGTCAACAACCGCGTGCAGGCGTTCCGCGCCGCGACGCGCATGGGGCTGATCCCGTTCGAGCCGACCTTCGTCCACACCATGGGCGAGTCGTAGGCGGGGATCCGACGTCGAAGGAGCGGGCCGGTCGCCCGATGGAGGCGGCCGGCCCGCATCGTTTGCGGGTGTTCTGCGGACGGCCCAGCGGTGTAGGATGGTCCCGTGGGCCTACGCGATGCGGCCGTGGCGCTGGAGCGCGCGGTATGGACTTGGGCGGGGTCTGTCGTACCGCGGTGGGAGCCGCGGCCGGGCGGGGGCTACGACCGCCGCCTGCTGCAGGCCCTCAGCCGGCGCTGGCAGGGCAGGGAGCTCGATCTGGATTCGCCCGCCTCGCTCGTGGACAGGTGCGGCTGGCTGAAGCTCCACCACCACAGCGAGCTCATCCGGCTCTGCTCCGACAAGCTTCGCGTTCGGGACTACGTGGCCTTCAAGGGGCTGGGCGGGCTCCTCGTGCCGTTGGTGGGCGTCTACCGTTCCGTCGGGGAGATCGACTGGGACGCCCTGCCGCCGAAGTTCGTGGCCAAGCCGAACCACAGCAGCCAGATGGTGCTCTTCTGCCGGGACGCCGCCGTCTTCGACCGCCGACGGGCGGAGGCCCGACTTCGAAGGTGGCTCCTGCGGAACCGGTCGCTGCTGTACGCCGAGACCAACTACCGCGGGATCCCCGGCCGGATCCTGGTCGAGCCGCTCCCGGGGGAGGAGACGCCCTTGGTGGAGCACAAGGTCCACTGCTCCTGCGGCGAGCCGTTCCGCATCGTCACGATCCTCGACCGCACGGACGGCAGGCTGACGCTCTCCCGCAACGATCTGCAGTGGAACCGTCTGCCGAAGCCGGGCGTCAACCCCAACACGGTGGAGGTGTCGGTTCCCAGACCGACCTACCTCGACGACCTCGTGGAGCTCGGCCGGAGTCTCTCTGAGGACTTCCTTCGCTGCCGGGTGGATCTCGTGCACGCGGACGGTCGGCTCTGGTTCAACGAGCTCACCTTCTTCAGCGAAGGGGGCCACCTTCCCCGGGCCACCCCGGAGTTCGACCGCCTCGAGGCATCGACCATCGATCTCTCGACGCACGGGCAGTACCTGCGGCGGCACGCGGCGGTGACGGCGGATCTGGAGCGCTGGCTCTCCGAGCGACCCGAGCGCGCGGAGGGCGCTGCGCCGGAAACCCGGGAGGAAGCGTTCGCCCGTCTACCGACGGCGCCGTAGCCGAGGCGCGGCGGCGGGGCCATAATGGGCCATGTCCTTCGAGGAGGCGCGCTACCTCGACCCCGCGAGCGTTCGGGCTTGGTTCCCGGAGGGTTCGGCGCGGCTCCGCGTGGAGGTGAAGGACGAGTTCTGCCTGCCACGGGCCGTGGCCAAGCTCGCGTTCCCGCTCAGCCATCCCGACTCGCACATCGTTCTGATGGACGTGGAGAACAAGGAGTACGGGATCCTGCCCTCGCTGGAGGGGATGGACCCCGAGTCGCGGGCGGCGCTGCAGAAGGAGCTGGATCGGCGGTACTTCACCCCCAAGATCCTCGCCATCCGAGAACTGAAGCAGGACGGGGGGATGTGGCGGTTCCGCGTGGTCACGCAGCGGGGGCCGAGCGAGTTCTGGGTGAGGCACTGGCGCGACAACTCCGCCGAGATTCAGCCCGGCCGCTGGCAGATTCAGACCGTGGACGGCCAGAGGTACGAGATTCCCGCCCTCGATGCGCTCGATCCCAAGAGCCTCCGCCTTCTGGAACAGCTTCTGTGAGGGTCTGGCCTCGCTGGCCTATCCTCCCAAGTGCGCCCTGTGCGGCGTCGCGGGCCTGCCGGCGATCTGCGAGGAGTGCCGCACCGGGTTTCCTGCCGCCGATCGCCTCGAGGATCTCGGGGAGGGTCTGTTGGTCTGGGCGGCCTTCCGCTACGACGGCCGCGCTGCCCAATCCGTGAAAAGGCTGAAGTACGAGCGGGCCACCGCGCTCGGCAGGCCGATGGCGGAGCTGCTGGTGGCCTCGTGGAGACAGTCCGGGCTGGCCGAGCCCGACGCGGTGGTTCCCGTGCCGATCCACTTCCTCCGGCGCTGCTCGCGCGGGTTCAACCAATCCGAGCTGCTTGCGGAGGGGTTTGAGCGGCGACTGGTGAGGCCGGAGCTGCTGCGGCGGGTCCGCCCGACTCGCCCCCAGGTCGGCCTGAGCAGAGAGCAGCGCAGCCGGAACCTCGTTGGCGCGTTCCGGGCGAGCCCCGCCGTGGCGGGCCTGAGCGTGCTGCTGGTGGACGACGTGCTGACGGGAGGCTTCACGATGCGCGAGTGCGCCAGGACCCTGCTGGAAGCCGGCGCCGCGAACGTGGCCGGACTGGTCTTCTGCGTCGAGGAGTCGGCGACCGGCGGCTAGCCGATCGCGTACAATCGGGTCGCGCATGCGCATCCCCCGCGTCTTCTTCCCGGGCCAAAACATGGAGCGTCGCCTCACGTGGGCGGACGCTCTGATCCTGCTCGGGATCGTGGCGCTGGTCGGCTTCGGGGTGCAGCTGGCCAAGGACGCCCCGGCCGTGGTTCGGGGCCCCTCGATCTCGCTGCATCCGTCCGTCCTGCCGGTCTACGCGGTTCTCTCGACCGGCCGGATGTTCCTGGCTTACGCGCTGAGCCTCGCGTTCTCGATCGGATACGGCTACTGGGCGGCGAACAGCAGGCGGGCCTCCAAGGTCCTGCTGCCTCTGCTCGACATCCTGCAGAGCGTTCCGATCCTCTCGTTCCTGCCGGTGGTGCTCCTGAGCCTGTCGGCGGTTCTGCCTCAGAAGGTCGCCACCGAGCTGGCCTCGGTCCTCCTGATCTTCACCAGCCAGGTCTGGAACATGACCTTCAGCTGGTATCAGTCGCTGACCACCATCCCGAAGGACCTGCGGGAGGCCGCGCGGATCCTCCAGCTGAACAAGTGGCTCCAGTTCAAGACGCTCCAGCTGCCGTTCGGGATGATCGGCCTGATCTGGAACAGCATGATGAGCTGGGCCGGGGGCTGGTTCTTCCTGATGGCGGCGGAGATCTTCAACGTGGGTTCGCGCGACTTCCGTCTGCCGGGCCTGGGGAGCTACCTGCAGGAGGCGGCGCACCAGGGCAACACGAGGGCGATCCTGTACGGCTTGGCCACGCTCACCCTGGTGATCGTCGCCCTGGACCAGCTCGTCTGGAGGCCGCTGCTGGCCTGGTCGCAGCGGTTCCGCCTGGACATGGTGCACGACGAGGACGCGCCGACGTCGTGGTTCTACGACGTTCTGATGGACTCGTCGCTCATGGCCCGCTTCCGGCGGAACTGGATCCGGCCGTTGGCGGAGAGGTTCGACTTCTGGGTTCTTCGGCGCAGCCAGGCGCGGATGGATCGCGATCAGAGCCGGGCGGGATCGAACGTGCTCGCTTGGCTGGTTCTGGCGGCGACGGCCGCGCTGGTGGGCTACGGCGGCTGGAGGGCCGCGGGGCTTCTGATCCAGGTGCCGATCCACGGCTGGCTGCGGGTCGCTCTCGGGATCGTGGCGACGTTCCTGCGGGTGGCGCTGGCGCTGGCCCTCACGCTCGCGTGGACGATCCCGGTCGGGGTGGCGATCGGCACCAACCCGCGCCTGGCCCGGTGGCTTCAGCCGCTGGCCCAGCTGGCCGCCTCGATCCCCGCCACCGCGCTGTTCCCGGTCTTCCTGGCGGGGTTGGTGAGCCTCGCAGGCGGACTGAACATCGCCGCGGTGGCGCTGATGATGGCCGGCACGCAGTGGTACCTGCTGTTCAACGTGATCGCGGGGGCCAGCGCCATCCCGCGGGATCTGCACTTCACCGCGGAGCTGATGAAGATCCGCGGCTGGGAGCGCTGGAAGGTGTTCCTGTTGCCGAGCCTGTTCCCGTACCTGATCACCGGATCGATCACGGCGAGCGGCGGGGCCTGGAACGCGAGCATCGTCGCGGAATACGCCGAGTTCTCCGGCCAGACGCTCAAGACGGTCGGCGCCGGGAGCATCATCGCCGAGGCCACCGCCAGCGGGAACTACCCGCTGCTGCTGGCGGGCACCCTGGCGATGGTGTTCACGGTGGTCATGGTGAACCGCCTCGTGTGGCGTAGACTCTACACGCTGGCCGAGGACCGGTTCCGCATGGATTAGGGAGCTTGCGATGGAAGGACCGACGCCTCTTCTCGAGCTGCAGAACGTGACCCAGGCCTACGGCACGGGGGCCAAGCGCTTCGTTGCGGTCAGCGGCGTGAGCCTGACCATCCACGAGGGCGAGTTCGTCGCGCTGCTCGGCCCGAGCGGCTGCGGCAAGAGCACGCTGCTGCGCATCATCACCGGTCTACAGAAGCCCAGCGAGGGCCGGGTGCTCTATCGTGGCCAGCCGCTCGCTGGAGTCAACCCGCACGCGACCATCGTGTTCCAGACCTTCGCTCTGTTCCCCTGGCTCACGGTCCAGCACAACGTGGAGCTGGGCCTCAAAGCCCGCGGCGTGCCCAAGGCCGAGCGGCGGGAGAGGGCGATCGCGCTGCTGGACAAGGTCGGCCTGGACGGCTTCGAGACGGCCTTCCCTCGGGAGCTGTCCGGAGGCATGCGGCAGAAGGTCGGCTTCGCCCGGGCCATGGCCGTGGAGCCGGAGCTCCTTTGCCTGGACGAGCCGTTCTCGGCGCTGGACGTGCTGAGCGCGGAGACGCTCCGGGGCGAGCTGCTGGACCTGTGGACCGGCGGCGAGCTTCCGACCAAGGCGATCCTCCTCGTCACGCACAACATCGAGGAGGCCGTATACATGGCCGACCGCATCGTCATCATGGACAAGGATCCTGGCCGCGTGGTGCGCGACATGAAGGTGGATCTGCCGTACCCGCGTTCGCAGAAGTCGGCCAGCTTCCTGAGCGTCGTCGACACCGTGTACGCCGTGCTCGCGGGCCGCACCGAGGCCGAGTACGTCGAGATGGGCACCGCCCCCGGCCAGCCCGGCCGCACGCGCAACCTTCCGGAGATCGACATCGCCGGCTTGGCGATCGTGCTGGAGCTGGTGTCGCAGTCGCCCACCCGCTCGGCCAACCTGTACGACCTCGCCCGCGAGCTGAAGCTCGACTCGGACGAGCTGCTGAAGCTGGCCGAGGCCGCCGAGCTGCTGGGCTTCGCGACCATCGACGAGGGCGACATCCGCGTGACGGACCTGGGCGTGGAGTTCGCCGAGGCCGACGTGACCGAGCGCAAGCAGCTCTTCGCCGCCCGCATCCGCCGCCTGCCCATCTTCGAGTGGCTCCTGGATATGCTCGAGAAGGAGGAGGACCACGAGATGCAGTGGGACGACGTCCAGGACCTGCTCGAGCGCGAGTTCCCGAGCGAGGAGGCCGAGCGGAACGTCGAGACGGTGGTCGAGTGGGGCCGCTACGGCGAGCTGCTCGCCTACGACGACAGCCGCGAGGTCATCTACCTCGAGACGCCCGAACGGGAGGAGCAGGTCTAGGTTGCCCGACCTCCTCGAGCGCCTGCGCGAGAAGCTGGAGAGCTGGAGCTGGCTGGGCCCCGAGGACCGCGTCGTGGTGGCCTTCAGCGGCGGCGCCGATTCGACCTGCCTGCTGGACCTGCTGCATCGGCTGGGGCGCGATGTCGTCGCCGCTCACCTGCACCACGGCATGAGGCCGGAGGCCGACGAGGAGATGCGGCGCTGCGAGGCCTTCTGCGCCGAAAGGGGGATTCCCTTCGTGGGAGGCCGGGCCGACGTGCCGGGAATGTCCCGCACCTACGGCAGCGGGTTGGAGGAGGCCGGCCGGCGCGCGCGCTATGAGTTTTTGCAGCGGTCCGCTCTGCGCACGCTCAGCCCCTGGATCGCGACCGCCCACACGGCGGACGACAGCGTCGAGACCATCCTGCTCAACCTCGCCCGGGGTGCGGGCCTGAAGGGACTGGAGGGCATCCCGGAGCGTCGGGGCAACATCTTGCGCCCGCTGCTCGGCATGGCTCGGGCGGAGACGCGGGAGTATTGCCGCGAGCGCGGGCTGTGGTTCCACGACGACCCCGCCAACGAGGACCCGCGCTTCGCAAGGTCGCACGTCCGGCGGGACCTGGTGCCGGCGTTCCGCCGCCTCAATCCGTCGTTCGACAAGGCCGTGCTGAGGCTGGCGGCGGTCGCCGCGGCGGAGTCGGAGGTTCTGGACGAGGCCGCAGGCCGGGCGATGGAGTCGTTCGAGGTGCCGCTGAACGGGCCCTTGCGGTTCCTCACCGCCGACGCCGAGGCCGCGTTCGACCGGGCCTCGTTCACCAGCCTGCCGCTCGGTCTGGCGCGCCGCGCCGCCCGTCTGCTCATCGAGGCGCTGGGAGGTCATGCCGACTTCGAGCAGACGGAGGCGATCGTCCTGGGAGCCCGCCAGCCCCCCGGCTCGGTGACCGCGGACGAGGGGACCGTCGAGGCGGTATGGGACGAGCGCACGATTCACTTCCGGCGGACCGAGAGGACGGGGTGCGGCGCCTTTCCCCTGCAGGCCCCCGGCGAGACGGAGTCGGAGACGTTCGGGTGGGCGTTCCGGGTGTCCGGGGAGCCCGTCGCTGGCCCGGTGCCGGACGAGGGGCCGTTGGTGGCTCGCCTTCCGGTTCAGGCGGTTCGGGGAGCGCTCCGGGTGCGCAGCGCGGAGACGGGAGAGCGCATCGACCCGCTGGGCTTGGGCGGCACCAAGAAGCTCTCGGACGTGTTCGGCGAGATGCGGTTGACGGCCCTGGCGCGCGCCCGCCTGCCCCTGGTGGTCGACGAAGTCGGGGTCCTGTGGGTGCCGGGCGGGCCGCTCTCCGAGCGGGCGAGAATCGGAGGGGGTACAACCGCCTGTTGGCGCGTGGAGTTCGGCCCCAAGCGGCGACGCGAGTCCGCAACCCCTTCCGCGCGGCCGGCGTAGAGCGAGAAGGATTCTTCCAGAGAGGCGTGTTGCTCCTTGAATAGACCTGCCAGAGCCCTTTTCCTGACCTTGATGATCGTGATCATCACGATCGCCCTGATGAATGTGTTCAGCGGCGGCCCCCTCGGCTCGATGGGCTCCACCGGCCCACAGGAGCTCACCGTGGGCCAGTTGTTGGAGCGGGCGAAGATCGGCGAGGTCGAGAAGGTCGAGTGGCAGGAGACCGACATCAGGGGAACCTTCAAGGACGGCAGGAAGTTCGTGGCGACGGGCCCCACCACGCGCGATCCGGTCGGCCAGGCTCTGTTCAACGATCTGGTCAAGTACAACGTCGACGTCGACACGAAGACCCCGCCGATCAGCCAGACCGCGCTGAGCCTGATCTCCATGTTCGCCTTCCCGGTGATCATGGTGCTGATCCTGTGGTTCTTCTTTCTTCGGCCCAGCCAGGCCGGGGGGAACCAGGCGCTGAGCTTCGGCCGCAGCCGGGCCAAGCGCGTGGGCGAGGGCGGCCCCAAGGTGACGTTCGACGATGTCGCCGGCATCGAGGAGGCCAAGCAGGAGCTCTGGGAGATCGTCGACTTCCTGAAGAACACCAAGCGCTACACCGCCTTGGGCGCGAAGATTCCGAAGGGCATCCTTCTGACGGGGCCTCCCGGGGTGGGCAAGACCCACCTGGCGCGGGCCATCGCCGGCGAGGCGGGGGTGCCGTTCTTCCACATCAGCGGCTCCGACTTCGTCGAGATGTTCGTGGGCGTGGGCGCCGCGCGCGTTCGCGACCTGTTCGAGACGGCCAAGGCGCACCGCCCGAGCCTGATCTTCATCGACGAGATCGACGCCGTCGGCCGCCAGCGCGGCGCGGGGCTGGGCGGCGGCCACGACGAGCGCGAGCAGACGCTGAACCAGCTCCTCGTCGAGATGGACGGCTTCGACCCCAACAGCGGCGTGATCATGATCGCCGCCACCAACCGGCCGGACGTGCTGGACCCGGCGCTGCTGCGGCCCGGACGGTTCGACCGGCAGATCGTGGTGGACCCGCCGGACGCCAAGGGGCGAGAACAGATCCTGAGGATCCACGCGCGCGGCAAGCCGATGGACGCCTCGGTGGACCTCGAGGTTCTGAGCAAGCGCACCCCCGGCTTCACTGGCGCCGACCTCGCCAACATGCTGAACGAGGCCGCCCTGCTGGCCGCGCGCCGCAACCATCCCCGCATCCTGCAGGAGGACCTGGAGGAGGCGCTGGACCGGGTGATCGCCGGACCGCAGCGCAAGAGCCGAGTGATGGATGCCAAGGAGCGGGAGGTGATCGCGTACCACGAGGCCGGACACGCCATCGTCGGCGAGACGCTGCCCTACTGCGACCCGGTGCACAAGGTCACCATCTTGCCGCGGGGCATGTCTCTAGGCTCCACGTGGTCCCTCCCGGTCACGGACAAGTACCTGGTCAGCGAGCAGGAGCTGCACGACGACCTCGCGGAGCTGCTCGGCGGCCGCGTGGCCGAGGAGCTGGTGTTCAACGAGGTCACCACCGGCGCGAGCAACGACCTGCAACGGGTCACCCGCATCGCCCGCGCCATGGTCTGCGAGTACGGCATGAGCGAGAAGCTCGGCACGCTGGTGCTCGGCAGGCGGAACCAGAACCCGTTCTTGGGCCGCGACTACACGATGGACGAGCGCAACTACAGCGAGGCCGTGGCCGAGCTGATCGACCAGGAGGTCCGCGCCATCGTGGAGCGCGCGCGCCAGCGGGCGACCGAGATCCTGATGGAGAACCGCGAGAAGCTCGACCGCGTGGTGCGGGCCCTTCTGGAGCACGAAACGCTGGACCGCGAGGCGTTCCTAGCCGCGATGGAGGGACGGGAGCTGCCCCGGAAGGAGCCCGGCGAGGGACCGGCGCAGGATCAGCAGGCCGCCACGGAGGCCCGCACGGACGGCAAGAGGCAGCTGGGGCAGGAAGAGCCCGCTCCGGGGTTTCTTCTGAATCCGGATTCCCAATAGCCGTGTGCTATACTGCGCGGCATACGCGATGGATCTCGAGGCCATCTATCAACGGGGATTCGCGTTGCGCTGCGAGGGGAGGTACCGGGAAGCCCGCGAGGAGCTCAACCGCGTGCTGGCGGCCGACCCCAACCACGCCAACGCGCGGTGGCAGCTCGGCTTGATCCAAGGGTTCGAGGGCGACTTCGAGGGATCGCTCGCGACGCTCCGCGAAGTGGTGGCCAGGCACCCCCACCACGTCCATGCCCGGTACGACCTGGCGATGACGATGCTGATGCTGGGTCTGTTCGACGAGGCCAAGCAGCAGCTGCTCGAGGTGCTGCGCCTCAAGCCGGACCATGCCGACGCGAAGAAGCAGCTGGCCTACTTCTGAGCGCCCGTTCGTGAACCCGTTGACGGCCCCTGCACCGATTGGGCTAGCATGATGCCGGGGCCCCTACGGGCGCTCCCCAGGAGGCATCGAATGAAGCGTTGGATCATCGTTCCGGCCGTGGCCGCTTCCGCGTTGGGGTTGTTCGGATGCGGCTCCTCGGAGGAAGCGGAACAGACATCGGCCCCGAGCCAGGTGGCCTTCGAGGGCACCCAGGACCCCTCCATCGTCGGCGTGTGGGCCAAGGAGGACGGGAAGTCGAAGTACACCTTCAACTCCGACGGCACGTACGCGTTCGACGGGGTGGTGCAGTCGCCGGGCGGCACGTTCCCGGTGAACGAGAAGGGGCAGTGGGCGGTCAAGGACGGCGAGATGCGTTTCAAGCGACCGGACGGGGTGGTGCTGGCGTACACCATGGAGCGGGGCGGAGACACGCTGAAGCTCGTCACGAAGGGCTCGCTGAAGAGCGAGACGAAGCTGAGGCGCGCCCGCTGAAGCTCACCCTCGCGGCATCCTACGGGGGATTTGCGGGGATTCCACCAAAAATAGTTAACCAATCAACGTCAACCTGTTGTAAGATAGGGGTGTCTCGGCATTCGACCCGTAAGGGCGCGATCCGGGACGGTGGAAACCGACGATGAGCCACCAAGCGGGAAGAACCGCCCAGGGAATCCGGAGTCGCGGGCACTCGCCCGCAGGAGCGTTGCCGCTCGTTGCGAGTCTGGACGCAGGCTCCCGCCGTGGCTCGTCGGTCCGCCGCTCTCGGACGAGTCAATTCAAGGAGATCCTTCCATGATGCGAAGAAGCATTGCCTTTACCCTCATCGAGCTGCTCGTCGTGATCGCGATCATCGCGATCCTGGCGGCCATCCTCTTCCCCGTGTTCGCGCAGGCGAAGGTCGCCGCGAAGAAGTCGCAGGACCTGTCGAACTGCAAGAACCACGCGACCGCGATCATCATGTACTCGGCGGACTACGACGACATGTTCCCGAGGCAGTGGTACAAGCGGCCGAACAACGACGTCTGGGGCTGGAACACGCCGTTCACGTGGCGCGAGGCCGTGATGCCGTACGTCAAGAACGGCCAGCAGGCCTATGACGACGGCTCCCGGCGCGTGCTGCTCGCCCAGGGCGGCATCTGGGACCACCCGATGAAGCCCGGCGCCCGCGGCACGTACCAGTCGAACCGCAACCTGATGCCCGGGGCCTGCTACTGGAACGCCCGGGGATCGAGCTGGGACTGCGACCAGACGGACGCCGGCTATCCGACCGGCCTGCCCGTGATGCCGTCGGTTTCGACGACGCAGCTGGACGCCCCGGCTCAGATCGTCAGCACGCTGACGGTGGGCATCAACCCCGACTGGAACGCCTCCGGCGACACGGCCGAGGCCTCTTGGTGGTGGTTCGGCGGAGCCCAGTGGCCGCCCGTGTTCACCGGTCCGACCTCGCATGAGAAGTGGGACGCCGACAGCACGGTGTTCCCAAGCTGGTCGATCGCCCGGTACCGCTTCGAGGGAATGAACAACGCCTACGCGGACGGCCACGCGCAGTTCGTCAAGAAGGGCGCCTTCAACTGGTGCAAGTACATGTACGTGAAGGGGATGGCCTCCGATATGTACGACAACTGGGACTGGCTGTTCGAGTCCTGGGCGCCCTGCGCTCCGTTCGTGAGGTGATCGGATGAAGACGACCGCATGGATGCTCGCTCTCGTGCTGGGGTTCGGCGTTCTCGCGGGTTGCTCCGGGTCCGACTCCGGCGATGTGGAGAAGGCCAAGGAGGCCGCGGAGAAGGCTCCGAAGTCCGTCGACGAGCTGCCGGCCGACATGCCGCCCCAGGCGCGGGCGAACGCGGCGGCCGCCATCGAGCAGGCCAAGGCTCGCCAACAGTTCGAGGGCGACGCCCAGGCCAAGGCGATGGAGATGATGCGCAAGCAGCAACAGCAGCAGAGCGGCAACTGAATCGCTGGCCCTGAGATCCGTTGGCGGCCGCCCCATCCGGGGCGGCCGCCTGTTGGTCTTACCCCTCGGATGGGGCGAGGACGAGGGAGCATCCAAGGGTCCGCGTCATCGAACTCCCTCTGCCGTCCTCGGACGCGGCTGCACCTCGCACCTCTGGACGGCACCGCTGGGCCCGCGCACGACCGCGACTCCGTCAGGCCCCGAGCCTAGAAGGCCAGCCGTCGGAAGATTCCGCCGCCGTTCTCGTCGCTCTGGATGGCGAACCACTTCGGCACGCCGTAGCGCTCGCAGATCGAGGCCACGCCTTGGTCCGCCTCCCGTGCGGGTCCGTCGATCATCTCCTTGCTGCGTCCCTTCATGGACTGCAGCGCGGCGACGGCCGAGGAAGGATCCCGCTCGGCGCCGGCGATGGCCTGCAGGATGTCTCCCATCATGCCTCCGGTTTCGCGGAGCACCTGGTCGTAGCGGTCCGCGATCGGCTGGCACTCGGCGGGCGGCTGGCGGCTCAGGAACTTGGCGTGCAGGTCCACCCACGCCCGCCGCATCGCCTCCGTGTCCATCCGCGCGCGCTGGGCTGGCGAGGGCGCGGCGGGGGCCTCCCCTCCGCCCGCCTCGGCGAGCAACCCCTGGAGCGCCTCCAGCTGGGCGCCGGCCGACAGCGAGGCCAGCGTCGTCAGTGCCTTCGAGACCTGACTCCGGGCGAGCTCCTGGCGCTCTGCCTCGATGGTGCGCAGGAACTCCAGCCAGTCGCGGACCTCCGGAGGCATCTGGGGGGCAGGAGGAGCGGACTGGCGGAACTCGGGGGCGGGCTGCGCCGACTGGCGCAAGGGCGGCGCCGTCGGCTCGGCGGTTGCCCGCAGCGGAACCGGTCCGGACGGCTCGGCCTTGGCTCGGAACCAGCCTGCCGCCGCCAAACCTCCGAGAAAGGCGACGAGAACGAGCGCCGCGACGGCGGCTGCGATCCATGGCCACGGACCCTTGCCGGGCGCGGAGGCCGGTCTCTGCGGTTCCATGATCCGATCTTACGCCCGGCGACCGCCCGCGGATGCCCGAGCGGGTAAAAAAAGCGGCGGGAGCGCATGGGTGCTGGTGTGCCTCGCGGTCTTCAAAACCGTTGTGGCCCCGAAAAGGGGCCGGGTGGGTTCGATTCCCACACGCTCCCGCCAAGCGGACGCTACATCGACCAGGGGGCGGCGTGGCGGTCGTGCTCGTCCGACCACCGCCGGTGCAGCTCGTGGATCGCCTCCACAACCCTCCGGTCGAGCGGCTTCGGGTCTTGGCTCAGGCGCGCGAACTGCTCGATGCGCTCGGGGCTGGAGGTGGAGCCCACCGTGGCGACCACGTTGGGCAGGCCCAGCGCGTAGCGCACGCAGAACTCCGGCCAGCTCTGCGCGTCCGAGGCGAGGTAGATCGGCTCCACGGCGTCCCAGCGGGGCTGCAGGTAGCCGGCAGAAGGCCGAGCGCCGCCGCAGACCGTGCGCATGGCCACGATGGGGAACTCCGTCTCGCTCAGCGCGTCCCAGAGGTCGTTCAGCACGAACCGTTGCAGGGGGTTGAGGTAGAAGATGAAGGCGTCCACGAGGTCGCCTGCGGCCCCGTTGCGAACCGCCTCCAGGTAGGCGGGCGGGCTCCACGGCCAGCACTCCAGCACGAACGCGCCGACCAAGCCCTCCTGTCTCATACGCAGGAGCGACCGGATCCCATCGCCGGGAGCAGCGACCTCCTCGGCCAGCGGACCGCCCAGGCACAGCTGGCCCACGTCCATCTTCGGCAGGTCCAGGGCCTCGAGCTGGTGCTCCACCTGCCCGCGGATCTCGTCCGGGGTGGACCAGCCGATCTTGAAGACGAAGCGGGGAACCGCCCGGCGGTTCTGGTTGAGCGCCTCTCGGATCACGCGAAGGGCCTCGCCGTACTGGTGGCTCGTGTGGAACGCCAGGCCGAGGTCGGCCGCGCGGCGCGCCGCCGCAACCCGGTCGTCGAACGGGATGCCTTGGTCGCCCAGGCGGGTCGTACCGTAAACGAAACGGGTTAACGGAAGTCCTGTCATGCAGCACCCATCATAGCAGAACCTGTCCATCTTACTGGGTATGGCCCCTCGGCGGATGGTTGCAGGGGCTCGGTGCCATCCCGCCGGGCCTCGTGCCCCGAGGTTACCGGGCGCGTCGAGCGGGCTTGAAACGGCGGCCCTCCAGGAGCCATAATGGGAGGTCGTTCCCGGGCGGTTAGCTCAGCTGGCAGAGCACTACAATGACACTGTAGGGGTCACAGGTTCAAGTCCTGTACCGCCCACCATCCCCACGCAGTGCGTCCGCGTCTATACTGCGCCATGGTGCTTTGGAACGTTCTTCCGCTGCTGCTGACGTCGGCGGGCGGCGCGGAGCCCCAGGCCGGTACGCCGGCTGCCAGACACGGGGCGCTTCGCGTGGAGCAGGGTGCGGTGGTCGGAAGGCACGGCCGACCGGTCAGCCTCGCGGGACCGAGCCTCTTCTGGAGCCAGTGGATGCCCCAGTTCTACAACCGGCGGTGCATCGACTGGATCGCCAAGGACTGGAAGGCTGGGATCGTGAGGGTCGCGGTCGCCGTGGAGCCCAACGGCTACCTGGAGGACCCCGAGCGGGAGTTGCGAAAGGTCGAGACGGTCCTTGAGGCCGCCATCGCCAACGGGATGTACGTGATCGTGGACTGGCACGACCACAAGGCGCACGAGCACGGCGACCAGGCGGTGGCGTTCTTCCAGCGTGTGGCGCGCAAGCACGGCGTCACTCCCAACCTGATCTACGAGATCTACAACGAGCCAGTGAGGGTGCCTTGGTCGCAGGTGATCAAGCCCTACAGCGAGCGGGTGGTTCGCGCGATCCGCGAGATCGACCCGGACAACCTGATCGTGATCGGCACGCCCACCTGGTCGCAGGACGTCGAGGTGGCGGCAGCCGACCCCATTCAGGGCCGGAACCTCGTGTACTCGCTCCACTTCTACGCGGGAACGCACAAGGCTTGGCTCCGCGACAAGGCCGAGAAGGCGCTCGCGGCCGGCGCGGCGCTGATGGTGACGGAGTGGGGCACCACCCTCGCCTCCGGCGACGGGCCGGTGGACCGCGCGTCCACCGAGGAGTGGCTGGCCTGGATGCGGCGCCACAACCTCAGCTGGTGCAACTGGTCGATCGCCGACAAGCGCGAGAGCTCGGCCATGCTGCGGCCGGGCGCCAACCCGGAGGGAGGCTGGAGGGAAGAAGACCTGACGGAGTCCGGGCGGTATGTGCGGGACCTGATTCGGAATTGGGCGTACTGAGATGCGAATCGAGGCTGCGGACCTGGAGATTCGGGAGGCGGTGTGGGATCAGCCCGGCTGGCCCTGGGAGAACCGCAACACCAACCCGGTGGACGCTTACGAGGACAGCGCCTACGAGGAGCCGAAGGCGTCGGTCGGACGCCGGACCGTTCGGCAGACGTTCGTGCGCATCCGCGCGGAGGGGATCACGGCGCGCTACGGCCCGATCGACTCGTACGCGGCCGCGGTAGCCCAGGATGTGCTTCTGCCGTGGCTGATCGGCCAAGACGCCTCGCGGATCGTCGAGCTGAACGATCGGATGCAGAGGCTGAGCCGCCATGGTCGGAGCGGCGTGTTCATGACTGCGGTGGCTGCCGTGGACCTGTGTCTTTGGCAGCTCAAGGGTCAGGCCGTCGGCGAGCCGCTCTATCGAATGCTCGGAGGGCCTTTCCGCGACACCGTTCCGGCCTATGCGAGCATGCTGGGCTTCTCGATCGAGCCGGAGCGGGCCGCCCAGAGGGCCGCCGAGGCCAAGGCGCAAGGCTATCCGGCGCAGAAGTGGTTCTTCCGGTACGGGCCGGCGCACGGAAACGAGGGGTTCCGCCGGAACATCGAGATGGCCAAAGCCGTGCGGCGCGCCGTCGGAGAGGGCTACCGGCTGATGTTCGACGCGTTCTGCGCTTGGACGGGGCCCTACGCGATCCAGATGTGTCAGGCTCTGGAGGAGGTCTCCCCGTTCTGGGTCGAGGAGCCCCTTCCGCCGGAGGACTTGGCGTCTTGGGAGCGTTTGCGCCGGGCCACGAGGGTGCCTCTGGCCGCCGGGGAGCACCTGCACAGCCGCCGCACGCTGTTGCCGTTCCTGCGCGAGGGGTTGCTGGACGTGCTGCAGTGCGACCCCGAGTGGGCCGGAGGCGTCACCGAGATGCAGGCCATTCTGCACACGGCGGGAGGGTTCGGCGTGCCGGTGTATCCGCACGGGCACACGCTCCTGCCGGCGATCCACCTTGCCGCGGCGCACCCGCCCACGGTTCTGCCGATGGTGGAGCACCTCCTCAACATCCAGCCGGAGCGCTACGCGCTGTTCGCGGAGCCTCCGAAGGACGAGGGGGGCCGCTTCGCCTTGCCGACCAAGCCGGGACTGGGCGTAGAGCTGGTGGACTCCCCCGCAGCCTGAACGGACCTCAGCCGACGTGGCGCACTGCGCCGAACGCGATGGCCCGCTCCAACACCCGCCGCCGCTGGCCCCGGTTGTCGCCCTCGACGCCGTGGCCGATGTTCGGCACCACGAACTCCTCGGCGTGCGAGCGGGCCTCCCGCCACGCGGCGGCGGCCAGAGCGGCCTGGCGCGGATGCACGACCGCGTCCGTGCTTCCGTAGACCAGCAGCGCGGGCGGAAGCGGCCCGTCCGAAGCGTGCGTCAGCGGGCTGACCCAGTGGTAGAGGGCCGGATGGGCAGGGAAGCCCCCGGGGCCGAAGATGTTCACCTCCGCGCCAGGGCTCTGCCCGTTGTCGTACCACCGCGCGACGAAGTCCAGCGGCCCCCAGAACGAGTACAGGGCGATCGGGCGCCCCTCGGTGCCCCGGACCAACGGGCTGCCGACCGCCAGATGGCCCGCCAGCAGGCAGCCTGCGGATTCGCCCGCCACGGCGATCCGCTCTGGGGCGATGCCGTAATCCGACGCCCGGCTGCGAACATGGTTCCAGGCGGAGACGGCGTCGCGGACGATGGCGGGTCCGGTGGGACTGGCTTCCGTCCCCAGGCGGTACGAGGCCGAGAAAGTCGCGACGCCCAGGGCAAGGGCCATGGCCTTGGCGAACGCGCCCATGCCGAACGGATCGCCCATGCAGTAGCCGCCGCCGTGGAAGGCCAGCACCGCCGGCATGGGCCTGGCCACAGGCTCCTCGGGGGTGTAGAGAACGGCGGTCTGCGCGGGGCCGTCCTCGGCGCCGGGGATTTCGATCCCGGTCTGCAGGAGGACGCCGGGGCACGGCTCGTGGCCCTCGCGGTCGAGGATCGCAGACCATTGCTCCTCGGAGATCGGTCGCGGATGCGCACCCATGGACCCATCTTGTCCGATTCGGCCGGGCGCGCGTCCGGCCGGATGGCCGCATGCTGACGGCGGTCATGGTCTTCCGGCGGCCGCTGGGTCCAAGATCGGGGGGATGGCGGCAAAGAGCGACGCGTTGCGGGTGCTCGTTCCGGCGGACCACGGATCGTGGGCGCTGGTGGCCTCCCCGCTGGCGCTCGGCCTTCTGCTGTCGCGCGGCGTCGGACTGGCTTGCGCCGTCGGGGTTGTAGCCGCCTTTTTGGCTCGACAGCCCGCCAGGCTCGCGTGGACCGACCTGCGGCGCGGAAGGATCTACCCGCGGACGCGCTGGGCTATCGGGTGGTCTGCCGCACTGGCGCCCGCTTCCTTCGCCGCTTGGGCGGCGGCTGCGCCGATCGGCCCCTGGGTTCTTTGGCTCGCGGCGGGCCTGCTCTGCGGGACGCCCCAGCTCGGCGCCGAGTTTCGGGGACAACGGGGCGCGCTCTGGGCCGAGGCGCTCGCCGCGTTCGGGGCTGGTCTCCTCGGCGGCGCGGTGGGACTCGCGGGAGGGGCCGAGCCCGATCGGACGGCTTGGGCGTCGCTTCTGGCCGCGTTGGATGGTGCCACCGCCGTGGCTTGGGTCCACGCCCTGCTGGGCAAGCCGCTCGCCTCGCGGGCGCGCGCGGTCGCCTTGGGCTTGGCGCTGGTCGGCGGGATCGGCGCGGGTGTCGCCGCGAGGATGGGGGCCTTGGGTGGCTGGGCCGTGACCGGTTACGCGCTCGTTCAAGGCCGCATGATCGTCGACCTCGCGGCTCGCGGGCGCGTTTCGAGCCCGATCCGGCTTGGAATCCGGGAGTCGGCGGCCAGGCTTCTTGCCGCGGTTTCGCTGGCACTGGGTTGACGGATCGCCGTCTCCAAGGGGCTACAATGCACGCGGGAGGGTCCGGCGTGATCACGGCGTGGTGTTTGGCGATGGCAATGGGTCCAACGTGGGACTGGCAGGCTCTCGTGGAGTCCGGGAGGGCCGAGGGCAATGCGGCGGAGCTCCGAGTGGACGGGTCCAGCCTGAGGGTTCGGTTCTCGGTGGCGGATTGGCCGAACGCGTCCGTGCGCTTCGACCCGCCCGAGGACTGGTCCCAGAGGGGCCGCTTGGTGTTCACGCTGGAGAATCCCGGGCCGAAGGCGGTTCCGTTCTCCATCCGGGTGGACGACGCTGCGGATTCCGACGGCGTGCGCAAATGCACGTACGGCACCGGGTCGGTGGCGGCGAAGTCCAAGACGACGTTCTGGTTCGCTCTCGGTCCCACGCCCATGGACTACGGCATGAGGGCGTTTACTCCGATCCAAGGCATGGCTGCCCTAGGCAACTCCTCCTTCGCGGGGATCGACTTCCGCAAGGTCTACCGCTGGCAGATCTTCCTCAGCCACCCTTCCGAACCGTGCGAGCTGGTTGTCGGGCCGGTGCGCTTCGAGCCGTGGTCCTCCGAGCTGAAGGGGATCTGCGACCGCTTTGGGCAGTTCGCCAAGGCCGATTGGCCCGGCAAGCTGAAGAGCGAGAGCGAGTTCGCCCGCGATCGGGAGAGGGAGGAGGCCGAACTGGCGCGCTCACCCCAGCCGCCCGAGAGGGACCGCTTCGGCGGCTGGCTCGCGGGCCCGAAGCTCGAGGCGACCGGCCGCTTCCGCGCGGAGAAGGTGAATGGCAAGTGGTGGCTGGTCGACCCCGACGGCCGGCTGTTCTTCTCGTTCGGGTCGAACTGCGTCGGGATGGAGGAGCAGACGATGATCACCGGCCGCGAGGAGTTCTTCCTCGATCTGCCCAAGGCCGGAGAACCGTACTCGGAGTTCCTCCAGCCTTCCGCCTTCGTGCTCTACGGGCCGACGAAATCGGGGACGGCCTACTCGTTCGCCCCAGCGAACCTCAAGAGGAAGTACGGCGAGCGCTGGGAGGAACGGTCTCAGGAGACGGCGGTGCGGCGGCTGTGCTCCTGGGGAATGAACACGATCGGCAACTGGTCGCACGGCGGAACCTATCGGTTCGGTCTGCCGTTCGTCGCCACGTTCCACATCGAGGGCAACCACGCGCGCCTCGCGACCGGCGTGGACTACTGGGGCAAGATGCACGACGTGTTCGACCCCAAGTTTGCGGAGTCCGTGCGGAACTCGCTGGGCGACCGCGCCAAGTGGGTTGCCGGAAACCCGTTCTGCATCGGTTGGTTCGTCGACAACGAGCTGAGCTGGGGCGGCTACGGCGAGGAGGGAGGGCGGTTCGGCATCGCCTACGGCGCGCTGAACGCCGAGCCTGACCAGCCGGCCAAGCGGGAGTTCCTGCGCCAGCTGCGGCAGAAGTACGGCGCGATCGAGCGGCTGAACGAGAAGTGGGGCACCGCCTTCGCCTCCTGGGCGGACATGGAGAAGCCGGTCGGCCTGCCGGCAGACTCCGATCCGGCGCGGCGCCGCGAGGACCTGCTCGCGTTCTGCCGGTCGTTCCTGGAGCGCTACTTCCAGACCGTCCGCGACGAGGTCAAGGCCGCAGACCCGAAGGCGATGTACCTCGGACCGAGGTTCGCCTGGCGCACGCCGGACGCGGTCGAGGTCTGCGCCAAATACGCGGACTGCCTCAGCTTCAACATCTACGCGCCCAGCGTGCGGCCCGAGGAGTGGGCCGACGTCGCCAAGCTGGACAAGCCCATTCTGATCGGCGAGTTCCACATGGGTGCAACCGACCGAGGGATGTTCCACACCGGGCTGGTGGGCGCGCCCGACCAAAAGGCGCGGGCGGAGATGTACCAGACCTACGTGCGGTCGGTCCTCGACCATCCCAACTTCGTCGGCTGCCACTGGTTCCAGTATCGGGACCAGCCGCTCACCGGTCGGGTGCTCGACGGGGAGTGCTACAACATCGGTCTGGTGAGCGTGGTCGACCGGCCGTACCCCGAGATGGTGGAGGCCACCAAGAGGCTGGGTCGCGAGCTGTATCGGCGCCGATACGGCAGGTAGCGCCTTCCGGGTAACTTTCGGCCCATGCGTGGTCCGATCGCAGGGGCTGGGTTGTTGTGCCTCGCGGCGTGGGCGTGCGCCGCGCCGTTCGAATACGTCGCGGGCGACCTGAGGGTTCAGGTTCTGTCAACCGGCTTGGTGAGGCTGGAGCAGCGCGGCCCGGCCGGCTTCGAGGACAGGCCGACGTTCACGGTGGTCCGCCGCGACTGGCCCGGCGAGGCCGTGGTGGTGCGCCGCATCGGCGACGCGACGGTGCTGATCGCTCCGCGGTTTCGGGTGGCGCTGAAAGGCCGCGGACTCCTGGATGTCGAGGTGCAGGACGCCATGGGCAGGCGGCTGTACGCTTGGGATGGCAGGCTCGACGGCAGCATCTGGCTTCCTTCGCCGGCGGAGCTGCAGAAGCGGCGCGCCTGGGCGTTCTGCGACCATCCCCGCCTGGCCCGAGTACGCGAGCGGCTGTTCCCGGTCGTCCCGGGCCAAAGGCCGTTCGACGACTCCAATTCGGCACCGGACGTTTACGTGTTTGTGCCCGGGGCCGAAGGCTACGCGGGCCTCCGTCGCGACTTCCTTCGCCTGACCGGGCCGGTGCCGATGCCGCCGCTGTACCTGTTCGGGTTCATCGACAGCCGCTACCACGCCTACAGCGAGCGCACGGCACTGGAAACGATCGACCTGTACCGGCGCAAGGGCTTTCCGCTCGACGTGTTCGTCGTGGACACCGACTGGCGCATCGGTGCCTCCCACGGCTACGCTCCGAACACCGATCTGTTCCCGGACATGGAGCGGTTCATCCGCGAGGCGCATCGGCGGCGAGTCCGGCTGATGTACAACGAC